>Ga0105248_10001862_pt1 | contig 23377 bp, 12 predicted proteins | sample KBSS34metaG_FD_81524 | JGI IMG/M metagenome (GOLD analysis project Ga0105248, IMG submission 81524) | Switchgrass rhizosphere microbial communities from Kellogg Biological Station, Michigan, USA - KBS S3-4 metaG | ecosystem: Host-associated > Plants > Roots > Rhizosphere > Soil | place...
ATCAGGTGGAACGTATCCAATTACGTCGATGTAAATGCCCTGGGTCGTGATGCCGTGATCAAATAGCAATTGGTAATTCTTCAAAAGGTTACCAAGTTGAAACCGAGCGTTGAGATAGGCCTGCGGTCCTCCGTCCCAGTGTCGCATCAAAGGAACCTGACCCTGTTTTGAATCTCCAAAACGCGAACCAGGAAACTGCTGTGGTGGCTGACGGGTGTCTTCTTCATGCACGGCAAACTGCTCGTTGTATGAAGGAGCATCGAGATAATAGTCGCGATATTGATCGTGGAAGATCACTTTATAACCGAGCTCGCGGCACGTATCGATGAGGCGCTTCATGCCTTCCCACCCTCCAGCCTTTTCCGGTGGCGGCAGCGGATCTGGATGTTGTCGGTCATAGCCGAGATGCGGCCAACCCGACACGTACACCAGCAATTGGTCGATTCCCTTCGACTTCAGATCGCGAAGTTGTTTTGCGCGTTCGTCAAATGTAGTGAGAGTGTAGTTCTTCGAAGGGTCCTTCGTGTCGTAGCGATCACTTGCTGGTGTCAGATTGCGAAGGATACTGACTCGCGTTTGGGCAATACCGAAGAGATCCCCAACTGCCGGCGTTCGCGCAATTTTCTCCTTAAGCGAGACGAACAAACCGGTGTCCATCACGAACTGACGGTAACGCTTTGCCATGTCGACATAGTTACCGTCTGCGATGAATGACATTCTGGCGCTTCGTAGATACCCGAAGCGGTTCAGCTGTGAACACCAGCGCGGACCGATGACCGTTGGCCCTCCGGCAGGATGTGAAAACTGGTAACTGGCGTCGTCTGGAGTTTCGACAATCACCATCATTCCTGATCTGCCCCGTTGAAAACCCCACCAGGACATTGACCACGACTCAACCACATGGCTCTGCAACAAGCTGTGATCTGAAGCCGCAATCTTTCCTTCCGGTGTAATCGTGCGAATCGGGTAATACTCTTTTGGCCATGTTCGCGGGAGTAAAGTCCCTCGACCATTCGGCAGAAGTGTGTAGTCGATATCACTTGCATCGAGTGCTGCGGGCCAATCGAGCTGTCGAAGTGTCGCTGCGCGTTCATTGGCGACAACGTCGAACACTAGTTCTTCTGATTGCCCTTCGAGAGAGATGGTGAGGAACAGATCGAGATCGATAGAAATCCCCTTTTGCTGCCAACCTGAGGCTGAGATCTTCAAGCCGGTTTTAAAGCCAGTATCGTATGGAACGATGTCGATCTTTTTCGCGTCCGCAATGCGAAGCGAAATGTCTTCGCCTTTTGATTTCACAAGCATGTCGCTCGTGAGCGACGGCACCAGGTTCCATTGCGCCGGCCCAGCCTGAATAGCGAGCGCCAGGCTCGATTCAGTCAAAGTTACTTGATTGTGTTTTCCTTTGATCACCCACTTGCCGGCGTTGTGCGACACACTTACCGGCATCGCGCCCCATTGATCTCGAGGAAGCTGTTGGGCTGAAATAGTGGAACATAACAACGCAAAGAACAGAGTATGAATTGATATGGAGATTTTATTGATCATCACTTTGGACTTGATCTCATGCTGGGTGAGCGGGGACAGGGTCCCCTTCCCGACCTGAAAATTATCTAAGGTTACATTTCATCTCAACCTTCACTTTATTTGCAGGTTGGGAAGGGGACCCTGTCCCCGCGCTTCATCAAGAAAACTTCAGAACAACTTGCCTCGATCAGATTCATTGAGCGCAGGCAACTTTTCCAGAACTGTTCTTATCGCCGGATCGTGATATTTGGCTGCCGCTCTTCGAATCAACGGATACAACTGTTCCGGTGGCCATTGACCAAGTTGTTGGTATGGCCACTTCTGGCCCAGTGCAAATGGAACAAGAAAGTCCAAGGCTTTCCGGATATTCCGCCCGTCGGTTGTGGTGTAGTTCCACAGGTCAACACCAACATTTTCACCAAGCCGAGCGAGCAACATCAGACCATCCAAATTCCCAACGCTGTAACCCCAGCCACGAGTGCGCGCAAGCTCGAGCGGCTGCCGACCATCCGGTTCAATCTGGGTTGCGATTCGCTTGGTGCGAGCGGTCAGCAAGACCTCGCGCGCAAGATCGAGCTTCCCCAGAAACAGTGCAAACGAGACAACCTGAACGTCGTAATAAGTTCCGTGATTGTTCTTCGCGGCTGACTCATCTCGCCCATTCTTACTCTCGAGCATCCACTGGAGAAACTTTGCATACCAGTCTTCCAGCCCACGCTGATCAGCATGCGTCCACTCTTGAGAACCTGCCAGTAACCCGATCGCATCGACCACCCGTGTAAGACCTCGTGTTTCTATTAAGCCGATCCCACGTCCGGTCGTGATTCCCGGGATACCCTGGCCAAACTGGAGGTTTGGATTCATTCGCGTTTCGGGAGCTAGAAAGAAGATGCGGAGAAGTTGAGCGGCTTTGGCCGCATACTTTTCATCGCCTTTGAAGTAGTAAGCCAGGGCGAGCGTTTCCACGGCACCTTCCATCTGATCCTTCACACTATGGTTGTTGATTTTCTCGATCTCCGGATTCCGTTCACCGTCACGACGTATGTATGGAAGGCCACCTGGTTTCGATGGGTCAGCCCAGAAATATGGAGCCTGACTCATGTAGTCATGCTTGTCTCCGCTGGGAGGCGTCATATCTTTTGTCGTTACTGAGAACGGTCCTGCGGTCAGAGCTTTGTCAGCATCGCGCTCAAGTTTGGCGATTGCCGGGGCAAGCTTCGGATCACTGTTCAGAACCCGTTGTTTGTTGGCTGCGAGGATTTTGGGATTGAGTAGAAAGACGCGAGGTAAACTCTCTGTTTTCCTCGCAGCTACTGGTTCTAGCGGCAGAAAGAGTAGCGGCAAAAAAGAAAGCATGAGTATTAGAGGTCGGTTCACGTGATCCATTAGGTGATTATTTCCTGAAGAGCCAGAAGCTTATGGACTTCATCCTTCATCAAGCCTCACTCCAGCGGAGCAATATATTTATAGAGTGTAGGCTGGGTATTGAGTGCTGCGCGTTCGGCGCACAGAAAGAATGTTACGTAGGCTATTAAACCTTTCGCTCCCCTGGAGTGGAGGATCGTGTCGGACATCAAGCGGCGGTGACTGAGTCCTTCAATCACCGCCTCGGATCAAACAACAGTCACAACGAGCCAGCTATTCAGAACATAAACCGAATTCCAAACTGGATCTGGCGCGGGTTTGTGCCGGCAGCCAAATTGGAAATGCGTCCCACATTGGTCGCAATCGTCGTTGCGTTCGTGTTGATGGTCAGATTGCCATTTGCCGGTGTGTCCCAGTTCTGAATATTGAACACGTTGAAGACTTCCATCCGCAGTTGCAGTTCCCAGCTCTCACGAATTGGAAATCCTTTAAATAAGGAAAGGTCGGTGTTGAAGACGGACTTTCCTCGAAACACATTACGTCCGAGATTGCCGAACGAACCAGAAGGTATTCCGAAAGCGCAAGGATTAAACCAGCTGGCGATCGTGTGCACTGAGTCAGCTGCTTTTCCGCCTTGAGAAATCGTCTTCTGACATAGTGGATCCGGATTCGCTGATACGGGACCAGCTACGAATGGATCGGCAATCAGATTAGGTCTCTCGTAGGTGCCAGGCGCTGTTGGTGCGCTGCCACGTAGATTCGCAAGATCTCCGGTGGCCTGAAGGTTGTACGGTGCTCCCGAACGAGCCTGCATAATGAAGTTCGTCTGCCAGTTACCCAAAATCCAGGATGCTGGTCCAGTGGTAAACCAACGCTTGCCTTTACCAGTCGGAAGTTCATAGACGGTTGCCCAGGACAGGAAATGTGGAATGTCGTATGACGACACACCGCGCGCGGTACTTTGATCGTAGTAATTCTGAATCGACGAACCGCCGCCCGGTCCGTTTTCAACATTGAAGTAACCACTGCTCACATCGATTGACTTGCTCCACGTGTAGGAGATCAACGTGCTGAGACCTTTTGTAAATCGTCGTTGAAACTTCGTCTCGAGGGCGTTGTAATTCGAGTATCCAATGTTCGTCGTGTAGGTGAAACCAGCACCGGCCCACGGCATTAAGCGAAGAGCATCGACAACAGAGTTCGGAGTGCCGTTGGGCGAAGCCTGTCGGGCAGCGTTGGCAAAGCCCGCATATGGGAGCCGGCCGTTCTTGCTACCAACATACGCAACCGAAACCATAGAGGATGAAGAGACTTCTCTTTGCACCTCAACGTGCCATTGCTGCGAGTACGGATCTTTGTAATTTGGATCATTCGGGAAACCACTTACGCTCCATGGATTGGTGGTCGGCAAGGGAGTGGCAAAACCTTGCCCTTGAATCTGAATGATGTTGAAGGCTGTGCCGTTTGTGAAATTGGCGCTCGCATTAGCATTTCCTGAAAACGCCGTAGCATCTGGCCAAACAGTCGCTTCAAGATCGTTCTGAGCGTATTGGCTGCGAGCCGGCAGTGGATCCCAATACAGACCATAACCCGCGCGGATTACGGTCTTTGGATTTAACGTCCAGGCCACACCGATCCGAGGTCCCCAGTTATCTTTGATGGGTGGCGGAGCAAAGAATTTAGTTCCTGCTACGACTACGTTCGCAAAATGCGGATCGGTTTTGAATGCATCAGGGATACATGGTGCTGATTGTGCAGCGCTGCAGAACGGCGGCATTTCAGTAGCGCCGATCGTCCACTTTTGATTGGCAAGATCGAGCGAGTTCCAAAGTCTGCCGTCTGTTGTTTTTGGTTGAGTTAGATAATCGTAACGAAGACCAAGTGTTAAGGCGATGTTCCTTCTAACCCGCCATTCGTCTTGTATGTATGCTGCCCATGAACCGTACTTAAACTGGACCGGTCCTCCGTGCAGAGTTGGCAGTTGCGCGTTGAAGTTGTTTGGAAATCCCAACAAGGCTGACGCGAGTGACAATCCGGAAGTGCCTGTGGAGGCCGTCGGAAGGCGAGTCTGTTCATCGTTGAAGACGTAGGTTTGAAATGTATTCAACTGGATACGCTTTGCCTCAAGGTACCAACCGCCGGTCTTGATGCTGTGATTGCCCTTAACCCAGGTCACGCTTGGCGAGATGCTCCAGTTTGGGTTCTCACGAAGCGCTTCACCGCGAATACCAAAATTACCGCTTCCACCTGCAGCCCAGTTTTGAAGCGTGACGAGCAGGCCGCTATATTTGTCAACATCAAGAAATCCAAACTGCTTCAGTGGATCTACGCCAGCGTCGTGTTGATTCTGTTGACTCGAATCTACACCCGGTCGACCTGCATACCCCGCGCGAAAATCAAAGATCAGATTGGGACTAAAAGTGTGAGTCCACGCACCGCCGTAGTTACGACCTTTGCCGCTACCGGCGGTGGATCCTCGGTCGCCGATGGGATTGAACACCGTGACGTTCTGTTGCGTGTAGCGGAAGAAGATAGTGTCGTTGTCACTGAAATGATGATCGATGCGCACTTGAAAGCTATTTGCGTCATTAGTACTCGCACGACCCTGAGCGAAGTTGTTTGCGGCATCGCCAGTAAGATTTGGTGTGGGCGAATACGTCTTGAAGAAGTTCTGCATGGGCGCATAAATCAGCGCCTGTGGAATCTTGAAACAAGGCGTTCCGATAGATTGATCCTGCTGCTTTTGAGTATTTACGGGCAGTGGATTACCCGAAGCGTCGCAACGGAAAGGATCCCTGACGAAGTTGTTCCCAACTTGTCTGGTGGAGAAAGGGTTGTAGATCTGTCGTCTGAATGGGGTGTTTGTGAAGTCCCCGTTTATCTCCGCTGCCGTTGGAACATAAGCCAGAGCGAGAGTGGGTTGACTGTAGCGCCAGCCGTCGTAGCCAACTGAAAAGAAAGTTCGATTCTTAAAGATTGGTCCTGTGACTGTCGCGCCAAATTGATTTTGCCTGAAAGGCAGAGGACTGTCGGGAACACCTTGCCCGGGTTTGCAACGAGCGGTGGTACAAACATCGAAAGGGTTGCGAGCGTCGAAAGCATCGTTCCTCACATATTCGAAAGCAGATCCGTGAAATGAGTTTCCGCCCGACTTCGACACCATATTTACGACGCCGCCTGCAGCGCCACCGTAGTCAGCTCGAGCATCGTGGCCCACAACCTTGAACTCCTGGATCAGGTCGACATTCGGAATAACGATATACGTTGGTCCGCGAACATTGGTATTAATGATGCCATCGAAGAAATAGAGTTTCGATCGATTCTCCTGGCCATGGAACGATGGATCCGAAAACCCTGAACCCGGTATACCAACGTTTCCCTCAACACCACCGACACTTTTATTTTGAGAGGTTGATACAGGCGTAACTCCAGGAGTCAACGTCAAAAGCTGCGTGAAGTTTCTCCCGTTCAGAGGCAAGTCCTGAACGACTTTCTCAGGAATCACAGTACCAAGATCGGACGATGACTGTTGTATTAGTTCGGCACCTGTAGTCACTTCCACGGTCTCCGAAACCTGACCAACCGTTAGCGAAAGGTTTTGCGTGACGGCTTCGCTAACACCTACTTCAAAAGGAGGCGTCTGCACGCCCTTGAATCCCTGTACCTCGACTCTCAACGTGTAGGTGGCAGGATTCAAATTCACAAAGTTGAAATAACCGGTTTCGTTCGTGACACTCTCAGATTCAATTTTCGTCGCCTGGTTTTGCAGTTTCACTGTAGCACCGGGAACGCCTGCGCCATTTTGATCAGTTAACGTGCCACTTACCTTAGCGTTGGCCTGAGGAAACACCGCAGTTGCCGACAAAATTACGAACAGCGCAGCGGCGAGAGTCCTAAGTAAATACATCTGGCCACCTCCTTGCGAGTTTGATTTACCGTTTTGAAAATTGGGGAGACGCAGGTCTGAACCGGCAAAAACGATAGGGGATCTCTGGCACTGCGAAGAGATCCCCATTCATAACTACAATTAGAAATTGATTCTGATCGATCCCTGCATTACGCGAGGCGTACGTGCAGTCGTGGGTGTTCCGAAACTTGATCGCGTCTGTCGTATCGTCGCCGTGCAGGTGTTTCCGGCTACCGTACAAGCCTGACTTGGATTTGGATTTACCTGCACGATGCCGAAAGTCATTGAGCCATCAATGTCGTCGAAGTTAGCGTGGTTGAAAACATTGAAGACCTCCCAGCGGAGTTGCACACCACGAGTCTCACCAAACTTGAAGTTCTTAAACATGGCGATGTCGTTGTTAAAGATGGAAGGTATTCTCACGTTGTTCCGAGGCATGTTTCCAATCTGGCCAAGGCCAGTCGGATTAGTAAAACATCCGACGTTAATCACATATGCCGATCCCGTCGAGTCGAAACCCGACGCGCCCTTGGCTGGATCGCAGGTGATGTTTGGTCGAGCGTTTACAGTGCCACCCGTAAAGTCGGTAAGCATCGTACAAACTGTCGCGGATGTCAGGACAGATCCTGCGGGACAGGACTGGCCGGCGGTAATTGTTGCCGTGCCGCTTGTGAAACTGACCGTAAGATTTTTCGCGCGACCAGTGGCATATGAAGTAGTTCCTGACAACTGCCAATCGTCAAAGATAGCCTTGACCACACCGTTGTCGTTGAACTTCCGGCTGAGCTTCGGAATGTCGTAGATGTAGTTTCCGGTGAGTATGTGCGTTTGATCGAAATCCGACGGCGAGTAATTGAATTGCTTGTACGGTCTCGGTAACGACACATCGGAGGAGTCGTCGTTGGCGTAGTCAAACGACTTCGAATAAGTGTAGGCCACGCCAAACTGGAACCCTCGCGTGTAACGACGATTCAATTGCATTTGCAAGCCGTTATAGTTCGACGTGCCCGAATACATCACCAGGTTGATGTCTCCGTATGCTCGATAAGGACGGAGGAAGTCGTTGTTCTTTGCGCTGCTCGCGGTTAACGGATCGCGATTCTCCTGGTGGCAAGGCACTCCGTATTTAACCGTGATACTGCAGTCAACAAACTTTGCAGCGTCGGGGAGCGCATTGATGTTGCGGCGTTCACCAAGGTGCCGAGCGAACGCGCCCACGTAGCTAACCTCTATTACCGACTTAAAGCCGATTTCCTGCTGCACGCCAAGCGAAAAGTTAGCAGTGCTGGGAATATTTGAATGAGCTTCAAGAGCGCTGAGCGTCACCGGGAACAATGCCGCCGTGTTGGTCAGGTTAGCGAGGTTATCAATGTTGCCGTTGAGGATTTGGAACGTACGCTGCTGGGGTGGATTGTTTCCTAAGCTACTCGCGCCGCCTGTACCACCACCTACGCGAGGCATGTGATATAAGCCGCCCATACCGCGAATCACCGTATTTCCTTTACCAAAAATATCCCATGCGAAACCTAAGCGTGGTTCATAGTAAATGGTTGGTGTCTCTCGATAAGCTCTCGGAGTTGATGGATCGGTTGGTAGTGCCAGTCCATTAAGTGGATCACCTGTTCCGGGAATGATCGCGCGAACGAGGTTTTTATTAAGCAGAGTCGGGCTGGCTAGATTGACTTCCCGCGGATCAACTGCAAACTGGTTCGCTGCCGCGCACGCAGTGCCAAATGCCGGAATGCCTCCCGGTGATCCCTTGCAATAACCAACGTAGAGGAGCGGCGCCTTTGCAGGATCGAACTTCGAAGGATCGAAGTTAGATCCCTGTCCGTCGAGTTGGAACTGTCCGGACGTATAACCGAAACGCATTCCGTAGTTGAGCGTGAACGACCTGGAAATTCTCCATTGATCTTGTCCGTACCATTGAACCTGGTTCAGCTGTAGGTTGGTGAACGGACGCGAGCTCTGTTCAGTGTAGGTATTGAAGTTTCCGATAAGAGCGTTTGCGTAAGCGAAGTTTGTGTTACCCGCCGCGGTTGTAAAGCCGTTTCCTGTGCCGGTACCAAAATCGAGTTGACCTGACCACGTGCCGCCAGGCGCTTCGCGGTTGAAGAGTTTTTCGAGATAAGCGCCAAATTTGAAACTGTGATCGCCGTGTGTCCATGAGAGGTTGTCTGACATGGACGGGCGAATGTGATCGGCGCCGACCTCACCCCATCGATTAAGCCAGTTGATGTTTGCTGGATTGCCGGCAACGCTGCTCCAGCCTGTAACTACGGGCACGAGATCCAGAGTGTTGTTTGATGGGAAAAGCTGCGGCGCGGTGTAGTGCAGCGTGTCGCGTCTCAAGCCCTCAGCAAAACCGGTCGTGGGAATGAATCCCTCTGTGTCCGTGCGCCATCCGAAGTTGAACTCATTGACGACTGCGGAATTGAAAACGTGGACCCAATTAGCGGATCTTCCGTCGTCGGTGTAGAGATAGTGAGAACGTATGCCCCAGCGATCGACACCGTTGGCTCCATTGGGCCAGCCTGACGTTGCCGTTCCCTCGTTGTCGGATGTCCACCATTGCGCTTTGAAATAAACATTGTCGTTGTTGGTGGGTTTGAAATCGAAGCGGATGAGATAACTGTGTTTCGGGACATCGACGCTGCGTTGAAACACGTATCGACCAGGATTGCTGGCGATCGGCGAATTCGGAAGTGGAAAGTAATTGAGCAGATTCTGCGCGCTGGAGTTTATACGATTGGCCGGAATGATGTTGCCAGGAAACTGCACACCGGTCACGGGATCCAGGACAATCGGAAGTGCACCACTCGAATTTCTTGACTGCGAAAAATTGCCGATTCGTTCAAGGGCCGTGGGTACTGTTACAAACACGGGATCGGTCGGAGTGATAGTGTGCGGTTTTTCCAGATTGAAGAAAAAGAATGCTTTGCCCTTGGTTAAAGCTGGGCCACCTTCGCCGAAGTGCGGCAACGGCATTGGGCCACCATAGTTGAATCCCCAGTAGTTGAACCTGTAAACGGCGCGATTCAGGCCTGCCTTATTGTTGAAGAAGTTTGCAGCGTTCAAAGCTTCGTTGCGGATGAAGTAGTAGGCAGTACCGGCATAACGTTGTCCGCCTCCCTTGGTCACGATATTAATCATCGCGCCGCCATTGTTTCCGTATTCTGCACCGTAGTTGTCTCGAAGAACCTTCACCTCACCAATGGCATCAATACTCGTGGTCAAACTCAGCAGGTTACTGCCGCTTGGTTCGCTGGCGTTGAGACCATCGACGGTGGCGACAGTTGATCGAGAGCGCTGACCGGAGAAGTTCGGAAGAGTTGTTCCAAACCCGTTTCCCACGGCTTCGATGTCAGGGATGTTTGAGGTCCCGGGAAGTAGGCGCAGCAGTGATGTCACATCTCGGCCTTTAGTGGAGATCAGCGATAGCTGATCAGAAGTTAGACGTGCCGTGAGATCACTTGTTTCTCTTTCGACCAGTGTCCCTTCAGTGGTCACGCTGACAGTTTCACTAACTTGGCCTGTCTGCAGCTTGATATCTCCGAGCGCGAGTTTCTCGTTTGCACTCAGGATGACACCCTTCTGTTCGAGTGTTTGGAATCCCTGTTTTTCGACCTTCAGCGAATAGGCGCCAGGCTGAAGTGCTGCGAAAGTAAATCGGCCCTCTTCGCTTGTTGGACTCGTTCGAACCTGTCCGGTCTTGTCGCTCACGATCGTTACGGTGGCGCCCGGGATATAACCACCAGTGGCGTCTGTCACGGCACCGGAAATGGAGCCTGTAATTGTTTGTCCGCTGGCGGCTGCACTGAATACGAGCACCGCGAGTATCACAAACAAGATTTCCAGCCTCTGACACTTAGAACTAAACATGGGACTCCTCCTTCAAATTTGGCCAATGCTTCAGGCTGCGATTTGTGCTTAACGAGAAAAAATAATTCCGCTAAATGGGATCAATTGTCTTTTGTTAGGACAATTTGCATATAACCCGGCCTTGTTTTTGAGCTTCCTAATTTTCCTGTTTAGTATCGAGTTGAACGATCCGCTGGAAGCGGATTGAGGCGCTCGACTCGCCTCGGAGAACGGGTACTTCAGACCAAATCTTTTTGCTTTTTTGCCTGATGTTGCGCTTCTTCGAGCGCGAAAGCTCTCTGTGCCCGCACGATGTGTTCGCTCATAGCCTCACGTGCCTCGTCGGGCTTGTGAGATCGAATCGCGCGATAAATCCGTCGGTGGAGTTCTAATGCCTCATTGAAGTCGTGAGCGCGTTCAATCGTGTCGCGACGGCGTTCATAGAGAATCGCCGAGACCATTTCAACCAGTGTTGCCAGGGTTGGGTTGCCGGATGCTGCGGCAACAGCTCGATGGAACGCGACGTCATGAACCAGAAACTGTTGCGGGTCTTTGAGTGCGGCAAACATCTCGGCAATCTCTTCTGACATCGTTGCGAGTTGGTCTCCGGTTGCACGCTCAGCAGCCAGGCCTGCCGCACCGACTTCCAACACAGACCGCGTTTCAAACATGTGGTCGTAACTGAAGCCGTGCAACTCTGCGAGGAGTCGTAACGGTTCGCTATCAAGTGCCGGCGGTCCATCAACAATGAAGGTACCTGCTCCCTGTCGGGACTGCAGCACGCCCATCGATATCAAAGAGCTCAAACCTGCTCGTAACGACGGACGACTGATGCCCAGCTGTTTGGCGAGTTCTCGTTCCGGTGGAAGTCGATCACCCGGCTTAAGTTCATCTCGCTTGATGAGCTCATAGACTCTGGCAACCACTTGCTCAGTGTTCTGAGAAGAACGAACCGGTCGAATTATTTGAAGATGAGCCGATCGAGAATTGGTCATGACAATTTGAGCTGGCGAGGGGCACTTATAATACCAATTAGACGAGGTCGTCAAGAGTTTTTACCGGTAACGGTGCGTAAACTTATGAGTAGTCCCCGTCAAAAGTCTGAGACCAATTTGCAAATTGGTGCGGGATTGCTCAAACCAAAGGGACGAGCGAGGGGACGGGAAGATACGAGCAGGAGAAAGGCTGAGGGACTTGGCGGTCAGGCGGCGAGGAAATCACTGGTCATTTTCCATTTATGATTTCCATTTCCTATCGCAGGACTAATCAAAGGATAAAGCTCTGCTCAAATGGAAAATGACCAATAAAAAAACTACGACTACTTACGTAAACTAGTTGAGTAGGATTTCTTCATTCATCTCTTCTCCTTCCCCGCTTTCCAGAATCCGCGGGTCCTTCCCTTCAAAGTCTTGTTCATGAATTTTTCGTTCATGATCAGGAAGGCTCCCAGCCCATGGAGATCATTTGTCAGTCGCTTGCGACCGTAGTAATAAGGCAGATCGGCTACGTTAGTTCCCTCGCAAATGTCCGTGAGGTTTGTCATCCCATTTTGATCCAACGAAATCTTTGTTAAGACCCCCGCATACCCGCGCTTCGCAACACTGCTGTAGCTCTTGTCGACATAACCTTCCTCACTCGCTCTGGCGATCACAAAGGTGTACATGCTTGAGCTCGACGTCTCCAGCCAATTCGCAGGATCCTGACCCTTGTTCACGACCTGATACCAGAGTCCTGTCTTACTGTCCTGGTAATTCGACCACGCCTTTGCGAGTTGCTGGAGTTGCGCAATCAATTTCGGTCGGGCTGGATGATCCCTGGGTAACAGCTCGAGCACCTCGATCAGGGTCATGCCAAACCATCCCATCGCGCGACACCAGATCTCCGGGGAATGTTTTGTTTCTTTGTCAGCCCACGTCGCCTGGCCACTCTCGTCGTAGGCATGAAACATCAACCCCGTTTTTGGGTCATTCAAGTGACTCGCATAAATCAGTAATTGCCTGGCAGCCTCCTCGTTCGTGTAGGCGCTGTCACCGAACAAGCTTCCATACCGAATCAGAAACGGCATTGACATGAACACGCCGTCGCCCCAAAGCTGCCACTCTCGACTCTTACTTGCACCGTGCCAAAACCCTCCGTCCTTCGTTCGTGGATAGGTATTGAATCGCAGTCGAATTCGATCGACGGCAAGTTTATATTTCTCTTCTCTTGTCTCCTGGAAAAGCAACAAGAGCAAGTTTCCGGCATTCATGCTGTCGAGGTTGTCAAACTTGACCTCGCTGACTACACCCTGGGCGTTCGTATTCCTAATTACGCCATTTGCATCAACGTATGTATCAACCCAATCCTTGATATATTGCAGATAGCGAGGATTGTGAGTTCGCTTGTAAACGAGATACTGCCCGTACAAATACAGTCCTCTTGGGTAAGCCCAGTTACCTAGATCTTTTGGCGTGGGATAACGCTTCATTGTCGATTCAACAATTGCAACCGACCAATCAGTTGGTGGTTTTGTCTTTGTCTTAGCGAATGCAATGGAAGGCTGGAAGGCAACGACAAACATTAATACCGCTAAGACAACACTGATAGGCTTTTTCATAATAAAGGTCCTCGTGAACAGGGGTATCTCAACGACAAGCTAAAGCATATCGAACATTCGGCGCTCAAAAACTTGTCACGTTGCTAACTGCTTGTGCTAATTTATTGTGCGGCTTCCAATCAAACTAAAAAACGTGTTACCGGTAACAGGTCGAGCGCGAACAATAGGGCGACGCAGTTTTTCTTGTCAACGCTTTTCACGCCCAAGAGCGTTACATAACCAATCGACTTCAGGAGTGAAGCAATGACCAAGTCTCGTGACGATAAAGACGACAAGCAAACGTCGCACGACCCCAGCCGACGTAAGTTTCTTAAGGGTGTCGGCATCGCAGGTGCTGGTGCGGCAGTTGTCGACAAGCTTTGGATTGATGTCGAGGCCAGGGAAACGCAAGCGGACCCCTCGCAGTCAATGAGTGGCAGCGTCAAAGTCACTCTCGACATCAATGGCACGAAGCGCACAGCGCAGGTGGAACCACGCACGACCTTATTAAACACGTTGCGCAATCATGTCGACCCGGCAGTGACCGGACCAAAGCTCGTGTGCGACGCGGGAACTTGCGGAGCATGCACCGTTCTGCTCGACGGCAAGCCCGTCTACTCGTGCATGGTGTTTGCGGTAGACGCAACTAACAGGAAAATAGTAACTGTCGAAGGCCTCGGCACTCCGGAAAAACCAAATGCTGTTCAGGCAGCATTCGTCGAGAAAGACGCGTTGATGTGCGGCTTTTGCACGCCGGGATTCGTCACGTCGATTTCAGCCTATCTGAAAACGAATCCGAATCCCTCGCTTGCTGAGGTGCGCGAAGCCTGCAAGGGAAACTTCTGCCGCTGCGGTACATATCCGCGCGTGTTTGAGGCAGCCCTGGCCGCCGCGAAGAGCGGAAAGGTCTAGTAACGTAATTGAGAATTCGCGGAGATGCTCATGCAACAACAAACGCCGGCACCCAAACCAAAAAAGAAAGTTAAGGTCACTCGGACAGTCAACGGTATCGAGCAGGAAGTAGAGATCGAGGTCGATGCTGATAGTGGACCGGGATGGGGACCTAACGACAAACACAGGCTCCTAAACCATGCGATGACTCGTGTCGATGGACCTCAAAAGGTTAGCGGAGCTGCACACTACACATACGACATGCGTCCTCCGGGAATGTTGTACGCCCGCATTCTTCGCTGCCCTAATGCTCATGCGCGTGTAACCAAACTCGACACTAGTGCAGCCGAAAAGATTCCCGGAGTCGCAGCAGTGATTCCGGGACCGTTGTCAGAACTACGGTTTGCCGGTGCTCCGGTTGCGGCAGTCGCGGCTAAGACTCCGGAGATAGCGGCAGATGCTTTGAAAGCGATCGTTGTCACCTACGAGGTTCTGCGTCACGTCGTTCACGCGCAGGACGCTATAAAACCGAACGCGCCGAAGGTAGTCGAGGAGGAAGCGAACCTTCAGCAAAAGGCGAAGCGAGGTGACTTACCGAAAGTTGAAGCAGCATTCGCAACTGCAGACGCAGTTGTTGAGGCTGAATACATTTCCGCTCGCATTCACCATACATGCCTGGAAACACATGGCATGGTTGTCGATTACAACGGAGGTGATACCGCCACTGTCTATGCGTCAACCCAGGGAACGTTCACGATCCCAGGCGATGCCGCTCAAGCGCTTGGTCTACCTCAGACTGCCGTGACCGCAATTGTGCAGCACATGGGCGGCGGCTTCGGATCGAAGTTTGGTATCGGCGTAGAAGGAATGCTGGCGTGCAAACTTTCAAAGCAAACAAAGACACCAGTCAAACTAATGCTCACACGTTATGACGAGTTTGTGATGGCCGGTAACCGATCAGGCTCGTGGCAGAAAATAAAAGCCGGGGTGAAAAACGACGGGACAATCGTCGCCTTGCAAGCACGACAGTATCGACTCGGCGGCGTTGGACAAGGCTCGCAAGCGGGTCAACCTTACATCTATCGCGCCGGCGAATCTTATCGAGAAATCTATGCACTGCATACAAATGAAGATTCAACGGTAGCCATGCGCGCTCCGGGTCATCCCGAAGCTTCTTTCGCGATTGAATCCCTGATGGATGAACTCGCCTACAAGATCAAAATGGATCCGGTTGCGTTTCGTAAGAAGAACCTTGCCGACGAGGTTTATTACCGACAACTTGATAAGGGCGCCAAAGCAATCGGGTGGGAGAGAAGAAACCCGGTCGCGGGCGGAAACCCTGGTCCTCTGAAACGTGGGATGGGTTGTGCTGTTGGTACATGGGGCGGCGGCGGTAACAATCAGTGCAAAGTTGATGTAACGATCGGTCGCGATGGTTCAGTTACCGTCGCCGTAGGAACTCAGGATCTTGGTACCGGGACGCGCACGTTTACACGAGCGATCGTCGCCGAGGAGTTAGGACTGCAATTAAGCGACATCAAGGAAGAGATTGGTAATTCTAAATTAGGCGGCGCGAATTCTTCCGGCGGATCCACGACTGCTGCGTCGTTATCACCATCGGTGAAAGACGGCGCCTACAAAGCTCGCATGTTGTTTGCTGAAAAAGTTGCACCGCTGGTCGACAATGCCAAACCTGATGAGATCACTTTTGCTGGTGGCAAAGTTAGCGGCAAAGGAAAGACGATCACCTGGAAACAAGCCTGCGCTGCATTGCCGTCTGCCGGTATCACCGCGCACGGAGAGTGGCGCTCCGATCTGCAAGCGACAGGCATTCACGGTGCGGCGTTTGCCGAAGTTGAAGTCGACGTCGAGACTGGTCACATCAAGCCAATCAAATTGGTCCATGTTCAGGACGGCGGCCTTCCACTCAATCGTCTGACCCTCGAGAGCCAAATCAACGGCGGCATGATTCAGTCACTGGGGATGGCCTTGTGGGAAGGGCGCGTGATGGATGCGCGGATTGGCATGCAAGTAAATCCCGGTTTTGGAGACTACAAGATACCGGGCGCTCTCGAGATCCCCGAGATGATCCCGATTATCGATGACGACGACAAACGTGAAGTAGTGATCGGTATCGCAGAAGGTTGCATCATTCCAACGCTCGGCGCTGTTGTGAATGCGGTATTCAATGCCTGTGGCGTTCGCGTTCGCGAAACCCCGATCACGCCCGACAAAATTCTGATGGGGTTGATGAATAACGGCCCGATGAGCGCGTAAAATGTGAAATGTCCGATGAACTTTAGTTTGTCGAGGTTTGAGTTAACGATCATCGCGACAACCTAAAGTTCGTCGGACAACGAGAGAGGACAAGTAAATGAAAGCCTTCGAGTGGACAAACCCTACGACAATCAGCGACGCAGTTAAGCTGCTGAATCCGGATTCGGCTCGCGACATCGATGAAGCACCTCGCGCGCTCGCCGGCGGTCAGGACCTTCTCACGACGATGAAGGATTACATGACGCAGCCCTCGCGAATCGTGAATCTAAAAAGTATTAAAGGACTCAACCGTGTTTCACTCGACTCGAAAGGACTAACACTAGGAGCGCTCGTAACATTGACTGAGATCGAAGAACACCATCAGATCCGCAAGCAGATGCCTGGTCTTGCCGAAGCAGCTAATTCAGTAGCCACGCCGCAAATTCGAAATCTTGGAACTGTCGCAGGCAATCTCTGCCAACGTCCGCGTTGTTGGTACTTTCGACTCGAAGAAGTTCAATGCCTGAAGAAGGGTGGAGACGAGTGTTACGCCGAGTCCGGGGAAAACAAGTACAACGCGATTCTCGGCGGCGGTCCGTCGTTCATCGTTCACCCTTCGGATCTCGCCCCGATGCTTGTCGCGCTCGGTGCAAGCGTGACCGTTGTTGGTGCCGACGGCAAGAAGGTGATTCCACTCGACAAGTTTTTCACTTTGCCGTCGCAAGGAAACGTTCGCAGAGAGAACGTTTTGAAGAATGATGAAATCATCACAGAGGTTTTTGTTCCGAATACACCGCTGGCCGCGCATTCAACTTATTTGAAATTCAAGGAGCGCGACTCGCTCGACTTCGCAATGTCAGCTGTAGCAGCAGCTGTTGAGTTGTCTGGCAACACTGTGAAAGACGTTCGGGTTGTCCTTGGAGGCGTGGCGCCGATACCCTGGCGCGCACCAGCAGCTGAGAAGTTTCTGATCGGCAAGACTCTTACCAAGGAAGTTCTTGCTGAAGCCGCTAAGTTAGCATTGGACGGAGCGAGCCCGCTTGAGAAGAACGCTTACAAAGTTCCGCTAACCCAAACGCTCGTGAGACGCGCGCTCGCGAAGGTTGGAGGAGTCAACGCGTAAGACGTTCGCGCAAGGACTCCCAAGGAGATATTCATGCCTGAAGACAAATCAAACGAAACTACTACGTCAGAAGCCGTTCCGATTCAAACACCATTCTGCGGTCAACTCCGTTCCAAGAAGTACTTCATGCTCGATCGGCTCGCCGTCAGCCCGGAAGACTTCATCGACGCTACCAATCACGTTTGGTGCTGTGAAACACAGGAAGTAATAGGTCCGGATAACAGGAGAGTCAGCACCGACAATTGCCGCCCGGGTCGAGCCTGCTACAGTTCTGCGCTCAAAGGGGTATAATCGATTTACCAGGAAATAACGGAGGTAACTAGTGATGAAAAAAGTTCTATTCACCCTGATGGCTGTCGCCGTAGCAGCGAGCGCTTTTGTTTTTAGTTCTCGGGCAGAGAATGTGAGCTTGCGAGGCGACTACGTTGAAGTTCGCACTGCCAGCGTGTTCGCGGGTGCATGTCACTACAACGGTGAGGTAACTACCGCCGGTCGCGAAGCGATGATGGCGTGGAATGTTACTTCCGGAAAATGGCAGGGTATCGATTTAACCGGTGTGCGAGTGATGGCAATCATCAGCTCCGATTCGAATCTCGGCGACAAAGATGCTGCGCGCCAGTCTGAAATAGTGATCGACAGTTCTACACGTTCACAGTCACTGGCGATGCTGAACGCAATCAAGGAGAAGTACGCCGCTTCGCTCGGCAACATCGTTAAGGTTCGCAACGCGCCAATTACTTTCGTCCGCGAGGGCAGAACCTATGCGGTCGCTGCAGACGACGCAACGATTAACGTTGAAGCGATGCCTAATGACCTTTGCTGCAAGATGCCGAATCTCGTTTGGTACACGCCTCTGGTAGGACTTGAGAATCGCAAGGTCGGCTATACAACAAGCGCCAGCTACTCCGGCAAAACTGTCAGCGAACAATGGAGTCGCTCTGGTGAGAACAGCGCATTCTACGGAAGCTTTTCGTTGTAAGTACATATCCAGTTTGACCAGAAAAGCCACCGGCAAGGTCGGTGGCTTTTTTGTTTCTCTGTTTCTCAGTGTCTCTGTGTTGAAAAAGGCCCCCAGGATCCATAAGTAACAGTTTCAACACAGAGTCACAGAGTACACAAAGACACAGAGTCCAGAATATTTCTATTGACTCTTTTAAGGCGCCGTTCTAAAACTTCGTCAGTTGCCGCTTCTTGTTTTCAGTGCAAAGGAAGTACAGGAAGTTCAAAGAGATCGATGGCACCCATCCGTGGCGAAACGTCAGTCCGGATGGTTACGTGGACTATCGCGTCCGCTATCGCCCTCACGGTCGCGTCCTCTTCTTCAATTTTCCTCTAGCCAAAGAGATGGGCCTGGTTAAGAACGAGGCCCTCGAGGTGCTTGATAAGGAATTGGAGACTGCAATCCTCGAGACCTTCTCACTCCAGATCATCAACGAGTACGACCTCCAACAGAACAACAAATTCCCCTCGAGTCTGGTTCGCCCAAATGTCTACATGGCTACGCGCTACCTGCAGACGCAGCATACGAACAAGCAAGGCAAAACATCAGGCGACGGCAGGAGCATCTGGAATGGGTGTTTAAGAAACGAAGGAATGACCTTTGACATCTCGAGTCGTGGGACTGGAGCGACGATCTTGAGTCCTGGCGCACAGGAGGTCGATGACGGCGTGGTGAAGACCGGAGATGACACGCATGGCTACGCGTCGGGTCTGGCTGAACTCGACGAAATGCTCGGTAGCGCGGTCATGTCTGAGATCTTTTATCGCCAGGGAATTCCCACCGAACGGTGTTTGGCGGTGATTGGCTTTAGTGATGGCACAGCCATCGGCGTTAGAAGTGCGCCAAATCTCATCAGGCCAGCTCACGTGTTTCGTTACCTGAAACAAGGTCGCCACTGCGAAGTAAAAGCCTCGGTTGATTATTTCATCGATCGTGAAGTTGAAAACGGCACCTGGAAAATTTCAAAGAGTAATGGTTCCCGTTACGATCATGCTTTGGATTACTTCGCACGTTCATATGGAAAGCTTGCAGCAGTGCTTGAGGAAGAATACATCTTCAACTGGTTAGCGTGGGACGGAGATAACATCCTTGCGAGCGGCGCCATCCTCGACTACGGATCAATTCGACAGTTCGCTGCCAAGCATGACAAGTATCGTTTTAAAGACGTCGATCGTTATTCGGCATCGCTGCTGGAACAACGACGCTGGGCGCGAACGCTGGTGCAGGTTTTCGCGCAGGCAGTGGCGTTCATCAAGTCGGGGACCAAGGAGAACCTGAAAAACTTCAAAGACGCAGAGTGTCTGAAAGTTTTCGACGACGCCTTTGATGCAGAGAGAGCATTCCGCATTCTTTGGCGTATAGGATTCGAGCCGGATCAAATCGAACAACTGCGTGTACGTGCTAAAGACGAGATCCGAGACTTCCACAAAGCACTCGACTACTTCGAAGATCTAAAAATCTCGAAAGGCGTTGAGAAACTTCCGGACGGCCTGACGCACAAGCCAATCTTTCTCATTCGCAGTTTGTTGAGAACCTTACCGGCTTACCTGATGGCACAGGCAATCCAAAGCGCTGACGAAGAAGATGCCTACATGCCACCGGAAGTGTTCTGCCGTGTTATGGCAGCATCCTACGCTCGTAAGAAAGATCTCGAAGTCACGCCCGCGCGTGTAAGTCACGTCAAGAACTTGCAGCGTTGCTATCTGAAGTTGATTGCAGCGTTAGACAGGCCATTCGACGAGGTCTTGAAGATTGTTCAAGAGCGGTCGGCAATCATCAATCATCGACACCGGATAACAGGCGACGCGATGGTTTTTATTATTGAAGAGTGCCTGGCAATGAAAGACCGGATCAAAGTGAAAGGTCTGCAAGAAGCTCTCGACGCGTTTATTGATTCCCAGGTCTTGATACCGGGCAAGTGGCAACCGGTGCCCGCTGAACAATTGAAGGAAAACACTTTGAAGAGTCAGTTGTTGATAAAGATTCAGGAAAACCTCGAGCACTTCAAGGAATCGATTTAGAAACGCTGGCGCTGGGAGCGCAGGCGTCCTCGCCTGCTGATTACTTGTTAGTAACGATGAGTGGTCAGCAGCAGGCGAGGACGCCTGCGCTCCCAGCATTCGGCCTGCGCTCCCGAAGTAGCGTTCACTGAAAATCGATCCAACATCTTGTTCTAACTGAACTCCAGGTGCTATAAGCCCTCAACTCAAAACCGTATTTACAAAACTAAATGAACCTGTACCGGCACAGACTGAAGTCTGTGCCACTTAGAGAACCAATTCGAGGTCGGAAGATGCGTCGCTATTCGCTTGCAGTACTCCTTTTGTTCGGCATCATCTCAATCACTGCTGTCGCTCAACAAACCGTTCCCAATCTGCGAAAGACAGCTCTCAAGTCCACTTCACCTTCCGATGAAATCGTCAGGCTCGACATCAACAAAGATGGACGACCTGACATTCTCGAACGTTGGTGGAATGGAAAGCGAGTTCGTTGGCTCGACGAAAACAACGACATGCTTCCTACAGATACCCGTGGTGATCAGGTCGGTGATGTTCTTCAGATCGACAAGAACGGCGATGGACTCTACGACGGTCCGTTGGACATAGATATTAAATGGGCCGACAACGACGGAGACGGCCGCGCAGATCTTGAGGCGTTTGTAACGCAACCGCCAGAATGGGGACCAGATAAGTGGAGCGTGGCTGAAGCACACTGGATGATTTTCATCGACGTCGAGAAGGATGGCGTGCTGGGTTGGCTTGATTGGACAAAGTTTGATTTCGCAAGCGACAACTGGGGTTACACAGGGACAACTGACTGGCTCCCGGATTACAACGGTAACTCGATCTTTCTAAAGGTTCATCGCCCACCGCAGTCGTTGCCAGATCCAAGTCTCAACTGGGAAAACCCGTTTGCATTTTTTGATTACGACGGCGACGGCGTCAGTGAGATGGCGATGCGCTGGCTCGATCCGGTTCCACCTCTCGACAAGGATCAAACCAGGCTATCGGGCGTTCTAAGCGAAGCGTTCGTTACGTTTGACCTCGACAACGATTCGACCAAGGGAAATGAAACCGATTACGACATGTCACTGCGTGGTGCGGGCGGTCCAGGCGTCCCGTATAAAAACTTCGTACACAAGTACCCCGCCTTAAAGGGCAACCCTAAATTCGACCAGTGCTTTCAGTGGAATAACTGGCGGCGGATCGATGAGCTTAAGTACATGCCGCACGAGAAAAGTTACGACGCCTTCTTCACCGCAGGATGGAAGACTCTCTACTTCGTGTTCGACGAAGACGACGACGATCATCGTTGGGAACGCGTTGAGATGTATTACCCGATGCACGGTTTTGGTGGACCGAAGGACATCGACATCTATTCAACGAAGCGCTGGCGACGAGACAACTTTGCACAGCAAGCCATGGTTGGTGAAGGTGAAAAACCGGGACTCGATGGCCACCCTCAATCTGACTCACTGGGTGATCGCGGTGAATTCGACGAAGATAATTCCGGCGGCGGCAATCTGTATGTCGGCGTATTTGACCGGAAGCTGCATCTTGCCGGCGCAGAATGGGGCGCGTGGACAGTCGATAAGAACGCTGAGTACCACGGTGGAGTTAAGACTCCTTCGCCAAAACCACTTGCCCCACGCGTAGAAGAAGTTGTTAAGTACACCGACACTGACAACAACGGATTTATTGATACCGTCGAGTACGACTACGAAGGAGATCGCACGATCGATTTCAAGTTTTCGCTGCTTGATTATAAGAGTGCTGCTCAGCCCCACCCGGATGTTGTCGCGCTCATCGACACCCATAAGGAAGGATGGAAAGGTCTTAATGCGATCTTCACTTCAATCGCAAACCAATCGTTCCAGGAGGCGCTGATTGTTTACAGAGCTGCGTGGCGACGTGGCTTAACAACTCCGGAGATGGACAAGCTCGCATCGGCAGGAGCGATTGGCGAGCGATACGATCATGGGTACTGGTTGAAAGAGAAAGTGTTCAGGCAAATAAGAACGCGACTGCAGCAAGTGAAACAATCAGAGCCGGGCAAAGTTGCGGAATTGAATAAACTCGAGAAGGACCTGGCGCGGCTTTATTACATGGGCCACTTTGACGAGTACGCAAAACGAATTTCGGAAGTGCCAGGGTTGTAAGACGAATGTACACAGATAAAGTAGTAATCATCACAGGCGGAAGCAAAGGCATCGGCAAAGGCTGTGCACAGACTTTTGTGCAGGCTGGAGCGAAGGTCGTCTTCTGCGCTCGCAAAGCACAGGAAGGTGAGTCAGTCGCGGAAGAATTGAACGAAGGAGGACCCGGCGAAGCCACGTTCGTTCTTTGTGATGTTTCCAAAACCTTCGAGATCAAAAACCTGATCGACTCAACAATGGAGAAGTACGGCCGGATTGATTGCCTCATCAACAACGCCGGCTGGCATCCACCACACAAACCGATTGACGACTTTTCTGTAAACGAGTTCCGTGACCTACTCGACCTGAATCTCGTCAGCATCTTCGCGGCCTGTAAGTTCGCGCTGCCTCATCTGCGTCAGACCCAGGGAAACATCATCAACATCTCGAGTCTTGTTGGCACGATGGGCCAGTTGCACGCCACCACATACGTCGCGACTAAGGGTGCAATCACTGCGTTCACCAAGGCGTTGGCCATTGACGAAGCAGAAAATGGAGTACGGGTGAATTCAGTCTCACCAGGAAACGTCTACACACCACTCTGGCAAGAAGCAATCGATGCATCAAGCGATCCGGATCAGTGTCGCGCCGATGGTGAAGCGGCACAGGTGCTTGGACGGATGGGAACGATTGAAGAGGTGGGCAAGCTGTGTTTATTCATTGCGTCGGAAGCGACG
>Ga0105248_10001865_pt1 | contig 23369 bp, 22 predicted proteins | sample KBSS34metaG_FD_81524 | JGI IMG/M metagenome (GOLD analysis project Ga0105248, IMG submission 81524) | Switchgrass rhizosphere microbial communities from Kellogg Biological Station, Michigan, USA - KBS S3-4 metaG | ecosystem: Host-associated > Plants > Roots > Rhizosphere > Soil | place...
GCATGTTGTGCGTGACGATTGCGATTGCGTACCGCCCGCGAAGCTCGTGGATCAGCTCTTCGATTCGAGCGGTGGCGATCGGATCAAGAGCCGAGCAAGGCTCGTCCATCAGGATGACTTCCGGATCGACCGCAATGGCGCGGGCGATGCAGAGGCGTTGCTGCTGGCCGCCCGAAAGTGCCGTGCCGCTCTCGAGAAGACGGTCCTTCACTTCCTCCCACAAGCCGGCACGGCGAAGCGACTTTTCGACCGTCTCATCCATTTCCGAGCGCGAAGAAGCCAGGCCGTGAATACGCGGGCCGTAGGCCACATTCTCGTAGATCGACTTTGGAAACGGATTGGGCTTCTGGAAGACCATCCCGACGCGTGCGCGGAGCTGGACCACGTCCATCGTGGCAGAATTGATGTCCTGCCCATCGAGCTCGATGCTGCCCGTTACGCGCGCTGCCGGGATCGTGTCGTTCATGCGGTTGAGGCAGCGCAGGAGGTCGACTTGCCGCAGCCCGACGGTCCGATGAACGCGGTTACGCGATCCTCGTGGACGTCGATGGAAACCTCCTTCAGCGCCTGCTTCTCACCGTAGAAGACGCTGATGCCCTTCGCGCGCATCTTCGGCTCGCGGTTCGGCGCGATCTCCTCCTCTTCCTGCGCATCCTTGCCCAGCGACACCGCCATGCCATGCGCCGGAGGAACTTCGAGGTCTTCGATAGCGGGATCATCCAACCGGGACGGTTCGCCGTTCAACGGCGGGTCGGCCGCGGACGGATCCTTGCGGTCAGGGGCGGCGGTCACGGGGGCCGACTTGGTCAGCACCGGCGTCGTCGTGGTGAGGGGCATTTTCTCTTTCATGAGCATGGGGCCTACCAGCGTTGCTCGAAGCGGTTGCGGAGATAGATGGCGAGCGCATTCATCATCAGCATGAACACGAGAAGCACGATGATCGCCGCGCTCGTCTTCTCGATGAAGGCGCGGTCGACCTCGTCGGACCAAAGGAAGATCTGAACGGGAAGCACCGACGCCGGGTCGGTGATTCCGGAGGGCGGTACGGCGATGAATGCGCGCATGCCGATCATCAGTAGGGGAGCTGTCTCTCCAAGCGCCCGCGCCATTCCGATGATCGTACCGGTCAGGATGCCCGGAAGCGCCAATGGCAGCACATGGTGGAAGATGACCTGCATCTTCGACGCACCGACACCGAGCGCAGCCTCACGGATGGACGGCGGTACGGACGTGATTGCATTGCGGCCGGCGATGACGATGACCGGCATGGTCATCAGGGCAAGCGTCAGTCCTCCAACCAATGGCGCTGAGCGCGGCAGGTTCATGGTGTTGAGGAATACGGCGAGCCCAAGAAGGCCAAAGATAATTGACGGGACCGCAGCGAGGTTGTTGATCGAAACCTCGATAAGGTCCGTCCAGCGGTTCCGCGGCGCATATTCCTCAAGGTAAATGGCGGAGAGCACTCCGACCGGGAATGCGAGCGCCATCGTGACAAGGATTGCCAGGAAGCTCCCCTTCAATGCTCCCCAGACGCCCGCTGTCGCAGCATCGGTCGAGTCCGAGTTGCGTAGGAAATCCAGGGTCAGCCCGCCGATCCCCTTCCAGATCATCGTCCCGAGCAGGAAGACGAGAAAGCTGAGCGAGATTCCGACGGCGGCAAAGCCGAGGAACTTGAACAGGCTCTCAGAGCGATAACGCCTGCGGAGCCGGCTCTGCATCGCCTGGTCGGTCCAGCGCGTGGCCGGAAAATCTGCTGCGATGCTACTCATAAGCTTCCCGGTATCGGCGCACGACGGTGAGTGCGATGAGGTTGAGCGCAAGGGTGATGAGGAAAAGCACGAGTCCCAACGCGAACGCCGCGAGCGTCTTGGCGCTGTCGAATTCCTGGTCGCCCGTCAGGAGCTGGACGATCTGAACGGTCACCGTCGTGACGCTGGCGAATGGATTAGCGGAAAGGTTTGCCGAGAGTCCGGCCGCCATGACGACGATCATGGTTTCGCCGATCGCCCGGCTCACGGCGAGCAGCACGCCGCCAACCACTCCGGGGAGCGCGGCCGGCAGGAGCACCTTGCGGATCGTCTCGGAACGCGTAGCGCCGAGCGCGAGACTGCCGTCGCGCATCGCCTGCGGGACGGCCGCAATCGAATCGTCCGCCATCGAGCTGACGAACGGGATGATCATCACGCCCATGACGAGTCCGGCGGCGAGCGCGCTCTCGCTGCTAGCCGAGGAGACGCCTAGCGCGATGCCGAGATCGCGCACGGCCGGTGCGAGGGTCAGTGCGGCGAAGTAACCGTAAACGACGGTCGGAACGCCGGCGAGGATCTCGAGCAGCGGCTTGACCACCGAGCGGACTTTGGGCGCCGCATATTGAGTCAGGTAGATCGCGCTCATCAGGCCCAGCGGGATGGCGACGATCATCGCAATGATCGCTCCGATGAAGACCGTTCCCCAAAAGAGCGGAATCGAACCGAACGCGCCGGACGAACCGGCCTGGTCCGCTCGGATCGCGGTTTGCGGGCTCCACGACAGGCCGAACAGGAAATCAGTGAGCGGGACGAGCTTGAAGAAGCGGAGCGATTCGAACAGCAGCGACAGAACGATTCCGAGCGTGGTGAATATCGCGATCAGCGACGCGACCAGCAAAAGGCCGTTCATCCAACGCTCGACGGCAGTCCGAGCCCGGAACTCCCTGTCGCGCCTGCGCAAGAGGATGATGCCGGCACTGCCGAGCGCGACGAGGATTGCGCCGATGGCGCCAATGGAACCGTAGCGTCCTTCCGCTTCCGTGATTCGTGGCGCAATCGTGGTCGATTCCGGGTTGAAGCCGGCCTCGATCTCACGGTGAGCAATCTGACGCGCCTCATCGAGGATCGCCTGCCTTTGCATCTCGAACTGCGGAAGCGCCTCGCCTTCCGGCGTTGCCAAGACTGCCTGGTCGATCAGCCTCGATTGCATCGGTGCCCAGGCGGCGAGCACGAGCAATGCGGGCGCGAGTACCCACAGTGCAGCATGCACGCCGTGGTAGGTGGGCAGTGAGTGCAGCCGGCCTCCCGTGCGCAGGTGGGCTGCGTGCCGGTACGCCATCCAGCCGACCGCCGCGGCGATCAGCAGGACGATCAGAGAGGTGAGGCCGGCTGACACCGTCGGCTTACTTCAGCGTGGACGGATCGAGCGGTTTAAGCTCGCCAGCCTGCTTTGCCGCCGCTTCCGCATCCGCGCCGGCAAATGGGACCAGGCCACGCTTCTCGAGCGGGCCGCCCGTGCCCCACTGCTTCGAATAAGCGGCGACGAAGTCCTTGATCGCAGGCTTGGCCGGGAGGTGCTCGCCTTTCAGATAGACGTAGAGCTTCCGGGCGCCTGGGTAGGACAGGTCGGCAATGGTTGCCTCGGTGGGGGATACGCCAGCGATCTGCACCGGCTTCACCTTGTCGGCATTCTCTTCCAGATAGCTGAAGCCGAGTACGCCGAGCGTGCCCGGCTCGCCGCTTACCTTTTGAACGAGCAGGTTATCGTTTTCGCCAGCTTCGACATAAGCGCCGTCCTCGCGGATCTTGGTGCAGACGTCCTTATGCTTCGCCTCATCGGACTTCTTCAGCGCTTCCATCGCCGGATCGGTGTTGCAGCCCTTTTCGAGATAGAGATCGGCAAGGCTGTCACGCGTGCCGGATGTCGGCGGCGGACCCAGAACGCGGATCTTCACGGCCGGAAGTGACGGGTTCACGTCCTTCCAAGTCTGCGCCGTATTCGGGCCCTTGCCGAACGGATTGGCGGCGAGCGCCTTATAGATGTCGGCCTGGGTCAGGTTGGCTAGCTGGCCATCCTTACCTTCGATGATCGTCAGGCCGTCGATTCCGATCGGCACCTCGATGATCGTCTTGGCGCCGTTCTGGACGCAAGTGTCATACTCGCTCTTCTTGATCGCGCGAGAAGCATCCTCGATGTCCGGGAAATTCGCGCCGACGCCTGCGCAGAACAGCTTCATTCCCGCGCCCGTGCCGGTCGATTCGACGACGATGCTGACGTTCGGATTGTGCTTTTGGAACTGCTCGGCGACCGCAGTCGTGAAGGGATAGACCGTCGACGAACCGACCACCTTGACCTGCTGCTTCGCGCCTCCGCCGCCTCCGCTGGCATTGTCGCCGGAGCCATTGCTTCCACACGCAGCAAGCGCCGCCGCAAGCGGCAGCGCGATCATGATCTTTTTCACAGGGCAACTCCCGTCAGGGCCAATATTCACCATTGGCCCTACGGGGCTTCGCGGACCGAACCGCGACACTTTCGTTACAACTTTATGACAGCCGCTCCGTCGCGACAGGCAGGAGCACGTGCACTGTGGTCCCTTTGCCGACTTCGCTCTCAATGGTGAGCCGCCCGCGGTGACGCTCGACGATATGCTTCACGATCGAGAGGCCAAGGCCGGTTCCGCCGAGCGCCCGGCTGCGGCTTGTGTCCACGCGATAGAAGCGCTCCGTAAGCCGATGGAGGCGCTCGGGCGGGATGCCCTCTCCCTCATCGGCAACTGCAAGATGGACCATTGCGTCCTCAAGCGAGGCCGAGACCGTGACTGGGGTACCTGGTTCTCCATAGCGGAGCGCATTGGTAATGAGGTTGTCGAGCACCTGCAGGACCTGGCTTCCGTCAGCTGCGATCGCTGGAAGTTCAGCTTCTATATTGCAGACGAGCTCTGAGTGCCGCTCGTCGGCCATCCGCCTCGCGCTCTCCACGGAAACATGGATCAGTTGCTCGAGGTCGACCGCCTCGGTTGGCGTCGTGAATTTCTCGGCTTCGATGCGTGAGAGGGAGATGAGATCTTCGACCACCCGCTGCATACGACGAGCCTCTTCATGGACGATCGACATGAAACGGACCTGAGTCTCGTCGTCGATCTCCCCGTTTCGCTCGCGTAAGGTCTCAGCATAGCCGATCAGCGTCGAAAGTGGGGTGCGCAGTTCGTGACTGGCGTTCGCCACGAAGTCGACGCGCATCTGCTCGGCCGCGCGCGCCTCGCTTCTGTCGATCAATCTTACGAGCAGATCGCCGTCGCCAAGCGGCGCGATCCGGACCAGCCAATGGCGGCGCGACCGGCCGAAGCCTGCTGCCTCGACTTCTTCGGGGCCGTTGATCCGGCCGCGAACGAGGCGTTCGATAACTGCCGGGTGGGGCAGCACCTGACGCACGTCGACGCCTTCAATGGCAACACCCAACAGGTTCCGTGCGGCCGCATTACTCATCGTGACCGTTGCGCCGCGAACGATGATGGCGGCCTCGCTCAGGCCTTCGATGAGCCTTCGGCTCTTGTCCCTGCTAAGGGAGAAGATCACGCCGCCGGAGCGATCTCGCCTTCACCTTCGGAAGAGCGCGGACGACGCGTGCGCCGACGCGGGCGGGCAACCGCTTCCTCATCGCCTTCCTCCGAGCTTTCCTCGCGACCGATCGCAGGCGGCAATACATCCATCGCGATGCGCTCGTCGTCATTGCTCGAACGATCTGCGCCGTTCACTTCAGCGTTGGCTGCCGCGCGATCCTCGCGGTCGAAGCGGCGCGGACGGTCGCCGCGATCCGCGCGATCGTTCCGGGGGGCGCGGTCGCGCCTCTCACGATGCTCAAAACGCTGCTCGACCTCACCGGAGTCCTCGGCGCCCTCGTCACCGGACTCGGCGACCATATCTTCGTCACCTTCGTCCTCGTCCTCGTCACGCTGTCGGCGCTGATCCTCGAAGCGGACGCGATTTTCGCTCAACACGCGGAAATAATGGTCTGCGAACTGCAGATAATATTCGCTCTGGACGCGGTCGCCGGACAGCTGAGCGTCGCGGGCGAGGCTCTTGTACTTCTCCAGCAGTTGCGCCGCATTGCCGCGCTGCCGGTTATCCTGGCGATTGCCCCCCGGCTGTCCACCGAGGTTCTGTCCCCTCTGCCCCCCACGACCGCGCCTGCGGCCGCCCTGTCTCTGATTGATCAAATTCCTACTTCCTTAAACAAGAAGCTTTCCCCTTGGCCTCAAGATCAGGCAGGCCGGCACATAACTGCGCCGGAGCCTGACCCTCTCGTTCCGAACTGCGCCCAAAAGCGCCTGCGAACGGCCGATTGCGTCGGGGGTGGAGCGGGGGCGCTCAGCTTCTCTTCAAGGGAGCAGCCCCGGTCCTCAATTCAAAATGTAGTCAGGATGCGTCGGGATTCCAAGCGATTTTCTTCTTGAGCCAAGTTAGCAAAACCGCGCGAGGCCGTCCGGCTAGGTCATTTGCGATTTTTGCAACAAGCCCGTCACGGGCCAGCAACTGTGTTGTAACCTCTGTTTGGTCGTAGCCAATCTCGACGGCGGCCAGTCCGCCCGGGTTCAACAAGCCGGGGAGCTGCGGGGCGAGCTCCTCGTATGCATCAAGGCCTTCCTTGCCCGCGAATAACGCCTCGTCAGGCTCGAATTCACGAACTCCTGGTCCAAGATCGGCACCTTCCGCGACATAGGGCGGATTGCAAAGGATCAGGTCGAACTTCTCCTTGATGCCCTCGGCCCAATTGCCCACCGAAAGCTTCAGCCGTCCTTCGAAGCCCAGTCGCCTGGCATTGGACGCGGCATAAGAGAGCGCCTGGCGCGAGACGTCCACGCCCAGTCCGGTCGCTTCCGGCCAGAGATCCAAGGCCGCGAGCAGCAAAGTCCCAGGCCCGGTCCCGAGGTCGAGAATACGCCTTGGACCCCCGGTTCCCTCGAAATGCTCGAGCGCCGAGGCAATCAGCACTTCACTGTCCGGCCGCGGGATGAGCACGCCCGGGCCGACGTGAAGCTCGACGTTCCAGAAAGCGCGGCGGCCGGTGATATAGGCGACGGGCTCACCCGATTTTCGGCGCTCGACCAAGTCCCAAAAGCGGTCCGGTGGGTCGCGATCTGGTGGCGACAGGATCAGCTTGTCGCGGTCAATATGCAGAGATTCTGCCATCAACAGTTCCGCGTCGAGCCGTGGTGTGTCGCTAGCCCGGCCGATCTGGTTCGTCGCCCGCGACAATGCTCTGGCGATGCTGGTCACGCTTCTTCGAGACCGGCGAGCCTTTCCGCCTCGTCCTCGGCAATGAGCGCGCCGATCAAATCCCCGAGGGCCGCACCTTCGAGAATCTCCGGCAGCTTATGCAGCGTAAGGTTGATCCGGTGATCCGTGACCCGACCTTGCGGGAAATTATAAGTGCGGATGCGCTCAGACCGGTCGCCCGAACCGACCATCGACTTGCGCGCGCCCGCCCGCTCGTTCGCAAGACGCTCCCGCTCCAGTTCGAACAGGCGCGTGCGCAGCACCTTGAGCGCCTTGGCCTTGTTCTTGTGCTGAGACTTCTCGTCCTGCTGGATGACGACGAGACCGGTCGGAAGATGGGTGATGCGAACTGCACTGTCGGTCGTATTGACCGACTGTCCCCCTGGACCGGACGAGCGATAGACATCGATCCTGAGATCCTTGTCATCGATGTGAATGTCGACGTCCTCGGCCTCGGGCAGCACTGCAACCGTCGCTGCTGAAGTATGAATGCGCCCGCCGCTCTCGGTGGCCGGGACGCGCTGCACGCGGTGCACTCCGCTCTCGAACTTGAGCTTGGCGAAGACGCCCGCACCGCTGATCGACGCAATCGCCTCCTTGAAGCCGCCGACGTCGGATTCGCTCGAGGAGATGAGCTCGAACTTCCAGCCCTGCGTCTCGGCAAAGCGCTGGTACATGCGCAGCAGGTCGCCCGCGAACAGCGCGGCCTCGTCGCCGCCCGTGCCGGCGCGGACCTCGAGCATTGCAGCGCGCTCGTCCGCAGCGTCGCGTGGCAGCAGCTTCACGGCCAGCGCCCGCTCGGCCTCGGGCAGCTTATGCCGGATGTCCTCGGCCTCAACCGCTGCCATCTCCTTCAGCTCGGCTTCGGCGCTAGGATCGGCCACCATGCCGTGGAGCACGTCGAGCTCGGCGCGCAGACGGCGCACTTCGCGCGCGGCCGCGGCAACCGGCTCAATTTGCGCATATTCCTTCGACAGGCGAACGAAATCGTCAGTCGCTAGGTCGCCAGACGCCATCGCGTCTGCAAGCTCCTGCTTCTTCGCCTCGATCGAAGCGATCCTTTCCGACGAGATGCGGGTCATGTCCCAATCGCGTCCACAATGAGGTCGAGCGAGACGGAACGCTGCTCGCCGCTGGTTAAGTCCTTAAGCTGCGCCTCGCCCCGGTCGAGCTCATCGTCTCCGATGATTAGGGCATAACGGGCACCCGCTGCGTTCGCCCGGCTGAGCCGCTTCTTCATATTGCCTCGATAGCCGATGTCCGTGGCGACACCTTGCGCGCGGAGCCCGGCGACAATGCGCGTCGCTTCCGCTTCTGCCCGCTCGCCAAGTGGAATGACTGCAACGGACGGCGATTCAATCGCAGGGGCCTCGATCATCATGCCGAGCCGCTCGATGCCGGCCGCCCAACCGACCGCGGGCGTATGTGGGCCGCCGATCGCTTCGACGAGCCCGTCGTAGCGGCCTCCGGCGATGACCGTTCCTTGCGCGCCCAGCCGATCGGTTACGAACTCGAAGGCCGTGTGCCGGTAATAGTCCAGGCCGCGGACGAGCCGCGAGTTGCGAGTCCACTTTACCCCCGCTGCATCAAGCCCAGCGATTACCTGCGCAAAGAAGTCTGAAGCTTCGTTTGTGAGAAAATCATCGATCGCCGGCGCAGCGTCGGCAATCGGCCGTTCCTTTGGATCTTTCGTGTCGAGGATACGCAGAGGATTGCGCTCAAGCCGCACGAGGCTGTCCTCGGACAGGGCGCCGCGATGCGCCTGGAAATGCTCGACGAGCGCCGAACGCCAGGCTTCGCGCGTCGTTGCGTCGCCAAGCGTGTTAAGCTGCAGCGTGACGCCCTCATGGATGCCGAGTTCCTTGAGCAACTGGTCGCCAAGCGAGAGCAGCTCCACATCGGCAGCCGCTTCGGCCGCGCCGATCACCTCCGCGTCAAGCTGGTGGAACTGCCGGAAACGGCCCTTCTGCGGCCGTTCGTAACGGAAGGCCGGACCGTAGGTCGCAAGCTTCAGCGGCGCGAACTGCTGCCAGCCTTCGCTCAAATATGCGCGGCAGATCCCGGCAGTGAACTCGGGACGCAGGGTGATCGACTCTCCGCCTCGATCTTCAAACGAATACATCTCCTTAGAAACCACGTCCGTCGTCTCGCCGATTGATCGGGCAAAGACTTCCGTCTGCTCGATGACCGGCACTTCGACGCGCTTGAACCCGAAGAGGCGGCGCACGCGATCGAAAGCCGAAATCACCGCGTAGAAGCGGTCGACTTCATCTCCGATCAGGCTTTGCGTGCCCCGGACGGGCTGCGGAGTGCTCATTCTCTACGCGCATTGGCAAAATCCTTGAGCAAATGGAAGAAAGGCCGGAATCTGCCGCTCGCTGGACAGAGCGTCTCGCGCGTTGCAATCCGCTACCCGTCGCTTTTCAGGAGATTCGCGTAATGCGCGCCGTCGCGCTTGTTGCACTGCTGCTGGCTTCCGCCGCTTCCGCCCAGATCGTCCCTCAGAACAACACCAAGCCAACGTCGCCGACAGAAAAGACGACACCGATTCCGGAGGCCCGGGATGTATCTTTTCCCGGCACGATCCAGCTGACCGTGGACGCATCGGACGTCACGCGCGGGATCTTTCGGATACGCGAGCGCGTGCCGATCACGAGCGCTGGTGATCTGGTGCTTCTCTATCCGAAGTGGATTCCTGGCGGTCATACGCCGCGCGGAGACATCAATAAGGTGGCCGGTTTCAAATTCACCGCCAACGGCCAGACGCTCGAATGGCAGCGCGACACGATCGACGTGACCGCTTTCCATGTGAAGGTTCCCGCTGGAGTGACCGCGGTCGATGTCGAGTTCCAGTATGTCACGCCGACGACGGGCAACCAGGGCCGGATCGTCGCGACCCCGGACATGGCGAGCATCCAGTGGATTTCGAACTCGCTGTACCCCGCCGGCTATTACGTGCGGCAGATCCCCGTGCAGGCCAGCGTCATCGTTCCGCAGGGCTGGCAAGTCGCCACGGCACTGCGCCCCAGCGCGCAATCGGGCAACCGCATCGACTATCCAGTCACGAGCTACGAAATCCTTCTGGACTCGCCGCTGATCGCCGGCGCCCATTACCGTCAGATCCCGCTATCCGACGACGTCTTCCTGGATGTGATCGCCGACACGGCAGCCGAGCTCGACGCCAAGCCGGAGCAGATCGCCGCGCACAAGCGCCTCGTCGAACAGGCAGTGAAGCTGTTCGGCGCAGAGCATTACGATCACTACAACTTCCTGCTGACCATTTCCGACTATCTCGGAGGCATCGGTCTGGAGCACCATCGCAGCTCCGAGGACGGCGTCGATCGCGGTTATTTCACAGACTGGGACAGCAAGCTTCGCGACCGGAATCTGCTGCCGCACGAATATACGCACAGCTGGAATGGCAAGTATCGCCGTGGCGCCGACCTCTGGACGCCCGATTATCGCACGCCGATGCAGGACAGCCTGCTGTGGGTCTACGAAGGCCAAACGCAGTTCTGGGGCTATGTCCTCGGCGCGCGTTCCGGGATGCTGACGAAGGAGGACACGCTCGGCGCGATCGCTTCGATCGCTGCGACCTATGGCTACGGAACGCCTGGTCGCGCCTGGCGCCCGCTGGTCGATACGACCAACGATCCGATCATCGCGGCCCGCGCTCCGCAAGCGTGGCGTAGTTGGCAGCGCAGCGAGGACTATTACAGCGAAGGCTTGTTGATCTGGACCGATGTCGACCGGATCATTCGCCAGCAATCGCGCGGAAAGAAGTCACTCGACGATTTCGCCCGCGCGTTCTTCGGCATGCGCAACCGCGACTATGGTGAGCTGACTTATACGTTCGACGACGTCGTGAGGGCCCTGAATTCGGTCCAGCCATATGACTGGGCCGACTATCTGAAGAAGCGCGTACTCGACGTTGCCGCCAACCCGCCGCTCGAAGGCATCACCATGGGCGGTTACAACCTCATCTTCCACGACGAGCCGACGGCCTGGATCAAATCCGGCGAGAAGGAGGGCAAGAATAACGACCTCACCTATTCGGGCGGTTTCGTGGTCGGGAACGACGGGAAGATCACCACGGTGATCTGGGACAGCCCAGCGTTCAACGCGGGGATGACGGTCGGATCGGAGCTCCTGGCCGTGAACGGCCGCAAGTTCGACGGCGACGGACTAAAGGCTGCGATCAAGAACTCGAAGGAAAGCAAGGAGCCGGTGAAACTGCTGGTGAAAAGCGGCGAGGTGTACCGCACGCTCGACCTCGATTGGCACGGGGGACTGCGCTACCCGCGGCTGGAGAAAGCTGGAAAAGGCCAAGGCACGCTCGACGCGCTACTCGCGCCAAGAAGGTAAGGGGGAATTCATGCGGACTGCGTTGATCCTAGCGGCACTGTCCCTCAGCGCTTGCACGACGGCACCAGCGGCTCCGCCCCCGGTTCCGCTTCTGTCGCCGACTCCGCCGCTTGGCCCGATCCAAGCGCAAATAGCGGCTGTGATCGATGGCATTCGCGCCGTCGACCCACAAATTCACTCGATCATTGCCGTCGATCCTACGGCCATGGACCAGGCAGCGCGGCTCGACGCTCAAGCGAACAAAGGTCCGCTTGCGGGAAGGCCCGTGCTGTTGAAGGACAACATCGAAAGCGCCGGACCACTGCCGACAACCGCCGGAAGCCTCGCCCTCGCGAACAATGTGACCAATCGCGATGCTCCGCTCGTTACTCGCCTGCGCGCGGCGGGGGCCGTGATCCTGGGCAAAACGAACCTGTCCGAGTGGGCCAACATCCGCTCGTCCAATTCCATTTCGGGCTGGAGCGCTATCGGCGGTCAGGTCCACAATCCCTATGCGCTCGACCGTAATCCGTGCGGCTCTTCGAGCGGCAGTGGGGCGGCGGTCGCTGCGGGGCTCGTGCGCATGGCCGTCGGTACGGAGACGGACGGGTCAGTCACGTGCCCGGCGTCCATCAACGGCATCGTCGGGTTGAAGCCCACCGTCGGCATGGTCAGCCGGACGCACATCGTGCCGATCAGCGCCAGCCAGGACACCGCCGGCCCGATGGCGGCTACCGTTCGGGAGGCCGCCGAATTGCTCGGCGCAATGGCCGGTACCGATACTGCCGATGCCGCAACCAAGGACGCCGACAAGCACAGGACGGACTTCGCCGCCGCCCTCGATGCGGGCTCCCTGAGGGGCAAGCGCATCGGCGTTATGCGTTTCGCATCGGGCTTCGGCACCGACGAGCCGTTCGAGCGCGCTCTGGCTGTGCTGAAGGCTCAAGGAGCGACGCTCGTCGAGATCAAGAAGTTCGACGAGAAGGATATGGGCAAGAACGAGTTCCAGGTGCTTCTGATGGAGCTCAAGTCCGGACTTGGCGACTATCTCCAATCAAGCCCGGCGCCATTGCAGGTGCGCACGCTGGCGGACGTCATCGCGTTCAACAAGGCTCATGCGGCGGAAGAGCTGACGCTGTTCGGGCAGGACACTTTCGAGAAGGCCGAAGCGACTAAGGGCATTACTGACGCTGGCTACAAGAAAGCGCGCGCGCGGAGTTTCGAGCTCGCGGGCCCACAGGGTATCGACCGGCTGCTGAAGGAAAACCGGCTCGATGCGATGGTCGGACCGACCATGCCGCCGGCTTGGAAGATCGACGCGGTCAACGGCAACCAAATCTCAGGCGGTGGCGCGGGCAGCCTCGCAGCAGTCGCGGGCTATCCGCACCTGACGGTCCCAATGGGTCTCGTCAAAGGCCTGCCTGTCGGTCTCAGCTTTATCGGCCCCAAATGGTCGGACGCGGTCATGCTCTCGCTCGGCTACGCATATGAGCAGGCTCGAGGGCCGGTACCCGTGCCCACGTTCATTCCCGCGATCGAGATAAGTCCCCAAATCGCGCCGCATCTTGAACCGGCTACTAGACCGTAGCCTTACGGCCGGCCCTCGATATCCGGCTCGGTTGCTGATTCTGGCGAAAGGCTGCGGTAGACAAATCCGCCGAGCGCTCCGCCGATCAGCGGCGCGACCCAGAAGATCCAGAGCTGCTGCAACGCTATGCCACCGACGATGATTGCCGGACCCGTGCTGCGGGCCGGATTCACGGAGGTGTTGGTCACCGGGATCGAGATCAGGTGGATGAGAGTCAGCCCGAAACCAATCGCGAGAGGGGCAAATCCGGCCGGGGCGCGGCTATGCGTTGAACCCATGATGATGATCAGGAACATCGCCGTCATCACGATCTCGGTCACGACGCCGGCCTGCATCGAATAGCCACCCGGTGAAAGGTCGCCGACACCGTTCACGGCAAGGCCATTGGGCTGAAGAGCGAAGCCGGCCTGACCACTGGCGATGAAGAACAGGACGTAGGCAGCGACGACCGCGCCGACGACTTGCGCCACGATGTATGTCGGGATTTCGCGCGCGGGGAATCTTCCGCCAGCCCAGAGGCCTACGGTCACGGCCGGGTTCAGGTGACAGCCGGAGATGTGGCCGACCGCATATGCCATGGTGACGACGGTCAGTCCGAATGCGAGCGCCACGCCGAGGAGCCCGATCCCGACGTCCGGAAAGGCTGCGCTGAGGACAGCGCTTCCGCAACCTCCCAGAACGAGCCAAAACGTACCGATGAATTCCGCAAGCGCTTTCCTGCCCACTGCAACCTCCTCCGAAGATTGGGTCACTCTGAGCAGCCTCCAGAGGCAGCGATATTGGAGAAAACCCTAAAGAGCTGAAGTTCAGGCGGCAAGCTTTAGGGCAGCGATGGCCGCGACAATGGCCAGGATCAGAAGGACGCGGATCGTGCTCGACGGCTCCTGGAACCAAAGAATCCCGACGATAACGGTCCCCACGGCGCCGATCCCGCCCCACACGGCATACGCCGTTCCCATCGGGATCGAGCGCGACGCAAGTTCCAAGAGTCCCATGCTAATCGCAACCGAGACAAGGAAGGTGAGAGTCCAGGGTATGTTTCGAAAGCCATCCACGAAACGCAGGGAGGTCGTGAAAACGACCTCAAAAAATCCGCCGAGAATGAGCCAGAACCAGGCTATGTTTCGCCTCCGCAACTAACGGGTTGGAAATGGGTTGAGTGCTCATGGCGAGCACCGGGTGGAATATCAATCGCATCGCGCCCTGGCGCTTCCTGCTGTTTTTCGCCGTTCTCGCTGCGGGTTGGCTCTATGCTCCTCCAATGCTCGGTCTCACCCGGGGTTCGCTGATCGCATTCGACGTTGCCGCAATCGCTTTCCTGATCTCTTACGCACCCACATTTTCGTACGATGCGAAGAAGCTGCGGAACGCCGCGAGCCAGAACGACGCCAACCGCATCATCCTGCTGTTCCTCAGCTTCCTGCTGTCACTCGTCGTGCTCGCAGTCATTGTCGGCGAACTTGCTCAGCCCCGATCCATCTCGGGCTGGGACAAGTGCCTGGTAACGGCAAGCCTGGTGCTAGTTTGGACCTTTGGGAACGCTGTCTACGCCTTGCATTACGCGCACCTCTTCTACACCTCGGATGACGGCGGCCGCGATTGCGCCGGGCTCGAATTCCCGAAGACACGCGAGCCCCTCATGGCGGACTTCGCCTATTTCGCGTTCACCTTGGGCGTCGCGGTGCAAACGAGCGATGTGGCGATCACGTCGCCACATATCCGCAAAGTCGTCACAGTGCATTGCGTGGTCGGTTTCTTCTTCAACCTCGGCGTGCTTGCGCTGACGGTGAACGTCCTCGGGTCGCGTTAGGTAGCAACCTCTACCTCGCCAGGCGCATCGACCTTTCCGCGCGCCGCGACGAAGCATCCCCCGACGATCAGGGCCGCGCCGGCCGCAGTGTAGAGCGACACGGCCTCGCGGAAGAAGAACCATCCGCAGACGGCCGCCCAGAGGAAGCCGCTATACTCCGTCACGGCCAGATAGCTCGCCTGGGCGCGGGCGTAGGCCCAAGAGAAGAGCAACCCCCCGGCAGTCGACATAAGCGCAGCAGCGACCACCCACATCCACGCCTTGCTTGGCCAGTCGGGCATGCCGACGAAGGGGATCAACGCGAACCAGAGGACGAGGACCGTCAGCGACTGGAAAAAGTTGATCTCCAGCGGCTTCGCGGCGAGCGCCTGGTGTCGCATCAGGACGATGTTTACCGCGTAGCAGAGCGCCGATCCGATGATGGCCGCGCTGCCCAGAAGCGCATCGGTACCAAGATTCGTTCTCGCCTGACCGAAGACGATCACAAGAACTCCGGCGAACGCCATCAGCGAACCGGCAATGGAGCGCGGCCCGATGCGCTCACCAAGGAACGAAGCTGCAAGCAACAATGCTATGAGCGGAGCGATGAAGGTCAGTGCAATGGCCTGGGCAAGCGGAACGCGCCCGATTCCCCAGAAGAAGAGACCGGCCATCACAGTGACGATGACGCCTCGCGCAATGTGGATCTTGAGGACCGAGCGGCTGGGCCACGGTAACCGTCGCGGAAGGTAAAGCGCCCCAGTCAGCACGAGGTTCGCCGTCGATCGCCAGATGCTGACGGAGAAGATGCCGATCGCCAGCACCAGGGCCTTCATGACTGCGTCCATGAGGGAAAGGACGGCCACTGCAGCGAGCGCTACTGCGAAAGCCTGGACGGGATGCTGGGCGACGCGATTCATGACACCGCTCTAGCCGCCGGCTCTAGCTAGCGCAGCACCATGTAGTCGCCGCGCATCTCCACCTCTCCGATGCGCGAAAGATAGGACTGGCCGAGCAGCGAGAGATCGGACCCCTGAAGCACGGCACCACGGACGTTCGTGACCTTCTTGCCTTCGACCTCGACACTCTTGAGAGTCACCAGCTTGCCGCGGATCGGACCGGCGGCTCCCTGTGCGACCACCTCAAACTCGCTCGGCGAAAATTGGACGCCGACGCGCTTCGCGTCTTTTTCCGTAAGCGAAACTCCGCTTGCGCCCGTGTCGACAAGAAAGCGGACGAGCTCGCCGTTCACTTTCGCATGAACGTAGAAGTGTCCGTTGGCTTCCCGTTCGAGAAGCGTTTCCTTGGGGGAATCATCGCTTGCGACCGCGGGCGCTTCGACGGTTTTGTCACCCGATGGGATTGCAAAGCCGATGACCGCACCAGCAGCAATTACGAACGACAGTGCTTTGTACATCGGGCGGTCGTTACTCGGCAGACTGGGATGGCGCCGGGACTGATGCATCGATGAGAAGCGGCGGCTCCGAATTCGACGAAGCTACGCCGTCAACAAGGGCGCCGAATGCCATCATGATCAGCAGCAGCTTGGCCATGGCCGGATGCTGCGCTCACAAAGTGAAGAAAGATTTAGCGCTACTCGGCCGCGTCGAGAGTCGGAGCGGTCAGCGAGCCTTCGATCTCGGCTGCCTTTGCCTCGACCAGCTTCACGATATGCTCGATCATGTCGGCATCCTGCACATGATGGTCGGTCACGCCGGACAGATAGACCATATGCCTGCCTTGGCCGCCGCCAGTGATGCCGATGTCCGTCTCACGCGCTTCGCCGGGGCCGTTCACCACGCATCCAAGCACCGAAAGCGACATGGGCGTCCGGATATGCTGCAGCCTCTCCTCGAGAGCCTGGACGGTGCGGATGACGTCGAAGCCCTGGCGAGCGCAGCTGGGGCACGAGACGACGCGAACTCCGCGATTGCGGATGCCGAGCGCCTTGAGGATCTCATAGCCAACTCGGACTTCCTCTTCCGGCTCGGCCGAAAGCGACACGCGGATCGTGTCGCCAATCCCCGCCCAGAGCAGTGAGCCTATTCCGATAGAAGACTTGACGGTTCCACCGATCAGCCCGCCGGCCTCGGTGATCCCGAGGTGAAGTGGGCAGTCTACGGCGTCCGCAAGCATCTGATAGGCCGCAACGGCAAGAAAGACGTCGCTGGCTTTCACCGCCACCTTATATTCACGGAAGCCATGGTCCTCGAGGATACGGATATGGTCGAGAGCGCTCTCGACAAGCGCCTCCGGGCACGGCTCGCCATATTTCTCCAGGAGGTCCTTCTCGAGGCTTCCTGCATTCACGCCGATGCGGATCGCGCAGCCGTTCGCACGGGCCGCCGCGATGACTTCCCGGACCCGTTCTTCGGAGCCGATATTACCGGGGTTGATGCGCAGGCATGCGGCGCCTGCATCAGCCGCCTCGAGCGCACGTTTGTAGTGGAAATGGATGTCGGCGACGATCGGCACGTTGGAAGCGCGAACGATGTCCTTCAGGGCCGCAGTGGCTTCGGCCGTCGGGCAGGACACTCTGATGATGTCGACTCCGGCCTCTTCGCAGCGCCGGATCTGATCGATCGTCGCTGCGGCATTCTCGGTCGGAGAATTGGTCATGGTTTGCACGGTCACGGGCGCGTCTCCGCCGACGGGGACGGAGCCGACCATGATCTGTCGCGACTTGCGCCGCGCGATATCGCGCCAGGGGCGAATGGAAGACATCGCGCGGATATAGGCTGCCGAGCCGTTTCGGCCAAGCGAGCAGCCCAAACCGATTCGCCTTGATTAATCGAAGATGGTAAAGAGCTTAACGTTGATCGCGGGGGCTGCGATGACGTTTTTCGCTCGGCCGTCAGACTGGACCCGCGCGCCGAGGGAGGCCGCCGATGCGACGCCGTTTGCCGGTGGTTCGCAGCATTATTTCGCCTTCCTCAGCTACAGCCATCGTGACGAGGCAATTGCCCATTGGCTGCACGACGAGCTCGAGAAATTTCGCGTTCCGCGACATCTGGTCGGACGGATCACCGAACATGGCGCTGTGCCTCGCAGGCTCACGCCCATCTTCCGCGATCTTCGAGAGCTGCCCGCTTCGGGCGACCTCGGTACCGAGATAAAGTCGGCGCTCGCCGTCAGCCAATTCCTGGTCGTCCTATGCTCTCCCGCCGCTGCGGAATCGCGTTGGACGAATGCTGAGATCGAAGCGTTCAAGCGCGCTCACCCCGAAAGGAGTGTATTTGCCGTCATCCTGTCGGGTGAGCCGTTCGCAAGCGAGATCGCAGGGCGCGAGAACGAAGAATGCCTGCCGCTTGCTCTGCGATTCAGATATGATCGGCGAGGTCGTCCCACCACCAAGCGCGCCGAGCCCTTGGCGGCCGATTTTCGAGGCACTGGAAACGCGCGGCGACTTGGTTTTCTCAAGCTCGTTGCCGGAATGCTCGGAATCGGGCTGGACGATCTCGTCCGCCGCGACACGGTCCGCCGACAGCACCGGCTCGCGATCCTCGCCGCCGGCTCGCTTATCGGGATGCTGATCACGACTGGCTTGGCCATCAGCTCGATCCAGTCGCGGGACGAAGCCCGCGAACAGCGCCGTCAGGCCGAAGGACTCGTCGGCTTCATGCTGGGCGATCTTCGCGACAAGCTCGAGCCGATCGGCAAGCTCGACGCACTCGACGCCGTCGGCGGCAGGGCACTCGCTTACTATTCCAAACAAAACCTTGCCGAATTGTCCGACGAGGCGCTTGCCCAGCGCAGCCGCGCGCTCACCCTGATGGGCCAGATCGCCGACACGCGTGGCGACCTCGACGGCGCGCTTCGACGATATCGCGAGGCGATGAGCGGGACCGCGGAAATGGTCAGCCGCTCGCCGGATGACCCGCAGCGGCTGTTCGATCACGCGCAGAACGTCTTCTACTGGGGGGAGGTCTCCGAGCGGCGTGGACGACTGGACGTCGCCGAGACCGCCATGCGCGAATACAAGAGGCTCGCCGACAGAATGGTCGCGCTCGATCCTGAGAATCGAAAATGGCAGATGGAGGTTAAGTACGCCGACACGAACCTCGGCTTCATCCTCTACAAGCAACGGCGGTATGCGGAGGCGGCGCGGCAGTTCGGCAGCGCGTTGATCTTGGTGGAACGGCTCGCAGCCGCGGAACCCCGTAACGAAGACTACCAGAAGTCTCTTCCCGAGACTCTGGCCTGGCTTGCTGATGCACAGTTTGGGGAAGGTCGTCTCGAAGAGGCGATCGGCCAGCGAGAGCGCCAGGTTTCGCTTCTCGATGCCCTCATGCGAGCAAGCGATGATGTCGTTTTCCGCGATGGGTCGATTGCCGCCAACCGGGTTCTTGGACGGTGGCTCGTGTCCCGGGGATCCGTCGAATCCGGCCTCGCGCATGCGCGCCGTTCCGTGGAAATCGCCGAAGCACTCATGCCCAACGAGCCCGACAATATGACGTGGGTCGAATATGCGGCGGGGGCCAAGCTCGACCTCACCACGATCCTCTTGTCGATGGGACGCGTGGAGGAAGCTGCAGCTCAGACCCGGTCCGCCTGCGATCTTTCCACCCGCCTCCTTGCCCGCGATCGCAATGTCGTCCTCTGGCGCACGATCGCAATCGATTGTCTGACCGGCCGAACAGCAGTTGCGATGGCATCAAGATCATTTGCGGAGGCGCAGCAATTGGCGCAGCGCACCGTATCTGAAGCCCAGGCATTCCGCGGAAGCGACGATGTGGAAACGCGCTTCACTCGCGCGTCCGCCTACAAGCTGCTTGGCGACGTCTACGCCCGTGAAGGCAATCGGGCAGAAGCGCTGAAGGCCTGGACCGCGGCGCTGGCGACATGGCCGCGAAGCACGGAATCGCCGCGCCAGATGGCGATGAAAGCGGAGATATTGTCGTCTCTCGGTCGAACGGCCGACGCCGAGCCGCTGAAGAGGAAGCTCGCTGAAGTGGGATACCGGCGAATGATCTGAGTTAGGGGAGGAGTGTGATGGGCGACCATTGGATCCAGTTGAAGCCTGAAAAAAAAGACGACGGGGCCATCGAATGGACGATGAATTATCTTGGCGGGAATGGGAACTCGCCCTCGACCTATCCAGTCATCAAGCTCGCCCCAAAGGAGGGTCACAAGCTCACCTTCAAGATTGCAAATCCTGCCGGACTGTCGATCAACTTCGATCCGTCAATGGTACCGGTCGGCACTGACAAGATCCACAATGCCTTCTGGATCCAGCAGAACACCAAACCTCCCAAGGCGGCACTCGACGGTCAGATCAAGTGGGTGAAGGTGAAACCGACCGAGATGATCGTCAAAGACGACAATTCGGGCAGCCCGATAGTGCTGATGTACCAGATCAACTTTGTCGACACGGATAACCCGACCGTCAAAGTCACCCCCCTTGATCCAGAGATCAGGAACGGTGGTGGCCACAATATCTTCCCGACCGCTGCAGCCATTGCACTAACGGTCACATTGGTCGTCATCGCGGCCTTGGGGCTGCGCCGCTTCGCCCGTGGCAGGCCAGGAAAGCCGCCCGTAATCAATGTTTCAGGCCAAGCCAGGAGAAGACGCATGAGCAAGAGTGTCAAGGTAGAGGCAAGGACCGACGGTGGCGGACCGATCGACTGGGAGATCGACGGCAAGAAGGCCAAGGAGTCGAAAATCGAGTTCGACAAGGGCGACGCGGACGTGACCGTCGAGTTCATGCTCCAGGACAAGACCAATCGGAAGCTTCGCTTCCATCCCGAATCCCCAATCTGGATACACGAGAACGAGGCCGGCCAATGCCCGCCAGCGGGTGCAAAGGATGCGCAGATTGAGGTGGTGGGCTGCGACGACAAGAAGCTCACGCTCGTCAACAAGAACGCGAAGGAATGCATTCTTCGCTATCAGCTGAACTTCGTCGACGACGCCAACAACGGCGAGGCATGCGATCCCGAATTCAGGAACGGCGGCAGCCATTAGCGCACCTGAGTTCGACGTGCTGAAAGGTGGCCGGAAACGACGGCGCGAGTGCCCGCCACTTGTCCCGTTCGTATTCGCCGTCGGCATAACAGGGCACCGACAAGAGAATCTCCCGGCAGAATCGATCGATGACCTGAGGGATCGCATCGCGGCGGTTCTGAACCAGTTACGCGCTGAGGCGAGCGCAGTGATGGCTGCGACGGCGGATTCCTTCGCTCCCGTTCCCCCGCGCTTCCTCTTCGTATCGCCGCTTGCCGATGGCGCCGACCAGATCGGCGCAGAGCTTGCCCTCGCGCTAGGGTTCGAGCTGCACGCGGTGCTTCCTTTTTCCCGCGAGCGCACACGCGCGGATATTCCCGACGAAGCGTCCCGCGCCAGGTTTGACGCCCTGCTGGGGCAAACAACCTGCCTTCTGGAGCTTCCGGGCAACGAGGCTCACGAGCTGGAGGCCTATGTTATGGCCGGCCGAGCCACCGTTGCGCATTGCGACGTTCTGATCGCCGTTTGGGACGGCCTTCCACCGCGCGGGCGAGGCGGTACAGGTGCGGTGGTCCGATATGCTTTCGACTGGGCAACGCCGGTGGTCCACATACCTGTCAATAAGAGCGGCGAGCCAGTGTTGCGGTGGAGCGCGTTCGAGCCGGCCGTCGTCAGCGGACACGGCGATCCGCAAACGATGAGGCAGCTTGACAGCGAGCAGCTTCACGCGACGCTGACCGGCCTGCTGGCCCCACCTCCGGACGCGCAGGAGCAAGGCTTTATCCGCCTGTTCCAGGGTGAATGCCGGCGGCGGTTGCGAGCGCGGATCGAATATCCGCTGTTGCTTGCCGCGACCGGTGTTTCGGGCCTTCGATCGCACCATTGGCGTCCCTCCGTGGCGAGCAGGCGAACGGAGGCGGAGTGGGAGGAGTTCAGCAATGCTTGCTCTCGCGCGGAGTGCGTCACAGCGCCGATAGCGACACTGCAACAATGGTACGAATGGGCCGACAGTCTCGCCAGCCATTACGCCCAGTCATACCGGAGCGGGCACGTGTTCAACTTCGTGCTGGCGGCCCTTGCAGTCCTCCTTGCACTGACGACCCTGGTCCTGCCGGATGCAAAGAAGTTCCTCGCCTTTGCCGAATTCGGTGCGATCCTGGCGATCCTTGCAAACACCTCGACGGGGACGCGACAGCAGTGGCACCGCCGGTGGCTGGATTACCGTCAGCTCGCCGAGAGGCTGCGGCCGATGCGGAGCCTTAAGATCATCGGCGTCGCTTCGCCTGACCCGCCCGGAACCAAGGCCAATCCGATCTCGCGGCGCTGGGTGGAATGGTACGCTGCCGCGGTATGGCGTGCCGTTGGCTGCCCGGCGGGACGCATTGAGCAAGCCAAGGTATCGCCGCTGGCCGCGACTATTTCGCTGCACGAGCTTCGTCCACAAGTGTCCTACCATCGATCGACCGCGCGCCAGGCTGAACGGTTGGACCGGAGACTGGAGGCGGTCGGTTACACACTTTTCATCGTCGCACTAATCGGCTGCGTCGTGTTGATTGCCGGCTTCTGGCTTCAACCCGAGTGGGTCAAGCACAACAGCAACTGGTTCACTATTTTGTCCGCCGGGCTTCCGGCCATTGGCACGGCCGTCTTCGGTATTCGCGTGCAGGGCGATTATGTGGGGAGTGCCGTTCGTTCCGAGCAAACCGCGCGGGTGCTCGAGCAGATTGCGGAACGCCTTGAAGAAGAGACGAATTTGTCGCGGGCTGCCGACCTTTCGGAACAGGCGGCGCGCGCGATGCTTGCAGACCTCGACGAATGGCGACTGCTGAATCAGCAGCACGACCTGTCCCTCGGCTAGCTCATTCTTTCTCGCCCCAGCGCCAGCGCCAACCGCCGCGCGTCGTTCGTGCCGCTATCAGACTGAACAACAGTACTGCCGGTATCAGGATGGCGAAGACCAGAATCGGACGGTTCACAAAAGCTAGGGCAGAGCCCAGTGCGACAATCAGAAACCCGATCGTCAGTGCCCAGCCCTGCCAGCTAATTGGCAAGCCAGCGCCATAGCCATAACGCTTCGGCGCAAACCAATCGGACACTTCACTTCTCCTTTTTCGGCCGTCCGCGTTTAACCGGCGCGGGCGCGTCCAGCTTCACGCCGCGGGCCTTCAGAGCTTCCCGCAATAGGCATTCGACCTGGGCATTGACGCTTCGAAGTTCGGCCGCAGCACAGCGTTCGACGGCGGACCAAAGGCCCGGATCCACCCGCAAGGGGTACGCCTTGCGCTCGCCGCCCACGATTCCGCCTAGGTGTAAAGCGTGCCGGTGTTGACGACGGGCTGCGTGTCACGCTCTCCGCAAAGCACGACCATCAGGTTCGAGACCATGGCGGCGCGGCGCTCGTCATCAAGATGGACGACATTCTTCTCCGACAAGGACGCGAGAGCCATTTCTACCATGCCCACGGCGCCGTCGACCAGAGTGCGGCGCGCCGCAACGACAGCTTGGGCCTGCTGCCGGCGAAGCATCGCTCCGGCGATCTCCGTCGCATAGGCAAGATGCGTAAAGCCGCACTCGTCGATCGTGATACCGGCGACTGCGAGCCGTGCGATCAGCTCCTTGCGAAGCTCCACGCCCACTTCGTCGTGATTGCCCCGGAGCGTGATCTCCTTGTGCTCGA
>Ga0105248_10001867_pt1 | contig 23352 bp, 18 predicted proteins | sample KBSS34metaG_FD_81524 | JGI IMG/M metagenome (GOLD analysis project Ga0105248, IMG submission 81524) | Switchgrass rhizosphere microbial communities from Kellogg Biological Station, Michigan, USA - KBS S3-4 metaG | ecosystem: Host-associated > Plants > Roots > Rhizosphere > Soil | place...
ACACAGCTTCGCTCAACCTCATCACCCCGTCCTGGGCCTCGGTGGACACGCCGTCCATCTTGTAGAACCTGTGCCATAGCCGCTCCTGGATCATCTCCCGGCCATTGGGCTTGATGTTCACGCCGTGCGTTGTGTTGTTTATAATATCCCCGCCAAAGATGCTGGATATCATGTGCATCGCATCCTGGTTCACATACAGGGTATTGGTGTGGCCAGGACGTTTCTTGAACTGGGTCCACACATCCTTCAATGTGTCATTGGTAAAATCCAGGGTCTCCTCGGGACTGAGCAGTGGCCCACCCGGACCCCTGTTGACACCAAGTGGGTCGGCGGGGTCGTGGTAACCCAGCCGGTCACTGGGCCGTTGGCCGGGAGCTAGCTTTAACTTAGCACCTTGAGGTGATGGGGTACGGGGCAGACGCCCAAGCAGCGCCTGCAACTCATCCATCAGCGACTTGGTCTTGGGGTCCCTGGTAACGTCAAGGTCTATGACTGGGTTGCCGTCGGCGTCGGTGTAAACGCCATGGTCGAATTGGACTACATCACTGTCGGCGGCGGCGCTAGCGTCTACTTTTTTTTTTACCTGTCCCCCACGGCCCACGATCATGGATGGGGTTTTGGTAGGCGGCACAAAGTTGGGGTCGGCGAACTTGGCCTTGGTGCGCTCGGCCAGTAGACGACGCCGGCGCTCGGCACCACCGACAGGGGCATTGGCGGCAGTGGTATCGACGTCAACCTGGGGCCGGTCAATGTCTTCAATAATCATCCCTTCTGGTGTCGTCGCCTTGGGCTGGTTAGTGACTAACCGCTCACCGCCACCAGCCGGTTGCTCCTGTTGCGCCATCATGTCGCGCATCTCCTGCTGCTGGGTGGGCGACAGGGTCGAGTCAATATCAACATCTGGTGCCACTGGCCTCACTGGGGGTGGTGGCTCCATTGCACCCCTACCCGCGACACGGGGCGCAGGCTGTGGCCCGAATGGCCGTGGCTCCGCACCCACTGGGCGTGGCAGTGGCGACGCCGCACCGTATGGTAACTGTGGTGGTGTCGGTGGCCGCTGCGACATAGGTACCCCAGGCTCTGGGCGGGGAGCTAGTGGTGGCCACGGGCTGGGGGGCATGGCTCGGCCAAACGGACTATCCGGTGTCGGCAACCCCGTGGGCAATGCTGGTGGTGGGGGTGGCGGCACTTCCCGCAGATTAGGCGGTAGTGGCGCACCCGGGGCAGTACTTGGCGGTACCCCGGGTGGCACATACCCCGTCTCCCGCCCCCCTGGTCCCGGCATGTGCGGGGTGACTGGCCCAGCCTCCATGCCGGGTACCGCACCCCGGTCGGCAGGGCTGCCCAGCATACCGACACGTGGTGGGGGATTGTAGAAGTCTTGCATACCAATCGGCGGTACAGGTAATGGGGCTGGCGGCGGCTGGTAGAACGCCCCACCCATCGTCCCCGGTCCACCACCCTGGTCAACTGGTGGCCGTCCCTGCCCCGGGTAGAAGCCACCCATGTAATCGGGTTGCCGTGCCGGTGCGGGGGTGGCCTGTGTGAACCCACCCATAATATCGGCAGGTAATGGTGCCGGGGTTGTCCCGGGTGTTGGCCCAGCGGCCTGTTGCTGCCATGGCTGCTCACTCGGTGGCGGTGCGCCGGGTACCTGTACCACTGGTGGCCTCTCCCCAGTGCCGTAATCGGTTGGCGGTGGCCATGTACCTGGGGCTGGGCCAGTCTCGGGTATGGGTGGGCCGAGTGGACGGCCAAGTGGCGGTACCTTGCCGGGAGTAACATCGGGGGCGGGAGTGGTACCCAGGGCCGCACCCATGTCGGCAACTGGGCGGGGCGTGGCAATCCCCGGCATCACCCCCTGTGGGCCTTTGGGTTGGACGATGTCCTGCATACCGAATGCCGCTGGCTTGGGCACGGTGTCAGTGAGTGTCGCAGGATGAGGTTGCGCGGGGGCACCGCCAGCGTGGCCGACAGTAGGTGCAGGGCCAGCGGGTGTGGCGAGACCAGCGGCAGTGGCGGCAGCGGCACCACCAGTGGGTCCAGCACCAGCACCAGCATCGGGGTGGGCCATGGGTGGCTTGCTATGCAGGATGGCGGCAAGTAGCCACTGTATGCCTGCCCCCTCTACACGTTGCCCGGGGTTCGCGCCAATCGCACCAAGCCCAGCCTGTATCGCACTATTGAGCATCCGGTGATCGACAAGTTTACCGGCGACCGCGTCACTAAGTGTGCCGATCACGGACTGCATGGCGGTCTCAGCTAATGCGCCCCGTTGCCCCGCTTGTGTTACATTCCCGTAGACGTCACGTTTCTCCTGTCCCCTCTCCTCCTCCGGGGTGAGCCACGTTTTCACACCCTCGACCGCGCCCTGTGCCGCGCCACTAGTCAATGCCCGTGTGAGTAGCCGGGTCGCCCCCACTGCCTTCTGGGCGGCACCAACCGCGCCTAGTCCTGGTAATGCGCCGGGGAGTAACCGGCCAGCCGTCTCACCAGCCTGGGTGGCGAACGTAGGATTATTGGGGTCCCCGCCACTCGCCCACTGACCAGCAGCCTCTAGGGCAGGGCCAACCACACGTGCGCCTGTACCAGGGATATACCCGCCGGTCCACTCGCCCACCTTGTTGGTGAAGGCGTTGCCCAGGTTGGCCAGTTCGGCACCGCCTTTCAACACCCCGCCCAGTGCGCCGCGTACCACCTCGGCAGGGGCCTCCACTGCGCCGTACCTGGCCCGGCTAATGAGGTCGTTGACGCCGCTGGGCAACCATGACCCAGACGCCTCCCGCCCAACCCGTTCAATGTCCTGCCCCAGGATGGGCGCGACGGCGGCGGCGGCTGGGGGTACGGCAAATGCTGCTGGTCCACCACGGCCAGCGATGGACTTCATTGCCGCATCGCCGGGAGTGACCACTTCGCCGAATGACTGTGGGTCCATCTGCTTGGCGTTAGTGACTAACTCCGCATCGGTGAAGTCCTTTAGATCGCCGTTGACGTCGGCCTTGCGTAGCCGCGTGATCAAGTTCTCGTAGGTTTCCGCTGGCATTATATGACTCCCTTTGCTGCCTTCGCCCTTGCTTCACGTTCCCGCTTCATCTTCAGCATGTTCTGCACCACTGCCGCTGCCGCCGGGTCAGCCGCCGCCGCATCCTGTTCCTTCTTCTTATTCCCCGCCCCCGTCCTGTCCCTCAATGGAACAACCGGTGGCGGTCCACTCGTCTTCCTGGCTTGGTTCTGATCCTGCCAGTCTTTAAGCAGGCTATTCTGCCAGTCCACATCCCGCACCTGGGTATACCCGGTCTTGTCCAACTCGCCGTTCATTACCGCAGCAATATACTTCTGGTAATCGACCACGCCGTCCTTGCCCGTGAACCGCTTAACATGCCTCTGGGTAACCTCGGAGATGCCCTTCCCCTTGACGGTCTCGCCCAGCGGCATCTGCAATATGGTCTGCTTGGGCGGGTTCATGTCATTGAGTATCTTGACGTCGGCCTTGAGCTTGGCCATTGCCGGTCCCTGCTGCTCAGGGGGGAGTTTGCTAATGGCCTGTATCTGGGCCAGTTGGCCAGTACTCCCCGCTGGCTCATAACCCCGTAGTCCAAACCGCATAGTCTCGTCCCACTCATCCGGGGTCAACTTCCGGCCCAGTATCTCCTCACGCGCATTCACCAGGAACACCGCCTGCCGCGTCTGCTGCTGCTGGGCGCTCTCGTTGGCCGGGACGGCGATCTCTGGGACAACCCTGCCATTGACGACCCTGGCCGCAACTGATCCTGGGCCGACAACGGTGAGGTCGTTCGCGGCTTTCGTGGCGGCGGTCTGCGCCTGTGTCTTGGCGGTCTCGGCGTTCATCAACGCAGCAGGACCAAGCTGAGTAAGCATATGCTGGCCGCGATCCCCAAGGTACCCGCCGTAGCTATACGCCCTAAAGCCCTCGCCGCCCTTTTTGTAGATGTCGGCAGCGGTATCGGCGGCTTTGCGTGCGGCTTCCTCCTGACCAGCGACTTGACCAAGTACACTAGTCGCATACTGGGCACGCAGGGCACGCTCGGCATCACTCATCTTTTGATAGTCGGCGCTACCCATGGCAAACCCACGGGCCGCATCCTTGAAACTATTACCTGTACCGGGTAGCGCAGCACTACCAAATGCGCTGGCCAGCATGTTGGACAACTTCTCAGCCCTTGATATGCCGGGATATGGGCGCAGTTGCTGGTACAGGGCGGCGCGGTCAATGCCCGGTTGCAGGCGGGTCGCGGGTGCCGGTGGCGGGAAGTTGGGTAACGTGCCATGTGGCCGGGAGTAGACGCCACCCCCAGTAGTTGCCGCCACTGGTGGCTGGTCCTCGCCACGAAACCCGGTGCCCAGTGCCCCGGTGGGGGAGGTGTACTTGCCGCTAGCCGCCTTGGGGTAAGCGGGGGCGGGGGCGGCACCCGGGGCAGGGGCACTGGTGGTGGCGGCACTGGTGGCCGTGGTGTCAGGCACGCCCAGTGGGCCACCAATGTTGGGCACTACTGTACCGGTGGACTTCTCTGCGTCGGTAGGCTCACGCTCCCAGTTGGATGACGCCTTAGGTGGGGTCTTGGGTGGCGTGGCATTGGGGGTACCTCCCCAGCCGCCCATGGGATCGACCGCGCCGTCGGCAGTAGTGGTGGGTCCCTTGCTCGTCGTATCCCCGCCCCACCCGCCGTAGGCGTCCATGAACTCCTTGGGGATCTGCGCGGCAGCGGGGGCGTTGGGACCAATGGTCTTGGATAGCTCCGCTGCCGCCTCTGGGGAACCTGGGGCTGGGCCTGCACCTGTACCCGGTGACCCTACTGCCGACACCTGGGTAACTGGGGTAGTAGTGTCACCAGTACCTGCCTTGCCCAGCGCACTGGGGTCGGTGCCCTCGTCGGCGGGGAGGTTGTCGTAATCAATGTTCTGACCAAAACCCCCTGGATAGTTGGGGTCAGTGCTGTTGACAAACATCTGCGGGTAGAGTTGCCGCAACTTATATGCCTTCTCCTCATCGGAGAGCAGGGGGTCGATGTAGGTTGATGGCATGTGGGTCCTCAGTTAGTGACTAACTCAACTATCATACAGGTTTGTTGTCATCGTCGTAGCCGTAGCCGCCGCTGGGATTCTTGGGCGGGGTGTAGGTGGTGGTGGGCTTTTTGGCAAAGTAATCTGCCGCCGCCTTGCCGCCAGTGGCCGCGAGGTTGCCTACCATCGAGGCAAACGACCCACCAGCGGCATTAGCTCTATTGGCAGTATCGGTATACCCACGGTACGCCTCCTGGCCAAAGTTACCGGCGAGTTGCATATCGCGGTACGACCGGTTGAATGCATCATTAGACGCCTGCCCCATCATGGTGGTACCACGGTCCTTGCGTCCATAGTCGGCGGTGGCAAAGCCCATGCCCACGTTGTACTGCGCCATACGCAGGTTGTTGCCCACGTTGGCGTCGGCATTGCGCCGGTCAGCGAGACCAATGCGGATGGCCAAGTCAGCCCTGCTATTGGCTAGGCGGTCAGTAGCTGCGGCAATGCGTCCCTGGTATATTTGATCGGCCTTATCCTGGTAGCGGTAGGTATTGGCAAGGTTCAGCCCAAGGTTGACGCCCTCCTGGTTGATACGGCGTTGACCGGCAGTATCTACAGTTTCGCGATCTATTGCGCCCTTGTCCAGTATCAGCCCCCGCCCAATAGCCTCGTCGGCGGTGGACAAATTGATGTCCCTGCCCATCTCGTCCCGGGATATACCTAGCCCAGTGTCGAGTACAGTACCCGCAATCCCTAGCCGCCCCTGGGCCATCTTTTCCGCATCGAGTGATAATGCGTCATCGACGGCCCGGGACCGGCTGGCCTCCACACGGGACGCCATCGCATTATACGTTGGGTCCATCGAGGATAGGCCACCACGACGAGCACGAAACGCTGTTGCCGCCGCCGCTGGGGCGAAGGCTCTACCTACACGGGCACTGGTCGCATCAGGTGAGAATGCTCTATCTAGGGCGGCGGTGGCATCAGTCTTATACGTGTCAAGCTGGCCGCGCTGCTCCTTGAAACCGGCACCCATGCGGGTACGCAATTCGCCATAGAGCTTGTTATGTAAGTCGGTGGCGTCCTTGAACGTCGCCCCGGTCATGGACAGGATCTTCTTCTCTATGTCGTCGATGTGGGCTATGACCCGGCCATTGGAGTCACGTATCAACCCCTCGGCGGCATCAAACGTCGCGCCTGCCCCAATCCCCATCTGGTCCAGGTAGGACATCACGTCGCCGTGGGTGGTCTCGGCGTTGGGTCCAGCATCCACCCGGTGGGTGAGGTCGGCGGTTCCCTCCTGGGCGATCTGGGCCTGCCCGGTATCCTGGATGACAGAACTCCCCTTCTGCATCATCTCTTCGGGAGAGCCGAACCCCTTGTCCTCCATCTCCTGGACCTTGTCAATGTAATGGCCCCACAGTTCCCGTGCGATGCCCTCGTCGAGGTTGGCATCCCCAATGAGTTTCTTCATGGCCTCATGGAACTCTTTGGGCATGGCCTCAGCCTGCTGGGTTTCCTTGTTCTTGCCCTTGCCGAACAGGCCAAACAACATAGGGACAGCGGAGGCAATCAGGGGAATGAATGCAGCCATGGGGTGTGGTGACTCCTTGGATAATTGTACACCCATTGGCGGGTGGGGTGGCGGTTAGTGACTAACTGTAACTAATAGGTACCTAATAGGTATAGGCGGTCTTGAGCTTGATAGGTGCGCCGGGGTCGCTGTTGAATACGCAACGGTTAAGCGCAATAGCAGTGATTTGGATCTTGCCAATACCGCAGAACGAGTCAATGAGTATGAATTGGTGTGAGCCGTCGCTATCGTTGATGTCCAGGCCACGTGAGCCTTCGAAGTCCGGGTGTGCCTGTAGATGAGTCACGTCGAGCGACTGGGGGTCGAACAGTCCTTGGTACAAGGCCACGTTTGGCATCCTCCTCGTTGGCTATGGTTAGGGCGAATACGAGACTGCCATCGCCGTGATTATTAGTATAGTTGGTCCAGTTGAAACCGGCGTGAACAAACGTCTGGTCCATGTCGATATCATCCTGCACAATGAGGGCACGTGGTATCTGCGCCATCATCATCATGGGTTCTGCGTCGGTTGGCCACTTCCACCCAATAATGGGTACCATGGCCCCGTCGAGTTGGCCTACCGCCGCCACCTTGCACATGATGTTACTGAACGGCGACTTCATCGTAAACAGTGAGATCCAGTTGTGGCCCCCGGTGCTGTCCAGGATTATGTAGTAGAACGACGAGTCGCAGCACATGGTGTAGTCAATGTGTTGGCCGTACCCCGGCATGGCTTGCAGGTTGTGGCGGAAGGTAATGCTACAGTAGTTTGCTCTAAAGTTGCCCATGGCAAAGAACATGCGTGAGTGACGTTTATAGGTCGCCCCCAGCCCGGTCCCGGCATTGTACCCGGCGACGTAGGTGCTGGCATTGAGATCGAGTACGGTGGGCGAGATGACGGTCACTTGCCACGAACCATTCAAGGTGTTGATATACGACCCCCCAAATGTCGCTTGGTCTATGTAGAGGTTCTGCCCATCCCCCATGCCATGGTCACTGGCAAACGTCACCCTGTAGTTATTCGTTGGGCTGGCCGTCACACTGGACACTACTAGCGGTTCCATGCCCTCGAACACAAACGGTACGCAGAAGTGCGCGAGGCAACCGGCGGTGACAGCGGCCCCGCTCATCCAGGTAATAAACTGCTGGCCATCCGCACTAAACTTGAGTAGCCGTAGATTGATCACTGCCCACCAGTAGTATGGACTATACGACTTCTTGTCCACTGAGAAACACCGCCACCGTATGTCCACCCCATCGGTGCTTATCTCGACTGCGGCACGTAGAGGTTGTACGTCACTGGTCGCACTGTAGAATAGATGGCCCCCGTAACGCCATAGAGTGAGGCCGATACGCGCGGTGTTCTTGGAGACGGGGATGTCGGCATGTACGCCGCTGGTGCGGTTGATAAGTTGGAACCACGCATTGTCACTGGTGTCTGCCACATCCCCACGGGTCGCGCCAACTAGTGGATCGACGGCGTTGATCTTGGCAATGGCGTTGTCGCGGGTGACGTAGAAGTTGGCATTAATGGCGATGTCATTCGCCCCTGTGGGGGTGGCCTTGAACGTGTAGACAGCAGCACCTATAGTTATGGTTGCGCCTTCGTTGGCGTTGAACCGGTCGATGGTAACGTCGAACCTCTCGTACAGGTTCTCGAAGTTAGTCCACCCAGCGTCAATGAGTGCCTGCCTAAACGCGGGTATGGCAATGAGGACAGTAGACATGTCGATATCGCGGTAGACCAGTTCGCCCACGGGCATTCGCATCGACATAGTTAGTTACTAACTCCTTCGCCTGTCACGGCTGGTGGCGTTGGCGGTGCTGGTGGTGGGGCGGCAGCGGTGAGGGCAATGATCAATGCGCCACTATTGTCGTTATTGGTGTAGTTGATCCAATTGTGCCCAGCATGGACAAACGTCTGATCCATATCAATGTCGTCCTGTACCACGAGACACCTTGGCATCTGCCCCATCATCAGCTTGGGATCACTAATCGTCGGCCAGTTCCATGCGAGTATAGGTACCATCGCCGCATCCAACTGGCCGACTGCGGCAACCTTACACATAGTATTGGTATTGGCAGTCTTAAGTACCATGAGGGTGACCAGCGACGTGCCGTAGACGTAACTCCCCGTATAGCTGTAGAAGCTCCCATCACAGCACACCACCTGCCCGTGCCCGGCCCCGCTCCAGCACTCGATGTTATGCCGAAAGCATGGCGTGTTCTGGTTCCAGGCGTTGTTGCCAATGCCATAGAATAGCCGTGAATGCCGCTTATAGGTTGCGCCAAAGCCCGTGCCCTGCGCGTAGAGAGTATCAAATACGCTGTTGTCGAGGTCCAGCACAGTGGGTGAGACGATAGTGACTTGCCAACTGCCATTCAGCCCACTGTCATAGGTGCCGTCCGATATGGCTTGATCTATAAATATGTTCTGGCCGTCGCCCATGCCGTGCTCGTTGGCAAAGGTAATGCGGGACCCGCCATCAGCGTTGGGTTCAACGGTGGCAATGGATAGCGGTTCCATACCCTCGAATACGAATGGGACACACGCATGGGCACAACACCCCTGGACAGTGGAGGAGGATAGGAGCCACGTGAAAAACTGCTGGCCATCAATACTAATCTTGAGCATCCGCCCAGGCACGACATCCCAAAAGAAGTAGACACTGAAGGAGCTAAAATCCACGGGGCACATGCGCCACCGCAGGTCATAGCCGTCGGCACTAAGTTCAATGCCTGCGCGTAACGGTTGCTCCGGCCCAGTGACACTAAAGAACGTGTAGCCCCCACCCATCCATGGGCCGTATACCTCCAGGTTCCCCCAGTAGTCGGTGGTGGCAATGGAGATGTTCATGTTCACCCCAGGAGTGAGGTTAATGAGGGTGATGCGATCTGTTGCGGTGCCGTCGATACTGCCCATGGCCGCATCCACCAGCGGGTCGTAGAGGGTGAGGTAGTTGACGCAGTTCTGCATCTGGATCTGGATCGTGGGACCCAGTGCAATCTCCCATGGCAGGGTGGGGGTGTTGCGGAACGTGTACTTGGTGGAGGTCGCACCACGGCTTATGGTCAATGTTGCGCCATCGGTCAACCCACCCCTCCACTTGAGGTCATGCTTCTCATATAGCATCCCCACCAGTTCCCACCCAGCGTCCACAAAGGCTTGGCCCAGGTTGTCAATGCCCACGATGATGTTGGACATATCTATATCCCGGTAGACGAGGGTGCCGATCGGCATACGCATTGCCATGTTAGTGACTAACCATCCTTGACCATCGTGTATCGTATGTTGACCACAAGATTTGCACCTGGGTAATCGGTGCCCACGTAACCTATACCTAGACGTAGGCGGTCCTCGCGTAACAAGGGCATGGGGTTGGCAATGAACGTGGCCTTGAACCCACTGGTGGTCTTGTTAGGCAGAATAATTAGTGGCGCAGTAAGTAGTGGTACAGTCCAGGTGAGGCCGTGGTCATGGCTACGGTAGAATTGCAGGCGTATATCCTGGCCAACCGGCGCATGTGACACTGATGCGATGTACTCGTACATGTCGATGTGATACTTATCGGGGCACGTGTTGACCCAATAGTATATCCCGTCCTCATCGCCGAGACCGTCATTGGTTTCCAGTAGGCCCGGGATGTTGAAGGTTGCACGCTCAACAAGGGACGCCGGGTCTGGGGGGATTGGTTCAAAGATGGACTTCAATGTCCCGGTACATGGCACCCGTGGACTCTCGGCCTCGGTGGTGTGGTTGTAGGTCGATACAAATATACTATCCCCAGACAAGCCATCCTGTAGAAACGTCTGGTCACTAGGTACTTGGCGTACAATCTTGTCGTCCGCATCCCCCGGGCTGTAGATCCTAAAGTGCGTATACATCCCGGGGCTATCCGGGTGGGGCCGTTTCCATCGCATGATGGTGCCCTCAGCGGTGACCTCGCGTGGGGGTGCAGGCGTGACGCGGGACAGGCGTGCGGCGCGATCAAGCTCGGCGAGGTGCCGCTCGACCTGCCCACGTTGGCTCCATGTGTACCCACGACCGGTTGGCATGACGGTTAGTGACTAACTACAGGGGCCGTCGAAATACTGTACCGCCACCGACACCAAGTTGGTGAGATAGAAACAGTAGTAGCACAATCAGCAGTACCCCACCAACGATCCACCTTATGGGTTGCGGCAGGTTGTACATTACGCACACATAGTTCAATCCGTAGGCCACGATGGCGAACATGATGATGTAGACAATAAGCATTATCAACTGGTCCATTACTGTAACCTGATCCTTCCTTTGGTTAGCACAAACCCAATCTTACCTACAATACCCACCATGATTTTGGCCAGTGGCAACCGCCCGTATTCATACGAGGTGGGATACCATGTCTCTGTCGCATCTGCCACAAGGCGGGTACGTAGTTTCAAGTTGTACACAGACCCTAGTAGAGCTTTGCCGACCGACACCATGTAGTTGGCCGCACTAAACAGGGCAGTGGTCATGACGTTGGGTATGCCGGTCGCAGGCAGGGGTTCCTCGTGGTCGCGCCACGCATGGATGGATAGGTTGCCACTGCGTACATCGCCATGTATGTGGGTCTCGGCGACATTGCCAATACTGCTGGGGTCGCCAAAGTCTATCCAGTGCGTCTCATGCTCACCAGTGCGGCGTTGCGGAGTGACCACGCCACCAACCACTATGTCATCCTTGACCCGTTCCCTGCCCATGGGGTCATCCGGTTGGCCAGCACCAGTGAATATGTCCTTATTCGCGCAGATGTGATACTTGCGGCAGGACTGGTCCATGAGGGTACGGGCCGCATGGAAATCCCCATCCGCACTATACCCCTGACCGGTGACAAAGTCGTGTATCCATTCGGTGCCGTCAGTGAAAAATAACTCGTACCTGTCGATCATGTTGTTGGGATCGAGCGTGTGGGTGGCGGCACGGCTGGTCTTGCCACGCAACTTGTCCTGGTACGGGCGGGACAGGATTGAGATATTTGCGTTCTCGTCGAGGGCTACGATTTCCCCATTTTGCGTTTCCCAGATCGACCCGTGGGGGGTACGTGCACAGTAGGTGGCGGTGTTTTTGATCCCGTACCTGCCGGGAATTTCGGTGAAGGTGTGCCTTTCGTCGATGTCTTCAAAGACGATGAAGTTGGACGTTTCGGTGATGACATGGAGTGATTTACCCTCGGGTGATCGTGCGCCCCATATAGGTTGCTCGGTATTGGGGGTTGATTTGAAGTTATCCAGGGGGAACGCATGTTCCGGTGCCCCCAGGAAGAATGTCTCGCTTACGTCAGATGCTGCCGCAGACCAGACGATACCGGGGAGGTAATGGGTTGGCGGCACGTATGAGAAGTCAGGTAGCGATGGTGATGCCCCGGCCTCTGGTAACAGTGCCCCGTAGATACGGCCTTCGACAAAATCCACCCATCGCATAGGACGTGGTGGATGATTCTCTACCGGGGCCTCCTTGAATACGTCCAGGATGTAATTGGAAATAGTGTAACTGGTGTCGGTGATGTTGGCCATGAGCGGCATGGTGGGGTCAAGGGGGTCCATCATGAGGTACCCCACCTGGGCGTTCTTCAGATCGACTGTGCCGAAGAACACATACTTCTGTAGCCCTTGCTCATAGGGGCCGTGGTTGTGCATCTTGATGTTTTGCAGTCCACCAATGGTAATGCCCAGGTCCTCGCCAGCGGCCATGGTGCCGCATTTCACGACATTGGAGAAGTGGTAGGTACGGGTATTGAACAGGCCGACGTAGATGGTGACCTCGTTGACGATCTTGATCGCCCCACTGGTGGGTGTGGTAAACGGTGGCCCGGTCCAGATGGGCACAAAGCAGTCGAGACCTAGATATATCTGTTGGCCGTTGTCCACGCAGTAGAGGGTGAATGGCGGCATGGAGCCAAGGGAGCCGTCACGTACACCTAGCCCGTTGTATATGACGATGCCGTCGTCCACGTTGCAGATGGGTGCGGGGCGAGTTTGCGTGAAACTACCGCCATGGGTCTGGTCGATAGTGAGCACGTCCATCATGAACCAGTCGCCCAGGTGGATTTGAACCCACTTGACCACACTGCCGGTGACGTTTTGGCCAAGCTGGTTGAGGAACCCGGCGTAGAAGGGGTCGCGGTACTCGTGAAAGTACTTCCATAGGCCGGTACTGTATATTGCACGGGCAACGCGACCACCAAATAGCCGTAGCCATAGGGTGCCGTCTACGCTGGGCATGACCCGGAAGTTATGGCAATGGGTGGCCGCTGGTGGCGGGGCAGACGGGTTCATTTGCGTAACCACGCCAGTGAGCGGTATATATGACGGGGGCTTGGAGTCAGCCATGGTTAGTCACTAACTCCTAATTCGATCCCACCATGTGATGCCCACCGGGGGATGCGGCCATGATTGGATTCAATGCCTCTAATGCCGCGTAGTATCGTTTCATGGACACGTCCAGCCTACTATCCTGGTTGCCGCTGGCACGATCCCCGTAGATGTAGGCGCGATGAAGTAGTACGAGTACAGGTATTAACTGGTTGGGTATGTACAGGGAGAGGTTGGTATCGGTCCACACGCCACTTGGGTGCGCTGGCAGTGGTGGGCGCTGCACGTAGACGAGACGCAGGACCAGACCGGCTATGGCGGGGCAGTTGAACACCATCACCTTGTAGTCGCCATCCGTGTCATCACCCACTGGGATCTCGGCGGCGGTGGCGGCGGCGATGCGATAGGTTGACGGGTACCCACTCGCAGGCTTGGGGTAGTCGGCGTGATCGCCCCATTCGGTTACGGCGGCAATGGCCGGGATGTCGTGGCTGGGCGTAACCTCGTAGCCGAAGCCTGGGAACATGGTGCCCATGGGGGAGTTGGCCCCGGCGATAAAGGCCCCATGCGGCTTAATGGTCAGCACGTCGGGCGGCAGGACGATGCGGTTCTCATTGGCCGGTATGGGGATCGAGAAGGTCGTACTGCTAAAGTAACCAGCGCCATGCCGGTTGTACACGTCGGTCATGAACTGGGGCAGGATGTTATACCAAAACTGCCAATCATGTGGGTAGCCGCCGACAGCGATCTCATCGTAGTTGACTAGATTCTTCCAATAAGCTGAGTACAGCATAGTTGGCGGCTACCTCCTGCGTGGCGTTGACTGGGGCTAGACTATTGTACTACCGCCGCTTGCCACCTCGTGCCTTACGGGCTTCTTCTAGCATTACATCGTCATCGGGGGCGGGGGGTTTGAGGAACCGGGCAGTAGCCTCATCACTGGGTTCTGCCGTCGCGTCCCCTAGGGCGTCGCCGCTAGCCATGGCTTCGAGGTCAACGTCCTTGTCTATGTCGAGGTCCTCGCTGGGCGTGGTCACTGCCCTGTCGCCCTGGAGCTTGGCCACGATGGCACGTAGGCGATTAAGCTCGGCCTCCTGGGCACTGAGGCGGGATTTTTGTTCACGTATGAGTGGGTTCAACGTCGCGGTGGTGTCGTCCACGATGCGGTCGGCCAGCCGCTGGGCGTGCGACTTGGTGGCCTCGACCATCTCGCTAGCAACCAGGATGGAGCATATCCCACTCTCGGCCATCTCGGCGGCGCGGGAGTCCTCGATGGCTTTGATCCACAGGGGGTTGTTGGTACGCAGCACGCCTAATGCCACATTCTGGCCGGGACCGATGTTCTTGGGCACAGTCGAGAAGCGCATCTGGGCGGTGATAATGGCGTCCTTGTTACCGGCGACCGGCTTGGGATTGACGAAGTGGACCTGCTTAGTGAGACCTGGGTATGTCAGGCAGTAGTACTCCTTGGTGGGCAGGCCACTACGATGGATGAGGGGGTCACCAATGGAGAGCAAGGACAGGCCATTAGATGGGTCGGCCAAGTAATCGGCCACTACGTTGTCGGGGATAGTTGCGGTCATGCGGTTGGTTTCCTTTGCGGGTTAGTTACTAACTGTCAGTTTGCGGTGTCGGTCAACGGTGGGGGCAAGTGGCACCGCATATACCACCTGCCCCCGCTCAACCCAGGCTGGGGAGAACAGAACCATGTTGTCCAGCCCTGGCGAGTTGTTGGACCACACTACCAGGGGGCGGTGTAGTCGGTGACGTTTTGCAGGACCCCGTGCTTCTTTTCGTGACGCACCTTGAGGCCGCATATCATACGGGTCTGGTCCACGATACGGCCAGCACCGTCCTTGATCACATCCTCCATGACCGTGGGTTCACCATACGAGAAGCCATTCCCCTGGAGGAAGACGATCTCCACGTTGGCGAAGTCCACGGCAAACGCGATGTGACCAAAGCCGCGAGTTTGACCCGTGAGCGTCTCGAGGGTCTTGTCATGGATGAGCCGCAAGTCGCCAAAGCCGGTCTGCACCATGCGGGTCTTGATGCCGAACATCTTCTCCGTTGGCCCCACCATCATAAACTGGTGCTGCCAAGCGTTGATCGCATTGATAACAATCGCTGGGCAAATGAGGCCCATCTCGGACCCCGAGTCATGGTATTGGAACACCCGCTCGACGAAGCCAAGGAACCCCTTGTACGTGAGTAGTCCACCAGCATCTACCACGTTGGTTACGATCTCGCTGCGCAACCCGGCCATGGTCCGCATCTCGCCGTTGACGTCATTGAGATCCTGTGACGCCTTCCCCCAGTAGGCGGTACGGTTGTAGTCCAGCTTCATCTCGTTCATCATCTTGGACTGCAACTCATCGCGCAGCCCTTGGGGTGAGGCGTACTGGGCACTCGCAGCCTGTTCCAAGGTGATGCGCTTGGTCTTGCTGAAGTGCTGCATGTACGTCTGCTTGGTCATCGAGATGGTGGACTTGCTGTCTGGCGCAGCCGCACCTTCGTTCATGGCCGGGCCGTTGATTGACAAGGCAGAACCGCTGGCAATGGCCGCAGGAGTCGTACCGGCAAACCCACGTACCACGGTGATGATGTTGGTCACCGGGTTGTTGGCCGTGACACGTACTAGCTCACCCATGGCGACGGTGGCATTGGCCGGTGGGAAGTACAGCACATCCCCGGGGACGACCAACTTGCTGTCAACCAGGGTGAACGCGGTGGCGATACCGTCTGCGACAGCGGCTGCCGTAATCACCCATTGCGCCATCCAGTCATCCTCTTTCCACTCGATGAGGGTGCTGGACTGGCCCTTTTTTCTGGACTTCTTCAGCCCCTCCACGAGCAATGTCGTCAGTGGGGCGATGTCAGGACGTATGAGCATGGCGTCTACGCCGACGACGCGGATATTATCGGACGCGGCAAACATCTGCTGGGTGTGGCGATTACCCAGTGCATAACCTAAAGGCATGGCGGTTGGCTCCCTGTGAGATATGAGTAACTGAGTGGGCGGTTACGGTTGGCCACAGGTGACACCATGCGGTAGTGCCGGTTAGTGACTAACCAAAGATGCTGGTCGATTTGTTGGCGGCAATGCGGAGGCGCTCGGCGTCCGGGTTGGCGAACCGACGTTGACCATTGGCGGCAGTGGCAGTACCATTACCACCCCCTGCGCCTGCGGCACGTTTAGCCAGGATAGATGCGGCGGCAGCTTTGGCAGCACTGGAGACAGTGGTACCCTTTTTCACTAGTGCTGCTGCGGCCTTAACCTTGGCCACCCGGCCCTGAGCATTGGCATTAGCCTTGGCGGTACGAGGCGCGAGATCATGGGCGAGACGGATGCGATCAATCTCGTGCAATACTGCGCGTCGGTCGGCTGGGAGATCAGCGTATTCTGGATTCTCACCCAACCGGTTCACCCTGGCAATAATGGCTGGATTGGCGCGAAGAACAGCTTGATACGTGGAACTGCCGTCTTTCGAGGGCTTTACAAATTCGGCGATATCGGGGTCTGTCTTCTCCAGCTTGGCAAGCTGTACTATAGCAGAACGTTCGGCGGCTTGTCTAGTGCGGAATTGCGAGGCACTTTTGTTGAGGTTGTCGAACTGCGCGAGGCGGGGTTCGACGTCAGCGAGGAGTTGCTCCCGCAGGTAGTTGAGTACTGTTGGCGACTTGAGATTGAATACGAGGTCTTTGGCAAACTCGTAACGGCGATGTTCACGGAGTTCCTCAAAAGCTCTACGCCGCTGTGGCTCACTGAGACGGGCATCGAGTGAGTCACTGTAGAGTTGGGCCTCGGCTGTGTAGTGCAATGCGGGGTCGAGCACAATCGGGTCGGCATCACCAGCGGGGATGGGGGCGCGAGTAGACTGTGGGGGTGCAGTGGTGGCGGTATCGCTGGCCTTGGCCCGGGCAGTGCGGACTTCACGCTCGATCTCAGTTAGGGTCGAGTCATCCTGTGGCTGGGCAACTGGGGTGGACGCCTCGCTCTCAGCGAGTTGGGCAATGACTTCCTCGATGATTTGTGCCTGTTTCGCCGTGAGATTCGCGGGGTCATAGCCCATCTCGTCGGCGATGGCAGCACGATGCTCCTGGTCGGCGGTGGGCTGTGCCGCCTCGCCCTCGCCGTCGATTGGGTCAACTACCGGTGCCGCCTCGCCATCCTCGTCCTGGGCGTCGGGGTTGCTGGACGACTCATCCGGGTCCTCTATGATGTTGGGTTCATCGTTGCCGACCGACTTGATCTCGTCCATGGTGGCGGTGCCGGTGGGTGCGCCGAAGGTTTGCATAGCCATTGGTGGTCTGTTCTCCTTGAATGTTAGTTACTAACTGTCGCCTACTGTCGTCTAACCGTCTAAATGGGCAAATAATGGTAACGACTGCATTGACTGTTCCTGGTTGCAGTACGCTTCCATGTCGCTAATCATAGCATTGAGCAGGGCATACCGGGCCGCATGTACGACCGCGCCATTGTGATCCCCGGTGAGGGCGGCACTGGCCATGGCCTGCATCGCATCCCCGCCCCTTGCCCGGGTGTAGTCCTGTAGAAACGGCCTAAGCAAGCGGAGCGCCTCCCATACTTGAGAGTTGTCCTTCCAGTTCGGGGCCACCTGTCCCTGGGATGGGTGGTGCTCCTGCTGGGGGAGGGGGTGGAAAACCGTTCGGCTTAGGTCCGGCGGGGTTGGGGTTGGTGGGGTTAGTATTGGCTGGACCTTGCTGGGGCTGGGGTCCAGCGGGGCTTGACTGTTGCGGTTTGCCATTCGGTGGGCCTCCTTTGCCCATTGCCCCCATGAGGGCTTCCATTGGATTGCCGCCACCCGCACCCTCGGCCCCGGGTTCGGGCTGTGGCTTGATTAGTCTACCAATATCCTTGCCCTTGCCCATGGCCTTGAGGACATCCTTGATCGCCTCATCCATGCGGACGACATCGGGGTTCTCCTTGGCCAGCGTATATATCAACTGGGCCTCGTTGACCTTGTTCATCTTGGCGTCGGGGAACATCGACGTAGAGTCTACAATGATCTCCCCGTCATCCTCGTAGTCCTCTGGTTCCATGGTCACCATGGAGGTTTCGACGTCTTCCAGTTTCGCCGACTGTCCACCCATGAGGTGATAATGGCCAAGGTCGAGGGAGAGATCTTCGTTCAACTCACTGCGTAGCAACTCGCGCATCATCTCGCAGTCATCGCCGATCTTCTTGACGAACATGGACGTCGTCTGCCCAGCGAGTACGGCGGTGTTGCGGTCCATGATCTTGGCACCAGTGGCAGTGTTGCTCTGTTGAGGGGCCAACTCGGCCATGCTGCTTAGACTGCTATCACCTGTGGTGGATTGAATCAGCTTCATTGCCGACTCATCACTGTTCATGCTGGACAGCGCACTGGCAATGGCTGGACCCGATTGCTCGAAACCAAAGGATTTACCGCCGCCACGGGTGTAGACCACACGGAAGCCGGAAGTATTTCTGGTAAAGAACTCGGGGTTGGACCATAGGGCAGCATCGTCTGTCCAGAGTAAGGGACGGGATATGGCATCAATGAGATCGTGGCGTTGAAAGAATGACTGGGCATACATGTCAGCGAGTGAGACAATATGGTGCGCGGGACTCTCGCCGGGACCGCCAAGGATGCTGTCTACGATGCGTAGTTCGGTGCGTGCCACCTTGCCATCACCGATTAGGTATGGGTAGTAGAAGTGGCCAAGCCAGATGTTGTCGCACTTGTACTCAACAGTCGCATCCTCACCACCATGCCCTGGGTACTCGATTTTATGCACGCCCCAGCGGACCTCGATGTCGTCGGCGTAGGTGCCCTCGTTGCTGGGGTGGGTGGAGGCGCTACGCTTGACGAGGTTGTAGAGGTTGCCGCGCAGGCGTTCACTCTGACTGCCAATTGCACGCACGTCGCCGTTGGGCTTGTCGTCCATGACGGCCTGGATGCGGCGTGCGAGGTCCGGGTCATATTCGCCATTAGGTAATTTATGCCGCTCGTATAGCTCCTGGAACCACTCGATGCCGACCCGCATGTACTCGCCCACATACGCGCATGTCCCCAGGGTGTCGAACTCGGGTTCGGGGAAGATGTCGCCGGGGAACGTGTACTTGACACTGGGGCCGACGTACCCGCGCTCGTCGTAGATGATACGTAGCCGCCCCTTATGGCCATATGTCTGTGCCAATACTGGTATCGCTTGTAATGCGACCTCATCCATGGCCTCCTGGTCGTTTGGGTCGATGCTGGCGCTGGTGGCAATGTCCTCGATGATTGGCACAAGCTGTGGCTCGTAGGTGTCCAGTACGGCGAGGATCATGTCGTCAGTCATGCGCTCTGGACGGACGAGGCGCACCCGCTTGATAATGGTGTCGTCCCAGCCCCAGCTATTGGGACCCCAGCCGGTGATCCACGCACTGGTTAACGTCTTATTCACTACCCGGGACTTGCGTTGCGCCTTGTCATAGAAATACATGTACGACGCCGAGAGCTTGTCGGCACGCTCAGTGTTGCGGGACCGGCAAGTGATTACTGGTACGTTGGCGTTGACCCGGGCGACCATGCGCTGGCAGGCATTCCACAGCACGGGCAGACCGTCTGTCCTATCTTGTCTCTTTATGCGGGTCGCCGCCTGCCGCAATATGGCCACACTATCACTGGCGAATGCCCCATCCATGGTACTGGGGGTGGCAAGGGTGGGGTCGTTGAGGACCTGGGGTTTGCGGTAACCACTGTAGGATTCCCACGTCTTCTCCCACACCGGCCAGTAGTTATTCTCCAGCCATGACTCACTGCGCTGAATACGGTCGTCCATGTTACGGGCGCGGTCGGCGTCGTGGTCACCAGTGGAGAAATCGACATTACCACTGGGTATATATGGCCCACCTCCGGCGACGTCAACTTGTTCTTGCGTGGTCATGGCTGGACTCCTTGTTAGTGACTAACACTGGGGCAGTAAACTGGTTGGCGATGACGTAGCGGTTGCTGGCCATCATCTCGGTGTAGAATATGTTACCACTAAGCAGGTAGCGGGTATTGTCCAGCATGTGGGTGCGGAACTGCGATACACGCTGGTTGAGGTCCTTTGACAATGACGTACTCGTCGTGGCGTAGCGGTGATTGCGAAATTCAGCACGGAGTTCCAGTAGGGATTCTGCGATAAATAGGCGTGGCCGAGTAGTATTACGCCACACCTTGGGTTCCAGTAGCTCGTCGATCTTGTCATTACCAACCGCATGTGACTTGCGCGGGTCCTGGCAGTAGATGCCATACTTGCGGTACTCGTCATAGATGAATAGGTCCGGGGTGCCCTCACCACTAATGCGAAACCCCTTGCCTGCCTGGTCCATAAGACGAGATACGATCCTCTCGCCACCATCGCGATGAGTGTACTGGTACATTTCATACGGGGTACCGGGGCTGGTGGCCACTATCTCATTACCCTCTACAAAAGCTATATACTCTGCGTATGTACGGACAGTATAACGGTTACATTCATCTTCATCTCGGAGACGCCGTCCAGTGCCGTAAACGTTACTGGGCCAGGATTCGCGGTAAAAGTAGAAGTCGTAGTCTCTAGTAACCAGCAGCCAAAGGGCCGCGTGTTCGGTGCGTGGATGAGGATCAATGGACATGTATAGACAGCCGTATTCGGGGATGTCGCGGTCGGGGATGACGTGGATTTGCTCATTGTATTTGGGGTGGACTAGTGCGCCGCCCAGGGCCTCGGCGTCGATCTCCATCTCACGTTTCCACATGGGCGATCCCATGCCACCGAAGACCTTGGCAACCCGTTTGAGTTTCGCGGGGTCGCGCATCGACGGGTCGCAACTGTAGTGGACCCGTATAAATACCCAGCCCTGTGGCGAGAGGTGCTTGGTTAGCCCTGGTATTGGCCCGGTGACGTCATTGCTCGTCATCCCCTGTGGGGTTGGTACCTGTAAACCAGATAGTCCAACTTGTGCAAGACTGCCATGGTCGAAAAGGTGAGTGTAGGAGTACAAGTCCTGGTGTAGAAGTGGGTTGTACGACCACGGGATCTGCTTGCACTCTTTCCATATCTCGTTGAGTGGACCCGGCTTGGCTGTGGCGATCAGCCAGATGAATGGCGTTTTGGCGGCGAGAGCATTGGTGACGCATTCTAGTAACTCTCCCTCTAGGGATGCTTCGTCAAAGATGTAGACGGTGCCGTGCTCGAAACGTATCTTGTCACTGCCACTGGCAAAGGCGGCGGCGCTACTGCCATTAGGTAGGTTGCACTCGGCGTAGGATTGCGAGAATAGATCGAGGGTCAGGTCGCCCAGCCACTTACCCTTGAGGCGGTCGGTGCTATTCATGAGTAGCACCTTGATCTTTTCTATAATCTTGGCGGCGCGGGGTTGGTCAGCGGATTGGACAATGACACGGGTGTCGGGCTGGGTCGCCATCATGTGGGCGGCGAGACCGGCGGCAGTCCACGACATCATCAACGTGCGCGATTTGTATGTCGCGTGGATGAGTGACTCACCTTTGGGTGGACGTGTCATCAGGTCCTCGGCGATGTAGTCGAAGTACGGCGACAGGGGGAAGGGCTTGCGGCTGTTGGCGTCCTGTTCATCCACTGTCCTGGTGCCGTTGCGGAGCCAGAACATGGCCGACTTTGGGGTGTTGATATTGGATTCCCTGTATATCAACTCATCGGTTAGCTCGGCGATGTCGGCGGCGAGTTTGACGTTGGCTAGGTTAGGTAGTGGAACAAATGTGGGTGTGGCCATTGCGGTTAGTCACTAACTGGTGTGACGTCGATGACGCCTTTAACACCACTGGCGCGTAGTGTGCCGCCAGCTTGTTGGACTAATTCTACCAGACGCAGGCGTAGTTCATCAGTGGACAATGCTGCCAACTTATCGCCGATCTCATGCTCCACTATAGCCTTAGATGGATGATTCGCCCCTAGGGTGTCGAGTAACTTGGCCGCAGCAGTGATACGGGTGCGGTGATCGGGCGTAAAGTGGGGGTTACCTTCCCTGTCATACGTGACACGTTCCGCATTCATGCCGTCGTCGATGACCGCGAACGCCTTGGCTATACGCACCCCCACCAGTGCTGCGGCCTCCTGGGCCTTGACATACATGGCCCGTTCCATGGTCGCCCTGGCAATGATGGTGCCCTTGCGGATACGGGACCGTATGTAATTGGATAGATCGACCTCGGGGATGGCGAAGCGGATGGCTACGGCGGCAATGTACTCGTCGATGTTGTCGCTAGTTGGTGGGTAGGCGGCGGCGAAGTCGTCAACGAGGCGGGTCCATGGGGGAACAGGTTGCCCAGGAGGGATGCTGTCGGCAGTATGGTCGATACCGTTGACGGCAGTGGCCGTGGCGTTCCCGTTCCCCTGTCTATTATTGCGTAGGTTGAGAGCCATACGCAAGTATCATATCAATAGCGGCCATCGTGGGTGATTGCACTATTGCAGTCCATGCGTGCCTCGCGTAACTTGCGTATGGCGGCACTACGGTCAGGCCCGGCGGGGACAGTGCGGATGATGAGTTTCACTGCGTTGGCCAGTACCTCACGTACCCTACTGCCCTGCTCGACCTGTACGTCGTTCCAACGGTGGTACGTGAACATGTCGTCCACAGTGGTGTCTACCAGTTCCGCCTGGGCCTCGGCGTGGGCGGGGCGGACAGTGTTTAGGTTCAAGACGGACGCGGGTTCCATTGCGGTTCTCCTTGGGTTAGTGACTAACTAGGCGTTTTTGCCAAATACCAGTTCCTGGTGGACGACCATCTTGGGTCCTAGTTCCACTTCGCCAGTGCCAACGTCATACATATAGGTGCGGCCATAGAGGTCAGGCCCCTGCTTGTAGGCGACGTGGGTTGGCGTCATGGCCTCGATCTCACAATACTCGTACATGCCCCCGCAGGACGACACGTCATCGCCACCCTTGCCCTTAGCCTTTTTAGACTTGGCCTGCGCCCTTGCCTCTTCCATCAGGGCCTCGTGGACCTTCTCGGTCTTGGTGGCGAGGTTCTCCCTGTCCGTGATACGGACGTTAGAGGCGTTGGACGTGGACGCACGCTTGGCCTCCTTGCGCTCGGCACTGTACTTCTCGGCCTTGGTGCCGGTTGGCTTCAGGCCGAGATACAGCGTGCGCTCGTTCATGTCCATCGTGCTGGTGGGCATGTAATGGTACTCCTAGGCTGTAGAGTACACGATAGTGACACGGGATGTCAACTGGTATTTGAGACGGCTAGGCTTGGTTAGTGACTAACTCCAGCATGGGATGCGTCAACTTGGATACTAGATCACCCAGCCACTCGGCGTCGGCGACACGTACTGGAGTCGCTGATTCTATTGCGGTTGCGAGTGCTTTGGCCTCTTCGTTTTCCAGCGGTATGTCCTTCGCCCCGTAGTTGGGGCTGGGCAATTTCCACCCAAACT
>Ga0105248_10001869_pt1 | contig 23334 bp, 21 predicted proteins | sample KBSS34metaG_FD_81524 | JGI IMG/M metagenome (GOLD analysis project Ga0105248, IMG submission 81524) | Switchgrass rhizosphere microbial communities from Kellogg Biological Station, Michigan, USA - KBS S3-4 metaG | ecosystem: Host-associated > Plants > Roots > Rhizosphere > Soil | place...
GCTTCTTCTTCGGACACGCGGCCTGCACCTACGAAGACGATTTCTCCGGCTCGCTGGGATTGCAGTTTCTGGGCGCGTTCGGCGAATTCCAGCGCCTGGGTCAGGTTCAAAGCCGAGGCTCCCGGCTGCGATTGTTGGATCGCACTCTCGATCACGCCGCGGCTGGATTCAAAGGCGGTAGCTGGGGTCGCCAGCGCATCGGCGCGCACCAGCATCACACGGTCGCGGCGAGGAATGCTGCGCAGGTATGCCCGGGCATCGGCCTTGGCCTGATCCACCAAAATACCCCGGCCGGCACGTGAACCCATCCAAGCGGAGGTATCGAGCACAATCACGTGGTCGCGCCCGGTAGCATCGAAGATTCCCAATTGCGGACCGGCGATGGCTGTCAGCAGCAGCGCCAGACTGATCAGTTGCAGGAGAAGGCTCCAGGGCTGTTGGATGCGTCGGCGATGCTTCAGTTCGGTGCGTACATCGGCGGCCGACCAGAAGCGCAGCGTTGCGACGAGTTGCCGGCGCTTGGAGCGATCGAGCAGGTACAGCGCCACCACCCCTGCCGAGATCGCGCCCACCAATCCGAGCAGCTCGCCGAGACCCAGATTCAGAAAGTTCATTACGCTACCGCACCACTCTTCACCAAGGGACCAAAGATCGCCTGTTCAATGGGAACCGACGTCGGCACGCCCAGGTAGCGGCCGTTGTTTCGCTCGGCCACCTTACGGATCAGGTCGGCGTGTGCGTCGAAAGCGGCCGTGTACTGCGCGCGAGCGTCGCTGTCGAAAGCCAGCTCCACTTTCTGTCCGGTTTCGGCGTCTTCGATTTCGAGTTCGCCTTCCCAAGGTGGTTCGCGATCTTCGTCCGCCCAGATTTGCAGCAGGATCAGTTCATGGCCGAAATCGGCGAAGTATTGGAGCGGTTTTTCACAATCCCGGTCGTCCAGGAAATCCGAGATCACCAGGGTCAAGCCGCGCTGCGGATATTTCGAGCAAAACTGGCGCGAGCATTCCAGGAAATTCGTTTGTCCCGCCGGCTGCAGACCGGATAGGAAATTCATGGCCGGCGTAAACCGGTGCCGTCCGCCGCTGGCCGTGAACGCGTCGTGCAGCTTGTTGCTGAAAGGCTGCAGGGCGATCGAATCGAGCCGGACCAAGCCCACGTAGCATAACGCGGCTGCCAGTCTTTGCGCGTAGTAGAACTTGCTAATTTCTCCGGTCTCCATGGACTTGCTGACATCGATCAGCATCCGCACGGGAATCCGCGGCTCCAATTGGAACATCTTGAGAAACAGTTTTTCCAGACGCAGGAAGGCCCGCCAGTTGACCGCGCGCAGGTCGTCGCCATGATGGAATTGGCGATGATCCAGAAACTCCTGGCCCGCTCCGGCAAAGCGCGAGGTGTTGTGTCCGCCTACCAGTCCGGGCAGCGAGTTCTGCCACTGGATGCTTAGCCGTTCCAGGCGTTCGAGAAAGCGAGTTTCAAGCAGCGGTTCAGGCACGTGAGGAAACCGCGGCGGCCACACTCGGGATGATCTTGTTCAGAATCGTTTCCGGAGTCTGCCCTTCCGCATGGGCGTCGAAATTCAAAATGATGCGGTGGCGCAACACGGCCGGCGCGATGGTGTCGATATCCTCGATCGAAAGATGCAGGCGGCCCTTCATCAAGGCGAAGACTCGCCCGCATTCGACCAGGGCTTGAGCGCCGCGCGGCGAGCTGCCGTAGCGGATGAACTTATTCGACAACTCGTGCGCTTCGGCCGCGCCTGGCTGCGTGGCCATGACCAGACTGATGGCGTGATCCTGCACGTGCGGGGCGACTAAAACCTGGTGGCAGGCGGCACGGAGATCCAGGATCTCTTCGCGCGTAAGGACGGGCGAAACCTCGATCTCGTCCTTCTGGCTGGTGCGTTCGACGATGGTGCCAAGCTCGGCGCGCGTCGGAAAGCGCACCAGAATCTTCATCAGGAAGCGATCAAGCTGCGCTTCGGGAAGAGGATAGGTTCCTTCCATCTCAATCGGGTTCTGCGTGGCCATCACTAGGAACGGCGGTTCCAATTCCATGGTCTGCGTTCCGCTGGTGACGGTGTGCTCCTGCATGGCCTCGAGCAGGGCAGACTGCGTCTTGGGCGTCGCGCGGTTGATCTCGTCGGCCAGAACAAGATGCGCGAAGATCGGTCCCGGCGAGAAGCGCAGAGACTTCGATCCGCTGTCGCTATCGATGATCATGCTGCCGACGATATCGGCGGGCATCAGATCGGGTGTGAACTGGATGCGCGAGTACTTCAGGTGCATCACTTTGGAGAGCGTCCGCAGCAGCGTAGTTTTGCCCAGACCGGGAACGCCTTCGAGCAGCACGTGGCCGCCCGCCAGCAAACAGATGAGCACGCCGTCCACGACATCCTGCTGTCCTACGATGATTTTTCCAATTTCGGCTCGGACACGCGTGAGTTGAGATGTCGCGAACTGGAGAGCGGTATCTGGCTGCATCTGGTCTATATTATCTCAGCCGGCCCGGATGCCGCCCTTTACGTGCGGATGTTGAGCCGGTAGAATCGGAGCAATTGGAATCCAGGATGGGCATGCCCAGAGTAAATTTAATCGCGACCGCTGCAGTTGTGATGTTCCTAGCCTTTTCATTCGCCATCTTCGCGCAATGGCCGTCGTATCCCACGGCTGGCGCTCCCAAAATGAAGGATGGCAAGCCGGATCTGAACGGGCCTGCGCCCAGGATGGCCGACGGCAAACCGGATTTTTCGGGCGTATGGAGCGCGCCGCGGGGTGGTCCAGGAGCGCCGGGCGACGGAAAGGGGAAGGGGAAGGGTCCGGATGGAGGGCCCCCTCCGCCGCCACCGGATAGCTCGACGGGATTTCCGCGAGGCATGTTCCAGAACATGGGACAGAGCATGCCGGGCGGCTTGCTTCCATATCAGCCATGGGCGCTGAAACTCCGCAATGAACGGCTGGCGGAAAACAGCAAAGATCATCCCGACGCCCACTGTCTGCCGTTGAACCCGGTGCAATTGTGGTTTCACCCGCAACCCCGCAAGCTTATTCAGAACGCGCGCGAGATTGTGATGCTGGCGGAATCCAACGGGGGCACGCGGCAAATCTTCACCGATGGCCGTGCGCTGCCCGGCAAAGATGACGTGCAGCCCTGGTGGTACGGCTACTCAGTTGGAAGGTGGGAAGGCGACACGCTGGTGGTGGAGTCGACCGGCTTCCTGGATAACGGATGGATCGACGAAAACGGCAGTCCCATAACCAATGAAGCTCATCTGACGGAGCGCATCCGCCGGCCCAACTACGGGACCCTGGAGGTGGAAGAGACTGTGAACGATCCGAAAACCTATACCAAGCCGTGGACAGTAACTGCCAACCAACGGCTGATGCCCGACGATGAATTGATCGAGTTCATCTGCGGGGAAAACAACACCAGCCTGCGGCACTTGGTCGGCAAATAAGAAAGCCTATCTCAACCCGCCTACTCCCTTGGTCACCCGGTCGACGAACAGCTCGACGAAGGCTGAAGCATTCACCTTGACTGCGACCTGCGTCTTCGATCCAGGTGACGGTTTAAAGATGGTTTGACCGGGCCCGGAAAGCGGGACGTCGATGGTACCGGCCTGCATCTCCAGTAAGTCTGGTCGAAAAATGGCCGCGATCGCCAGGGGATCGTAGAGCGTCGGATTAGCCTCGTGAGTTTGCTCCTCTGCCAGATCGACCAGATGAATCAGGAAATGCCCGGCAGGATCGTCCGCCAGTCGCATACGATCCAGGTCCTTTTCGCGTAGTTTGCACTGGGAAGTCACGTCCAGGCCGACGGCAGTGATCGGGATGCCGGACTGGAAGACGATTTCCGCAGCGGCGCGATCGCGCTTGACGTTGTACTCGGTTTCGGAGCTCAAGTATGCACCGCCCATGATCACGATCCGCTCGATGTTGTTCTTGATACGCGGGTCTGTTTTGAGCGCGAGTGCGATGTTGGTCATGGGGCCGATGGCTACGATCGTAATCTTGCCGCGCGATTGCAGCAGGGTGTCGATCATGAGGTCGGCTGCGCGCTTGCGTGCGGCGTCCGGAATCACGTCATTGCGCGTCAGGACTTCGAACTCTTTGGATGGCGCCGAGGTCGTCGGATCGAGCAGAGGTTCGGAGGCGCCCGTAGCCAGTGCGATATCGCGCCGGTTGTAGATGCTCAGCATCTTCCACGCCAAGCGGGTTTTGCTGTCGACGTCGTCGATTACCGTGGTTACGGCTCGCACGTCCAATTCTGGCGAGTGGAGGGCGAAGGCCAGCGCCAGGGCGTCGTCAATCGAGTCGCCGATATCGGTGTCGAGGATGATGGGGATGCGCGCCTGGCCGGAGGCAGTGAGTCCAATCAGTAAAACCAGCGCGACCAACTTCCACATGCCCGGATTATAGCCCTACGCGGCTTCCAGGAAGCTCTGCAGGTCGACCTCGTTGACCTCCGGCTCGCCCGGCGCCACGTGGTTCAGCTTGCCCGCTTTCATCCACCGCTCCAGTTCGTCGACCAAACTATAGAGGTGGTCGAAGGAGTCGACGATGAACAGCAGCGGCTGGTAGTGGTCGATTTCGAAAGCCTGGTTGACGGCCCACTCGATTTGCAGAGGATAGCGTTGCACATCGGGCGACGCGACTGCGTGCTCGATCTCGCCGAAGGAGCTGAGCAAACCGCTTCCATAGACTCGGATGCCGTCACGCGACCGCATCAGTCCGAACTCGATGGTGAACCAGAAGAACCTCGCCATCGCGCGGAAAATGCTGGTCAGCGTTCGAGTGCGTTCCGCTGGGTCGCGGATCTCTGAAACCAACGCCGCGGCGGTATGCGCGCACTCGCCGAATCGGACCAATGTTTCCGCGAAGTGCGGATCGGTATGCATGGGGACGTGTCCGGCGATGTCGTGAAAAATATCGGGCTCCGGCAGGTAATCCAGCTTTTCGCCTTTGCGTATGGTCACGGTGGTGGGGAATTGGCGATTGCGCAGGCAGTCGAAGAATACGAACGCCGGGACGTATCCGGCAACCGCGCGGGCGCGGAAACCCGTCAAAGGGGACAGGAACCGGTTGACATCTTCCAGACGCGGAATCCGGTCCTGGGGCAGACACAGTGACTGAATCCCGGCTTGAAACCGCTCGTTGGCGTACTGTTCCCAGCGGGGGAGCAGGCGATTGTAGAGCCTCCGCCAAGTCGCATGGTTCTCCGCCGTATACAACTCATAGGGTTGTTGGATGTAAAGGTCGGGAATGGCAATCGCTGGCATCCGACTCCAGGATACTCCTCTAAGCCCCACTGTCAAGTGGTGTTAATGATCTAGTACTTTAAAACTAAGGCGAAAGCCTCGTATGTCCTGGGACTTAAGTAAGTTAGGATCGTAACGGAGGGTCTTTATGCGCCTGGTCTTACGATTCTCGATGTTGCTGGTGGTAGCTGGCCTTGCCTGGTCCCAGGCGCTGACCGAGGCTGCGGGTATTGTAGCTGGAGGGTCTGTTGGAACCGGTGCCGGGAAGAAGGTCGGTGAAGGCGTCGCGGCCGTTCTCCAAAACGTGAATACTACGGCTTCTAAGGCTGCGAAGCCCGAGAAGGTGGCGAATATGGCAAAGCCCGCCGAAAAATCCAGCGCAAAGGCTGCCGACAAAGCCAGCGAAGGCGCCGTGCTGCAGACTGGACCGGGCGGCGTGGTGAAGGACCATTCCCTGGTTCCTCCGCCTCCCCCTAAGAAAATTGCCGCTGTGGTTCCTCCTCCGCCTCCTTTAACAGCGTCCGCCCCGGCGGCGTTGACTCCGAGGCTTGTGCTGCCCCCGCCTCCGCAGGCCACGGCTGAAGATTTGAAGACTCTTACCAGCGGAACGTCCAAAGCGGAGGTGCTGAGGCTGGGAGCGCCCTCGTCGCGCGTCACCATGTTCGATGACGGGCATTTGGTCGAAATCTTCCGGTACCAGGCGAAAGACTTCACCTTTGGAATCGTCCGCCTCAGTGACGGATCCGTATCCAGCGTCCAGGTTCGCTAGCCCTGTTCAGCCGGAAGGCTTGGGCCGCATTGTATTCTGTCGTTAGTGTTTCGCGGCCAGCGCCAGAGGGTTAGAATTCTATTCGGGACGGCGGACGTCTTCCTGATCGCGCTCGCCTTCGCCCTGGCGTATGCCATTCGCTCCCGCCTGAATCTTGAGAACAATTTCTATATTCCGCAGGGGGTGGCTGCCTCCCTGTTGGTTTGGTCGACGGTGGTGTGGGTGGCCACGGGAGCCTGGTGGGAGACCTACGACCGTATCGACGCCACGCATCCTCGCATCATTCTGCGCCATGCCTTCCGGCAGTGCCTGCTGGGCGCCATGTCCGTCGTTATTTTCGAATATCTCTGGCGTCTGGACCTCAGCCGTTTATTTGTCGGGCTCTTTGCTCTTTGTACGTGGTTCCTGCTGTGCCTGTTCCGCCTGAACGCCGGCCTTCTGCTGCGTGTGGTCCGCCGGGAATTCTCGGTGCCCCACTACGTGATGGTGGTCGGCCTGGGCGATGCCGCGCAACGGCTGGGCAGGCAACTGGAAGAGGCGGGCGCATCGCACGGCGTCCGGCTGCGTGGATTCTTCGCGGATTCCCCGGAATCGTTGTTGACGCCCATTACGCTCGAGAACGACTATCCGGTTCACGCCATTACCGTGCTTCCGGAAATGCTGCGCAGCCACGTTATCGACGAGATCATCTTTGCGACGGACAGCCGCCGCCTGGCCGAGCTTGAAGACGTGATGCTGTTGTGCGAAGAAGAAGGCGTTCGCACGCGCATCGCGGTCGGCTTTCTGCCTCATGTGAACAGCCGGGTGTATCTGGATCGCCTGGGTACGTCTCCGCTGCTGACGTTCTCCTCCACTCCGCATGACGAGATCCGGTTGCTGGTGAAGCGTGTCACCGATATCGTGCTAGCGGGCGCTGCGCTGCTGCTCCTGTTCCCCGTTATGCTGCTGCTCGCTCTGCTGATCCGGCTGACCTCGCCCGGACCCGCGATCTTCCGCCAGGAACGCTGCGGGCTGAACGGACGCCGCTTCACGTTCTACAAGTTCCGCTCCATGTGCCTGGATGCGGAGGCCATGCGTGAATCCGTGGAGCACATGAATCATCGCGAGGTGGTCATGAAGATTCCCAACGATCCGCGGCTCACCAGAGTTGGCCGGTGGCTGCGGAAATTCTCAGCCGATGAACTGCCGCAATTGTGGAACGTGCTGAAGGGCGACATGTCGCTGGTGGGTCCACGGCCTGCGATCCCCTCCGAGGTGGAACAATATAAGCGGTGGCAACGCCGCCGGCTTCGGATGCGGCCGGGTTTGACCTGCCTGTGGGCGATCAGCGGGCGCGATTCGGTCGATTTCGAGACCTGGATGAAACTCGACATGGAGTATATCGACAACTGGTCTCTGGGGCTGGACTGGAAAATTATTCTGAGGACGATTCCCTCCGTGCTCAGCGGCCGCGGCGCGCACTAGTCAAAAATCTCTATGGAACTTGTCCCGACACAAGACGATGTAGTTGCGCTTCTGCGCCGGACCGGCGGGCTGCGTGACGGGCATTTCGAGTATCCCGGAGGCCAGCACATCACCAAGTATCTGCAGGTGGCTCTCACCATGCGGGATTACCAGGCGGCCAAAATCCTGAGCGTAGGTTTGAGCCGCAAAGTACGTGCGAATACCGAGATTCGCGCCATGATTCCGGAACTCTCCGTGGTTGCGCCGGCCACAGGCGGTCTTCCCGTGGCCTACGGCGTGTGCGAAGCCCTGCGCGCGCGCCAAGTTTATTGGGCCGAGCGTGAGAACGATAGCGAGCCCCTCCATTTCCGCCAATACCTGGAAGTGCAGCCGGGCGAAAAAGTGCTTCTCGTCGACGATATCCTGCGGACCGGCAAGAAACTCGCGGAGGTCAAGAAGCTGGTGGAGGAGCGCGGCGGTGAAGTGGTCGGATTGGCAGTGGTCGTGTATCAACCGAATCCGAATCACGTGGACTTCGGTGCACTGCCGCTGTATTATTTGGCGCAGCTAGACGGCCAATACTATGCGAACGAGCCGGCCTGTGAACTGTGCAAGCGCGGTGTTCCGTTTGACACAGTTCGCTTATAGAAAAGTTCATTTGTGATCAGCCGCCGCACCGTTCTGCTCGCTCCGCTTGCGCTAGCGGCGCAGCCTGCCCGTCGGCGAGTCGAGATTACTTGGATCACGGGAGCCACGGTGCCCGAGGATTTCGCGCGCGAAAGCATGGTCTTTCCCAGGGCGTATACATGCTGTCCCGCTGCCGGACTCGCGAAGAAGGCGCTCGAAACCGGACGGTTTCCACACGCGGCGCGTCCGGGCGATCCGTCAATTTCCAGTCTTCTGGGTACCGCGACGTCTAGCGCGGAGAGCATAACCGTGCTGACCGCCGAGTCGAGAAATGGCGAAGATTCTCCGGATCAGCGCTCGGTCCTGGTGCCCCTGGCGATTCGCTGGCCGGGCAAACTGAAGCCGCGCATGGCGGGTGAGCTGCTCATTTCGCATGCCGACGTGATGCCGACATTGCTCGCGTTCTTAGGAATTGCGCAACCGGAGGGACTGCAGGGCCGGGATCTTTCAAAATTGATGCAGAGCGGCGCCGGGGATGTGCCCGACTCGGTATACGCCGAGGGGCGGCTGGGTCTTCCGGGCGAGTGGCGGATGGTGGTCCGGGGATACGACAAGCTGGTGCTTCGTCCGCAAGAAGAAGCCACGCGCTTGTACAATCTGGCGGACGATCCGGCGGAAGAGACCGACCTAGCGCACGATCGGGAGCACGAGTTGACGCGTGACTCGATGCTTGCGCTGGCGCGGCAGTGGATGCGGAAGTTGGGGGACGGCGTGGACCCGTCGGGATTGCGACTGAGGAACTAGTGGCACGGGCGAGGCATGCCTCGCCCCTACTGTTTCGGTGGCGGATCGGTGGGCCGCCGCAGAGTCGGCTTCTTCTTGGCCGGACCGTCTTTCTTCTCCTGCTCCTTTTTATCTTTCGCTTCTTCGGGAGTCAGGGCCGCGGTTCGCGCGTCCTTCTCTTTCTTGTCCTTCGCGGCTACTTCGGACGCACGGCCGGTCAGATCCTCCTGCGAAAGCTCCAGGCTGTCGGAGGTGGTGTCGATGGCGTCCTTCAGCGCATAGTCGTAGCGCGCAAGATCGGAGGGCGACGAGTCTTGGATTTTCTGCAGGCGAGCCAGCATAGCTTTTTCACTATCCACCGTGGCAGCCATGCCGATGTTCAGAGCAACTTTGCGGCGCAGCGCGTCATCCGCGACAGTGTCGATGGCGTCGATGATCTTGGTGTAATCCTCGAGCAGATCGTGAATCAGGACCGATCGGCCAGGCTTATTCTGAGAAACAAGCTGATCCACTTGCTCCACGCGCTGCTTGGCGAAGACCAGGTAGAGTTTGAGCCGTTCGTTGGGTTCCTGCACCAGGCGGATCTGATCGGCTTCGTCGTTGGTCAGAAAGTCGCGCCCGCCTACCTGCGCCAACATCGGAAGTGCGACTGAAAACAAGACTAGAACAGTTTTCATTTCTTCTTCCCCATGATTCCAATGATCAGCTTGTCATGAATATCGGAAACCGTGTGCTGGACCGGCTCCACGGCGCCGCGGTCCACCGCGCTCATCAAGTCACTGAGGCCATCTAGACGGCGAAGGATTTGGCGCGTGGATTTTTCCGCGTCTTTGAATGGTTTGGAGTTTCGACGGGGATCCTTACCGGTCGCCAGTAGCGAATCGTAGGAGAGCTGGACGGCGGTCTCTATTTCGCCGAGCGCGGTGCGGCAGGCATCTACCTCGCCCTTCTTGTACAGGTCTCGGGCGGAGTCGAGCGCTGAATCCGCGAATTCCAACGCCAGTTGGCTCCTCTTCTCGAGCCGGGGCTCGGCTTTGATCCCAGCCAGGTCGAGCGCGAGCATAAGAGTCAGGAGCAGAAGCATGCTACCTCTTGCCCAATTCTTTTTCCAGAACCTTTACGCGCTGCCGGGCGATGAATTCCTGATCGGGATTCACGTTCTGGCTCGCGGCGAGAAACTTGTTGTAGGCGTCTAGAGCCTCTTTAGTCTTGTTCAAGCGGTCCAGGGTGATCGCGCGCAGGTAGAAATGCCCGCTGGTTTCCGCACCCAAAGCGCGCACTTTATCGAGGGCGGTCAGGCCGTCCACCGGTTGTTCAGCCATGATCAGGACGCCCGCGAGCTCGGTCCAGGCCTGAGCAACATCGGGCTTGATCTTGGTCGCCGCTGAAAACTGTTCCGCGGCCGGGGGGAATCGCCGTTGGTCGCGCAGGATGCGTCCGTAGAACATCCGCAATTCGAAATCTTCCGGCGCCGCTGCAACGCCTTTGGCGGCCAGAGGCTCGGCTTTCGCCAGCTGTTTTTCCTTGACGTAGGCTTGGGCAAGCGCGATCTGATTCGCCGGCGTGGGCGATTTCGCGACCACGGGTTCCAGAGCGGTAATGGCTGCCGCACTCTGTTCCATTTTTAGCAGCACGAGGCCCGCACGCTCCTGTGCGCCCGGATCGTCAGGGAACTGGCGATAGAGATCGAGGGCCTGCTGGCGCTCGCCATGTTCTTCATACAGAGTGGCTAGCTCCAGCAGGTAGCTCTGGTACGAATGCTCGAGGTTGGCGGCTTTTCGATAGTGCGGTTCCGCCTCATTGCGGTGACCTTGCCGGGCGATAGCCTGCCCGAGTCCCAACTCGGACCCCGCCGAAGCCGCGTCCATCTCCACAGCCTTTTCGAATTCAGATTCAGCCTCGGCCAGCTGCTTGGTTTCGAGAAGCGCGGTAGCCAGATAATAGACCGGCTTGAATTCCTTGGGTTTTTGCTCCCGGGCGGACTTCAGCAACGGAATTGCCTCCGCGGGGTTATTCGTATTGAGCAGCGACATCGAAAGGTTGAGTTGCGCCTCGTACAAACCAGGACGCAGCTCCAGGGTCTTCTTGTACTCGGGAATCGCGAGCGCGTCTTTGTTTGACATGCTGTAAGCCAGTCCAAGATTGAAGTGCGCGCTATAGTCGGCGGGGTCGGCCGCAACAGCTTTGGTGAAGGATTCCACGGCCGCTTCGGAGTTTCCGGCATCCAACGCCTTGAACCCTTCCGCCACATAGTCGGGGGCTTGCGCGAGCAGGGCGACGAAAAGGATCAGCCACATACTTCTGCTTAGATTGTAGTCCGCTGGAGTTACCTGGTCAGGTATACCGAAAACTTCGCGACTTCCCTGAATCCCAGCCGCCGGTAGAGCGAATATCCCGCATCGGTGGATTGGAGCACGATACGTTTGATCCCTGTGCGCGCCTGTTCCGACGCGATCGCGGCGCGCAGCAGCGCTTCGCCATATCCACATCGGCGGCACTCGGGGGCTGTCGACAACGAGTACACTCCGAGGGCTTCCGGCGTGGCGACGATGGCGATAATCGCCACGGGTTTTCCGTCCACTAAACCGACAAATCCGCGGTAATCTCCGAACCAGGCTCGTTCCGGTTCGTAGACGGCTTTGGCGACTCCCATCGGAATATCAAAGCTCACCGCTGTGAGCGCCCCGAAAGCCTGGCGCGTGTTTCGATCGGCGACCGGTACGCATTCGATCTTCGGCAGCGGTCGAAGCGGCGGCGCTAATGCCTCGGCCAGCATGCCGGGAGCTTGTGAAATAGGGCGCAGGTCGCGATCCATCAGCAGAGAGCGTGCCCGGCGGCGCGTCGAGGAGTCGAGCGAATCCTCGCACAACCAAAAAGACCAGCGCATCGTGCGGGGCGCGAAGTAGCGGGCGCAGTGGGCCAACCGGTCGGTAAAACCGTCGATCCCGTCCGGCGGGCTGCCCTCCAGCATGGCGATATTGAACACACCATAATCGAGACCGGAGTAGATAGCGAGCGCGCCGTCCAACGGGTGATTCTCGCCGCCACCGGTCGCGTCGCCGAAGAAGCGCATGGCGGCTCGCAGGTTGGCGTCGACGATCTGAAAATCCCGCATAGGTTAGAGGAGGGTCATGGGATCCACGTCGATGGCCAAATTCGCCGGACCCCATTTCTCGGCCGTCGCGAATCGGCGTATGTCGGCCAATACCTCGCTGAGTCGTTTACGGCTGGCAGTCTTCAGGAGCACCTGATAACGATATTCGCTCTTTACGCGCAGCACCGGAGCAGGGGCCGGTCCCATGACGCGGACACCCTCGGGGGCTGGACTCAGCAAACGTCCCAAAGCCGCGCTACGCGACAAAGCGTCCTCCTCGTTGGTGGAGCGGATGATGATGTTCGCGAGCGATCCAAAAGGCGGGTAGTACATCAGGCGTCGGAACTCGATTTCCTTACGGTAGAACTTCTCGTAATCCTGCTGCGCCGCGCACTGGATGGCATAGTGATCGGGATTAATAGTCTGGATCAGGACAATACCGGGAGTCTCTCCGCGCCCTGCACGGCCCGCAGCCTGCGTCAGCAACTGAAATGTTCGCTCCGCCGCGCGAAAATCCGGCAGACCCAAGCCGAGGTCGGCATTGACGATCCCCACTAGCGTCACATTGGGAATGTCGTGACCCTTGGCGATCATCTGCGTGCCTACCAGGATGTCGTAATGCCGCTCGCGAAAACCCGCGAGGATGGTCTCGTAGTCACGCTTGCCGCCCACGGTATCGCGATCCAGCCGCGCGATCCGAGCCTTGGCGAAAAAAGCACCCAACTCCTGCTCCAGGCGCTCGCTGCCGACGCCGATGAACTGCAGATAGTCGCTGGCGCACTTGGGACATCGCTCCGGAACCGGCGTCGCGTAGTTGCAGTAGTGGCACAGCATGCGCCGGTCGCGCTTGTGATAGGTCAGCGTGACCGAGCAGTTGACGCACTGGAGCCGCTCGCCGCAAGCGCGGCACGCGACGAAACTCGAAAATCCGCGCCGGTTCAGCAGCAGCATGGTCTGCTCGCCGTTTTCCAGACGCTCGGTCACCGCGTCGATCAGCGCGCGGGAAAACGTCGCCTGCTTGCGGGTTTCCAGGAACTCGCGGCGCATGTCGATCACGGAAACGGTCGGCATGGGACGACGTTCGATTCGTCCGGGCAGGACCAGCCGCGCGTACTTACCGCGCTCCGCGTTGTAGCGCGTTTCCAGACTGGGGGTCGCCGAACCCAGAACGATCACTGCGTTCTCATTACGAGCGCGTACCACCGCCACATCGCGGCCGTGATAGCGCGGCGTCTCCTGCTGCTTGTAACTTCCGTCGTGTTCCTCGTCGACGATGATCAGGCCCAGGTTCTGCACCGGCGCGAATACGCCGGAACGGGTGGCGACCACCACCGAGGCCTGGCCCGCGCGGATCCTGCGCCACTCCTGGGCGCGCTCGGAATCGTGAAATGCGGAGTGCAGGATGGCGACGCGTTCGCCAAAGCGATGATGAAACTGCCCGGCCACCGCGGGCGTCAGGGCGATTTCGGGGACCAGCAACAGAGCGCCGCGGCCCAGTGCCAAGGCCGCTTCGATGGCACTCAGGTAGACTTCGGTCTTGCCCGATCCCGTAACGCCCTCAAGCAGAAATGCCTGAAACTGGCGCGAGCCGAGCGCGAGACGAACGGCATCGAACGCTTCCTGCTGGTGCGGATTCAGCGTGTGCGGGGCGCGGGGCGGGGCAGCGATGCTCGACACCGGCTCCAGGGCGAGCCTCGCGAGTTGCCGGCGCGCCAGCGCACGAGCCGCGGTGCTGGCTTTTGGCAAAGTCTCTTCGAGGGTGGCGAGATTGTGCTGGCCGGGATGCAGCTCCAGATACGCCAGCAGCTCGCGTTCCTGCTTGGGGATTTTCTCGATCGCGCGGGTCACAAACTCCACGCGCAGCCGGGCGGCTGAAGCTCGCAAAGGATCGCGCTCGGCGGCGACGTCTTCGGATTCCACGAAGCCCTTCTTTTCGAGCGACCGCAGCACGGCCGCGGCCTTGTTGACTTTTTGCGCCAGGTACGTGGCCGAGAGTGCGCGCCCGTCCAGCATACGGAGAATCACTGCGGCTGGATCTTCGTCGGTCTCCGTGAGGTGCAACTGGCGAGCCGTATCGCGTCCGGAGGGCGTCAGCGAATAGATGCGCCCGCGCCGGATATCGGCCGCCAGGGGCGTCATCGCACGCAGTGTGTCGCCTAGCGGAGCGCAGTAGTAGCTCGAAATCCACCGGCCGAGGTCCAGGAGGCCTTCATCCAGGGCGGGCTCCTCGTCCAGTAGACGGAGGGCTTCCTTGGTCGGACCCGAGGGCGCCTGGCTGTGCGTTGCCAGGACCACGCCGGTCAGCTTGCGCGATCCAAAGGGAACCAGGACGCGGCACCCCGGCTGCACGCGGCGGCGCAGAGTCTCGGGAAGCCTGTACGTAAAGGCTGTATCGATCGGGACCGGAAGGCTGACATCGCAGTAAACCGGTGCGTCGATTGGAGCTTCCGGGGGAAAAGGTGCAGCGGACGTCACCTGATGGGATTATACCTGCTCCTTACGCTCGCGGCCGAACAGGCTGTTATAATTCTGCGAGGAGCCCACTGTGAAAACCGCTATCCTTGCCCTCGGAACTCTATCCTTTTTTCTGGTGACGTCGGCACGCGCGAACGAACTCGACGACGCCTATCAGAAGCTCAAGGATGCGCAGACGGCGAAGGATCCCGATGCCGTTAAGACTGCGGCTATTGAGACGGCAAAGCTAGCCAAGGCCGAGGCAACAGGTCCGAAACTGGAAGGATTTTCCGAAGAGGACTGGCCCAAGCGGGTGGACTATGCCAAGGGGGTCGGAACACTCAGCGAATACGCTCTGGCGACCACCGCTGCTCAAGCGGGCCTGGCTCAAGCGAAAGTGGTCGAACTCACCGAGGCGTTGATGGCGGTGAATCCCAAGAGCACCTACCTGGGTCTCGCGTCGAATGCCTATCTCGGTGCGTTGGGAAAAATGGGAGGCGCGGACAAGCAGATTGAGGGTGCTACCAAGATCGTAGCGGGAAGCCCCAACGAGGAGTACGCCCTGATGACCCTCGCGGACAACCTGATCTCCAAGAATAGGGCCGACCAAGCCTACACCTACGCGACACGGCTGGTGACGGTGATGAAGTCCAAGGCGAAACCCGAGGGCTATTCCGACGAGGATTGGAACCGAGTTAAGTCGACTATGCTTTCGCGCGGTTACTACGATGCCGGGGTGGCCGGCTGCGTGCGCCAAGTCTGGAAGGATTGCGATACCAACCTGCGGGCCGCCCTTCCGATGATCAGCGGCCAAACTGCCCTGATGGGTCCCGCTTATTTCTACCTGGGTGTGGCCAACTATCAGCTTGCCAAGATCACCACCGATCGCACCAAGCTCCAGGAAGCTCTGAAGTACACCCAACAATCGGCGGCGATCGCCGGACCCATGCAAGGCCAGGCGCAGCAGTACGTTACGGTGATGCAGAACGAATTGAAGGCGCCCGTGGTCCGGCGCTAAATCCCCCAATCACGTTCCTTTTTACAAAACGTTTACAGTATGTGAACGACTTGCGATATCGTGCCTCCGCATAATCGGGGGCATGATATCGAAACTTCACCGAAGTTGTCTCGCAGCGTCCTTCGCTTTGGCGATGTTCGCAATTCCGGCTCACAGCCAAACGGCCCCACCCAACACCCTTGAAGACCACACTCCTCCGGACGGCCCTTTCTATCCCGGAGCCCCGAAATCGAGCTCCAGACTGCAGGCTCCCATCGGCGACTACATTCTGCGGGTATACGGCACTCTGCTCTTGAATATCTCCACATCCGACACGGTTCAGATTGGGCAAGATGTTCCGCTCTGGCCGCTGCCTGGCAACGCCAACGTGACGTTCCCGGACGGCACCACCAAACGTGCCGGAGCGGTCGGCGACACGATCTTTACTGCGCGCCAATCCCTCGTAGGCTTTCAGGTGAGCCCGAAAACTCTTGGCAGCGGATGGAACCCATCCGGCCTCGTCGAGATCGATTTTTTCGGCTCGCGTCCGTCCGATACCGGTCTTCAGACCCAGAACCGGGTTTTCAATCAACCGCGTCTGCGGCGTGCTTACCTCCAGGTTGACAAAGGTAGCTGGAGGATCGTCGCCGGCCAGGATAAAGCGATCCTAGCGCCGCTCGATCCTATTTCGCTGTCGCATGTCGCCATACCTCTGGGCGCAACCGCCGGAAATCTGTGGGCCTGGCTGCCCCAAGTGCGAGTGGAGAACCGCCAAAAGTTCGGCGGCACAACGCTGCTGGTCCAGGGTGGCATTCTGCGCCCGTCGTTCGGTGACTCTCGCCTGGCCGACCAAGCCGGGTTGACCGGTACAGGTGCGGGTTCTGCGATTGACGGTACGTTTTCGGGTTTCGGCGAACGCGGCAGGCAGCCTTTTTATGAGGCTCGTGTGGCGTTATCGCATGCCATGGCCGGAAGAACCGCAACTATCGGCGTCAGCGGGCACTACGGCCGTGAAGCGGTCGGCGCGGACCGGGGCGTCGATTCCTCGGCGGTCGCAGTGGATTGGTCTATACCGATCATTAAGTACCTCATCTTCCGCGGCGAAGCCTTTACCGGGGCCAACCTGGTTTCTTTCGATGGTGGAATCGAACAGGGCGTCGCGTTTACACCCGCGGCGGGTACCACGCCTGCTAATTTCCGTAAGATCGGCGATATGGGCGGATGGGCCGAGCTGATCTCGCCGGTAACGCCTAAGGACATTCTTTACGCGGGCGCCGGCACAGACGACCCGCGCGATCGCGACTTGATGCCAGGCTCTACGCGTTCGAAAAACTCCTTCGTGTGGGCCAGCTATTTCCGCAAACTCGGGCCGGATGTGACAGCGGCTTTCGAATATAGCTTTTGGGACTTCCGCACACGAGCCTTCAATGGGGCGAACCTCGGGCCGCGTCTGACTTCGGGCCGCGGCAATGTCGTCAATATCGCGCTGGCCTATCAGTTTTAGGCGAAACATCTTGCACCGGCGGATCGTATTATGATGGCGTGACTCTCTCCGATGTCGTCATCCAATATGAAAGCCGATTGCAGGATTTGCAGGCTGGCGTTGCAAATGCTCGAGCGCTGCACACGGCGTCCGCGCTAATACTGGCGGGCGCCGTAGCTGTTTTCCTGTTTCTGAGCCTGTATGCGATCCGGCAGCAGGTTGCCGCGTGGTGGCCGTCTCTGCCGATACCGGTGATGGCCGCCTCCGCGCGGAGATATTCGCGGTCTCGGAAGTCCCGCTCTCGATTAACACGGCTGAAGCGCTTTTATCATACGGCTCTCCAGCGCGTACGGGGAAGTTGGGCTGGAAACGGCGTCGCCGGAGAAGAATTCAGCGATCCTGCTCACGTCTATTCCAGGGACCTCCACATTTTCGGCGAAGGGTCTTTGTTCCAGCTGCTGTGCACGGCCCGAACCGCAGTCGGCCGGCGTGGCCTCGCGGACTACCTGCTGACAGCCCCGCCGCCAGAAGAGACGCTTCTGCGGCAGAAAGCCGTGCGTGAATTGCAGCAACGGGCGGAGGTTCGCGAACACATCGCGGTGCTCGGGGCATTCGAGTTTTCTGAAACCAAGGGCGAGACCTTCGCGGAATGGTTAGACATACCGGCATTCCGGTTCAGCAAGATCCTGCGCGGAGTGGCAGTGGTTACCTCATCTGTCGTGGCGATCCTGCTGTTGGCGGGAATATCCGCCGCCCTTCCGTGGAGCAGCATCGCGCCATGGCTCGCTCCACTGCTTCTATTTCACTGCGCGGTTGGGCTGGTATTCCGGCGTCGCGTCAATCGCATGATCGAGCGGCTGCGTGCGGTTTCCTTCGAAACTCGCGTGTTGCGCGAAGGACTACAGCTGATGGAGCGCACACGGTGGGAATCGGACAAGCTGAACCGGCTCGCGAGCCGGGTCCGGAACGCGTCCACCTCCGTGCGAAAACTAGAGCGGCTGCTCAACGCGCTGAATGAACGCAACAAGGAATGGTTTTACTATCCGTCTTTGCCGCTCCTGCTCGGCACGCAATTATGCATGGCAGTGGAACGTTGGCGAAACCAACACGGGGTCGTTCTTAAAGCCTGGTTGGACGCCTGGGGAGAGTTCGAAGCATTGAACGCCCTGGCGGGTTACGCCCACGAAAATCCCACGAACACGTTCCCGGAATTTACGGCTGGCGAAGAAGCTTGCTTCGAAGCACAGGCACTGGGCCACCCTTTACTGCCGGACGAAGTCTGCGTCGCGAACGACGTCAGCTTAAATGCCCGATCCCGTTTCTATGTGATCAGCGGATCGAATATGTCCGGCAAAAGCACGCTTCTGCGCACGATCGGACTGAACGCGGTACTCGCAGCGGCCGGGGCCCCGGTGCGCGCCCAGATTTTGCGGCTATCCCGATTGTCGGTATGCGCTTCGCTGTCGGTCGTGGATTCCCTGCTACATGGAAAGTCGAAGTTCCTGGCTGAAATGGACCGGTTGCGCCAAACGATTACCATCGCGAAGGGTGCTTCTGTCTTATTCCTCATCGACGAGATCTTGAGCGGAACGAACTCGCCGGACCGGCGGGTTGCCACGGAAGCGGTGGTACGAACGCTACTCGACCGGGGGTCGATTGGCGCTCTATCGACACACGACCTGGCGCTCGTTGAGATCGCGGAATCGGCTGGGCTGAACGGAGTCAACGTGCACATGGGATCGAGAGACGGCGGGGATCCACTTGAGTTCGACTACCTTCTGAAGCCCGGCGTGACCAGGGAATCGAATGCGCTCGCCATTGCCAGGATGGCCGGCGTTCCGGTTTAAGCCTTAGCCCGCGATCGATTGAAGCTTAGGTGAGAACTTTGGCGAGTCCTCCGCACTAATCTCTTGTCCGGAGGTTCCTGACATCCAAGCGGACGCGCGGGAGAGAGGAACCTCCGTTCTTACCCCTCTGGTGGCGCTAGCACCCTTCGATGCGCCAACATGTCCCGCTCCGCAAGGGACAGATTGTCACCCCACACATAGCAAACCTTTGAACTATCAGTGGGTTGCGCCTGGCGTCTGGCGTGCATTCCCCTAACCGCAACACGCCCCCAGGGGGGTCCAGGGCAGTCGCAATCCGGTCTCCGGATTGTTCCTATCGGTGGGGCTCTGGACCTCCCCGGTTTTTTCCTCAGTGAGTAATCGCGTAGACGATGTAGTTCACGCCCAGCCGTATTCCCAGAGCCGAGTATCTTTCCGGATAGCGCGGGTCGTCGGCAAACTCCCAGGAATCGCCGGTGTCGGAGTTGTACATCGCCTGCACCAGGACTCGCCCCTTGTCGTCGTAAATGGCGCGCCAGTAGGGCACCGTGCCGCCGTTCTTGGAACCTTCGCGCAGATGCTCAGAGCCGACGATGATGTAGCGCTCGTCCAGGTCGAACACCGAATGGAAAATCTGATCCTCGTTGGGGATGTCTTGGACCTGCCGTTCAGGAAACGCGTAACCGATGCGTTCGACGAACTCACCCCACTCGGCCGTTCCGTGGATGTCGTCGGCCATGAAGAAACCGCCGCGGTCGAGATAGTCGCGTAGGATCTTGCCCTGCTTCTCGGTCAAACCCCATTCGCCGGCCTGGACAGCATAGATAAACGGATAGTTGTAGACGTCGTTGCCGTCTTCCAGATCAACGACTTGTTCCACCGGACGCGCGTCCACGCGGGTCAGGCGTCTCACGGCCTCTAGAAAATGGCGGTCGGCGCGGGGATAATCCTGGGTCCACAGCGATCGCCCGCGGTGATAGTCCGGGTCTGCTCGGCCGCGATAGCCGTCCAGCGGGCCGCCCGGAAACATGATGCGGGCGAAAACAAAATCCGTCTCGCTATCCCAGCCGGTGGGTAGGGGTATCGAGCCGGTCGAGTATTCCATTCCTGGATACTCGCGAAAGGGCTTGTGATCGGCGTAGAGCTTAAACGCGAACAGCGTTCCGAGTATGGTCGCGCAGACGAGCGGGAGCGTTATGCGAAGCACTCTGCTCCGAGGATACCTCGTGCCGTGTGGGGCAGGCGGTTTCGCCTGCCCGCAAAGTTTACTCCCGCGCGTCCCGCGGCGTGGTATCTTTTCGGCCGAGCTCTTCGGCCAGGATGATCGCCTCGGCCAGATCCTTCATCGGACGCCGGAGGCGGCGGCTTTCGTTCCGCATCCGCAGATACGCTTCTTCCTCGGTCAGGCTCTGGCGGCGCTGCAGGATTCCCTTGGCGCGCTCGACAACCTTGCGAGTTTCCAGTTGCCGCTTGACCTCGGCAGTCTCCTCGGTCAGGCGAGCGTTCTCTTCTTCGAGCAGACTCTTGGCGATCGCGCTGCCCATCTGCTCGCCCATGAACTGGATGGTCGAAATCTCCTCGGCCGTGTGCGCGTGCCGCTCGCGATGGTGCACGTTGATCACACCGATGACCTTGCCCTTGTTGATCAGGGGTACCGAGAGAAAGGCCTCATAAGTATCCTCGACCAGCGCAGGAAAGAATTTGAAGCGCGAATCCGCGGAAGCTTTCGAAGAAAGCGCCACGGGCGATTGGTGTTCTGCCACCCAACCGGTGACTCCTTCGCCGACCTTCATGCGCAGATTCCCCAGATCCGCCGCGTGCGGAACCTGAGAGGCGCGCAGCACGAATTCCTCCGTGGGCATTTCTACCAGGTAGACCAGGCAGGCATCGCATCCCGAGATCTGGGATGTAAGGCCCACAATTTCGCCAAGCATTTCATCCAAGGACAGTTCGGAGCTGACAATCCGGCTTACGCGGTGCAAGACCGAGATTTCCTCCGGCTCCTCCCGTTCAAGTTTTTCTGTGGCCATCATACTAACGAGCCTAAGACCGGGAAGGCGCGCGGTCCAATCAAAACTTTCTATGAAGTGAATCAAATCAAATTGCGAACGCCCCATGATACGTGGATGTGTAACGAATCGTTGCGTTTGAGCCGAAAGTAACCCTATAATGAGGCAGCAGTAGCCTCTGAAGGAGGTAACATTCGCGTGAGCGTATTTCGCCTGGCGGTCGCGAGTTGTCTGACGGGTGTGGCTGTTCTGGCCGCGCCGGATCCCTCAAAAGTCACTTTCAACAAGGACGTTCTGCCAATTCTGCAGAAGAATTGCCAGAGCTGTCATCGTCCCGGTGAAGTGGCGCCAATGTCACTATTGAGTTACAGTGACGCCCGGCCCTGGGCCAAATCGATCAAGGCCGCGGTGGTGGCGAGGAAGATGCCGCCATGGATGGCCGATCAGAACGTCGGTCACTTCAAGAATGACCGCACGCTGAGCACGGAAGAGATCGCCACGCTGACGGCGTGGGCCGACAACGGCGCGCTCGAGGGCGACGCCAAGGACAAGCCTGCCGCGCTGACGTTCCAGGACGGCTGGAATATCAAGCCCGACGTGATTGTCGAGATGCCCAAGCCGTTCCAGATCCCCGCCACCGGGACCATCAACTACAAGTACGTTCTGGTGAAGACCAATTTCCCGCAGGACATGTGGATCTCCTCGGCGGAGATGCGTCCGGGCAATCCCAAGGTTCTGCATCACGGAAAAGTTTGGGTGCGGCCGCCGGGATCGCGCTGGCTTGAAAACGCCGAGAATGGTGAAGCGTACGAGAACGAGACCCAGCGCGAAATCATCGGACGCAACGGCGCCGAAGAGGGCAACGACATCCTGGGCAAATATAATCCCGGACTAGGCGCGCAGAGTTTCGATGTCAACGGCTCGGCCAAGTTTGTGCCCAAGGGATCCGACCTAGTGTTCGAATTGCATTACACGACGTCGGGTCAGCCGACGCAGGATGCCTCCAAGATCGGGCTGGTACTGGCGAAGAATCCGCCGCTGACGCGCTACTTCTTCAACGCCGGACCCACGGCATCGAATCTGGCGATTCCTCCCGGCGACGGCAATGCTGAAGTTGTCAGCGAGTTAACGCTCGCCCAAGAAGCTAAGCTGGTCTACGCCCAGCCTCATATGCATCTTCGCGGCAAAGATTTCGAGCTGCGCCTGGTATTCCCCACCGGCGAGACTCAGACGGTGCTCAAAGCCAAGTGGGATTTCGAGTGGCAAATGGGTTACGAACTGGCGAAGCCGATCGATATGCCCAAGGGCACGCGGATGATCGGAATCTCGCACTTCGATAACTCGGCCAACAATAAGTTCAATCCCGATCCGGCCAAAGAGATCGTGTGGGGTCCGCAGAATTGGGATGAGATGAGCAACTGCTTCATCGGCGTGATCATTAGTACGGATACCAAGCCGGAGAGCGTGTTCAAACGATCGGGGCCGAGTTTGCTGCCGCGCGGCCATTCGGGACCGACTTTGGCTGCTCTGGAAGCCGCGAAGACGATTCAAAGCCGCGAATAAGTACGTGCCTCAGACCGTCGTGCCGATGATTCATGTCCCGGACGTCCGGGCCACGATTGATTGGTACACTTCGATCGGGTTCGAGTTAATCGGTCAAAACGAAGAGAATGGCGAGCCCAACTGGGCCTCCCTCGCGTTCGGGCACAGCGAGATAATGTTCAATGCGGGGGGCAAGGCTAGCATGGCATCGCGTCGCGAAGTCGACCTGTACGTTCGCATTCCCCGCATCGAGGATGTCTACAACAGCCTCAAGGCCCGGGTTCAAGTTTTAGAAGATCTTCACGACACCTTTTATGGAATGCGTGAGTTCATCATTCGAGACATCAACGGATTCTGGATCACCTTCGGTCAGGAAGTGCCGGACGAGCGGGAGTCTACGTTCGATTGATCTCCAGCGCGGCTACGCCCGGTAACTCGATACCCGCCAGAAACTCCAACGACGCGCCGCCGCCCGTCGAGATGTGACTGATCTTATCTGACACGCCCGCCGACTTGATCGCCTTCTCCGAATCGCCGCCGCCCACGACGCTTACCGCTCCCGACGCCGCTACCGCCTTCGCCAGCGCGACGGTGCCCTTGTCGAAGGGAGGCGTCTCAAACACGCCCATCGGGCCATTCCAGATCACCGTCTTCGCGCCGCTGATCACCTGTTCGTAAGCGGCGATCGTCTTAGGGCCGATATCGAGGCCCATCAGGCCGTCCGGTACTTTGTCGACCACCTTCGACTCGACGCCGGCTTTCAGCTCTGTGGCGACCACGTGATCCACCGGCAGCATCAGCTTCGATCCTGCCTCGGCCATTAACTCGCGAGCTAAATCGATCTTGTCTTCCTCGACCAGCGATTTGCCCGTACCCTCGCCGCGTGCGCGCAAAAAGGTGTAGGCCATGGCCCCGCCGATCATCAGCTTGTCGACCACCTTCATCAGGTTCTGGATCACTTCGATTTTGTCGGAAACTTTCGCGCCACCCAGGATCGCGACACACGGCCGGGCAGGATTTTTGACGGCCTTGGTCAGGTACTCGATTTCC
>Ga0105248_10001873_pt1 | contig 23327 bp, 16 predicted proteins | sample KBSS34metaG_FD_81524 | JGI IMG/M metagenome (GOLD analysis project Ga0105248, IMG submission 81524) | Switchgrass rhizosphere microbial communities from Kellogg Biological Station, Michigan, USA - KBS S3-4 metaG | ecosystem: Host-associated > Plants > Roots > Rhizosphere > Soil | place...
CGAGCCGCGGATCGCGCAGCGAGCCCGCCGCGCGCGGAGACGCGAACGAGGCCCAGTGCCCCACCGAGCCGAGTCCGCTCGACGCCGTGCGCGTGAGCCCCGCAAGGCCGAACGTGGACGGGATCAGGACCGCCGCCGGCTTCTTGTCGGGCCGCGCGAGCTTGCCGTCGAGCACGAGCGCGGGATCGAACTTCCCGGGGCCCCAGGTCTTCAGCGCGGCGCGGAGCGTGGGATCGTCGGTGCCGAGAAGCTCCGCCAGAGGCTGGAGCGTCGGCGCCGCCGCCATGAGCGCGCCCACGTCGAGATCGCGATTGGCCCAGCCGTCGAGCCGGCGTCCCACGCCGTCCGCGACGGAGTTGTCGACGGTCGAGTGGCAGAGCGCGCACTGCATCCCGACCGAGACCAGCCCACCCTTGCCGTCGGCGTTGCCCGAAAGCCCGACGATCGCCTTCGAGCGCAGGAGATCCAGCGTGACCTCCGGATCGTCGAGGTCAACGTGCCCCGAGGCGATCGCGTCGAGCATCTCGGGATCGAGCGCGTCGGAGTCGATCTTGAGTCCCATCGCGAGCGCGGCCCTGAGCGAGAGCCCCGGGCCCATGCCCCCGTGCTTCTCGCCCTCGATCGCCTCGTGCAATCGGAGATCGCCCCCCCAGAACGCTTCGTTGCCGAACGTGTCGTAGCGGAACGACTGGCGCCCCTGGTCGAGCATCTCGGTCGCGTTGTCGCGAATCGTCTCGTCGAAGCGGACCACATGCGACGCCTGCGGCTGGACGCGCGAGTGCGAGGCGGTGCTGCCGGCGCCGCCCGTGATGGTGAGCGCCGCGCCGTCGGAAGGACGAGCCGTCTCCTGCCGGATCGCCGCCTGGCCCGTGTCGTCCGTCATGCGGATGGGGTCGTGCGACGCCTCCATCGGCACGGTGACGCGCGGAGGAGCGACCGGCCGGCCTTGATCGTCGAGCTCCTGGATCTGAACCGATCCGGCGCCGGATTGAGGTGCGGCGTCCTTGCCGATGGGATTGCCGTTCTCGTCGACTTCCTGGATCTCGACGGTTCCGTCCGCGAGCGCGACGGGAACGGCGGTGGAGAGCGCGAACACGAACAGCGCTCCCGCGACAAGCAAGGCGTGCCGAGTCATGACCTGGTCTCCTCGTTGCGTAGCCAAAGGTGTGGTTCGGGACCAGGGTTCCGCGTGGGGGGTGGCGCCGGAGCCCTTCTGCGCCTTCAAGTCTACGCCCGCCGGGGTGGCGGGAACCAACATCTACTTACGTTTCAGCTTCTCCTGGAGCAGATCGTAGAAGTTGAAGACCACGTCGAATCGGGTCAGATCGTCCTCGTCGTCCCCCCGCTGGAGGAGGAGCACGCGGCCGTCTGGAAGCACGGCGCCCACATTCGCCACCGTTCGGAATCTCGGGATGTCCGAGAAGGCGACCGTGGGCGGCTTGACACTCCCATCGGGACCTGGGAGTGAGGCCAGGAGGCCCTGTCCCTGGTCGTTTCCGTAGATCAGGTGCCGCGGACCCATCCACGCGCAAATCCCCGCGCCTCCTCGGGATAGTTGGACCGGTGGACCCACGGTTCCGTCCTTCTGGTAGTCCCGCACGAACAGCTCGGACTTCCCGGAACTGAGGACCTGGAGGTAGGCGAGCTTCGTCCCGTCCGGGGAGAACGCGGCGGCGGGAATGCTGCCGCCCAGATCGAGGTGTCGGAGGGCAGCGGGCCGGCCGCCGGGCGGAGGCACGTCGAGGACCGCGACATCCCCCGCGTCCCCGGTTGTGCTGTTGAAGAGCACGCACAGGATCTGGGATCCATCGGGCAGCCAGGACGCGAGCTGGATTCGCTGGTCCGGGGCTTCCCGCGCGCAGAGGGGCCGGGCAGGCTCGCGGGTGCCGAGCGTGTACTCGTAGATGCCGTCCGCCGGCGACTCGGAGGTCTGCGTGTACGCGATACGGCGCCCGTCCGGGGACCAGAGCGGCTCGTCGCAGTCCACTCCCGGCACGGCGATGACCCGCTCGGACGTGGGATGGTCTCGCGTCGAGATCCAGATCTCGTAGAGCGCTTCCGAGCTGGTGATCACGGACGCGAAGCGCTTGCCGTCCGGAGAGACCGAGATCTTGCGCTCGAACGGCTGGTGCTCGCCGGACCATTCGGTCAACGACCCGTCGTCGTTCAGGATCACCGCGTGCCGGCCCTGGATGGCCGCGCCCCCCATGCCGCAGAGGAGCGTCCCGTTCCGCGCGAGCTGGAAGTTGGCGTGGGTCCAGCTCGAATTGGCGCGAAGCCCTCCCAGGATCGCCACGGGCTCCCCGCGCACCTCGAGGCGGCCGAGGTCGAACGGCACAGCGAGAAGGTTTCCACCCCGCGTGAAGAGGAGGTGCCCTGTGGAGGCGTAATGAGCACTCCCTCCGTCCGTGAGGAGGATCTTGGTCTTGCCGGATTTCAGGTCGAGCACGGCGATGTCCTGACGGAAGGCGCCCTTCTGGTAGTACACGACGCGGAGAAGCGCTCCGCGATCGCCGGGAAGCATGGACGACAAGAGATACGTCCGCGTCGAATCGTGGGGATCGAACGGGCTTGGACCTCTCGTATCCCGACCTTCTTTCATCGAATAGATGGCCCACTGCTTCCCCGAAATCACGTGCAGTGTCGATTTCGACTCGAGCCAGAGCGCCTGGCTGCTGGCGGGATCGATGTCGTGAGTCGGGATGGGCGGAGCGCTTTCGTCGAGAGGACCGTAGAAGATCTTCCGCTGATTCGATCGTGACGAAGCCGGAGCGACGAACGAGTAGTGCCCGTCGTAGGTCAGGATGAACCCGTCCGCGTTTTCGGAGCCCTCGATCGGTTTGAAGTCGGGACTGTCCAGACGTCGCACGTACATTCGGGGGGGCTGCGACTCCTGCCCGGGGGCGCTCCTCGGGGCGCCGAGGATGACGCAGTACTTCCCGTCGGGCGAGATGTCGTAGGACTGAACCCGTACATGGGGCGGTACCTGGATGGATGCCCACGCGGGTCCGCTCCAGTGCGCCACGCGCTTTCCGCCGAGGAAGCCCGTCAGGTTGAGCGCGAGCGCGGCGCCGAGGATGAGCCCGATGCCGAAGATGAGCATGACCGTGTTGCGACCGATGGGGAGCTTGCGCTCGGCTCTCGGCATGGCGGGTGGGGTGCGATCGCTTCGGACCTCGTCGATCGCGAGGCGCGCTTCCCCCATGTCTCGCAAGCGCCGCCGCGGATCCTTTTCGAGCGCGCGATGGAGCAGCTCCTGGAGCCGGGGTGGAGTCGCGGCCGGAAGACGCGACCAGTCGGGCGCGCGCTCGAGAATGCGCGCGATGGTGTCCGACACCGTCTCCCCCTCGAACGCGCGCTTCCCCGTGAGGCACTCGTAGACGATGCAGCCGAAGGCCCAGATGTCCGTGCGCCGGTCGACGGGCTTGCCCCGCGCCTGCTCGGGGGAGAGATAGGGCGCCGTGCCCAGGATCACGCCCGGGATGGTTCCCACGTCCGCGGGGGACGGGAAAGTCGGCGAGGTCATGGTCGGCGACGAGAGAGTCGCGGCCGGATGCGCCGTCGGCGAGTGCTCGCCGGGCGTGGCATCGAGCCGGCCCTTCGCGAGGCCGAAATCGACGATCTTCACCTGATCGCCGGGCGTGATCATGACATTCCCCGGCTTCAGGTCGCGATGGATCACTCCCTGCTCGTGCGCCGCCTCCATGCCGGAGGCAATCTGGTGCGCGATGTCGAGCGTCTCGGGCAGGGTGATCGGTCCGCGCGCGATCCGCTGCGCGAGCGTCTCCCCTTCGATGTGCTCGAGCGCCAGGAACGGGCGCCCCTCGCTCTCGACGATGTCGTAGATCGCGGCGATGTTCGGATGATTGAGCGATGCGAGAAGTCGCGATTCCCGCTCGAACCGCTCGCGGCGGTCGGGTTCGCTCGCGACCTCGGCGGGAAGCGACTTGAGCGCGACCGTGCGGCCGAGCCGCGTGTCGTGTGCGAGGTAGACGATGCCCATGCCGCCGCGCGCGATCTCGCGATCGAGGCGGTAGGGACCGATCTGGGTCGTGCTCGACGGGGGCATGGCTGGGCAGGATAGCACCGTGAGGCGCACCCGGCACCCAACGGCGACTGACTCCCACTTTCCGCGTTCGATTTGGGGTGCTCGCGCGTTTTCCCAGTGGGGAGGGCAGTTCTGGGACAGGGCCCTTCCGCTTGTGGGCGGCGCGGAGCGGCGCCTGACCGGCGCTCTCCGCGCTTCGCTTTAGGGCTCCCCCGCCGTTGGTTTACCTCTCGCAAGGCCAAGCCCCAGCATCAGCCAGCCCGCCAAGAGACATAGCCCACCGAAAGGTGTGACCGCGCCCCAGAGCCGGGTGCCGCTCAGAGCCAGCGCGTAGAGGCTTCCACTGAAGACGATCTGACCGGCGAGGAACAGCCACCCGGCCCAGACGAGCGCGGCCCGGGGCGCGCGCTCGAGCGCGATGGAGGTGACGATCAGCGCGAGGGCGTGAACCATCTGGTAGCGCGAGCCGGTTTCGAAGACCTGGAGGAGATCGGGTGAAAGGGTGCCGCGGAGCGAATGCGCGCCGAAGGCGCCCGCCGCCACGCCGATCAGTCCGCTCGCGGCGCCGAGGGGGCCGAAGAGTCGCATGTCAGGTCTGGTCCGGTCCGCTCAGCAGCTTGAAGTCCGCGAAGTCGAACCCCGGCCCGACGGTGCATCCCACGAGCGTGAAGGCTCCGAGCGTGCGGGCCATCTGTGCGTGCTCCGCCGGAACGATGGCGACCGGGGCCGCATCAGCGCTCAGCGGCCCCAGCCGATGCGTGTGCCGGCGCGAGCCTGGATCGACGGTGAGGACCTCCGCCGGCGAGCCTTCGAGAAAGTGCCAGATCTCGTCGGAGGCGACCGAGTGCCAGGCCGTCGGCTCGCCTTGCATGAGGAGGAAGTAGATCGTGGTGAGCGCGCTCCGGGTCACCTGGGTGGCCCCGTCGGCCGGCGCGCCAACATGACGTGCGGAGCGGAAGACCTCGCGGTACCAGCCACCCTCCGGATGACGCTCGAGCCCGAGTCTCTGAATCAGATCCCGCGCGCGCTCGTCCATGCGCGCAGGGTACGCGAACTCAGGCGCGGGATCGAGCCAGTAGGGCGTCCAGCTTGTCGAGACGCTGCGCCCAATCGCGGCGCATGTCCGCCTTGTGATCCTCGTCGAGCAGATTCTCGTGCAGCAGCACGAGCTCCGTGTTCCCGGCCCCGATGTCGCGGAATTTCACCGCGACGCGCGTCGTCTGGGCACCGGCGCGGGCGCCCGGTCCTTCGTGCGCGAGCGTCTTCACGATGCTCCGATTGGGAACCAGCTCCTGGTAGTGGCCGTCGGCTACGTGTCGATTCCAGTCGGAGTCGATGATTTCGACCCGGTAGCCGCCGCCTTCATGGAGGGCCAGCTCTGCGGAGCGGACCGCGGACCCCCGCGGCGCGAACCACTGCTGGAGAAGGTCGGGATTCGTCCACGCTCCATAGACCAGCTCCACGGGCGCGGCAACGGTTCTCACAACCTCGATGGCGTTCTCGTCTTTCACCATGACGCTTTCCCTCCGTCCCCCAGTGCGGGCAAAAGCAAGGTCCGTTCCGATAGGGGTTCCCCGTGATCGGCTACGAGCCGGGGTACTTGCGTTCGAAGGGGATAGCCGCGGGAAGAGCAGGCACGAATCGTGTGGTGTGTGCGCCCCACAGGGCCCGATTTGTAACTTGGGTACGGTCTCCGCACGGCCCGGGACGCTCCCGATTCCGTGCGGCTCACCACCCCCACGGCTGGGGCATTCGACCCAACTCGCGATCGAGGGTCGAGCCATGCTCGACGTAACCCCAAGGACTTACGCGCGAAAAAGGCGACGGCACGTTCGGTGCGCTTGTCCGTCGCATGACAATGTCCTTTGCGCTGCGCGCGCACAGCCTCCATGGCCCGGTTCGCATCACACCGGTCCTCTCTGCTCCGGCCCATGCGACCCTGAATACCGGCGCTGACGCGACTGAGTGCAGCGTGGCGATGACGACGATCACCTACACCGCCACCGACCCGAGCGGTAACAGCGTCTCCGAGACGCAGCTCGTCACGGTGGTGGACAAGACGCCCCCAGCCATCAGCACTGGCACTCTCGATGTCTCGACCGGCGACATGACCTGCACCGCCACCATCGAGAGTCTGGGCACGACCGCCGCGGACAACTGCGGCGGGACGACATTGACGGGCCTCCGGAGCGTCGGCGCGCCGCTCGCGGATCCCTTCTCGATCGGCACCACCACGATTGCCTGGACCATCACGGATGCCGCCTACAACACCGGCACGTTCACGGACAATGCGGGCGACCTGCACACCGCCCGATGGGTCTGCGACGCCAACACGTTCCCCGGGTTGGTGAACGAGTCGGCCAAGACCGTGACCGGCACCGTGAGCTTCACCGCCGCGGGCGTCCACTGCGTGCGGCCGGAAGTGACGGATCAGTGCGGCAACACGGCTTCCACGACCTCGATCGCCGGACTCCAGGCGATGGTCGTGGTCTACGACCCGAGCGCGGGGTTCGTGACGGGCGGCGGCTGGATCGACTCCCCGACCGGTGCCTACCCGGCTGTCCCCGCGCTCACCGGCAACTTCGGCTTCGCGTCGAGGAAGGGCCCGAGCACTCCGGCCGGCACATCGGGCGTGTACTACGCCGCGCTCGAGACCGCGCGGTTCCGCGGCCAGGTGAGGATGGTCTTCAGGTAACGGCCAGCCCGGGGCCTCTCCGGCGGGCCGGGCCTGCGTCACCCCGCCGGGGCCTTTGGGCCAGCTGATAACGGCGCCGCGACAGCGGCGAGGATGGACGCCGCGAGAGCGGCGGGTGTGGGAACGCCGCGATGGCGGCGGTTAGGAACGCCGCGATGGCGGCGTATGAAGGAGCGCTGCGAGAGCGGCGCGTGAGGGCCGGCCGCAATGGGACAGGCGGCCGAACCGGTCGCTCGAAAGGGCGACCCAGATCCGGCCGCACCAAAAGAGCGGCCGACGATGGTCGCCCCGCAAGAGCGACCATGAACACGCGACCTCCAGGCATCCCGACGAGACGGCGATGCACTGGAGGTTTTGCGTTTCCGGTCGTTGACCCGGGACCGGTCCCGGGTCCGGCGTGCCGATCCTACCCGCCCCGGCCAACTCGTCCCGGGGCCTGTTGAACTCCGGTTGATCGGGTGAGAAGGCTGATGACGACTCGCCCCGGGGCGAGTTGCTACAGGTCCCGGGGCGAGTTGTTGACTGGCCCCGGGGCGAGTTGATCCTGCGAAGAGTCGGTTCTAACTCGCCCCGGGGCGAGTTGAACCCGAGACCCACGACAGGCCCCGGGGCCTGTTCAGGCGGTTACGTGGGTGTGGGCTTTCTTCAAAATTCCGACCTGACCCGCGTGATACAGGACGTGCTGCAGCTCCCCGCTGATCAGCTCGTACCAGGTGCCGTCCACGCCCGGACGCTTCTCCAGTAGCTTCTCCTCCGGGACCTTCTCGATGGTCGCGGCCAGCGCCTTGCCGGTCTCGAACAACCGAGCGACGGCGGCGTTCCACGTTGCGTCATCAGCAAATGCAGCCGCCGGCCAGTCCTGATCGCTCGTCACCTCCGGGGTCTCACCCTCGATTCGCCGGCGCACCACGTCGTGCCATGTGGTCGCGTGAAGGACGAGCTCCGCGATCGTATGCGCCTCGGGGATCGAGCGGGAGATCGCTGCATCCCTGCCCACACCGTCCAGATTGTCCTTCCAGGTCGGGCCGTGCCAGGCCTCGCCATCCAGTGCCTTCCTCACCTCATTCGCCAGCCGCTTGCTCTCGCTCATGGTCCGATCCTCCTCGATTCGAGCCTAACCACTCAGAGGCCTCAGATAGGTTATAATCGTGGCTCGACCTACCTAACCTGTCAAGCGCCTTTCAGGGGTTAGAATCAAAGGGAGGGATCGGAACCGGAATGACGCAAGACTCCTTCGAAAAGCCGTGGCACGGACTGGAGAGCGAGCGCACCCCTGCGCTCGCCCTGGCCAACACCCTCGACTGGCGCCTCCGCAAGCAGCCGATCGAGCTCCTCAAGGACTACTCGGAGCTCGTGCGGTGGGCCCGGTCCGTGGGCGCGATCGCTCCGGCCGAGGCGCGTGCCCTCCGCAAATGGGGGGAAGAGCATCCGAGGGCGGCCGGAACGGTGCTCGCCGAGGCCGTCAAGCTCCGCGAGGCGATCGCCGCCATCGCGGCATCCGTCCTCAAGGGACGCTCACCCCAGGCCGCACCCATCGCACGTCTCGAGGGCGCATGCCGCGCCGCCCGCGCCAGCCGCGTGCTCGAGCCCACGACCACCGGCGCGCGCTGGGCTTGGCGCGAAGACCTCGACCCGCAGCGCCCCCTCCACGCAGCCGCGCTCGACGCGGAGCACATCTTCACCGGCGAGGATGCCGCCCGAGTGGGCCAGTGCGGCGATGCGGAGTGCGGCTGGTTCTTCGTGGACACCTCGCGGGCTCAGAAGCGCCGCTGGTGCAGCATGGAGGTCTGCGGCAATCGCAACAAGGCGAGGCGGTTCTACTCGCGGCAAGCCTGAGGGGACCGCGGCGCGACTGGGGTCGGCGGCGATGACCGGCGCCGCGGTGTCGTTTTGCCAAAACCGCCGGCAGAAATGAAGTGCCCCGGTCGACGATTCGGACTACCCTGACCTCCCCGACGCAACCAACAGCTAAGGACGGCAAGGGGTGGGGTGGTGACCGGGCTCACAGAGACAAATCCCGCATCGGCGTTCGAGTCCGCGCTCGCCCACATGGGCTACGGGTCGTTCCGCCCGGGCCAGCGCGAGGCGCTGGAGACCCTCTTTCACCACGGCCGCCTCGTCCTCGTCGCGCCTACGGGCGGCGGCAAGAGCCTCATCTACCAGCTCCCCGCCACGATCCTCGACGGCGTCACGCTCGTCATCTCGCCGTTGATCGCGTTGATGCAGGACCAGGTCGACGCCCTCGCGAAGCGCGGCGTTCCGGCGACGTATCTCGCGAGCACGCTCGACTCGGACGAGGTCTACGCACGCCTCGACGGCATCCGCGCCGGCGATTACCAGCTCGTCTACGTCGCGCCCGAGCGCCTCCCCTTCCCCGGATTCCGTCGACTCGTCCAGGAGCTGCGTTGTCCGCTGGTCGCGATCGACGAAGCGCACTGCATCAGCCAGTGGGGGCACGATTTCAGGCCCGAATATCGCGAGATCGGCGCGTTTCTCAAATCCATCCCCGGCTGCCTCGTGCTCGCGTGCACCGCGACCGCGACGCCGGTCGTGCGCGACGACATCGTCGCGCAGCTCGGACTCGGCGCCGATACGCCGCAGATGGTGCGCGGATTCGCGCGCCCCAACCTGGCGCTCCGCGTGCGCGACATCACGTCGGCGGAGGAGCGGAACGCGGCGATCGACCAGACGCTGGAGGAGACGCTGCGTCCAGCAAGCGGCGCCACAGGCTCACAGGATGCCGCCAGCGGCGCCCGCGGCCGCGTGCCTACGGAAGGCGCCGCCATCATTTACTGCCTCTCCCGGAAGGACGCCGAAGAAGAAGCCAAGCGCCTCCGCGCCGACGGGTGGAACGCCGGCTGGTATCACGCGGGCCTTTCCGGCACGCATCGCGCCGAGGTCCAGCGGCGCTTCATGTCCGGCCAGCTCCAGGTCGTCGCCGCGACGAACGCGTTCGGCATGGGCATCGATCGCGCCGACGTCCGCGCCGTGATCCACCGCTCGCCGCCGGATTCCGTCGAGGCCTACTACCAGGAAGTCGGTCGCGCCGGTCGTGATGGCGATGAAGCCATAGGGCTCCTCCTGCTCCGCGCCGCCGACATCCCACGCCGCAAGGCGCTCATCGAGGGGGACGGCTCATCGCCGCGCGAGTGGGTGGAGCACAAGTGGTCGATGTTCCGCGATCTCCTCCGCTGGGCGGAGGGCGGCACCTGCCGCCACGACGCGATCCTTCGCTACTTCGGCGACGAGGCGGAGACGCTGCACGGATGCGGCCGGTGCGACGTGTGTCGTCGGCTCGCCGATGGCTCCGTCGAGGACCCCGGGCGCACCGCGGAGATCGTGCACGCCGCGCTCACTGCGGCAGCGGCGGTGGATCAGCGTCTCGGTTTCAAAGCGGCGGTGAAGCTACTGCGGGGCGACAAGGATGAGCGCCTCGAGCGCTACGGTCTCACGGGAAATCGTGCGTTCGGTGCGCTCGCATCGCACCCGGAGATGTGGGTAGGCCTCCTGCTCCAGCGCTGCGTCTCGGCGGGGTGGGTCGATTTCACGGAAGGCGAGTACCAGCTGCTGACCATCACGGAGTCGGGCAAGGCGGTGCTCACGGGGCGGCGAGCGCCGAAGCTGGTGCTCCCACCGGTGGAGGGGCCGCGCACCGGGCGCAGGCCCAAGCGCGACCGCAGCCCGCGCGACGAGCGCGCCACGGCGCGGGTCGGCCACCCGGCCGATGAGATCAGCGCCGGCTACTCCGCCCGCTTCGACGCGCTCCGGCGCTGGCGTCTGGAGCGCGCTCGCCAGGAGGCAAAGCCCGCGTTCGTCATCGCCTCCGATCGCTCCCTCGAAGACATCGCGGCCACCAATCCGCGAACGGCCGCCGAGCTATCTCTTTGCTACGGAATCGGCCCACACAAGCTGGAGCACTACGCCACGGAGATCCTCGAGATCCTCCGCTCCCTGCCCTGACCACCCGTTTGAGCCGGCTCAACGCCTTTTTGCGCGTCGTCTGGCAGAGTCACCGTATTCATGGGGGGGACATGCTCACGAAAATGGCTCCAAGTTATCTCGCCGTCGCCTCGGTCGTCGCGGCTATGTCACTCCTTCTCACCGCCCAGGCGCTCGCCGCGTCACCCCAGGTCATGCTCGAGGATGATCGGTTCATCCGCGGGAGTGCCGAATATGGCACTTACAACGATTCGTTCGAGCGCCACGCACCGGTTCCCTACGGCAGATGGGAGGACCAGGGGGACGCCTACGCCGACGAGCCCGACGTCGGAGGGGCCGAGGCCCACGCGTACCAGGTTTCAGTCGCCATCGACTCGATCGGCTTCATCGGATTCCAAGGGTCCGCCTGGGGCGGATGGGCGGGAGATCCTGCCGGCACCTTCTCGATGAACTCGCACGTACGCTTCAAATTCCGTCTGCTCACGTGCAGCATCTACACCCTGAGCGCCAACATCGGGCAAGGCACCTGCGCGGGCTTCGGCTGTGCCGGAGCCAGCCTCGAGGGTCCGGGCGGGATCATCTTCGAGACCGATCAAGGGTCGGAGGCACAAACCCAGCTGCGCCTCCCCGCGGGTGACTACACCCTGGAAGGCCACGCACAAGGGACCAGCGGCGACGGCTACTTCGACGCCGGCAGCTACGACGTCCTCTGGAGCTGTTATACGTGCCCGTGGACCCTGTTCCTCGAGCAGCCCAAGGACAAGAAGGTGCCGGCGGGCAGCGATCCCAACCTCATCGCCTCCGCGGACGTCCCTACCGATCACATGACCTATCAGTGGAGACTGAACCTCGTGCCGCTCGTTGACGACGGAAGAATCACCGGCTCGCAGACGACGGCGCTCACGATCCACAACTTCCAGGCCGCGGACGAAGGCAATTACGACGTGGTGTTCACCGACAGCAGCGACCCGAACAACGTGGTCGTCGAGCCCAGCCAGGAGGCGCATCTCGAGCTGGACACCGTGAGCGCCGTGAGCGGCGGCCCAGCACCGCGGGCCTTCTCGCTGAGCCCAGCCTCGCCCAATCCCTTCGCCCGAGCCACGACCTTCCGCTACGAAGCGGCCACCCCGACGCACGTGACGATGTCGATCTACAACGTCGCGGGTGCGAGGGTGCGCGCGTTGGTGGACGAAGTCGTCTCGGGCCCGCACAGCATTACCTGGGACGGAACGGTGCAATCGGGCACACGGGCGCCCGCTGGAATCTATTACCTGCGGGTCGAGGCGGGCGCGCTGCGCGAGAACCGAAAGATCGTGCTGCTGCGCTAGGGTCCGATCGGCACCTGGGAATGTGCACCTAGACTGAATGGTCTAGGGCTTGCAGACCGCCGACCAGGGAATGGAGCAGAAGAGGGACGAGAGGATAATCGAGACGACCATGAGGAGCGCGAGGGCGAGGCCCAGCGCGCCCAGGTTCGTGTGCTTCATGATGTTGTACCTCCGATCAGAGCAGATCGAGCTGCTTCCTCTGGCGACGGATCACAGCAGATCTAGCTGCGAGCCCTTGCTTGGGGGCGTGGCCCCCGACGGCCTCTGTGCGGCGAGCGGGCTCCCCTTCGACCCCACCTCCCGCGCCGCCTCACGGAACCGGCAGAAGGCATTGGCCAGCAGCATCTGCCTCGGCGTCTGGCAGTCCGGCCCGAACAGCCTCGGGTTCCCCACCAGGATGCACGCACACCGCGCACGCGACGTCGCCACGTTGATCCGGTTGGAGCTGTAGAAGAACTCCATCCCGCGCGGCACGTCCTCCGGCGACGAGGTGGTCATCGAATAGATGACGATCGGCGCCTCCTGCCCCTGGAACTTGTCGACCGTACCGATACGCGCACCCGGCAGCGCCACCGTGAGATCCGCCACCTGCGCGTTGTACGGGGCGACGATCAAGATGTCGTCGAGCGCGATCGAATGCTCCCATCCCTGCATGTCGCGCCAGAGGACGCCGGCGGACGTGAGCTTCTTCACGAGAGAGCGTACGGTCTCGACCTCTTCCTGTGACGAGCCCTTGCATCCGTCGTGCTCCACGGGCAGGTACCAGATTCCCGCGCCGTCGATCGCGGGGTCGCCCAGGATCGCCTGGAGCTCCAGCCCCGTTCTCGCGTGGAGCCGGCTCGCGTAGAAGAGCTCCGAGGTGATCTCGCAGATTGCGGGATGGAGTCGCCAGGTCTCCTCGAGGAAGATCCCCCGATCGCGCGGGATCGTGGGCTCGCCGTGGAGCAGATGCTCCAAAGCGGAGACCGCCGTTCCCTCCGGATGGCTCCCCTTCATCGGATGATCGAGCTGCCGCGGATCGCCGAGGAGCACGAGACTCTTCGCCGCCTGCGCGATCGCGACGGTGCTGGCGAGCGACATCTGCCCCGCCTCATCGACGAACAGCACATCGACCGCATCCGCGAATTCCGGGCGCGACCAGAGCCACGCCGTGGCGCCGAGGACCTGAGCCCGCCCGTTTTGCAGCGCGTTGAGCGCGGCCTCGTTGTCCTTCACCTCGAAGATGGCGCCAGGATCCTCCGCCATCTCGTCCGGCTTGTGCGCGCAGACCACGCGCACGCCGTCCTCCGAGCCGAGCGCGATCACGCGCTCGAGCAGATTTCGAATCACCTCGTGCCCGTTGGCGCACACTCCGACTTTGCGTCCCTGCGCGACGAGATCGAGAATCATGCGCGCGCCGGTCAGCGTCTTCCCCGATCCGGGCGGCCCCTGAATGCCAAGCACCGAATGATGTAGCGAGGTGACCAGGCGCCGCGCGGCTTCCAGGCCGGTCTCACCCGGAAGCCTGAGGTCGCCTTCCGTCTTTTGCGTGAGTCGGGGCGGCAGCCGCAGGAGAAGATCCCTCCCCGCGCGGAACGGCCCCGGCGCGCTGATGCCGTGATCCGCCACCCACTCCCCGAGCCGGAACAAGGCCCCGGCCTGCTGGGGCGAAGAGATCATCGTGTGCGAGAAGACCGCGTGCGGATGCACGTCCGCGACCGCGACGCGTTTCTTGATGTTGATCGTGTGCTCGATCATGTCGATCGCGACGACGTCGCCGATCTCCCGTCCGTCGGGAAGCGGCGCGTGGAGCGTGTCCTTGGTACGGATCTTGGTTTCCTGCTTCGGAAAGCGATAGCGGTGGACCGGCGCCCGCTCTCGAGGCGCTGGGGGCAGCCGCTCCAGGAACTCGAGCCCCACGAGGCCCTCGCTGTCGTCGAACAGCTCCTCGTCGGTCTTCTTTTGGAGGTCGAAGTACTCCCACCACGGCGCCTTCTCCTCACGCCGATGGAACTCGAGGAGATGGGCCAGCGTGTGGATGGCCTGCTGTTCGGGAGTGCGCGCCGCAGGGTCGTCCGGGATGTCGGTGAGGAGGGTCGCCGCCAGACGGCGCGTGCGCGCATCGCGCTCCTTCAGCTCCTCCTTCGCCTCGTCCTCCCTCGCCTTGGGCCGCGGTATGGGCACGCCCTCCTCCACCAGCCGAGCCCGCTCGCGCTCCAGCCAATCGCGCAGGGCGAGTGCCGAGACGCAGTCGTCCCGGTTGTACGCTTCGACCACAGCGCGCGACTCGGCGGTAATCGACTCCGCGCTCCCGAGCTCGAGCGCCCGCTGGACCGCGCGGAGATGCGCACCGGCCTCGGGCAAAGGCTGCAGGCGCTCGTAGCCGAACACAGGCTCGAGCTTCTTGATCGAGTACTCCTCGATGCTCGCGCGGAGCGCCTGACGCGCGACGATGTGGAGATCGACGAACAGACCCCCGCGCAGCATGCGGTCGATCTCGGACTCGCGGGTGGCGTAGCGGCCCATCAGGCGCTTGAGAGCGCCCGGCTCGTACGCCGCGTAGTGGTAGATGTGGAGTCCCGGGTGCTGTTCCCACCGGGATATGACTTCATCGACCCAGATCTCGAACGCGGCGCGCTCCTCGGCGCGATTCAGCGCCCACGTGCAGCGATACTCGCCCTCGCCGGATGCACCTCGCGTGGCCCAGCCGAAGAGATACTCGAGTCCACCGTCGCCCGCGAAAGGGTCGCCTTCGAGGTCCAGGAACACGTCCCCCGGTGAGGGCTCTGGAAGGAGCGTGAGGCCGCGGCCATCCTCCACGCTGAGCCACTCATGCACCGGACGCTGCTCCGTGCGCCCCTCGAGCTGCACGCGCGCCTGCTCCCGCGCGCGAACGTAGCTCTCCTTCGCGCCTCGCTTCGGCCTCCACTGGAGCGGGATCGGCTCCCCCGCGAGCGCGGCGAGCGTCGTGATGCCGCGCGATTCCAGCTCGCGGGTCTGCTGCTTCGAGATCGAAGCGACGAGGCTCAGGTGATCGTCGGCGTGACGGCGGTCATCGCAGCTCTTCCACCAGTTGCAGATGTCGCAGTGCGTCACGGGCTCGGGGTACGTCGGCGTCGCCGTGGGCGAGTCCACCGCCTCCTCGGCGCGCTGTCGCACGCGGCGGTAGTACGCCGCGAAGTCCGCGACGCGATAGCTTTCCGCCGGAAATTCGGGACGCGGCGGGACGATGTGCATGAACTCGGGAACGAGGCCCTGGATTCCCGAGAGCAGATCCGAGTAGAGGCAGAGCTGGAGCACCGATCCGCCGCGGGTCTCCAGCGCCAGCTTGGTGTCGTACACCTCGTAGGACCATGGGCCGAGTCGGCTCGGCATCGCCACCCGCCGGAGCACGTCCGCTCGACCGAGCCACCGGCCTGAACGGAGCGCCGCCTGCACGATCACGTCCACGCCCGAATTCATTGCGGCTAGCGTGCGCTCTGCCGCCGCATCCTCGGATTCGCGGTCAGGCGGCAGCGAGAGCCCGAGTCCCCGAGCCTCGAGATGGGCCAGGTACGCGCGCTCGTGTTTGTCCCCGAGCTCTCGAATCAGGTCGAGATCGGCCCGCTTCGGAGGCGACCCCAGACGCTTCTCCACCACCGCGCGATTCAGCGCCGTGAGATGCCGGCACGCGAGGTGATTTGCGAGATCGGTCGCCGAGAGGCGGATGGTGCCGTCGAGGAGCTTCATCGCTTGATAGGATCCCCGGTCAGGCGAACAGCTTCAGAGCCACGCCTTCGCAATCGGAGCAGGCATCGACGGCACTCGCGTACTCGGAAAGGCACCGGGGGCAGTAAGCCAGGGCGCCTTCGGACCGGCGCGCCGGCTCCGTCAAGAGCGGAGCGACGGAGCCGAGCCGCTTCGCGATCAGCTCGCGTAGCTCGGCTCGCCGCTCCAACGGCGTGTCGGCCGGGCTGTCTCCATCGGCCGCCGGGAATTCTATCCTGCGAAGGTACGGCGCGGCGACATCTCGAAATGCCTCGTCGTCGCACAGTAGAAGCGCGGCTGCGACCGGGTGGGTCTGCAGGGCGAGCCGCTTCGTGAGTACGACGTGCCCGGCCGCGGCGATGGGTGGCGCGATGATGAGCGGCAGGACGGCTGCCCATCGATCCTCACGGCCGACGACTCCTCGGTAGGCGCGCATGAACGAGACCACCGTGATCACGTGGAGAACGATGAGCCCGCCCAGGAGGTACGGCCACGATCGCGTGATGCCCACGATCGACCAGACCACCGGCAGCAGAAGGAAGAGGTGAACGGATAGCGCGATCTCGGCCCGCAGCAGGGGCTGGACGCATTCCCTGTACTTGGACAACCGCATCCGCAGCTCGGCCGGACTCAAATCGCCCGTACGAGCGGATCCCGATTGGAACACACCCCCGAACGGGTTCAGTGGGTTGCCCACCACCACCCCGGCACGTTCCGTCGCATCCACGCGGCCGCGAGGCACGGGCACGCACCTGGGTCCGGGCGGACCATGGAACACGATGGCGCCGGCCCGCCTCCAGCTCAGATACTCGAAGGAGCGGAGCCAGCAAAGGACGAGGAATAGCGAGATCCACTCGGGCATGGGTCAGCTCGGCTTGATCGTCTCCTCGTTCTTCCCCCAACCCAAGATCGTCTTGAAGAACCGCTTGATCGCCGCGGCAGCGCTGAGCACCGCGAGGACGATCAGCTTCCAGAACTTCGCGAGGAGCCCGGTCTTCATGGCGACGGCGCCTGCGCCTCCCGCAATCAACGCCGTCAGTCCATATGCGGCCAACTTGTCTCCCTTGCGGTACTCGGCGTAACGGTGCCCCTCGTTGTACTTGAATCCATTCAGCACGTTCTCGTACGCCGGAATTGCCGTGGCCTGTTCCTCCGGTGACAGCACGAGATCGGCGCTCATGTATCCCTCGCGGCCCAGGAGACGGACCGAGTGGTTCACGCCCTCGCCGTGATCGCCGTGAACACGGACCGACCAAGTCAGGTTGTTGGTCCTGGCGTCGTAGAAGGGAGGCTTTTCCCAGCCAACCAACTCGACGGTCCCCCATCCGCGCTTCTTGAGCTCCTTGTTCGCCTCCACGTTGTTCTCCTTGAGCGTCTTGAAAATGGCGACGGCATCCAGCTCGTCCTTCTCCGAATCGGAGATATGCCCCACGTCGTTGTAATCGAAGAGGGCCCACCAGCGGGCATCGTTGCTCGTTGGGATGATGACGCCGAGCATGTCGTCGTTGTGCAGGTTGTGGGTCAACGTCATCCACTTCTTGGTTCCCTCCTTGCCGGTGAACGCCATGCCCGCGGGAATCTGGACAGTGGCCTTGTCCCCCAGGGCGCCGGTGGCAGGCCCCTCCAACCAATCGATGGATTCGAAGAGCTTCTGCGCTTCCGGGTCGGGTTCGGCGGAGCTCGGCGAGGGGGCGAATAGGAGAAGGGCAACGATCCAAGGCAGAACGAGCCGGAACGAGGGCATTCGACACCTCCGCATCAATAGGGGGCGCTTGTTCGGCCGGGTGCAGCGTAGGACCGATGGATCGGCTGGAGCAAGCCCTGGCTGGAGGAAGAACGCTCCCGTTCCCTTGAAGCGCACGGTACAGCCCAACCTTTCCACGCGAGCCCCAACCCGCTACACTCCCGCCCTCAATGCCCCTAATCACCGGAACCAAGCTAGGCACCTACGAGATCCTCGCGCCCATCGGCGCCGGGGGCATGGGCGAGGTCTATCGCGCCCGCGACACGCGGCTGGGCCGCGAGGTCGCGATCAAGGTGCTGCCGCGCGATCTCGCCGATACGTCCGAGATCCGCCAGCGCTTCGAGCGCGAGGCGCGGCTCATCTCCTCCCTCAACCATCCCAACATCTGCATCGTCCACGACGTCGGCCACGAGGGGCAGGACTTCTACCTCGTGATGGAGCTGATCGAGGGCGAGTCGCTCGCCACGCGCATCGAGCGCGGCCCGCTGCCGACCGAGGACGTGCTCCGCTTCGGTATCCAGATCGCGGACGCGCTCGATCGCGCGCACAGGGCGGGGATCGTGCACCGCGATCTCAAGCCCGGGAACGTGATGCTCGCCCGCTCCGGCGCGAAGCTGCTCGACTTCGGGCTCGCGCGCTCCGGAGGGGGCCCCGTGCAGCAGGCCATCTCGGGGATCAACTCCCCCACAATGAGCCGCCCGCTCACGACGGAAGGCACCATCATCGGAACCTTCCAGTACATGGCGCCGGAGCAGCTCGAGGGGAAGGAATCGGACGAGCGCACGGACATCTGGGCGCTCGGCTGCGTGCTCTACGAGATGGCGACGGGCAAGCGCGCGTTCGCGGGCAAATCGCAGGCGTCGCTCATCTCCGCGATCATGGGCTCCGAGCCGACCTCGATCGCGCAGGTGGCGCCCTTCACGCCGCCGGCTCTGGAGAGGCTCGTCAAGGCGTGCCTCGCCAAGGAGCCGGACGAGCGCATCCAGACCGCGCATGACGTGAAGCTCCAGCTCCAGTGGATCGCCGAAGGGGGATCGCAGGCGGGTGTGCCCGCGCCCATCGCGGCGAAGCGGCGCTCGCGCGAGCGGCTCGCCTGGATCGCGGTGGGGGCGCTCTTCGTGTCCACCCTCGTGCTCGCAGCCGCGGCGCTCAAACCGAAGCCCACGCCCAAGCCGGTGATCTTCGACCTGACCGCGCCCGCGCAAGTGCGAGGCATCGATCTGCCGCGCATCTCGCCCGACGGGCGCAAGCTCGCATTCAACGCGATCGACTCGCTGGGAGCGACCTGTATCTGGGTGCGCGCCATGAACTCGCTCGACGCGCAGAAGATTCCCGGCACCGAGGACGCCACCCGCCCCTTCTGGTCTCCCGATAGCCGATTCCTCGCCTTCTTCGCGAACGCCAAGCTCTTCAAAGTGGACGTGAACGGCGGGCCTCCCATCGCCATCGCCGATGCGCCGCGCGGCGCGGACGGCTCCTGGGGCGCGAAGAACATCATTCTCTTCGATGGCACCGCCGCGGCCGACTCGGTTCAATGGGTCTCGGCCGCCGGTGGAATCCCCGCCGGCGCGACGATCATCAACCGAAAGAAAGGCGAGGCGTTCACTGCCTGGCCTCAATTCCTGCCGGACGGGAAGCACTTCCTCTACATCGCCTACGGAACGACGGTGGGCCTGCAACGCGACCTGCGGGTCGGCACGATCGGTTCGATCGAGACGACATCCCTGGGTGAAGCGACCTCTCGCGTCGAATATGCCCTGGGCTATCTGCTGTACGTGAAGAATGGAGTCCTTCTCGCACAGAAGTTCGATGCTGGAGCCCGCAAACTCACCGGCGATCCCTTCCCCGTGGCCCAGAACGTGGAGACCGGGTCCGAAGGATCGGCACGCTTCTCCTCGTCCACCGAGGGGACGCTCGTCTACCGGACGGGTGTCGGTGGGGTCAATCGGAGGCTTCTGTGGCTGGATCGCACGGGCAAGGAGATCGGCCAGGTCGGACCGGCGACCGGTTATCGCTGCCCTGTGATCTCACCCGACGGCAGCCAGATCGCGGTCCAGGTGGTCCCCGCGACGGGAGCTTCGTCGATCTGGACGTTTGACGTGGAGCGGAATGTCGGCTCGCGCTTCACGCTCTCGGACACGGACGATGCGGGGAATGCGGTCTGGGCGCCCGATGGATCGGCGATCGCCTATAGCGTCAAGCGCGGCGGGTTTCAGAATCTGGCGGTGAAGCCATTCGGCGGCTCCGGCACGGAGAAGGTCCTCCTTGGCGGAACCGCGACCTACACCCCCATGAGCTGGTCCTACGATGGGCGGTGGCTCTTCGGGCACAAGCGGGACTCAGGCAGTCCGACCTTCGACATCTTCGGAACGCCGATGAAGGATCCTCCCCGCGACATTCCCGTGCTGGCGACGCCGTTCCACGAGTTTCAACCAGCGCTCTCTCCGGACGGGACCCTGCTCGCGTACGGCTCCACCGAATCCGGCAACGACGGCGATGTCTACGTCCAGACCTTCCCCGATGCGGGTGGAAAGTGGAGAGTCTCCACCAACTCGGGCAGCGAGCCCCACTGGCGCGCGGACGGACGCGAGCTCTTCTATCTCGACAACAGCCGCAACGTCATGTCGGTCTCGATCGAACCCGGCGTGGGCGGCAAGCCTCCCAAGTTCGGCTTGCCGAAGCTTCTCTTCAACGCTCCGGTGAGCCGGGATTTCACCATCCGCAATCGCATCGACGTGACGAAGGACGGGAAACGGTTCCTCGTCGTTGCGGTGGGAGGCGGGGCCACGGTGGCGCCCACCACGGTGGTGCTGGATTGGCTGGGGAGGCAGGCGGGGCGGTAGGGGCAGTTCGGGCATCTTCATCGTTCGGTTATCATTTCCCTCCATGAGTTCCGATTCCCAGAAACCCTCGACCGGACCCTTCGGCGCGTTCGCCAAGCTCTTCCGGCGTCAGCCCACGCAACCCGAGCCCGAGGCGCCCGCGGGATCCCATCCCACCTCGATCGGCAAGTACGCGATCGCGCGCGAGCTGGGCCGCGGCGGGATGGGCATCGTCTACTCCGCGCGCGACAAGGACCTCGACCGGCTCGTCGCGATCAAGGTCATGTCCGCGCAGGCGGGGGCGCCCGGGGATGACGACTCGCGCAAGCGCTTCCTCCGCGAGGCGCGCGCTGCGGCAAGCGTGAATCACCCGAACATCGCGCAGATCTACGAGATCGGGGAGCACCGCGGGGAGCCGTTCCTCGCGATGGAGCTGCTCGAGGGCGAGTCGCTCGCGGATCGTTTGAGCGACGGGCCGCTCACCGTGAACGAGACCGTTCCGATCGGGCTCGGCATCCTGGCCGCACTCTCCGCGCTTCATGCGCGGAACGTCATCCATCGCGATCTCAAGCCGTCGAACGTGTTCCTCACGCAGCACGGCGTGAAGCTCCTCGACTTCGGCCTCGCGCGTCCGCTCGACGCGGCGACCCAGGTCACGAACCTGACGCAGGCGGGCATGCTCATCGGGACGCCGCGCTACATCGCGCCCGAGCAGGTGACGGGTCAGGAGGTGGACGGGCGCGCGGACATCTTCGCGACGGGCGTGATCCTCTTCGAGATGCTGGCCGGGCGCCCCGCGTTCATCGGGAACAGCTTGATCGAGATCCTGCACGCGACGATCCACGAGCAGCCCCCCGCACTCACGGGATCGCCGGCGGTGGCGGCGCTCGATCGCGTGATCCGCCATGCGCTGGCCAAGCGTCCGGCAGAGCGCCCTCAGACCGCGGATGCGATGGCCGAGGAGCTGAAGCGGGTTGCATTCACGTCGGGGGATGAGACGCCGCGGCTCGCGCAGACGCTTTTGAGGCTCGTCGTGCTTCCCTTCCGCGTGCTCCGGTCGGATCCCGAGACCGACTTCCTCGCGTTCAGCCTCCCCGACGCGATCGCAACGTCGCTCACCGGCTTCCATTCGCTCGTGGTTCGTTCGACCTCGACGGCGGCGCGCTTCGCCTCGGAGACGCCCGACCTCAAGCAGATCGCGTCCGAAGCGGACGTGGATCGCGTGGTGATGGGCACCCTCATGCGATCGGGCGAGCAGCTCCGCGTGACGGCGCAGCTCGTGGAGGCGCCGGGCGGGACGCTGCTCACGTCGCATTCGGTGATTTCGTCTCTGGGAGATCTCTTCCGGCTGCAGGACGACATCGCCCATCGCGTGGTGGAGGCGCTCGCGATTCCGCTCCATGGGCAGCCGACGACCGCGGACGCGCCCAAGGATGCCCGCGCCTACGCGCTCTATCTCGAGGGCAATGCGCTCGCGGGGGACATCAAGCGGCTCACGGAAGCGCTCAAGCTCTACGAGGAATGCGTGCGGCTCGATCCCGGCTTCGCGCCCGCGTGGGCGCAGCTTGGTCGCGGATATCGCGTCGCCGGAAAATTCCTCGCGGGACATGAAGATGGCGAAGCGCGCGCCGAGGCGGCGCTTCGCCGGGCGCTCGAGCTGAATCCGCGGCTCTCGGTGGCGCACAAGTTCTACGCCGGCCTCGAGGCCGACAGCGGACGCTCGCTCGCCGCGCTCTCGCGATTGCTCGACGAGGCGAATCGCCACGGAAACGATCCGGAATTATTCGCCGGCCTCGTGCACGCATGCCGCTACTGCGGCCTCTACGAGCAATCGGTGCTCGCGCACATGGAAGCGCGGCGACTCGATCCCAAGATCACGACGAGCATCAACGGGACCTACATGATGAATGGCGAGATGGAGCGCGAGGTGCTAGCCGGGTCCACCCCGAGGCCCGATTCGGACGCGGAAGTCTCGCGCGTCATCGCGCTGGGATCCGTGGGTCATCTGGAGGAAGCGCTCCAGGCGCTGAGCGCCATCCGCGAGGACAATCACGTCCCGGTCTTCCATGTCTACACGGAGTACATGAAGGCGTGGCTCGAACGCCGTCCCGCGGACATGCTGAAGCAGCGGGCCAGCATGAAGGGGCTCAAGGTGCTCGACGATCCCGAGGCGATGTTCCAGGAGGGCTTCATGCTGTGTGGCGCCGGTGATTTCGAGCACGGGCTCGCGCTTCTCAGGAATGCGAATGCCAAGGGGTACTTCGCGCCGTACAAGCTGGCGAGGAGCCGCGATTTCGACGCGGTGCGCCGGACGCCCGAGTTCCAAGCGATCCTCGCGGACGCGGAGGCCGGGCGAGCGCAGGCGATGGTGGTGTTCCGGCAACGGAATGGCGAGGCGCTGCTGGGCCACTCCGCGACGCCGGTGGCGGCGTAGGGGCGACGCCGGTGGCGGCATAGGGGCCGCGCCGGTAGCCGCGTAGCTCGGCCGAGGCCGAGCGATCACACGCCGAACTGCCTCAGGTGATGGTCCATGTGCAGGTAGGCCCACCGGAGCCACTCCGCGCGCGATAGCTTGCCGAGGAAGGGATGCTCGCGGCCCTCGAGTTCCGTGTCGGTCACCATCCGTTCCACCAGGCCTCGGAGCTCCGTGATGTCCTTCGCGAGCTCGGCGGGCTTGGTTCCGCCCCCGCGCACCTGATCCAGCTCGGGCCGCGTCGGGATGCCCGAGGGCCACGGCACCGGCGCCCAGAGCGCGCCCCACTTGAGCACCGTTCGAGCCCACCACGGCGTGTAGACGCTGACCGACCGCTGCAGGAGGGCGACGCGCGCGTTGTCCGCGAGATGACAGACCATCTGTTGCACGGTCATGCGGCCCCAGCGGCGAGAGCTGTCGGGGCCGAGCGCTTGCAGACGGCGCACGATGTTCGCTTTGTCGTTCGGTTGGGCTAGGGATTTCATCGGGAGCCGCCGGCAGGGCGTTCGCTCTACCCCGTCTCCCCGATGGGATCGCGGAGGATCGAGCGGC
>Ga0105248_10001874_pt1 | contig 23324 bp, 18 predicted proteins | sample KBSS34metaG_FD_81524 | JGI IMG/M metagenome (GOLD analysis project Ga0105248, IMG submission 81524) | Switchgrass rhizosphere microbial communities from Kellogg Biological Station, Michigan, USA - KBS S3-4 metaG | ecosystem: Host-associated > Plants > Roots > Rhizosphere > Soil | place...
CGCGCCCGCTCCGTGACCGGTGCGGCTGCGAATGCGCTAGCTGCGGCATGGCGCTGACCGCCGTGAATGCGGCGAAGGCGGAGTCCATCAGGCGAACGAACACAGCTCGCCGCGTGAGCTGGAGCGCTCACATCGCTCCTGGCGTTCGCGCTGCGGGTGGCGTGTCGGACCCAGTTGCCTGCTTGCGCTCGCGCTCATAGGACGACCCTACCCGGCTGGCCGCAAAGACGCCCAGGTTGATGTCGGCTGTCTTCTCTGGGCGCGTTGGCAGAAGAGAATGCCGACACACGCGAATGCGGCAAATGAAGTAAACGGCGCTCGCGTCTGAGACTCCGAGCGTAATGAACGGGGGGACCATCGCCAGCCCCATGGCCACGCCGTAGGAAACCCCCCGCCTTCCTTCGCGACGCTGACACCACTCTGCACATGATTAGACCGATGGCAGCGAATACCAAGCACATAGCAAACTTGGGCATCTTGCAGAGCATGAACCGCCCGGGCAAGATGAATGACAACGCGCACATGGAATCGTTCTTCCACTCAATGAAGGCGGAGTCGCTGTTCGAAACCGATGCTCAGTTGCGCAAAGCGCTGCACAGCTACGTCGGCTTCTACAACAGCCAGCGACTGCACTCATCGCTGAACTACCTCCCTCCGGCCGCCTTCGAGTGGACGCAGGGCCGCCAACCACCATGTGTCAACTAGAGCGGTGCAAGTTCCCCGCGAGGGCGGTGCCTGAATGAGACGTTAAATCGCAAGTGCGTCGCGTCTCCTTCGCCCAGTGACCCGTTCTTGTCGGCGTCTGGGGTCCGATACTTCTACTACTTCTGCATTTGGCGCTCATGTTTGTCGTGAGCGCGCTCGGGAACGCAAATGAAAATGCTCCGCTGTCATGGAGAGAAAGTGACTCTTAAAATGCGCGCGATCATCCTGACCATGGTCTTGGGCATGACATGGGCCCAATGCGAAGCCTCCGATATCGCCATCGAGCACGCGATGGTCTATGAGGCACCGGGCGAAGCGGCTATCGTTGACGCCACAGTTCTGATTCACGACGGCCGCATTGCAGCAGTCTCAAAGCGCGTCGCGCTGCCGTCGGGCACGACGGTACTGGCCTGCGAGGGCTGCGTCATCTTTGCTGGCTTCTGGAACTCCCACGTCCACTTCATTGGCCCACAATGGCTTGACGCGGCACACGTCGCACCGCAAACGCTGGAGCGCCAACTCCAAGACATGCTCACGCGTTCCGGATTCACCTCGGTCGTTGACACCGGATCGGATATCGAAGTTACGCGCGATCTGCGAGATCGAATCGAGCGCGGGGAGGTCGCGGGCCCGCACATTCGGACTGCCGGACTGCCATTGTTTCCCGCGCGGGCCTTGCCCTTTTACTTGGCCAATCTGCCGGCGGCATTCAAAGCAAGATTGGGCCAACCCACATCGCCCGACGAAGCCCGAAACTTCGTAGCGCACAATCACGCGGCTGGGGCGGACATCACCAAGCTGTTCACGGGCTCGATCGTGGCACCGGACCAAGTGCAGCCGATGCGCGAGGAAATCGCAGCTGCCTCGGTCTCGGAGTCGCATCGCCAGGGTGTACCTGTCTTTGCGCACGCAACGAACCTGGAAGGGCTTCGCGTCGCGATTGCAAGCGGCGTCGATGTACTGGCGCATGCACCTGAGCACCTCAACGGTATCGATCGCGCCATGATCCAGGATCTCGCCAAGAAGCGCATCGCGATCATTCCCACGCTGATGCTTTTCGCACAGGACCGGAACATTAGCGAGATCCGAGATCTCGTGCTTTCTGCCCATCGCGACGGCGTTCATCTGATCTTCGGTACCGACACAGGGTTCCTTACTGACTACGACGTATCGGAGGAATATAGGCAACTGTTCCTGGCCGGCCTGGATATCGACGATATTTTGGCCATGCTCACGACTGCTCCTGCTGCTCTTTTCAAAGCCGATCGCCATCAAGGGCGCGTCGTACCCGGCATGGACGGCGACCTGACCATTCTGAGTTCGGATCCGAACAAAGAAGGCGTAGGCGCGTTTTCCAATGTCCGCTACACGATTCGCAGCGGTAAAGTGCTGTTTGACAGCGCGCGGCCCGTCCGTTGACCGAACGATCTTCCCAAGTGTTTTTCGCCACTTAATCATGGTCAGCGCTAGGCCGTGCATTGAGCGCCCGCTCTTCTAAGGATTGAAGGGCAGCTTTGGGTCGGTTCGGTGAGTTCGCTGGCCTTAGCAGCAGACATTCGATCGACCGTTGATCCGAGATGGCGCTCGCGACCATGTGAAGGTCAGCTGCTCCCTCCGGACCGGCGCGCTAGCGCGGCAACAGCCCTCGGAACCTCAACGACAGCAATGCAACCGTGGGTTCGGTTCGAGGCCGATCGACAGCAAGCGCGGCGCAGCCGGCACTCGTAACCGCCAGTTGGAGGTCGGAACCGCATCGACAGCGGCGGCTGGCCGAAGGCCGCTTCCGGCGGTTCCATACCGGTTGTTTGGAGCGCGGCACCGAAAGCCACCACTCAGGCCAGCGCAAGAAAGAAAGGGGTCGCGATGCGACCCCTATTTCATTCGGCGATACCGCCGCGTTTACTTCGTGGCAGCCGGGGCCGAAGCGCTCTTCGCCGGGGTCTCAGCCTTCTTGGTCGCGTGCTTCGTGTGCGCCTTCTTCTCCGCGGCAACCGGAGCAGACGCGCTTTCGGCAGAAGGCTTTGCTGCGGGCGCCTGGGCGAATGACATGGCAGCGACAGTGGACAGCAGTGCGGTGAGCAGGATCTTCTTCACGTTGGCTTCCTCATCCAGCGAGATCGTGTTGTGCTCCGACTCTCTTTGAGCGGGCTGCGGCATTCGCCGAGCTTGGTGATTCAACGGCGCTGGGTCAGATTCCGTTGACGGTCGATATCGAGCTTGCTTACCCCCCGCATAAAGAGATAGATCCGCGCGACTGCATTTCCGCCCTCCGCAGAGATTGCAGATCAATGGTGGCAACTCAATCCCCGGCACGCAACGTAGCGAAGCATGCAGGTGTTGCGGCTGGAAGACCCTCGAGAGTCACGACGGGAACGCGCGGGGCATACGCACATGGAGCCGAACATGGTGTCGACCGAGTCGGTCGGATTTCACGAAAGCCCGTGGCCCGGACGCAGGCCGTGCAGGCGCTAGGTTGGCTCGCGCACAAGAATCCGTGCCCGGCCGCGCACACGCTTACCGCATGCGAAGCGGCTTCGAAAACTTGATGAGGGAGGTCGTTGATGCGCAAGTTCACCGGATTCGTGCTGCTGCTGTCGGTGCTGGTGGTCGTGCTTGGAGGCTGTTCTTCCTCCAAGACCGTGCTGGTCTCCGTGCCGCCGCGCGTGCAGTTGCATGAGTACGGCACGCTGGGCTTGGTGGCGTTCGACTCCAACGCCGATCCGGCCATCAACGCGCGGGTCACGCGAGAGTTCGAATCCCGCGTGCATGCCGCACAGCCTGGCACGCGCATTGTGGAGCTGGGCAGCCGCGACGCCTTGCTGGCGTCGGTCGGCGCGCGTCAGCTCGACCCGCAGACGCTGCGCCGGATCGGCGAGAAGTACGGCGTTGATGCCATCTTCGTGGGCAGTCTCACGTACTCCGAGCCCAAGACCACCGACGTCAGCCTGGCCGACATCACCAAGCTCGAAGCCGGTGTGCGCGTCGAGGTGCGCGGCGACATCGACAGCAAGCTGGTCGAGACCCGCAGCGGCGCCAGCGTGTGGAGCAGTTCGGCATGGGCGCGTCGTCCGTTGGGTCAGTTGAACGTCTCGGTCGATCAGGGCGTGAGCGGTGGCGTGCGTAGCGCCAATCCACGCGAGGAGATGGTGCCCGCGCTCGTGTCGCACCTGACTGAGGACTTCCGGCCGAGCACGGTGCGGCAAAGGGTCGACTGACAGTCCGACGGTCGAAGGGGATGTAGAGCGGGTGAGGCCAAGCGGCGCGTCCTCGGGAATGGTCCTGCAGGCATTCACCGCTCTCTCCCGGCTTGACGGTCCGACAGCTCTGAGATGGCTCGGCCTCGCGCCTTCTCGCGCTGAGGGTCCGCTTCATCTGACGACCAGCAGGCGCTCTCGACCCCGAAGCGGGCACTGCGGCAAGCGCAAGAACCAGCATTCATGCGGGCTCGCGAGGGGCGCAGGAGTAGCATGTAACGAGCAGGCAGGCTCGGGAGCCACACCATGGGCGAACCGCAACACGCAGACGGCGCCGTACCGCTGACGGCCGACGCTCTCCGACCCACACTCGAAGCCGCCAACGTTGCGATCATCGCGTTCGACACCGAGGGCAGGGTGCTGTTTGTCAACCGGCGCCTGATCGACTGGGCCGGCATCCCGCCCGAAATGGTCGAACGCGCCCGGCTCGAAGAGATGTACGAGCAGTCCCGTCAGATGCTCGCCGAGCCATACCGGAGCTCCCCGTGCTTCGACCCTGCGGACGAGCAGGCGCATGAAGTCACTGTCACGATGCAGGACGGGCGTGTGATGCGCCGACTCAGCACGCCGGTGCGGGATTCCCAGACGCAGCACCTGCTCGGCCAGGTCTTGAGCTTCATCGACGTGACGGCCGAGGATCGCGCCGCTCGCGCGCAGCGCGACAGCGAGGTCGAGGCGCAGCGGCGCGCCGCGGAACTGGAGGCAGCGCGTCACGCCGTCGCAGTGGCAAGCGAGGTGAAGCGCAAGTTCCTTTCATGCATGAGCCACGAGCTGCGGACGCCCTTGAACGCGATCCTCGGCTTCACGCAACTGCTGGCCCTGGACCCCGCGCGCCCACTGTCGCCCAGGCAGCAGGAGCATGTCGCGCGCATCACTCGCGGCGGCGACGAACTGCTGGCCATGATTGAGAGATTGCTCGAGCTGGCGAGCATCGAAGCGGACCAGCTGCATCTGCAGATCGCCGACGTCGACCCTGCACCGTTGGTGGATGCCGGCCTCGAGTCCGTGCGCAGGAGAGCGCAGGAACTTCAGGTCGTTCTGCACCGGGGCATTTGCGACCCGATATGCGTGCGAGCCGATCCTGCCCGGCTCATGCAGGTCTTGATCCACCTGCTCAGCAATGCCGTCAAGTTCAGTCGTCCCGGCGGTGAGGTCACCGTCTCGCAGCAGCGCGACGGCGACCTCGCGCGCTTCGAGGTTCGCGACACCGGCGTTGGCATCCCCGCGCACCTGCAGCCTCAGGTGTTCGATCCTTTCGACCGCTTGGGCGTGGAGGGCGGCCCGGTCGGAGGGGTCGGCGTTGGCCTCTCTCTCTGCCGTCACCTCATTCAGCGGATGGGCGGCAACATCGGCGTGCAAAGCGACGAGGGCAAGGGAAGCACGTTCTGGTTCACGCTGCTCGAAGCAGCACCTGTGGCCAACGCGGACTTTCCACCACTGCGGTGACCGTTCCGGCCTCCAGGAGCAAGGCAATGGGCAACGGAATGGGTTGGCACCGTCCGATCGCGGTGCCCGGGCGGATGACTGCTAGAGGTAGGGCTGGTCATGGAAGCTCAACTTTGCTCACGGTCGCGCTCCAATCGCGAACGTCGGCATTCCGTCTGAAGCCAACGTTGGCTCAGCAGCGGTTGCTGTCGGCAGTGGCCGATTCCTGAACTCGGCCGGCAGACCGTACTCCGCAGCGGTCAGCCCTAGCTAGACGTCTCTTGTACGGGACGCAACGCTGGACGTCACGCACGTTCCACGTCTCTGGCAACCCTGGCTGGAAACACCTCCACCACCCAATCGATGAATACGCGCACTCGCTGCGTCAAATGGCGCGTCTGCGGATACACGACGTGGAAGGGATAGGGCGCGGGCCGCCAGAGCGCCAGGATCTCCACCAGCTCTCCCGCGCGCAGCGCAGACTCAGCCGCGTAGGCAAAGGTCTGCACGATGCCCAGGCCCGCCAAGCAAGCCGCCAGATGCGCGTTGCTCTCGTTCACGCCCACACGGTGCTCGATCTTCAGTTCAGTGCGCTTGCCATCGCGCTCGAAGCGGAACGGCACGGCGCGGCCGTTCTGGCTCGACACATAGCTCACCAGGCGATGGCCGTTGCGCAGCTCTTCTGGGTAGGCCGGCGTGCCGTACTGTTTGAGGTAGTGCGGCGTTGCGCAGGTAATCAGCGTCGCGTCGCCGAGGCGCCGTGCCACCAGCGACGAGCTGTCGAGTGGACCGCCGCGGATGACGCAATCCACGTTGTCGCCGATTAGGTCCACCGACCTATCCGATACGCCGAGGTCGACGCGGATGTCCGGATACCGCTCCATGAACTCCGGCAGCAAAGGAACCAGCACGTCGCGCGCCGTCGAGCCGCCCATGTCTACGCGCAGGTGGCCGCGTGGCTTGCCGCGGGCAAGGCTGAAGGAGGCGTCGATGTCTTCGAGGTCACGCAGCAGGCGTGTGCACTTGGCGTAGTAGTCCTGCCCCTCTGGCGTCACCGTCACCCGCCGCGTCGTGCGCTGCAACAGCCGCACGCCCAGATGCGTCTCCAGCTCCTGCACCTGCTTGCTCACGGTGGCCACCGGCATGTCGAGCGAATCCGCGGCGCGGGTGAAGCCGCCGGCTTCGACCACGCGGACGAACGCGCGCATCGCCATCAGCTGATCCATTCAGTGCTCCTGAAGATTCCGTCCCGATGATTATCCACGTCCATGGAAAGTTATTTCATTGGTCGCTGTTTGTTGTTCAATCCAGAGTACTTAGAGTTGCTCCCATGCCGATGCGAAATGCAGAGCGAAATGCACGAAACGCAGCGGGATCTCCTCCCAACCTTCCCTCTCACCCCCACCAACGGAGCCACTCTCATGAACAAGCAACTCGAAGGCAAGGTCGCCCTCGTCACCGGTGGCAGCACCGGCATCGGCCTGAGTTCCGCCAAAGAACTCGCCGCGCAGGGCGCGCGTGTCTTCATCACCGGCCGACGGCAAGCCGAACTGGACGCTGCCGTCAAAGAAGTCGGCCCGGCCGCCACGGCGCTGCGTGCCGACTCCTCGGTCCTGGCCGATCTGGACGCGGTGTACGCGCAGATCTCCCGCTCGGCCGGCAAGCTCGACATCCTCTTCGCCAACGCCGGCGGGGGCGACATGCTGCCGCTCGGCGCCATTACCGAAGAGCATTTCGACCGCATCTTCGGCACCAACGTGCGCGGCGTGCTGTTCACCGTGCAGAAGGCGCTGCCGCTGCTGACCGATGGCGCGTCGGTGATCCTGACCTCGTCGACCACCTCGATCAAGGGCACGCCCAACTTCAGCGTCTACAGCGCCAGCAAGGCCGCGGTGCGCAACTTCGCCCGCACGTGGGCACTGGATCTGAAGGACCGTGGTATCCGAGTGAACGCCGTCAGCCCCGGCCCGATCCGCACGCCAGGTCTGGGCGGCCTGGTGCCCGATGAAGCACGCCAGGGCCTGTTTGACTTCCTGGCCTCGCAGATCCCCCTGGGCCGCCTCGGCGAAGCCAGCGAAATCGGCAAGGTTGTGGCCTTCCTGGCGTCGGACGCGGCCAGCTTTGTCAATGGCGTGGAGTTGTTCGTCGACGGTGGCATGGCTCAGGTCTGAGCGCCATGTCAATCAAATACTGAAACTCACCAAGGATTCGCCATGACTGGCGCAAGCAAAGATGCAAGGCAACTACTGCTGGCCTACCTGACCCAGATCCGGGAACCGGAAAAGGCAGCCGCAATGTTCGCCGAAGACGGCATTCTGGAGCTCCCCACGATCGACGTTCGCGTGCGAGGTCCGAGCGGCGTCGCAGCGCTCGTGAGCAGCCTGCTCAAGCGGGTTCCAGACTTCAAGTTCGGGGAGCCGACCTTCTACATCGAAACGCCCGACCGGGTCTTCGCGGAGTACTCGGTCAGCGCGACGGTCGCGGATACGGGCAAGACCTATGCGCAAACTTACGCTGGCATCCTGATCGCCGAAAACGGACGAATAAAGCTCTTGCGTGAGGCTCTGGATACTGCGGCAGCTGCCAGTGCCTTTAGAAAGGATCCGGTCTAGCGCACGGCTTCTACATCATCGGCGCACTGGCACATCGATGGCGCGTGAGCAGCGTCGATGTACCTGCACTCGCACGACGCGCGACTGGCGCGGCAGATCAGTGGAGCGTTTAACGGCGAGCCGCCGTCTGATCGCGCCGGCGGGCCACCGTATCAATCTACTGAGATGAACCCGACGCCTTCCCTTCGGGGAGACCGAGTTCTTGATCAACGACCGCTGTTGATCGGAGGCTCATCATGGAATCGTGGGTTCGACTCAATCTGGGCAGGCCACGAAACGCGTCGCTTATCAACGAGGCTCCCCCCATCGCTTCGGCGGCGCGCTCCGATGTTCTGCACAGTCGGTGTGGAGAACTTTGTGGGCAGCCACTGAATTGATCCCGGCGGCCCGCGCCAGGCCTCGCTCGCTATCACTTTGCTCAATCCTTGAGCACGTGGCACGAGACCCCGGCAGGGGCGTGATTCTTTCCCGAATTTTTCCGGCGAAGGTGGTCCACACCCTTCCAAAGGGCCTAGGCCGCGACTGCACCTTGGGGCGTTCCTCTCGCGCAATCGAGGGGCGATAAAGCGCTTGTCGATTGAACAAGCGGGTCATTCGCGGTCGGTGCGGGAGATGACGCTCCACGCATGGCACGCGCTGCTCGCCCTGAGTGGAGCGCCCATGATTCTGCGCCGGCCCCCGCGTGTCCTGATCGCGTCGACCGCAACGGCGATGACGCTGCTTGCGATCGGCGGCTGCAGCGGCAGTGCCGGCGGCAAGCCCGCCATGCCGCCCCCCACCGTGTCGGTCGCGCCGGCCACGCGGCACGACGTGCAGGAGTTCGACGAGTTCACGGCGCGGCTCGAGGCGCCCGAGACGGTCGACATCCGCGCGCGGGTCGCGGGCGCGCTGGACAAGATCCATTTCCGCGAAGGGCAGATCGTCCGGAAGGGCGACCCGCTGTTCACCATCGACCCGCGGCCGTTCGCCGCCGAGGTGGCGCGCGCTCAGGCGCAGCTCACCGCGGCGCGCACCCAGGCGGAGCTGAGCAAGAGCGAGCTCGCGCGGGTCGAGAAGCTCATCGCGATCCAGGGCGTCAGCCAGCAGGAGGTCGATCAGATGCGCGCGGCCGAGCGCAATGCCGAGTCGACTGTGCGAGTCGCCGAGGCCAGCCTCACGCAGGCGCGGCTGAACCTGGAATTCACGCGCATCACCGCGCCGGTGGCCGGGCGCACCTCGCGCGCGAACGTGACGGTGGGCAACCTCGTGAGCGTGGGAGAGCCCGTGCTCACCACGCTTGTCTCCAGCGACAAGGTCTATGCGTACTTCGAGGCCAGCGAGGCCACCTACCTGAAGTACGTGCATGCCGTGCGCGCCGGCACCTTGCCGTCGGCGCGCACGAACCCGAACCCCGTCGTCATGGGCCTGGTGAACGAAGAGGGCTATCCGCACAAGGGGCAGATGGACTTCGTGGACAACCGGCTAAATCCGGTCACGGGGTCCATACGCGGGCGCGCCGTGTTCAGCAACGCGGACGGCCTGTTCACGCCGGGCCTGTTCGCGCGCGTGAAGCTGATCGGCCGCGGCTCCTATGCGGCCACGCTGGTCGCCGACCGCGCCATCACCACCGACCAAACGCGGCGCATGGTGTTCGTCGTCGGCAACGACAAGGTCGTGCAGGCGCGGCTGGTCAAGCCGGGCGCGTTGATCGACGGAATGCGGGTCGTCGAGGGGGTGGAGCCGGGCGAGCTCGTCGTCGTGGACGGCTTGCTGCGCGCCGTGCCCGGCGCACCCGTCAACCCGCAGGTGCTCAAGACCGACGAGCGCGGCATGCCCATTCCCGCTGCGCCCGCCTCGGGCCCGGGGACCGCGAAGCAGTAGGACGAGGAAGCCAGGCATGGACATCTCGCGCTTCTTCATCGAGCGGCCGCGCTTCGCGACGGTGCTGTCGTCGTTCATCTTCCTGGTGGGCCTGCTGTCGGTCTTCCAGCTTCCCATCTCGGAGTACCCCGAGGTGGCGCCGCCGCAGGTGGTGGTGCGCGCGCAGTTCCCGGGCGCCAACCCCCGCGTCATCTCCGAGACGGTGGCCACGCCGATCGAGGAGCAGATCAACGGCCTGGACGGCATGCTGTATTTCGAGAGCCAGGCCACCGCCGACGGCTCGCTCACGCTGACCGTCACGTTCCAGATCGGCACCCGCCCCGAGCAGGCCGAGACGGCGGTCCAGAACCGCGTAAACCGTGCCTTGCCGCGGCTGCCCGACATCGTGCGGCAGATCGGCGTCACCACGGAAAAGCAGTCGCCGAACCTCACGCTGGTCGTGCACATGGTGAGCCCGGACAACAGCCGCGATGCGCTCTACCTGCGCAACTACGCGCACCAGCAGATCCGCGACGAGCTGCTGCGCATCCCGGGCATGGGCGCCGTCACCCTCTTCGGCGGCGGCGACTACGCCATGCGGATCTGGCTCGACCCGCAGCGCCTCGCCGGACGCAGCATGACGGCCGATGAAGTCGTCTCGGCGGTGCGCGAGCAGAACGCCCAGGTGGCCGCCGGCATCGTGGGCGCCTCGCCCGCGCCAGCGGGCACGGACTTCCAGCTCGCGGTGAATACGCAGGGCCGGCTGGTCACGGAGGAAGAGTTCGCCAACATCATTGTGCGCACCGACCCGAGCACCGGCGGCGTGCTTCGCATCAGCGACGTGGGCCGCGTCGAGATGGGCCCCAACACCTTCGCGCTGCGCAGCCTGCTCAACAACAAGGAAGCGGCCGCGATCGGCATCTTTCAGGCACCGGGCTCGAATTCGCTGGCCATATCGGACGGCGTGCGCGCCACGATGGACAAGCTGAAGACCCGCTTTCCGCAGGGCGTGGACTACCAGGTCGTGTACGACCCGACGCGCTTCGTGCGCACGTCGATCACCAAGGTCGTGCACACGCTCGTGGAGGCGGTGCTGCTGGTAGTGCTCGTCGTCATCATCTTCCTGCAGACCTGGCGTGCGTCCATCATTCCGCTGCTGGCGGTGCCGGTGTCGGTGGTGGGCACCTTCGGCGTGCTGCATGCCATCGGCTACTCCATCAACACGCTCACGCTCTTCGGGCTGGTGCTGTCGATCGGGATCGTCGTGGACGATGCCATCGTCGTGGTCGAGAACGTGGAGCGCAGCATCGAATCCGGGCTCACGCCGCACGACGCGACGGTGAAGGCGATGCAGGAGGTGAGCGGCCCGATCGTCGCCATTGCGCTCGTGCTGTGCGCCGTCTTCATCCCGCTGACCTTCGTCCCCGGCCTTTCCGGGCAGTTTTACAAGCAGTTCGCCGCCACGATCGCCATCTCCACGGTGATATCGGCCATCAACTCGCTCACGCTTTCTCCCGCGCTCGCGGCGCTGCTGCTGCGGCCCCACGACGCACCGAGAGACTTGGTGTCAAAGGTGATGGACCGCGTGCTCGGCCGCTTCTTTCGATGGTTCAACTGCGTTTTTCACCGGCGCAGCGAGGACTACGGGCGCGGTGTGAACGGGCTGCTCAAGCGCAAGCCGCTCACCTTCGCGGTGTATGCCGTGCTGCTCGCGCTCACGGGCCTGCTCTTCACGCAGATCCCCAGCGGTTTCGTGCCGGCGCCCGACAAGCAATACCTCATCGGCATTGCGCAGCTGCCCGCCGGCTCGACGCTCGACCGCACGGATGCGGTCATCCGCCGCATGAGCGACATCGCGCTGAAGGTACCTGGCATCGTCGAGTCGGTCGCCTTTCCCGGCCTGTCGATCGCGGGCTTCTCCACTGCCCCCAACGAGGGCATCGTCTTCTTCACGCTCGCGCCGTTCGAGGATCGCACGACCGCCGCGCTTGCGAAGGACGCAATCCTGCACCGCGTCAACAGCGAGATCCAGGCCATCCAGGGCGCACGCATGTTCGTCGTTCCGCCGCCCGCGGTGGACGGCCTCGGGAATGCGGGCGGCTTCAAGCTGCAGGTGCAGGACCGCGCGGGGCAGGGCGAGCAGGCGCTCTACGGCGGCACGTGGGGAACGCTCGGGCAGATCTACTCCAACCCGAAGTCGAGCATCGACACGCCTTACTCCACCTACGACATCAACGTGCCCCAGGTGTTCGCGAACGTCGACCGGGAGAAGGCGAAGCAGATGGGCGTGGCGCTGCAGAACATCTACGACACGATGCAGATCAACCTGGGCTCGCTCTACGTCAACGACTTCAACCGCTTCGGCAAGACCTACCAGGTAATCGTTCAGGCCGATGCTCCGTATCGCGCGCATGCCCAGAGCATCGTCGACCTGAAGACGCGCAATGCCCGCGGAGAGATGGTGCCCCTGGGCGCGCTCATGCGCATCGAGCCGACCTTCGGGCCGACCCGGGTCACGCGCTACAACGGCTTTCCGTCGGCGGATCTCAACGGAGCACCCAAGGCCGGCTTCTCCAGCGGCGAAGCCGAGGCCGAGATCGAGCGGCTGCTGCAGGGCCTCCCACCGGGCATGACCTACCAGTGGACCGAGCTCTCCTACCAGGACCGGCTCACGCGCGATGTCGCCATTCCGGGCACGGACTTCCATGTGTCCACGCTGGGTGCGGTGCTCCTGCTGTCGGTGGTGCTCGTCATCTTCGTGCTGGCCGCGCAGTACGAGAGCTGGAGCCTGCCGCTGGCGATCATCATGATCGTGCCGATGTGCATCCTGTCGGCGCTGTTCGGCGTGTGGCTGTCGCAGTTCCCGCCCTTCCTCCAGGTGGGAGACCTGAACATCTTCACGCAGGTGGCGCTCGTGGTGCTGGTGGGTCTGGCGTGCAAGAACGCGATCCTCATCGTCGAGTTCGCCAAGGAACTCGAAGAGCGCGGCATGACGACTCATGACGCCGTGGTTGAAGCCTGCCGCCTGCGCCTGCGCCCCATCCTCATGACGTCCATCGCCTTTTGCGCGGGCGTCATTCCATTGATCCTCGGTAGCGGCGCGGGCAGCGAGATGCGCCGCGCCATGGGCATCGCCGTCTTCTCTGGCATGGTGGGTGTCACCCTGTTCGGCATCTTCCTCACCCCGGTGTTCTATTCGGTGCTGCGCGGGTGCACCGCATCGCGTCGCGCGCACGCGATCGAGCTGCGCCACTCCATCGACGCTGCCGCGCATCCATTCCACCCCGGCGTGGACGACGCGCCCCCCGCCCGGCGCGAGGGCGCGTGATGAAGGCCCCGGCCTTCATCGGCGCGTGCATGCTGTCGGCGTGCTCCAGCGCGCCGCCGGTGGATTTGTACGCGCCCGTGCTGCCCGACAGCTACGTCAACCAGCCGCCGGACGCGAACCGGGCGGCAGCCCGCAGCGGTGTCCCCGACGAGGACGTCGCGCGGTTCTGGCGTGATTTCCACGATCCACAGCTCAATGCCCTGGTCGAGCAGGCCCTGCGCACCAACGCGGACGTCCGAATCGCGGTGGCGAATCTGCGCGAGGCGCGTGCGGTCGGAAGGTTCACCGATGCCCAGCTATGGCCCACGGTGGATGTCGTTGCGAGTGCCGCGCGCGTTCGCGCACCCTTCAACAATGGCCCGGTGGACACCAAGAGCGTCTTCTCGGCCGGGCTCGACATGAGCTGGGAGGTGGACTTGTTCGGTCGCCTCTCGAACGAGCGAGTGGCTGCGCGCGCGCAAGCGCTGGCGAGCGAGGCCGGGCTGCAGGGAACGCAGCTCAGCGTGAGCGCGGAAGTGGCCCGTAACTACTTCGACATGCGCGGACTCCAGGAGCGGCTGCGGGTGGCGCATGCGTCACTGCAGACGCAGCAGGCCATCCTCGACCTGGTCGACGCACGGCAGCAGGCCGGCCGCGGCACGGCGTTCGACACCGAGCGTACGAAGACGCTGCTGGGTTCGACCGCAGCCACGGTGCCGGCCCTGGAGGCCTCGGTGCTGCGCACGCGCTACCGCCTAAGCACGCTGTGCGGTCTGACGCCGGCCTCCCTGGATGCCGAGCTCTCCGAGCCCAAGCCCTTGCCGGGGCTGCGCAGCGTGCAGCTCGGAGCCATCGATTCCCCAGAGAGCCTCCTGCGGCGCAGGCCCGACGTGCGTGCCGCCGAGCAGCAGGCCTATGCTGCGGCCGCGCGCGTGGGCGTTGCGCGTAGCGCGCTGTTCCCCAGGGTCACGCTTGGCGGCACCCTCGGGCAGAACGCCTTCTCCGTGGGCGACCTCGGCAAAGGGTCCTCGTACGTCTACAACCTCGGCGCGCAGCTCGTCTGGAACCTGATCGACTTCGGCCGCGTGCGCGCACTGATCGAAGCCGCCGATGCGCACAACGAGGCCGTGCTGGCGGACTACGAGCGCGCCGTGCTGAACGCACTGGAGGAAACCGAAGGTGCGCTGGCGAGCTACACGCGCAGCCAGCAGCAGGCCGACCACCTCTATGACGCCGCACGCGCCGCCGAAGCCGCAGCCGTGATCGCCCGCGAGCGCTTCAGGGTCGGCACCACCGACTTCCTGTCGGTGCTCGACGCCGAGCGGGAGCTGCTGCTGGCGCGGGACAACCTTGCGCAGGCGCAGACGGCCGCCGCGACCTCGCTGGTCGTCGTCTACAAAGCGCTGGCGGGTGGATGGGGCCCGCCGGGGCCCTGAGCCCCTGCGATGGGGCTGCCCCGGGGAGCTCAGCCGAGCATGACGCGGACAGTCCCGTCGTCGCCCGTCCGTTCGCTGAACGCCGAAGCGCCCAGGACCACCGGTTCCTGCCCCTGGTAGGCGGCCACCGCAGCGGCCTCGATTTCACGGTCGTACTGCATCAGCCACAGCTGGATCAGGTTGGCCGACAGGGTGTACTTCTTCTGCGCATCGCGCCGACCCGAGGAGCTTTCAACGAGCGTCAACTCCCATTGGTGAAGCGAGTGCAACACAGTGAGGCACCACGGGTTCTACCGGTTCGCAAGAGGACTCTCTAGCATCACTCGCCTTTCACAACCAAAGTCCCTCGGAAATTGCATGAAGAAGATTGCACTCGGTCTCACCGCTTTCGCTCTCAGCGCGGCTGCTCTCGCACAGAACATCTATGTCGGCGGCGCCGTCGGCCAGGCTCACTACGACTTCGACTGCGCCGGCTCGCCGTCGTGTGACAAGAACGACACCGGCGGGAAGGTGTTCGGCGGCTACAAATTCACTCCCAACATTGCTGTTGAGGCTTCATATGCCAATTTTGGAAAGGCCAAGTTCGGCGTGCCGATTCCCGGATTTGGCGTCGTAACCGGGGACCTGAAGGGCGAGGGCTTCGGCGCCGGCGTCGCGTTCTTTGCGCCGTTCGCGAACGACTTCTCTGGCGTAGCCCGTCTGGGCGTCGCTTCCAACAAGTTCAAGCTCTCCGGCCAGTCCGAGACCAGCACCGAGGCCACCTACGGCCTGGGCCTGAGCTACAACGTGACGAAGCAGGTTTCCCTCGACCTGGCGTGGGACGGCACTCGCGGCAAGTTCCAGGGCGAAACCGTGAAGCTGAACATGTTCACGCTGGGTGCGACGTACTCGTTCTAATTGATCTGATCATTCGAATGGGTCCGATCGCAGAGCAAGGGGCCCTTCGTGCGGCCCTTCTTTTGGCTTCGACCGGATAGTGGTCGTCGACAAGCAGGTGAGTGGCTTTCGAGCGGATGCGCACGGCAAGGCCTCAGCGACTAGGCCGAACGCAAGAAGTTCAGCTTCGCCGATGGCCTCCTCAAACTGCACCTTGATCGCATCAACGCCGATGGTGACGCCGCGAACTCTGAGTGAAGCTCTCCGGGCGGACGAGCTTCGTAGGATTCCCGAATCGGCACGGGACCCGTCGGGTTACGGGTGTGCGATCCGGATCCGCGACAGAATCTGCGGCATGTCCCGCTGGATGTGTGAATAGAAACGCTTCAGGCCTGGACACAAGTAGTTGAGTCCCGCTTCGCCCGATGGCGAGCGGACCAAGCGGTTCTTCGGGCACTCGCCCCAGCAGAGGTTCAGATGCGCACAGTCCTTGCAGTACTGCGGAAGCGTGTCGCGCTTTGCGAAACCGAATGCCTTCTGCCTCTCTGAGTACGCTATCTCGCCCCAGTGCGTGTCGCGCAAGTTTCCCAATCGGTATTCGGGGTAAACGTAGTGATCGCACGAGAAAACCTCGCCGTCGTGTTCTACCGCTAGCGCCTTGCCGCAGAACTCCGCCGTGACGCACCGTTGGGACGGCATGCCAAGCGACTGCGCAACGGCCGTCTCGAACAGATCCACGTGCACCTTGCCATAGTCGCGCGAGTACCAGTCGTCCCAGACTTTGCACAGAAACAAGCCCCAGTCCTCCGGATCGACCGACCAATCGGTCACGACGGAGTCGGGTGTTCCGGGCTTCGCTGCTGGCGTGCCCACGACCGGCAACTGCGCCTGATCCCAGCGCTGCGGCGCCACACTGCGAAAGACCTTCGGTTCTACACATGGGATCAACTGAATCCGCCGCGCGCCAAGTTCGCGCGTCAGGAACCTGTACACGTCCAACGGGTACTTCGCATTTTCGCGATTGACCACGCATAACGCGTTGAATGGAACGCCGTGCTTCTTAAGCAGGCGCGCCGCTGCAACCACCTTGTCGTGCGTGGGCGTTCCGCCCTTGGTGTACCGGTAGAGGTCGTGCAGGCGCTGCGGCCCATCACAGCTCAGGCCCACAACGAACCTGTGGCTCTTCAGGAAATGCGCCCACTCCTCGTCGAGGAGCGTGCCATTGGTCTGCAGATCGTTCTCGATGCGCTGCCCGGGCTTGCGATATTGGGCTTGTAGCTCGACGACTTTTCTAAAGAACTCCAGACCCAGGATCGTCGGTTCGCCGCCCTGCCAGCTGAACACCACCTCGTTTCCTGTCTGCGCCTCCACATACTGCCGAATGTGGCGTTCCAGCATCTCGTCGGTCATTCGCGGCTGGCGCGGTTGATCGAGCAACTGTTCCTTGTGCAGGTAGTAGCAGTACGAACAGTCCAGATTACACATCGACCCAATCGGCTTAACCATCGCATGGAAGCGATGCTTCATCCCGGCCGGCAACGGCTGAAGCGTTACCGCGGGCTCTCTTTGCCTGGTCGACCTTGGCGGCGCGATGATCTTGAGCGGTTCGAACGGCATTTGATTCTCCACGTCCAAAACGAAGGGAAAGTGGCGAGGCGCCTAACCAAGTCTTGCCGAAGAACCGCGGTCTGCCACCCGATCATCATGCACCCGTCGCAGGGCATCTGAAGGCAGTTCACCGAAACTTTCCTAGGCTCGTGAGAGCCCGCCGAAGTGCCAGAAGCCCGACTTGGGCGCAGGGAATATGGAAGTCTCCGGCTCGCCGCTCGTTAAGAGGTGCGCCCTGAGGTCCGAGGCTCGACGTATGAAGGTACCGCTCTCCCAGCCAGGGTCGGCAACGAAAGTCGTCCTCCGATCCCGGCTCTGCTGCAAGCATTAAACCCGGGCGGACAGTGAGCCCATTGACCGTGAGGCCAAGGGCGGCGTTGAATGCCAGAAATGCGGGAGTGCGTATTACCGCGCATCCAGGCGGCAACCTGGTCTACACCGCTCAGTAGCCTTGGCCGATGCGGTGCATCTCGGCGGGAATGAGGAACAGTATTCGACCGCGAATTGACGCTCGTGCATTGGTGTCGTGATGATGGGCCTGGCTAGCACGGCGAGTACATCGGACTGAGGCGGCGTTGCCAGACGTTCCGCTCGCCGCTGACTCAACTTCACAGATAACGGAGTTGAAGATGAAGACAAATGTGCCGCGCTCAGAACGCACCCAGGGAAGGTTGCTGGCTAGCAGGACCAGAATTTGGAGAGGAATGGCAGCGGCTAGCCTCGCGGAGGTGCTCGCCGCCACGACCCTCTCGGTCTCGGCCGCAGATGCGCCTCGCCGGCCCAACATCGTCGTCATTCTTGCGGACGACATGGGGTTTGCGGACATGGGCTCGTTCGGCAGCGAGATCAGGACGCCCAACCTCGACGCACTCGCGAGTGACGGTGTGCGCTTCACGAACTTCTACACGCATGCGACTTGCTCTCCGACGCGAGCAACGTTGCTCACTGGTGTCGACACGCACCTGAGCGGACTGGGCAACATGGACGAGTGGACCGCGCCGAACCAGCGGGCGACCGACGGCTACGAGGGCTACATGAACAAGCGAGTGGCAACGCTGCCCCAGTTGCTCAAGGGCGCGGGTTACCACACATACATGGTCGGCAAATGGCACCTGGGCAAGGCGCCGGAACTGATCCCAGCCGCACGGGGATTCGAGCGCGATTTCTCGCTGCTTGACGGCGCTGGCAGCTACTGGGATATGACGAACTTCACGGCCACGACACCGAAGTCACTCTTCACCGAAGACGGGCGGTATCTGACGAAGCTGCCAGACAACTACTATGCGACGAAGACTTACACCGACAAGCTCATCGGGTTCATCGATGATCAGCACGGTGACGGCAAGCCATTCTTCGCCTATGTCGCCCACCAGGCGCCGCACGATCCGTATCACCTGCCGAAGGACTGGCGCAGTCGCCACGTCGGCGAATACGACAAGGGCTGGGACGTCGTGCGCCAGGAACGCCTGAAGCGACAGATCGAACTCGGCATCATGCCGGCAGGGACGCAGCTGTCCGAACGAATGTGGTTCCTGCCGGACCCCATCACGCTAGCTCCAGCGACCAGAGCCGTGATCGGAAAGAAGATGGAACTCTATGCCGGCATGGTCGAGAACATGGACTTTCACGTCGGGCGTCTGGTCAACCACCTCAAGGAGATCGGCGAGTACGAGAACACTATGTTTATCGTGTTCGGGGACAACGGCGCCGAGGGCACGGACCTGTTCAAGATGATCGCTGGAACGCCCGGCTCGCGCGACTTCCTCTTCGCGGCACTCAACTGGTCACAGACGGACCCCAACGCATGGGGCGAACCCGGTTCGTACGTCGCGTATGGACCGATGTGGGCTCAGGCATCGATGACGCCTTTCAGCCAATACAAGAGCTGGACCTCCGAAGGCGGGATTCGTAATGCTCTGATTGTCAGCGGTCCGAACGTCAAGAGGCCCAGGGGCAGCATCAACAACGGTCTCATGCATGTGGCGGACTTGATGCCGACGCTGCTCGAGGTCGCCGGCGCGAGCTATCCGAACGCGCAGGATGGACAGGGGCTCCCCGCCCTGATCGGCAAGTCCTGGGGGCCCGTACTGGCGGGACAAGCCGAGTCCGTACGGACGGATCAAGACTACATGGCCTGGGAAATTTTCGGCAACCGCGCGGTGCGGCAGGGTGACTGGAAGATTCGCTGGGAATGGAAGCCGTTTGGCAAGGGAGAGTGGGAGCTATTCAATGTCGCCGCCGATCCCGCAGAGCGAAACGACCTGGCCAGGCAGCGCCCCGACAAGCTGAAGTCGATGCTCGCGGTTTGGGACAGCTATGCCCGCGCGAACAACGTGATCCTGCCGAGCCGCTCCGCGTATGAAGTAATGGAGCACTCGCTTCCCGACCGCGTCCCGGACGATCCAGGCTACCCGCCACTCATCTACAAGCGGCAGTTCGAGCCGCCCAAGGAAATGATGGCGGACCCCAAGCCTTGAGGGCTGGCCCAGCTGGACGAGTGATACGAGCGAGATCTAGTCAAGAAGATGGAGGCCTGAATGAAACCGATTGACTGCTTTGGGTTGGCTGCGGCAACGACGCTCGCAGCGGGAGCGATGTTCTCGCCGTTGGCTTCGGCCCAGGTCCCAGGGCGGTTCTACTGGAAGGGGCTGACGGACGCGAGTGCTGTGCCGCTTATCTTCAATTCGGTATCTGGCAATACGAATCCCTTCGACCCCGCTGCAATTGTCACCCCAGGAGCGAACATCGACGCCACGATAGGGCTGATAGGGTTTGCCCATACTTTTGCATTGGGCGAACGCTCGGCCATGGCCGCGATCCTGGTGCCGATGGGCCGGGTGTCGAGCGACTTGACCGTGGCCGGTAAGACGAGCCAACAGTCGGCCAGCGGGTTTGGCGACCCGACGGCCGAGTTCGCCGTTAACGTGATTGGCCCAAAGGCTCAGAACAACCTCGCCGACGTACTGCGCTATGAGCCCGGGTTCTCCGTTGACCTACTCGCTGACTTGGCGCTGCCGATCGGCAAGTACAACAACAACCAGACTCTAAACATCGGACAGAACCGCTGGTATGGACGACTGGGCGCTCCCGTCGTCTGGCAGCTCGGCGACTGGGTTCCGGGCCGGCGCACAACGTTGGAATTCCTGCCTTCCGTGTGGATCTTCGGGAACAACAACGACTACGTCGGGCAGACGCTCAAGACCGACCCGCTGTTTCAACTGGACGCGCACCTGACGCGCGACTTCATCGAAGCATTCTGGGGATCGATCGACGCCTCTTGGTACGACGGTGGAAAATCGACGATCAACGGCATCGAAGGCAAGAGGCTCAACTACGCAGCCTGGGGACTCACGCTCGGGTACAAGATAAATGACAACATGAATCTCACGTTCGGCTACAAGTCGACTTTCAATGACAGCGCACCCGACGCGGTTCGCATGGACAGCTTCATGGTCACACTCGTGGTCGGGTGGCATCCGCTGATCGAAGGTGCTCGACGACTGAAGGGCGACTAGAACAGTGGCCGCCTATCTGCGAGATAAGCCCGCAGGGCACAGGAGAAGAGCTCGTCTTCACCTCATCCATGGGCGGGCAGTTCTTGCGGCGCTACTTGATTGCTGAAACCGCAGTGGGCGGTGCCGGGAGGAACTTGCCCCTCGCCAGCGACACCAGTGACGCCAATGCCAGTCCCCCGATCACAAGGTTGGCCATCACGAACAAGGCAGGGGCAATCACTTCTACGGGACCGGTTGCTCCGCGCTCGAGTAACCGCAACGACCCCAAGGCAATCGCAGAGGCTCCGAACGTGAATCCCCAGTACCCCGGTGAGAAGGGCTGCGCGGCGATCCACGGCAAGAGTCGTAGCAGCACCAGTCCCTGCAAGAGACCATAGCCCAGCAACGCGAACGCGAAAATGTTTGGAGGACCTTCAGTCACCGCCAGGAAGGCCAGGAGACCTACCGCGGGTGGCGCCCAATGGATTCCCAATGTCGGTCGAATTGGGGGAGGAAGCGTCTCAGCGAGAAGGAGCCTGTGCAAGACCACCGACTCCATGGCCAGCCAAGCCAGCAGCCCCGCTCCGAAGAATATCTGTCCGATTTGAGTCCATCCGAGCGCCCCCGCACCGATGGCGCTGACGAAATTTCCGGCGACGGTCGGAAGAAAGAGCACGGGCGTTGTAGACGAACTGGGCCTCTCGCCGTGCCATAGCAGACCATGCTTCCAGACACCGAACATCAGCGTACCGATTGCTCCAACGGTGTACAGGATGATCGCGGGAGATCGCGCATGAGGCAGGACGCTGACCCCCATCAGCATCGTCGTGACGGGGACGAGCGCGATGTAGCAGCACTGGACAGGGTGTCGCGCCTCTGCAAGCGCAACTTCGCGCGACAGAAGCCACTTGCGGGCAAAGAGAACCATTAGCACCAGCCAACACAGCGCGGCGAGCAACGCGATCGCCTCGCCGATCCACGCAGCCGCGTGCCAGATCCGTGCGGCCTCACGCCAGTCGTTCGACAGCCCCGCGAGGCCGAGGATGATTCCGAAGAGCGACGCCGGAATCAATAGTCTTTGTGAGTCCATCGAGCTCTCCAAAAGTCTCCGGCAGGTTCGCAACCATGCCACCTCTATCCGTTCGTCGCTGGGGAAGGGGCGGCGTTTAACAGGTGCCGGGAGGTGTCTTAGGTGTCCGTGGTCATCTGACAATCCCCGCAACGCAAAGCACAGGCGCACGCATACCCACTGCGCGCGCATCTCATGTCTCCTGTCGAGCGACTATTGGTGCAAACCGACCCATGTACCACCCGTCCCGGGTGCGTCGGCACATCCCTCGATCAGGGCATCTGCGCGTCCGTCGAATGGTGCCGCACGCCGTCTGCCGCTCGCCGATGTGCCTCTGGCGGCGCTCGTGATCGTGGCCAGGCACTGCCTGGCATCAGGACCTCGACGCCGCCACCGAATCCGAACCAATTGCCATGCTCGCGCTTCAGGTGCGCGACGCATCGCATCCCGATGAGCTCGACGCCGGCGCCTGTCAATGGATGTACGAGCGACGCATCCCGGCGTTACTCCTTGAGGAACGCGAGCAAGTCCGAATTAATAGTCTCGGCATTGGTGGTCGGCATCCCGTGTGGGAAACCCTTGTAGGTCTTCAGAACGCCTTTCCTCAGCAACTTGGCTGAGAGAGGCGCCGAATCTGCATAGGGCACTATCTGGTCATCGTCGCCATGCATGACCAAGACCGGTATCGTGATCTTCTTTAGATCCTCGGTGAAATCGGTCTGAGACCAGGCAACAATCCCGTCGTAATGCGCCTTAGCGCCACCCATCATTCCTTGGCGCCACCAGTTCAAGATGGTGGCCTGGGATGGCTTGGCACTTGGCCGGTTGTAGCCGTAGAACGGTCCCGATGCAATCTCGTAGTAGAACTGCGCGCGATTGGTCGCAAGCTGGGCTTGAAGTCCGTCGAAGACATCCTTTGGAAGGCCGCCTGGATTGGCCGCTGTCTTCAACATGAGTGGTGGCACCGCGCTGATGATCGCCGCCTTCGCCACCCGGCTCTCTCCATGCCGGGCGATGTAGTGCACAACTTCTCCACCCCCAGTGGAGTGCCCGACATGCACGGCATTCTTCAAATCGAGATGCGAAGTCAGCGCGGCAAGATCGTCCGCGTAGTGATCCATATCGTGACCGCTGCCAACCTGAGAGGAGCGACCATGGCCACGACGATCATGTGCAATGACGCGATACCCTTGCTTGGCAAAGAAGAGCATCTGCGTGTCCCAATCATCGGAAGAAAGCGGCCATCCGTGGCTGAAGACGATGGGCTGACCTGCGCCCCAATCCTTATAAAAGATTTCAACGCCATCCTTGGTAGTGATCGTGCCCATACGAAAATGTCCTTCTAGAGGGTTGGCTGACGCACGTGGAGACGCTGCGGTTTGTGCCGCCGTCGAGTACGGAAAGGCAAGGGCAGACATCAGCCCTGCACCACCAAGCAGGAGGCCCCTGCGAGAGAGTTCCGACGATCCCCGTTCAAGCAAGCTCGACACATCTGACTCCTGACTCATTCCACAGGGAGCCTTAGTGCGGCACGCCGCCGCTTTGATGACTCGCAGTGAGGTAGAGGTCAATATAGTTGGGCCCCATGCTCATCGACACTGGCATTCGAGTGGGGTTGTCCGCTGCTCTGAGAGCTGTCCGTTGCCGCCTCCAAAGTAGGAGGAAGAACTTCTCCTGCAGAGGCTGGCCTCTCGAAGTC
>Ga0105248_10001875_pt1 | contig 23322 bp, 23 predicted proteins | sample KBSS34metaG_FD_81524 | JGI IMG/M metagenome (GOLD analysis project Ga0105248, IMG submission 81524) | Switchgrass rhizosphere microbial communities from Kellogg Biological Station, Michigan, USA - KBS S3-4 metaG | ecosystem: Host-associated > Plants > Roots > Rhizosphere > Soil | place...
ACGCCTGGCTGTCGCACCATCGCGCCGATGTCGGCGTGCGCAGCTCGCTCGACGTGGAGCGGCACTTCCTCGCCAAGGCGGGGCGCTCGCGCAAGCCGCCGGCGGCGACGAGCTGATTGCGGCGCGCGCTGCGCGCCGCCATTCACCGGATCACTGCAGCGGCTTCGCCTGCTTCATCTGCTCGGCCGTGAGGTCAGTCGTCGAGACGATCTTCAGCGTGTCGCCGGCCTTGGCCTGCGGGGTGCCGGTCGCTTCGAGCTGGGCGTTCAGATCGGACGGGTCGAGCGAATACATCGCGCCCGTCGCGGGGTCGACGGCGAGCATGCCGATGAGACCGCCGAACAGGATGTTCGCGACATACCAGCCGTTCACCGTGCCCACGATCTGCACTTCCTTGGGCGCGTAGCCTTCCTTGGTGAAGCGCACGGTGTATTGCTCGGACTTGAAGTAACCGGCACCGCGCTTGAGCGAGACCGTCATCGGCGAAGTGCCGGAGTGCACGCGATCACCAGCGCGGTTGATCACCTCGATATTTGCGGCGGTCGGCTCGGTGCGCAGCGTCACCGTCTGCGTGGTGCCGGAAATGATGCTCGCGCAGCCGCTCAGGGCCAGGGCGGCAGCGCCGGCCAGGATCAATCGCTTCATGTCTTCCCTCGTGTTTGTTGGTCGTGAGACGGCGCTTTGCACGTCGTCTGCCTTGCGCATGCCTTGCGCATGGCTTGCGCAAGGCCATGCTAGTGGCGGACGTTCGCGCGCCGCACCCCTGACGGAGGGATTGAGCATGACTTAGCGCACGCAAGCTGCGCGCGCCTGCACGGGTGGTCGCCCGGCCTCAGCTTTGCATCAGCCGCTTGCTGCGGGCGATCGACATGAGGATGCCGAGCCCGAGCCCGAGCGTGACCATTGCGGTGCCGCCGTAGCTGATGAAGGGCAGAGGAATGCCCACGACGGGCAGGATCCCCGAGACCATGCCCATGTTCACCATCGCGTAGGTGAAGAAGCTCAGCGTCACGGCGCCGGCCAGCAGGCGCGAGAAGAGCGTGGGTGCCTCGGCCGCGATGACGAGCCCGCGGAAGATCAGGAACACGAAGCCCAGCAGCAGCGCGATGCACCCGGTGAGGCCGAACTCCTCGCCGAAGGCGGCGAAGATGAAGTCGGTGGTGCGTTCGGGGATGAACTCCAGGTGCGTCTGCGTGCCGTTCATGAAGCCCTTGCCGGTCACGCCGCCAGAGCCGATGGCGATCATCCCCTGGATGATGTGGAAGCCCTTGCCGAGCGGGTCGGTGGTGGGGTCGAGCAGCGTGCACACACGGTGCTTCTGGTAGTCGCGCAGCAGCGGCCACACGACGTCGGGCTCGCAGATGCGGTCCTGCGACCACACGATCGCCGTGACACCCACGGCCGCGATGACGAGCACCGGGGCAATCAGCTTCCAGCTCAGCCCGGCGAAGAACATCACGTACAGGCCCGCGGCCAGCACGAGGATGGCGGTGCCGAGATCGGGCTGCTTCACGATGAGGCCCACCGGGATGCCCAGCAGCACGAAGGCGACGAGGAAGTCCATCGGGCGAAGCTGCCCTTCGCGACGCTGGAACCACCACGCAAGCACGAGCGGCATGGCGATCTTGAGGATCTCGCTGGGCTGGATGACCACCACCTTGAGATCGAGCCAGCGCGTGGCCCCCTTCTTCGTCATGCCGAAGAGCGCGGTGGCCACGAGCAGGGCCACGCCGACCGTGTAGAGCGGCACCGCCAGCCGCGCGAGCTTCTGCGGCGACAGCTGCGCGACGACGAACATCACGCCGAATGCCAGCAGCATGTTGCGCGCGTGGTCGACGAAGCGCGTGCCGTGGTCATAGCCGGCCGAATACATGGTGACGAGCCCGGCCGCCGCGAGCAGCACGACGGCCAGCGCGAGCGGGCCGTCGAAGCCGAGGAAGACGTTGAGCGCGCGCTGCCACAGCGGCGGCTTGTCGAACGCGAGGCTGCTCATGGACGTGGTGTTCGGGTTGTGTTGGGCGCCTCAGGGGCGCGCGGCGGCCAGCACCGGGGGCTGCGCCTGCGCCTCGTTCTGCGGACCCTGCTGCAGCGGCGAAGAGGCAGGCGCGCCCGGCAGGGCCGGCATGTCGTCCACGCGGCGCGGAACACCCTGGGGCGGACCACCCTGGCCGGCATTGACGTTGACGATGTCCTGCTCGGACGGATAGAGCCCTGCGACCCAGTAGTCGAAGACGCGGCGCGCGATCGGCGCGGCGGACTGGGCACCGAAGCCCGCGTTCTCCACCACCAGCGCCACGGCGATGGTGGGGTGCTCGGCCGGCGCGAATGCGACGAAGAGCGCGTGGTCGCGCAGGTGCTCGGCGACCTTGGAGGCGTTGTACTTCTCGTTCTGCTTGATCTGCACCACCTGCGCCGTGCCGGTCTTCGCGGCGGAGGTGTAGGGCGCATTGAGGAACGCGGTGGCCGAGGTGCCTTCCTTGTTCACGCCGATCATGGCGTGGCGGATCACCTCCAGGTGCTCGGGCTTGACCGGCACCGTGGCCATGGCTTCGCTGGAGAGCTGGCGGCGCTGGTGGGTGGTGGCGTCCTCGATCTCGCGCACGAGCCGCGGGCGGTAGTGCACGCCGCCGTTGGCGAGTGTGGCGAGCGCCTGCGCCATTTGCAGCACCGTGAAGTTGTTGTAGCCCTGGCCGATGCCCAGCGAGATGGTCTCGCCCGCGTACCAGCGCTGCTGCTCGGGCTTGCGGTAGAGCTTGCGCTTCCAGTCGGTGGACGGCAGCGCGCCGCGCACCTCGCCTTCGAGGTCGATGCCGGTGAGCTCGCCGAAGCCGAAGGGCTGCATCTGGTCGTGGATGGTGTCCACGCCGAGGTCGTTGGCGAGCATGTAGTAGTAGGTGTCGCACGACTGCACGATGGAGCGGTACATGTCCACCGTGCCGTGGCCGCCTTCCTTGTCGTCGCGGAACTTGTGGTTGCCGAACCAGAAGTAGCCGGGATCGGCGATGGCCTGCTGCGGCGTGCGTTTTCCCGTGGCCAGGGCCACCAGCGCCATGTAGGGCTTGTAGGTCGAGCCGGGCGGGTAGGTGCCCCGCAGCGCGCGGTTCAGCAGCGGCTTGTCGATCGACTCGTTCAGATCCTTCCAGCTTTCGGCGTCGATGCCGTCGACGAAGAGGTTGGGATCGAAGGTGGGCTTGCTGACGAAGGCGAGCACCTCGCCGTTGCGCGGGTCGATCGCCACCAGTGCGCCGCGGCGATCGCCGTACAGCCGCTCGACGAGCTGCTGCAGCCGGATGTCGATCGACAGGTGCAGCGTGTTGCCCGGCGTGGGCGGCGTGGCGCGCAGGCGGCGCACGGCGCGGCCGGCCGCGCTGGTCTCGACTTCCTCGACCCCCGTAGTGCCGTGCAGCTCGCGCTCGTATTTCTGTTCCAGGCCCAGCTTGCCGATGTAGTCGGTGCCGCGGTAGTTGTTCAGCTCATCCTCCGGCCACTCCTCGATCGTTTCCTTTTCTTTCTGGTTGATGCGACCGATGTAGCCGAGCACGTGGCTCGCGAGCTCGCCGTAGGGGTAGTTGCGAAACAGGCGCGCCTTGATCTCGACGCCAGGGAAGCGGAAGCGCTGCGCTGTGAAGCGCGCCACTTCCTCGTCGCTGAGCTTGGTGCGGATAGGCAGCGACTCGAAGTTCTTGTTGTCCTCCATGAGCCGCTTGAAGCGTCGGCGATCGCGCGCCTGGATGTCCACGACGCCGGCGAGCGCGTCGATGGTCGACTCCAGGTCGGCAGCGAGCTTGGAGGGCGTGATCTCGAGCGTGTAGGCGGAGTAGTTGCTCGCGACGATGACGCCGTTGCGATCGACGATGAGGCCGCGGTTGGGCACGACCGGCACGACCGCGATGCGGTTGTTCTCGGCTTGCGTGGAGAGGTCCTGGTACTTGAAGACCTGCAGGTGCACGAGTCGTGCGGTGAGCAGGCCGAAACCGAACAGCACCATCAGCGCGGCCGCCAGCAAGCGCAGCCTGAAGCGGCCGATCTCCTGTTCGACGTTCTTCAGGACGGTCATTGCAATGCGCACGCGGGGCGTGAAGTGTCGCGCCGCGAGATGTCGACGGGGGCACAAGGGCCGCAGGCGAAGCGGGTCATGTGCGCAGGTTCGGAGGACGCGGGGCGCTGCACCCTACAGCGGACGGTTCTCGTCCGGATCGGGAGCGCGGCGCTGCGGGGCGAGCAGCAGCAAGGCGGCAAACGGCCACAGCAGGGATTCGAAGATCGGCGCGAGCAGCATCGACCAGCCGGGAAAGGTGCCTCCGGTGAGCAGCCGCACGATCGCCGACACCGCGTGCGCGGCGAAGAACAGCGGCACGATCTGCACGGCCTGGGCGGGCACGCTGAACCACAGGAGCCGGCGGTGGATGGCGATGGCGAAGAAGCTGAGCAGCGTGTAGGCCAGCGCATGCTGACCGAGCAGGGCGCCCTGATGCACGTCCATGAGCAGGCCGAACGCGAACGCGGCGCCCAGGCCCACGCGACGCGGCTGGTGCACGTTCCAGAACGCGAGCACGATGACGAAGAAATCGGGCATCGCCGGCACGCGGCCGAACGGGACGAGGTTCAGCACCATCGCCACGAACAGCGAGCCCCAGACGAACATCGGGTTCGCCGGGAGCAGGAGCTGGTCGGAACCGCGCGGCATGATCATTTGCGGCCTCCCCTGCGCAGGTTCGCCGCAGCGCTGGCCGCGGGTTCTTCGGGCTTGGGCGGCAGCTGCAGGCTCAAGGGTTCGAGCACCAGCACGTGGCGCACGCTGTCCGGGCGCGCGAGCGGCGCGACCGAGACCTTTGCGAAGGTGGAGCCTGCCTGGCGATCGACCTTGACCACCTTCGCCACCGGAAGGCCCGGCGGATAGATGCCATCGATCCCGGAGGTGTCGAGCTGGTCGCCGGCCTGCACGTCGGCGTTCGCCGCCATGAAGCGCAGCTCCATGCCCGCGCCGGCGCTGGCCGTCGCGGGGTCGCCGAAGGCCGCGCTGCGGCCCTGCGTGCGCGCGTTGAGCACCGGGATCGCGGCGTCCTTGTCGGTGAGCAGGGTGACCTCGGAGGACAGCGGATACACCCGCGTGACCTGGCCGAGCACGCCCGACGCATCGATCACCGGCGAGGCCGGCGCGACGCCGTGGGTGGCGCCGCGGTCGATGACGATCTTGCGCGTGTAGGGATCGGCAGCCTCGTAGAGCACCTCGGCCGCCTGCGAGCGCACCTGCAGTTGCGTGCGCAAGCCCAGCAGGTCGCGCAGCTTGGCGTTCTCGCGCTCGAGCTGCTCCACGCGCAGTGCGCGCTCGGACTGCACGGCCAGCGCGCGCTGCGAAGTGGAGGCGATGGTGCGCGCCTCCTGCACGCCTGCGAAGTACTCGTAGACGGTGTCGTAGGTGCGGATGGGCAGCAGCAGCGTGCGCTCGACCGGGTTGAGCACCGCGGCCATCAGGGAGCGCAGCGGTAGCGTGATGCGAAACCGCGTGTCCGCGACCATGAGGAACAGCGCCAGCGCCGCGAAGAACACGAGACGCGTGAGCGCAGAGGGGCCCTGCTTGAAGAAAGGCGGCGGGGTGCGATCGAGAGTGCCCAGCGGCATGAAGGCCTCAGCGCGACGCGCGGTGTCCGAAAACGCGAGAGCCGGCGCTCGCGAACGGCGGCCGGCTCCTGGCGATCATGAAGCGACGCTTACTCGGAAGTGAAGATCGAGCCCAGGCGTTCCATGCGTTCGAGCGCCATGCCGCATCCTCGCACCACGCAGGTCAGCGGGTCCTCGGCCACCAGCACGGGCAGGCCCGTCTCCTCCGCCAGCAGGCGGTCGAGGTCGCGCAGCAGGGCGCCGCCGCCGGTGAGCATCATGCCGCGCTCGGCAATGTCGGCACCGAGCTCGGGCGGGGTCTGCTCGAGCGCGTTCTTCACGCTGGAGACGATGTTGTTGAGCGGGTCGGTCAGCGCTTCGAGGATTTCGTTGCTGCTGATCGTGAAGCTGCGCGGCACGCCCTCGGAGAGGTTGCGGCCCTTGACCTCCATCTCCTTCACCTCGGAGCCGGGGAAGGCGGAGCCGATTTCCTTCTTGATGGCCTCGGCGGTGGGCTCGCCGATGAGCATCCCGTAGTTGCGGCGGATGTAGTTGATGATGGCTTCGTCGAACTTGTCGCCGCCCACGCGCACGCTGCCCTTGTAAACCATGCCGCCCAGCGAGATCACGCCCACCTCGGTGGTGCCGCCGCCGATGTCGACGACCATCGAGCCGGAGGCCTCGCTCACCGGCAGCCCCGCGCCGATTGCCGCGGCCATCGGCTCCTCGATGAGGTAGACCTCGCTGGCGCCCGCGCCGAGCGCGGATTCGCGGATCGCGCGGCGCTCGACCTGGGTGGAGCCGCAGGGCACGCAGATGATGATTCGCGGGCTGGGCTTGAGCACCGAGCGCGGGTGAACCATCTTGATGAACTGCTTGAGCATCTGCTCGGTGACGGTGAAGTCGGCGATCACGCCGTCCTTCATCGGGCGGATGGCCTCGATGTTGCCCGGCACCTTGCCCAGCATGGCCTTGGCCTCGGCGCCGACGGCCTGGATGGTCTTCTTGCCGTTGGGGCCGCCTTCGTGGCGGATGGCCACGACGGAAGGCTCGTCGAGGACGATCCCTTTTCCGCGGACGTAAATGAGGGTGTTGGCGGTGCCGAGGTCGATCGCGAGATCGGTGGAGAAGTAGCGGCGCAGGGATCCGAACATGACGTGTTGGGCAGCGGGGGGCCAAAGGCGCGCGCGTCGGGCGCGCGTGTTCGACGCCGTAGTTGTGTGGGGTTCAAGCGCGGGATCGGCGAGGCGTTGAGCGAGACTTCCAGTGCCGTTCAGCCCCGTCCCGACTGCTTGTGGATAACCGGGGATAATACCTGATGGTCCGCCGTAAAGGCACGTGAAAACCGCCCGCCAAATCCGTGCTGCACCGCGTTTTTGGCGTCATTTCGTATCAATCTCCGCATGGCCCTGACCCCCGATGACGTGAGCCGCATCGCCTTGCTCGCGCGGCTCGAACTGAGCGAGCGCGAACAGGTGGAAATGCTCGCGCAGCTCAATGGATTCTTCGAGATCGTCGAGCGCATGCGCGCGGTCGACACCACGGGCGTGACGCCGCTGTACACGCCGCTGTCCAGCGTGGGCGAGGTGTCGCTGCGCCTGCGCGAGGACACGGTCACCGAAGTCGTCGACCGCGAGGCGAACCAGCGCAGCGCACCGGCCGTAGAAGCCGGCCTCTACCTCGTGCCGAAGGTGATCGAATGAGCGCGCTGCATTCCCTGAGCGTGGCCGAGCTGGCGCAGCGCCTGGCCTCCAAGGACGTTTCAAGCGCCGAGCTCGTGCAACACCTGCTTGCACGTGTGGCAGCGCATGAACAGCTCGGCGCATTCCTTTGCGTGGATGAGGCGTACTCGCTGGAGCAGGCCCGGGCCGCCGACGCCCGTCGCGCGGCGGGACGCCCCCTCGGCACGCTCGACGGCATTCCCATCGCCCACAAGGACATCTTCGTCACCCGCGACCTGCCCAGCACCGCGGGCTCGAAGATGCTCGAGGGCTATCGCTCGCCCTTCGACGCGACGGTCGTCGCGCGTCTTCGCGATGCCGGCACCGTCACGCTCGGCAAGCTCAACTGCGACGAGTTCGCGATGGGCGGCAGCAACGAGAACTCGGCCTACTTCGTGGCGCGCAACCCCTGGGACCGCACGCGCATCCCCGGCGGCTCCTCGGGCGGCTCGGCGGTGGCGGTGGCCGCGCGCCTCGTGCCCGCGGCCACCGGCACCGACACCGGCGGCTCGGTGCGCCAGCCGGCATCGTTGAGCGGCGTCACCGGCATCAAGCCCACGTATGGGCGCTGCTCGCGCTACGGCATGGTGGCGTTCGCCTCGAGCCTCGACCAGGCCGGCCCCTTCGCGCGCAGTGCGCTCGACTGCGCGATGCTGCTGCAGGCCATGGCCGGCTTCGACGAGCGCGACGCCACGAGCGCGAAGCAGCCCGTGCCCGACTTCACCGCCGCCACGCAGGCGCAGCGCGAAGGCGCGAGCGCCGCGCAGCCCCTCAAGGGCCTGCGCGTGGGGTGCCCCAAGGAGTTCTTCGGCGAAGGGGTCGCCCCCGACGTGAGCGGCGCCGTGCGCGCCGCCTTGCGAGAGTTCGAAAGGCTCGGCGCGACCCTCGTGGAGGTGTCGCTGCCGCGCACCGAGCTGTCGATCCCCGTCTACTACATCATCGCGCCGGCCGAGGCGAGCTCGAACCTGAGCCGCTTCGACGGCGTGCGCTACGGGCATCGCGCCTCGAAGTACACCGACCTGCTCGACATGTATCGCAAGAGCCGCAGCGAGGGCTTCGGCCCCGAGGTGAAGCGCCGCGTGATGATCGGCGCCTACGTGCTCTCGCACGGCTACTACGACGCCTACTACCTGCAGGCGCAGAAGCTGCGCCGCATGATCGCCGACGACTTCCAGGCGGCCTTCGCGCAGTGCGATGTCATCGCAGGCCCGGTGGCGCCGACGGTGGCTCGCCCCATCGGCAGCCAGACCGACCCGGTGGCCGAGTACCTCACCGACATCTTCACGCTGCCGGCCAGCCTGGCGGGCCTGCCCGGCATGAGCGTCCCCGCGGGCTTCGGCGAAGGCGGCATGCCCGTGGGCCTGCAGCTCATCGGCAACTACTGGCAGGAGGCGCAGCTGTTGCACGCGGCGCACGCGTTCCAGCAAGCCACCGATTTCCACCGCCGTGCGCCCGACGGTTTCTGACTCATGAGCACACCGCAACTGATTCGCGGCTACGAGGTCGTCATCGGCCTCGAGACCCACGCACAGCTTTCCACGCAGTCCAAGATCTTCTCCGGCGCAAGCACGCGCTTCGGTGCCGAACCGAATACGCAGGCCTGCCCGGTCGACCTCGCGCTGCCCGGCACGCTGCCGGTGATGAACGTCGGCGCCGTCGAGCGCGCGATCCGCTTCGGCCTGTCGGTGGGCGCGACGATCGCTTCGCTGTCGATCTTCGCGCGCAAGAACTACTTCTATCCGGACCTGCCCAAGGGCTACCAGATCAGCCAGTACGAGATCCCGGTCGTGCAGGGCGGCACGGTCGAGTTCTTCGTCGGCGAGACGGCGCACAAGGTGCGCCTCACCCGCGCGCACCTCGAAGAGGACGCGGGCAAGTCGCTGCACGAGGACTTCCACGGGCAGTCGGGCATCGACCTCAACCGCGCGGGCACGCCGCTGCTGGAGATCGTCTCGGAGCCGGACATGCGCTCCAGCCGCGAGGCCGTGGAGTACGCGAAGGCGCTGCACTCGCTCGTGACCTGGCTCGGCATCTGCGACGGCAACATGCAGGAAGGCTCCTTCCGCTGCGACGCGAACGTCTCGGTGCGTCGCCCGGGCGCGCCCTACGGCACGCGTCGCGAGATCAAGAACCTCAACAGCTTTCGCTTCCTGCAGCAGGCGATCGATGCCGAGGTTCAGTGGCAGATCGACCAGCTCGAGGACGGCCTGGCCATCCAGCAGGCCACCGTGCTCTTCGACCCCGACAGCGGCGAGACGCGCGCGATGCGCACGAAGGAAGACGCGCACGACTACCGCTATTTCCCCGACCCTGATCTCCCGCCGCTGACCATCGGCGCCGACTGGGTCGAGCGCGTGAAGCGCGAGTTGCCCGAGCTGCCGCGCGCCATGGGCGAGCGCTTCCAGCGCGAATACGGGCTGCCCGCCTATGACGCGTCGGTGATGACGCAGTCGATGGCGATGGCGACCTGCTTCGAGGCCGCGGCCAAGGCGTGCGGACAGCCCAAGCTCGTGGCGAACTGGCTGATGGGCGAGGTCTCGCGCCGGCTCAACGCACAGGAGCTCGACATCGCCGCGAGCCCGGTCGATGCGGCCACGCTGGCGCGGCTGATCGGGCGAATCACCGACGGCACCGTGTCGAACAACGGCGCGCGCCAGGTGTTCGAGGCGCTGTGGGCCGGGCGAGGCAGCGACGTGGACGCGCTGATCGAATCGCTCGGACTGCGCCAGATGTCCGACACGGGTGAGCTCGAGCGCATCGTCGACGAGGTGCTCGCCGCGAATCCGAAGTCGGTCGAGGAATTCCGCGCCGGCAAGGAAAAGGCGTTCAACGCCCTGGTCGGCCAGGCGATGAAGGCGAGCAAGGGCAAGGCGAACCCGGCGCAGGTCAACGACCTGCTCCGGCGCAAGCTCGGGTAGTCGGGAAGCGGCAAGACGGGGCGCGTGCCCCGTCGCTCAGGGCCGCGCGGTGGCCGTGCGGCCGTCTGCCTTCAGTGAGGCGCTGCCGGTGTTCACGGCATCGGCCTCGGGCGCCATGCCGAGCGAGCCCGGCTGCGCCCCGGCCCACAGCTTCTTCAGGTGACGCAATTCCGCGTCATAGAGTGACGTGATTCGTCCCACTTCGGCCTGTTGTGTCACGAGCAGCTCGCGTTGGGCTGCGATGGAGGTCTCGACCGCCTCGATCTGCGTCTTGAGCTTGAACGGCAGTGCCTTGCCCTTGTAGAACTCCGCCTCGTCGGTCAGCGGTTTGCGGTCGCGCTGAAGGTCGGCCAGGCGTGCCTCGCTCAGGCTGATGGCGCCGCGCGCGGCGTCCAGCGCGGTGTCGCGCGCCTTCTGGTGCGTCGCCTCGTCGGGGTATCGGGCGAGCATGTTCCGATCGCGTCGCACAGCGTCCTTTTGCGCAGCGCGCTCGATGGCGCGCTTGCGCTCGACTTCCTCGGCGGCAGCGCGCTCTTCGGAAGTCATGCTCGGCGGCATCACGTTGCGCACGGATCCGTCGCGATTGAGCACGCGCTGTTCGCGATCCATGCATTCGGCGATCGGGCGATCGGCCGTCATCCTTTTGCCCTGCGCATTGGTGCAGGTGAAGATCGCGGCGTCTGCGGCCAGCAAACGGCCGGCAGCCAGGAGGACGCCGGTGGCAATCATTGCCTTGCAAAGCCTCGAATTCACGGCCATCGCAGCGTTTCCTGATGTGTGTTCTGTCAGACCCCGTATCGGTCTCGATACGCCCGCACCCGAGGCAAGAACTGAGCCAAGGACGGGTCCGACTGCTTCGTCAAATACTGCAGCAAGTCACCGAGCGTCGCAATCGAGCACACCGCCAGACCCAACTCGGAAACCACATGCTGCACGGCCGAATGCGTGCCATCGACGCCGTTCTGCGCCGTCTTCTCCTGGCGGTCCAGGGCGATGGCCACGCCGCAGGGCTGGCCGCCGGCGGCGCGGATCATCGCGATCGACTCGCGCACCGAGGTGCCGGCGGAGATGACGTCGTCGATGATGAGCACGCGGCCGCGCACCGGTGCGCCCACGAGCGTGCCGCCTTCACCGTGGTCCTTCGCCTCCTTGCGGTTGTAGGCGTAAGGCACGTTGCGGCCCAGCCGCGCCAGCTCGATGGCAACCGCTGCAGCGAGCGTGATCCCCTTGTAGGCGGGGCCGAAGATCATGTCGAACTGCAGGCCCGAGTCGACGAGGCGACGTGCATAGAATTCCGCGAGTCGGCCCAGCTTGGCGCCGTCGTCGAAGAGGCCGGCGTTGAAGAAATAGGGCGACAGCCGCCCGGCCTTCGTCTTGAATTCACCGAATCTCAAGACCCCGCTCTCCACCGCAAATGCAACGAACCGCTGCGCGAGTTCGTCATTCGCTTGGGCGGAGTTCGGGGCTTCGGGCTTGCTCATCGGGGGTGTCTTCCTTGTTCCGTCTCGTGTCCTTGAACCTCAACGGCATTCGTTCGGCAGCCAACAAGGGCTGGCTGGAATGGGCCCAGCGCGGGGCTTTCGATTGTATGGGGGTGCAGGAGCTCAAAGCCCAGGCGGGCGACCTCACCGGCCGCTTCGAGCACGTGGCCGGCCTGCGCGGTCACTTCCATCACGCACTGAAGAAGGGCTACTCGGGCGTGGGCCTGTACAGCAAGCGCGAGCCGAGCGACGTGCGCATCGGCTTCGGCCACGCCGAATTCGACGACGAGGGCCGCTACATCGAGGCCCGCTTCGACACCCCGCACCGCAAGCTCTCGCTGATCAGCTGCTATTTCCCGAGCGGCTCCAGCAGCGAGGAGCGCCAGCTCGCCAAGTTCCGCTTCCTCGACGTCTTCATGCCGCAGCTGCAGCGGCTCAGGGCCGAGCGCGAGTTCATCCTCGTGGGCGACGTGAACATCGCGCACCGCGAGGTCGACCTGAAGAACTGGCGCAGCAACCAGAAGAACAGCGGCTTCCTGCCCGAGGAGCGCGCCTGGATGACCCGGCTGCTGGACGACATGGGCGTCGTCGACGTGCATCGGCACCTGCGCCCGCACGACACCGGCGAGGCCTACACCTGGTGGAGCAACCGCGGGCAGGCCTGGGCGAACAACGTCGGCTGGCGCATCGACTATCAGCTGGCCACACCGAACCTCGCCGGGCTTGCGCGCCAGGTCAGCGTCTACAAGGATCAGCGCTTCAGCGATCACGCCCCGCTCATCGTCGACTACGACCTGAAGCTCTGACGCGGCCGAGGCAGCGTGTGTCCCGGCGGTCGTGCGGCGATGTCGAAATCGGCGCGGGCCGCGCGACATTGTCCAGGCGAGACGAAATGCGTCGAGCCATCACCGACAAGGAGTCCACATGGAATGCATGCTGCTGATCTATTCGGACGGCTCGAAGTTCGAGGCCCTGCCGCAGGAACAGAAGAACGCGGGCCTGGCCGCCTACGGGGCCTATCACGAGGCGCTGCAGAAGGCGGGCGTCCTGCGCTCGAGCCACCGGCTGCGCCCCTCGGACACGGCGACCACCGTGCATGTCGAGTCCGGCAAGACCCAGGTCCTCAACGGCCCCTTCGCCGAGACGCGCGAGCAGCTCGGCGGCTACTTCCTCATCGATGTGCCCGACCTCGACAACGCGCTGTCGTGGGCCGCGCGCTGCCCGGGCGCGAGTCACGGCACGGTGGAAGTGAGGCCGATCTGGCCGATGTGATGGCCGATGTGAGCGACCCGACGCCCGCGCAATCCGAAGCCGCGCGCGCCGCCGACGCGGCCGCGCGGCGCAGCTACGGCAAGCTCGTGGCCTTCCTCGCGGCACGCACGCGCGACGTCGCGGGCGCCGAGGACGCGCTGTCGGAGGCTTTCGCCGCGGCGCTGTCCGACTGGCCTGTGCAGGGCGTACCACGCTCGCCCGATGCCTGGCTGCTGACCGTGGCGCGTCGCCGGATGATCGATGCGCTTCGCCGCCGACGCCTCGGCGAGGATGCGGCGGAGCACCTGCGCCTGCTGGGCGAGCTCGCGGCCGACGAGGTCGAGGAGCCGCACGTGCCCGACGAACGGCTGCGCCTGCTCTTCGCCTGCGCCCACCCCGCGATCGAACCCGGCGTGCGCGCGCCTTTGATGCTGCAGGCCGTGCTCGGCTTCGACGCGGCGACGATCGCCTCGGCCTTCCTCGTGTCGCCCTCGGCGATGAGCCAGCGGCTCGTGCGCGCGAAGACGAAGATCCGCGAGGCGGGCATCAGTCTGGAAGTGCCCCTGCGCGGCGCGCTGCGCGAGCGGCTCGATGCCGTGCTCGAGGCGATCTACGCGGCCTATGCGGAGGGCTGGTCCGATCCGCAAGGCTGCGACGCCCTTCGTCGCAATCTGGCCGAGGAGGCGATCTGGCTCGGCCGCCTGCTCGCGTCGCTGCTGCCCGAGGAAGGCGAGGCGCTGGGGCTGTTGTCGCTGATGCTGCACGCTCATGCGCGTCGTCATGCGCGGCGCAGCCCGCAAGGCGACTACGTGCCGCTCGCCGAGCAGGACCCCGCCACGTGGGACGCAGCATTGATCGACGAGGCTGAAGCGCTGCTCGCGCGCGCGAATCGGTGCGAGGGGATCGGGCGCTATCGACTGGAGGCCGCGGTGCAATCGGCCCAGGCTGCGCGCCGGCACGCGCCGAGCGCGGACTGGAGGGCCATCGTTCAGCTCTACGACGCGCTGTGCGCCCTGACCGGCTCGCCGGTGGCCGGGCTGAATCGCGCCGTGGCGCTGGCACAGACGCAGGGCGCGCGCGCGGGCCTCGAAGCGCTCGACGCGCTGGGCGAGCACGCGCGACTCGCCGACTACCAGCCGTACTGGGCCGCGCGCGCCGAGCTGCTGGCTCGCCTGGGCAGGCTCGACGACGCGCATGCCGCGTATTCGCAGGCCATCGGCCTGGAACGCGATCCCGCCGTGCGACAGTTCCTGCAGCGGCGACAGGCCGCGCTTCACAAGGACCCCTCATGAGCAAATACCGCGTCGAAGTGGTCTGGACTCGCGGCGACCAACCCTTCCTCGACCTGCGCTACAGCCGCCGGCACATGCTGCGCTTCGACGGCGGCGCGCAGGTGCCCGGCTCGTCCTCGCCGAGCGTGGTGCGCGAGCCCTTTTCCGATCCCGCGGCGGTCGATCCCGAGGAGGCGTTCGTGGCGTCGCTGTCGAGCTGCCACATGCTGTGGTTCCTGTCGCTCGCGGCGGAGCAGGGCTTTCGGGTCGATCGCTACCTGGACGAGGCCGAAGGCGTCATGGGGCGCAACGAGCACTCGCGCATGGCGATGACGCTGGTCACCCTGCGCCCGCGCGTCGACTTCAGCGGGGCCAGCCAGCCCACGCACGAGCAGCTCATGGCGCTGCACCACAAGGCGCACGAGGAGTGCTTCATCGCCAACTCGGTGAAGACCGAGGTCCGCTGCGAGCCGGTGACTTGAGTGCGCCGCGCGCGCTCACTGCTGCTGCTGCAGGGGCTGCATGATCTCGAAGTGCCGATCCGGCTTGGGCGCGCGCTCGTACAGGGGCATCACCTTGGGCAGGTTGGCCTGGATGTCGCGGATGCGCGTGGGCCCCTGCGGGTGCGTCGAGCCGTATTCGGCGAGCTTGGAGCCCACGCCGCCGGCATCGCCGCCGCCCCCCGTGGCCGCACCCATCTTCTGCCACAGCACGACGCCCGAGCGCGGGTCGTAGCCCGCGCGCGCGGCCAGCTCCATGCCGACGAGGTCGGCCTCGCTCTCGTCGTCGCGGCTGAACTTCAGGGTCAGGAGCTGTCCGCCCATGTTGGCCAGCATGCGGCTGCCGCTGCCCAGGCCCAGCAGCGCAGCGCCCAGCTCGATGGCGCCGCTCGTGGCCGCCGTCTTGCCCATGCGCTCGCGCGCGTGCTCGCGCAGGGCGTGGGCGGTCTCGTGGCCCATCACCATCGCGACTTCATCGTCGTTGAGCTTGAGCTGGATCAGCAGCGCGCTGAAGAAGGCGATCTTCCCGCCGGGCATGCAGAACGCGTTGATCTGCTTGCTGCCGACGAGGTTCACCTCCCAGTGCCATTGAGGCGCGCGAGGGTTCCATTCGGCGCAGAAGGGGATCATGCGCTTGGCGATGTAGCGCAGGCGCTGGACCTGCGGATGGCTCTCGGGCGCGAGGGCGCCTTGCTGGCGCGCCTGCTGCATCAGCTGCGAGTACTGCTGTGCGGCGGCCTGCTCCACCTCCTCGGCCGGAATGAGCTGTGCGAACTTGGAAGACTGGCCAACCTCCACGCCCTCGCGCGCGAAGGCGGGAAGAGCCGCGGCGACGCCCATTGCCGCGAGCGAGCCGGCGAAGCGTCGTCGGGCGGGGGAGGGGGAGGGGGGAGCGTGATCGTCCCGCGTGAGGCGCTGCGCCAGTTCAGCGAGGGCGACGCAGAAAGCGCATTGGGAACGCGGCGTGTTCATCGACACATCAGTCTCCGGAAGCCCGCCCATGGTGGAGCATTCGACGTACCTGCGGGAGCAGGGCAAATGCCGGGAACGATAGCCAGAAGGTCAGGAAGAAGTAGCTCGCATAGCCGAGTTCCTGCGCGCCGATGCCGCCGGCCCAGCCCGCCACGGCGCGGCTGAAGGCGAAGATGCTGGAGAGGATTGCGTATTCGGTGGTGGCTCGCGCCTTGCTGGTGATGGCCATCAGGAAGGCGAGGAAGGCGCCGGTCCCAAGGCCGCTGGTGAAGCTCTCGAGCGCGCTGCAGGAATAGACGATCGCCTGGTGCGCGATCGCCACTTCCGAGCCCGGCGCGGCATGCGGCACCACGTACGCAGCGCCCGCATAGGCGAGATTCGAGATGGCCTGCCACAGGCCCAGCACCCACAGGCCGCGGAAGATGCCCGCGCGGTCCACGTACCAGCCGCCCACCAGGCCGCCGGCAATCGAGAACGCGAGGCCGAGGTTCACGCTCACCAGGCCGATCTGCTGGTTGCTGAAGCCGCTGTCGACCCAGAAGGGCTTGACCATGAAGCCCATCGCCGCGTCGCCCAGCTTGAACAGCAGGATGAAGAGCAGCACGGAGAGCATGCCCGGGCGCCCGAGCAGCTCCACCCATGCGCCGAACACCGGCCCGTCCCGCAGGTGTTCCGCCTGCGGTCCACGCGCCGCATGCACGAGCAGCCCGGCGCCCAGGAACATGAGGCCCACCGGAATGGCGCCCTGGAACCACCAGGTCCCGGCGACGCCGGCGATCGAAGTCCAGCCCAGGACCTTGGCCAGCGGCGCCATCACCGGCCACAGCAGGCCGAGCAGCACGAGCGCGAGCGCGAGGATCCACTGCGGCTGCGTGCGCAGCAGCGCAAGCTCCTCGCGCACGCTGCCCGGCACATGCCCGGTGCGCGGCTTTTCCGCCGGCGCCATCAAGGCGCCGGCCGCATTGCAGGCGAAAACCGCGGCGCCCAGCCAGTAGGCCTGGGTCCAGCCGACATAGCCCGAGACGATGAGCAGCACGCCGGCGGTGAGCATGCCCACGCGATAGAAGCCGATGCGCAGGCCGTTGGCCAGCCCGTACTCGTGCTCGTCAAGCAGCTCGATCGTGTAGCCGTCGGTGGCGATGTCGTTGGTGGCCGAGAGCACGGTGAAGACGCCGATGGCGATCCACACCCACGGCCCGAAGCCCCCGCCCTCGTGCTGCGCGAAGGCGAGCATCACGCCTCCCATGCCGAGGTTCGCCGCGGCGACCCACCAGCGGTGCCGCCGCGCCCAGTCCACCAGCGGCGCCCACAGGAACTTCACCGTCCACGCGAGGCCCAGCAGCGACAGCAGGCCGATTTCCGCAAGGTTCACCCCCTGCTGGCGGAAATAGACGGGGAAGAGGTCGAAGAAGACTCCGAGGGGCAGGCCTTCGCTGAAGTACAGCAACGCCACCCAGAACATCTTGCGTTTGTAGGCGGGCATTGCGGGGCGGCTCATGTCCGCGAGGGGGGCGCTCATCGCCGGGATTCTAGGGAGCGCCCCCTCGTGCAAGACGCGCGGAATCAAAGCGAAACGACTTCATCGCGCGACCCGGGCGCAACGCGTGAAGGACCTCGCGTTTCAGGCGCGCAGGGCGCGCGCCATGGCCTCTTCGTGCACCCGGCAGCCCTTCACCGCGTCGCTGTCGAAATGCACGGCCAGCGCGTCCACGAAGGCGCGCGTCTTCGCCGGCATCCAGCGCCGGCTCGGAAACACCGCCCAGGCGGTGGTGGGCACCAGCGCCCATTGCGGCAGCACCCGAACGAGCTCGCCGCTGTCGAGCAGGGGCTTGACGGAGAAGTCGGCGACGGCGGCGATGCCCACGCCCGCGCAGGCCAGCTTGACCAGCATCTCCGGGGAATTGGCGCTGAAGCGGCGCTCCGGCAGCCCGTTCCAGCCTGCGTGGACGAGGTCGGCGTCGTGCGTTCGCGCGTCCAGCCGGTGCAGCCGCCAGGCGATGGGGTCGCCATTGCGGGCGAGCAGCACCAGGGCGCGCGCCGTCAAAAGGTCCTGCGGCTCCTTCGGCGTACCGGCGCTCTTCAGGTACGCGGGCGAGGCGTACAGCCCGAGAGTGAACTCGCCCAGCTTGCGCGCACTCAGGGTGCTGTCGTCGGGCAACTCGCCCATGCGCAGGGCGAGGTCGAAGTTCTCGCCGATCAGGTCGACGCGGCGCGGCGTGAGGTCCATCTCCAGCGTGATGGCCTCGTGCTGGGCAACGAAGTCAGCGATCACTGGCGCCAGAGTACCCGTGGCCAGGTCGCTTGGCATCGTGACGCGCAGGCGCCCGCTGGGCTGTGCCTGGCGCTGAAGGGCTAGCGCGGTGGCGTCTTCCGCTTCGGCCGCGATCTGGCGCGCGTGCTCCAGAAGAGCGTGGCCGAAATCGGTGAGGGTGAGCTTTCGCGTGGTGCGATGCAGCAGGCGCTCGCCGATCTGCCGCTCCAGGCTCGACACCCGGCGCGACACCGTCGACTTGGGCAACTGCACGCGCTCGGCCGCGCGACTGAAGCTGCCGGTCTCCGCGACGCGGGCGAAAAGGAGCAGGTCGTTCGGATCGAGAAGCATGGGTCTCCTGAGCGGGTGCCTCTAGCACGCCAATTGTTCCGCCACTGGAACGATCTTATCCAGTTGAGGCTCTACCGGATCACCCATGCAGCAAATAAATTGTTCCCATCGTCGCGCAAACCTTGCGCCGACCGCTCAGGCGGAAACTTTTCAGGAGCCCACCATGCATATCCTTCAGATCAATTCCAGCGCACGCGTCGAAGGTTCGAAGTCCACCGAGCTTGCCAACGACCTCGTTCAGCGGCTGCGCGCCAAGACGCCGGGCGCGAAGTTCACGCTGCGCGACCTCTCCAGGACCCCGCACCCCGCGCTCGACGAAGCCGCCCTGGGCGCGCTCTTCACCCCCGCCGACAAGCGCACCGCCGAGCAAGCCGCCCGAGTGGCGAAGGACGATGCCTTGATCGCCGAGCTGCAGGCCGCCGATACCGTGGTGCTCGCCGTCCCCATGTACAACTTCGGCAACCCCGCAGCATTCAAGGCATGGATCGACGCCATCGCACGTGCCGGCGTGACCTTCACGTACACCGAGAAGGGCCCCGAGGGCCTGCTGAAGGGCAAGAAGGTCTACGTGGTGCTCGCGCGCGGCGGCAAGTACCGCGGCACGCAGATGGACAGCCAAGTCCCCTACCTGCAAACGGTCCTGGGCTTCCTCGGCATGACCGACGTGCAGTTCATCTACGCTGAAGGTCTCGCGATGGGTCCGGACGCCGAGCGCGCCGCGATCGAGTCGGCCCGCGCCGAGATTGACGCCCTGGTCTGATGCATCACTGAAGGAGAGCCGACATGTCCGACGCCGTCGAATCGCGCACGCTTCGTCCCGAGACCGTCTCGCACGGTCGCGAAGTGGAGCGGCTCATCGTGGGACAGCCCACGAGCGACGGTGCGGGCGTGAAGCTGACGCGGGTGCTCACGCAGCCGCTTCAGCGCCGGCTCGACCCCTACCTGATGCTCGACGCTTTCGTCAGCGACAACCCCGACGACTACATCGGCGGCTTTCCCGATCACCCGCATCGCGGGTTCGAGACCGTCACCTACATGATTGCCGGGCGCATGCGCCATCGCGACAGCGCCGGCAACGAAGGCCTGCTGCAAAACGGCGGCGTGCAATGGATGACCGCGGGCCGCGGCGTCATCCACTCCGAGCTGCCCGAGCAGGAAGCGGGCGTGATGGAAGGCTTTCAGCTCTGGCTGAACCTGCCCGCGAGCAACAAGATGACCGCCCCCTGGTACCGCGACATCGCGAGCCAGGAGATCCCCGAATTCACCACCGAAGCCGGCGCCACGGTGCGCGTGATCGCCGGTGCCAGCCACGGCGTGGACGGCGCGATGCAGCGCGAGACCACGCTGCCGCTGTACCTGGACGTGCACCTGCGCGCGGGCGCCAGCTTCGAGCAGTCGCTTCCCGCGGGACACAACGCGTTCATCTACGTGTACCGCGGGCATGTGCAGGTGGGCGCCAGCGAGGTGGCCGCGCAGCGCATGGCCATCCTTGCGAACAACCCGCGCGCCGACGGCGTGCAGCTGCGCGCGAAGGAAGACACCCGGCTGCTGCTGATCGCTGGCAAGCCGCTGAACGAGCCCATCGCCCAGTACGGCCCGTTCGTGATGAACACGAACGAGCAGATCTTCCAGGCCGTCGAAGACTTCCGCGCCGGGAAGCTGGGCTGACGGGATGACGGCCTCTCGGCTCAGGAGTCGCTGAGCCGGGGCGCTACCTTTCCCCGCCCTGTTCGAGCCGCAGCGCCTCGCGCGCGCGGCTGGCGCTGTCGCGCACGTGGCAGCCCTCGATGTGGTCGTTCACCAGGCCCATCGCCTGCATGAAGGCATACACCGTCGTTGGCCCCACGAAGCTCCAGCCGCGGCGCTTGAGGTCCTTCGACATCGCCAGTGATTCCGCCGACTGCGTGAGCGCCTTCAGCTGGGCGAGCGTCATGCGCTTCGGCCGGCTCCTGGCTGGCGGCTCGTAGCGCCACACGTAGTTCGCAAGCGTGCCGAACTCCGCCTTGAGCTCGATCAGGCAGCGCGCGTTGTTGATGGTCGATTCGATCTTCCCGCGGTGGCGCACGATGCCCGCATCGCCGAGCAGGCGCTCGACGTCGCGCTCGGCATAGCGCGCGACCCGCTCGGCGTTGAAGTTGTCGAAGGCGCGGCGGAAGTTCTCGCGCTTGTTCAGGATCGTGAGCCAGGACAGCCCCGACTGGAATCCTTCGAGGCACAGCTTCTCGAAGAGCCTTCGCTCGTCGGTGACCGGGTGGCCCCATTCCTCGTCGTGATAGTGCTGGTAGAGCGGCGAGGCCTGGCACCACGCGCAGCGCGCGGCGCCGTCCTCGGCGAGGAAGAGTCCGGGGGCGAGGGGTTGGGTTCGGGTCGTCGGCATCCGCGGATTCTGTCGCGCGGCGCCGCCGCCTTTCATGGGGATAGCAGGAAATGCAGGCTGAAGAAGCGCCGCGCGTCGCACCACACGCGATCAGGCACGAAGCCCGCGCGGCGCGCGAGCGTGCGAAATCCTTCGACCGTGTACTTGTACGAGTTCTCGGTGTGCAGGCTCTCGCCCGCGGCGAACTCGAAGCGACGGCCCAGCAGCTGCACGTGCTGCTCGCGATCGCTCACCAGATGCATCTCCACGCGCTGCAGCCGCGGCTCGTAGTACGCGTAGTGCGCGAAGCGCTCGGGCACGAAGTCGGCGCCGAGCTCGTTGTTGGCCCGCACGAGCAGGTTGCGGTTGAACGCGGCGGTGACGCCCGCGGCGTCGTTGTAGGCCGCGTGCAGCACCGCCGGGTCCTTGACCAGGTCCACCCCGATGAGCAGGGCGCCGCCCTTGAGCATCTGCGCGGCCGAGCGCAGGAATTGCAGCGCCTCGCCTGGTGTGAAGTTGCCGATGGACGAGCCAGGGAAGAAGCCGAGCGACAGGCCCGGCTCGCCGGCGCGCGAGGACGGCGGCAGCGCGAAGGGCTTGGTGAAGTCGGCCGCCACCGCCTGGACTTCGAGCGCGGGGTACTTCTCCACCAGCGCCGCCGCGCTCGCGTGCAGGTGCTCGGCGGAGATGTCGATCGGCACGAAGCGCCGGGGCGAGACCATGGCGTCCAGCAGGACGCGCACCTTGCGCACCGAGCCCGCGCCGAACTCGACGATCTCCGCGTGCGGCCCCACGCGCTGCGCGATCTGCGCCGCGTGCTCGCGCAGCAAGGCCATCTCGGTGCGCGTGGGGTAGTACTCGGGCAGCTCGCAGATGCGATCGAAGAGCGCCGAGCCGGTGGCGTCGTAGAAGAACTTCGGCGAGATCTCGCGCGGGCGCTTCGACAGCGCCGCGAGCAGCTCGCGCGCGAAGTCGTGGCGCGGGTCCTGCGACTCGAAGGGCGCATAAGGCTCGGTGTCGGACGCGTCGGCGTCGCCGCGCGCGCCGGCCTCGAGGAAGTCTTGCGCATCGTCGACGAGGGACGGCGGCAGGGTGCGGGCGAAGTCGTCTTCATCCGGCGCGGTGCGCGGCACGGCCGCCAGCTTGCTCAGCAGGTTCGATTTCAAGCGTCCCTCGCCAGTCTCAGGCCGGAGAACTGCCAGCGCGCCCCCGGAGGAAAGAAGTTGCGGTAGCTGGCCCGCAGATGGCCGGGCGGCGTCACGCAGCTTCCGCCGCGCAGCACCACCTGGCCGACCATGAACTTGCCGTTGTATTCGGCGGCGATGCCCGACAGGGGCTGGAAGCCCGGATAGGGGTCGTACGAGGAGCGGGTCCATTCCCAGACCTCGCCGCTCATCTGCAGCAGGGCATCGTTCGCATCGGCCGATGCGGCCTGCGGCTGCAGTGCGCACAGGTCGTAGCGATGCGCATCGAAGCGCGCGCCGTGCGCCTGCGCCGCGGCTTCCCACTCGAACTCGGTCGGCAGGCGCGCGCCGGCCCACTGCGCATACGCCGCCGCCTCGTAGAGGCTGAGCTGGCTGACCGGCGCGCCAGGGTCGATCTCGCGCTCGCCGTGCAGCGTGAACACGCGCGGCACCTCGTCCTCCAGGGCGCTCCAGTAGGGCGGCGCACTCCAGCAATCGGCCAGCACCCGCGCCCAGCCGTCGCTCAGCCAGAGCTCGGGCCGGCGGTAGCCGCCGTCGCGGATGAATTCGAGGTATTCGCCGCAGCTCACGGGTCGGCTCGCGATCTCGAAAGGCCGCAGCAGCAGGGCGTGGCGCGGGCACTCGTTGTCGAAGGCGAAGCCGTGGGCCGCGTCGTGGCCGACGCGCACCTCGCCGCCCGGATGCCGCACCCAGCGCCGCGGCGCCCCTGCGCCTTCGCTCGCACTCATCAGGGCGCCGTCGGCGCGGTAGGCCGGGCGCAAAGGGTTGGTCGAGAGCAGGTGCAGCACGTCGGTGAGCAGCAGCTCCTGGTGCTGCTGCTCGTGATGCAGCCCGAGCTCGATCGTCCCCGCCGCGCGCTCCCATGCCTGCGCGCCGGCCTTCTCGATGAAGCGCTCGAGCGCGGCATCCACGTGCTCGCGATAGCGCCAGACTTCGTCGACCGATGGACGCGTGAGCATGCCGCGCTGCGGTCGCGGATGCCTCGGGCCGAGGGCCTCGTAGTAGGAGTTGAAGAGGTAGGCGAAGCGCGGGTCGAAGCTTCGATAGCGCGCCGCATGGGGCTCGAGCACCAGGGTCTCGAAGAACCAGGTGGTGTGCGCGAGATGCCACTTGGTGGGGCTGGCGTCGGGCATCGACTGCACGCACTGGTCTTCCGCGCTCAGCGGCTCGCTCAGCACTCGGCTGAGTGCGCGGACCTCGCGCAGGCGTTCCCGCAGCACGCCGCGAGACAGTCGCGCGCCGGCGCAGGAATCCAGAGGCGATTGCGGGAGGAGCTGCTGATCGGTGGAGCTCGCCGCGATGCCGGTGGAGGTCAAGGGCCTGTCTCCTTGCGACGCGCGTCCTGCGCTTCTTGTTGGAACCGCCGCGGCGCGAGCCGCAGCCAGGACCGCGCAGACTAGCACCGCCATGTTCAACCGCAAGGGCATCGCGGCTTTGCACCCTC
>Ga0105248_10001876_pt1 | contig 23307 bp, 19 predicted proteins | sample KBSS34metaG_FD_81524 | JGI IMG/M metagenome (GOLD analysis project Ga0105248, IMG submission 81524) | Switchgrass rhizosphere microbial communities from Kellogg Biological Station, Michigan, USA - KBS S3-4 metaG | ecosystem: Host-associated > Plants > Roots > Rhizosphere > Soil | place...
CGCTTCGGTCGAGATCGAGCCCAGAGACATGGCCCCTGTGGCGAAGCGCTTGACGATCTCGATCGCTGGTTCCACTTCTTCGACGGGCACCGGGGTGCTGCGATCGAAGCGAAAGTCGAACAGCCCACGGAAGGTCATATGCCGCTTGGATTGATCGTTGATGAGTTGCGCGTATTCCCTGAACGTCGCGTAGGAATTATTGCGCGTAGCATGCTGCAGCTTTGCGATGGAGTCGGGCGTCCACATATGCTCCTCGCCGCGCACCCGGAAAGCATACTCGCCACCGGCGTCGAGCGCGTCTTGCAGCACGGGGTCGTCACCAAAGGCGGCAGCGTGGATGCGAATCGCCTCGTCTGCGACCTGAAACACGTCGATGCCTTCGACTGTCGTGGTGGTTCCGGTCAGGTACTTGTCTACCAATTCACTCGACAGCCCGACCGCCTCGAAGATCTGTGCGCCTGTATAGGACATATACGTCGAAATGCCCATCTTGGACATGACCTTGCGCAGGCCCTTGCCAATTGCCTTGATGAAGTTCTTGCAACCCTTCTTGCCGTCGACGCCGGGAAGCAGGCCTTTATCAGCGAGATCGATGATGGTCTCGAACGCTAGATAAGGATGTACCGCCTCTGCGCCATAACCACCCAGCAGCGCGAAATGATGAACTTCGCGCGCAGACCCAGTTTCCACTACCAGACCTGTGCTGGTGCGCAGGCCCTTGCCTACCAGATGCTGGTGAATGGCCGATAACGCAAGTAGCGCAGGGATAGCCACGCGATCGCGATCCATCTTGCGATCGGAGATGATGAGAATGGTATAGCCGGAACGTACGGCGTCTTCGGCTTCGGCGCGCAAGCTCGCCAGACGCGCCTCGATCGCTTGCTTACCCCAAACCCTCGGATAAGTTATGTCCAGTTCACAGGAAGTGAACTTGTCATCGGTATATTTCTGGATGTTGCGCACGGTTTCCATCTGCTCGAAATCGAGTACCGGCTGACTCACTTCCAGTCGCAACGGCGGGTTCACCTCGTCGATGCCAAGCAGATTGGGTTTGGGCCCGATAAAGGACACCAGCGACATTACCAGCTCCTCGCGAATCGGATCGATGGGCGGGTTCGTCACCTGCGCGAAGAGTTGTTTGAAGTAGTGATACAGCGTCTTGTTCTTATTGGACAGCACGGCCACTGGCGAGTCATTGCCCATCGAGCCGGTGGGCTCCTCACCGTTGCTCGCCATCGGCGTCAGGATGAACTTGATGTCCTCCTGGGTATAGGCAAAGGCTTGCTGACGGTCCAGGACCGGCTCGAGTTCCGCCTCGCGCGCCTCGTCGGGTGAGGGTAGATCGTCAAGCTTGATGCGGATGCGCTCGATCCACTCCCGATACGGCTTGGCACCGGCCAGCGTGTCCTTGAGTTCCTTGTCGTCGACGATGCGACCCGCTTCCAGATCGACCAGGAACATTCTGCCGGGCTGCAAGCGCCACTTCTTCACGATCTTCTCTTCGGGCACGGGCAGGCACCCGCATTCCGAACCCATGATGACCAGGTCATCGTCGGTCACCAGGTAGCGGGCCGGACGTAGACCGTTGCGATCCAGTGTTGCGCCGATCTGGCGTCCGTCGGTAAAGGCAACCGCAGCGGGGCCATCCCATGGTTCCATCATCGCGGCGTGATATTCGTAGAACGCGCGCCGGCTTGGCTCCATCAGCGTGTGCCCCTCCCACGCCTCGGGAATGAGCATCATCATTGCATGACCGATGGAATAACCGCCCATCACGAGTAGTTCGAGAGCGTTGTCGAACGAAGCCGAATCGGACTGGCCGTCATAGATCAGGGGCCAGACCTTGTCCAGATCCTTACCGAGAATCGGGCTGGAGATAGCGCCCTGACGTGCACGGATCCAGTTCACGTTTCCGCGCAGCGTGTTGATCTCGCCGTTGTGCGCAATTAACCGGAATGGATGTGCCAAGTCCCAGGTCGGGAAGGTATTGGTTGAGAAGCGCTGATGCACCAGCGCCAGTGCAGAGACCATGCGGGCGTCCTGCAAATCCCGATAGTAGCTTCCGACTTGCCCCGCCAACAGCATGCCTTTGTACACGACAGTGCGCGCCGACATCGAAGGCACGTAGAACTCCTTGCCGTGCTCCAGTTTCAGCGCTTGAATGGCATGACCGGAGGACTTGCGGATGATATAGAGCTTGCGCTCCAGCGCATCCGTCACGGTCACGCCCGCGCCGCGTCCTATGAATACCTGGCGGATGATGGGCTCGATATTCTTCACCGACTCGCCTAGACCCGAGTTATCGCAAGGGACATCGCGCCAACCTAGCAACACCTGGCCTTCCTTTTTGATCGCGCGCTCGATCTCATACTCACAGGCCAAACGTGCCGCAGGCTCTTTCGGCAGGAACACCATACCCACGCCATACTCGCCAAGCGCCGGCAGGCTGACGCCCACCATCGCCATTTCTTCGCGGAAGAATTGGTCTGGGATCTGGATCAGAATGCCAGCGCCGTCGCCCGCAAGCGGGTCCGCGCCTACGGCACCTCGATGCGTGAGGTTCTTGAGAATCAACAGACCGTGGTCGACGATCGTATGGGTCTTCTTGCCCTTGATATGGGCAACGAAGCCTACTCCGCAGGCGTCATGTTCGTTTGCGGGATTGTAAAGACCCTGACGAGGCGGCAGCATGGCATGACTCACTTTCCTATTCCTCCTCTGCCACCCCAGACGTGGACGGGTGAACCCATCGACTCGGGTAGGACAGCTAAACGCGCGAAACACTGAAAAATAGGCGCCACGCCCGTGCGGGCCGCGAGGACCGCACGAACAGAGGCGCAAGATTTTTAGTCTACCTTCAGGGGACCCTCCGTTCAACCATCAGGCGACCGGAAAGCCGCACCAAAGCAGGGCGCTGGCCGTTTTGAGCCAACCAGGCGTGCGGTTCAGAGGGGTACCGATGCCAAACCTAGAGAACTGCTCAGCGCATAAACGCATCAAAGCGCGGGAACCCAGTTCTACCTCGCTACGGCGTTTCCAATACCTCGCGAAGAAGTCCGTGGTCGAAGTCGGCCGCCAAGTACGCCGAGCCGATGCGCCGTAGTAAAACCAGTCGCAGCTTGCCGCCCTCGACCTTCTTATCGAGTCCCATGAGTTCGAGGTAACGGTCGACGCCTAGTCGCGGCGCCTGCACTGGCAGCCCGGCTCGCTCGAGCAACGCGATTACACGCTGTAGTTCTGCGTCGCCCAGCATCCCCATGCGACTGGACAGGCGCGCAGCGAGAACAGTCCCCGCCGCCACCGCTTCGCCATGCAGCCAAGTCCCGAAGGATAGCCCGGCCTCTATCGCGTGCCCAAAGGTATGGCCCAGGTTGAGCAGGGCGCGCGCGCCCGTCTCGCGTTCATCCTGCGATACAACCTGCGCCTTGATCTCACAGGAGCGGCGTACGGCGTAGGCCATGGCGTTCGGATCTCGCCGCACCAAGCTGGACATATTTTCCTCGAGCCAGACGAAAAACCCTGGGTCCAGGATCAACCCGTACTTTACGACCTCCGCCAAGCCAGCCGCCAGCTCGCGGTCGGGCAGCGTATGGAGCGACGATGTATCGGCTAGTACCAGCTTTGGCTGGTAGAACGCGCCGATCATATTCTTGCCCAAGGGGTGGTTGATACCGGTCTTGCCCCCAACGGAGGAGTCCACTTGGGCAAGCAGTGTGGTGGGAGCCTGAATATAGGGCACGCCGCGCAGGTAGACGGCTGCAGCAAAGCCAGTCAAATCACCGATCACACCACCGCCAAGCGCGATCAGCGTGGTCTTGCGCTCGCAGCGATGTTCGAGAAGCGCATCGAGAATCTGGTTCAGCGTCTCCGAGGTCTTGCTGCTTTCCCCGTCCACCACGACGATTGGCAAAACATCGACTCCAGTCTGCGTCAATGCCACCGTCAAGGGCTGCAGGTATAACTCGCCCACCAAGGGGTTTGTGACTATTGCGACCCGCGGCTGCGCAAGGTGGGGCAGGATCAAGTCCGCGCGTGTCAGCATTCGCTCGCCGATGTGGATCGGGTAGCTCCGGTCGCCCAGTTCGACCCTGAGCGTCTGCGCACCCAGCTGTGTCACTGCAAGCTCGCGCCGCGCACCGCGGCGTCGTCGCCGGGCCTGCCGTCCAGTTCGAATTGCGCGAGCTTGAGCTGCAATTTGAGCACCAGCGATTTGACGCTCTGACTGCCTGTGTCCACGGTCAGATGGGCAGTCTCCCGATAGAGCTGATCGCGCTGCGCGTGCAGTTCCTGCAGCCGTGCGAGCGGATCTGTCGTATGCAGCAACGGGCGGTTGCGATCGTGTCGTGTGCGGTTCCACAGGTCCGTTACGGATGCGCGCAAATACACAACGGCGCCCCTGGCCCGGAGAGTGCGCCGATTGCTCTCCGCCAACACGGCACCTCCGCCAGTGGCGAGCACGATGCCTTGGAGCGCGGTGAGTTCCTCCAACACGACGGACTCGCGTGCACGGAAACCGGCTTCGCCTTCCAATTCAAAGATGATGGGTATCTTCACACCGGTGCGTGCTTCGATGACCTGGTCGGAGTCGTGAAACACCTTGCCTAGATTACGCGCGAGAACCTTGCCGACAGAGGTCTTGCCTGCCCCCATCATGCCCACGAGAAATATATTGTCCGGGAGACTGTTGCCCCCGCTCGGCTGACTCATGAACTGATTTTAGCCCGCATTGCATGAACGGTCACGCCCGGCTCGCGTACACGGGGCCAAACAGTTCGCACCCCACGACGCACAAAAAACAAGCGCTCCCGAAGGAGCGCTTGATCGGATATCTAGTATACCGGGCTCAGCGGGCGGTCAGGGTGTCTCGCAGGATCTTGGGCGTTACGAAGACGAGCAATTCCGTCCGATTGTTGGTCGTCTGTTCAGTTTTGAACAAGAAGCCCACCATCGGGATATCACCCAGCAGCGGTACCTTCGTTACAGTCTTGCTCTCGTCTTGCTGGAAGATGCCGCCAATGCTGATGGTTCCACCGTTGCCGACCAAGACCTCGGTGGTGACTTGCTTGGTATCGATGGAAGGGCCCGCGGTGGTGGGCACACCGACGCTGTCCTTGTGCACTTCGAGCTTCATGATCACGTTGTCGTCCGGCGTAATCTGGGGCTTAACCTTCAGGCTCAGCGTTGCCTTGCGGAAGGAAACGCTCGTGGCACCACTGCTGGTCGCCTGTTGGTAGGGGATTTCCGTGCCCTGCTCTATCAGTGCCTCGATATTGTCACCAGTGATGACGCGCGGACTGGAGATGATCTTACCTCTCCCGTCCGCCTGAAGAGCCGAGATTTCCAAGTTCACGAAACGCGTGAGGGAAGGATTGAACAAGCTCACCGAGAACAGGCCAGGCTGGTTACCGTTAATGCTTTGAGCCGGCAAGTTGACGCTGAAAGAGTCGGGCGAAAAGCTCTGGTCATAGTTAGCGACCTGCGTAGTCTGCACACCGACGCTCTTGATGTTACCGCCCGGTAGTGCCCTGACGGACCCGCCACCCACACCCGGAGTGCCTAGTCCTTTGACGGCGGAAAGGTCAGTGAGGCCCAGCCGGACACCCAGGTTCTTCGCAAACGTGTCCGAAGCTTCGACGATGCGGGACTCGATCAGCACCTGCTTCACCGGAACATCGATCTGCTTAATCAGTACCCGCACTTCCTCCAGCTTGGTCGGAGTATCTTGCACGAACAATGTATTGGTACGCCCATCTACGACCGCGCTGCCGCGTTTGGACAAGACCTTCTGCGCCGGATCAGAAACCAGCTTCTGCATCGCTTCGGCCTTCTGGTAATTGAGTTGGAAGCTCTCCGTACGCAGAGGTTCCAGTTCCTGGATCTGCTGCGCTGCTTCGAGAGCAAGCTTTTCCTTCGTGGCCAACTCATCACGCGGGGCGATCCAGACCACATTGCCGGTCTTGCGCTGGTCCAGCCCTTTGGCTTGCAAAATGATATCCAAGGCCTGATCCCACGGCACATCTTTGAGACGCAACGTCAAGTTGCCGCTGACCGTGTCACTGGTAATGATGTTCATGCCGGTGAAGTCAGCGATCACCTGAAGCACCGCTCGTACTTCCACGTTCTGGAAGTTAAGCGATAGCTTCTCGCCGGTATACCCTGGTTTCTTTGCAACTTGTGTCGGCTGCTCAACCAGTGGCTTTACCTCGATGATGAAGCGATTGTCCATCTGGTAAGCCGCCTGCTCCCAGCGACCCTTCGCCTGGATGGTTACTCGCGTGTTGTCGCCCTGCGAGGTGACCTCCATGTTGTCCACCGGCGTGCCGAAGTCGGTAACGTCGAAACGGCGCTCCAAAGCGATAGGCAATTGCGTCTTTATCAGGTCGACAGTGATGGTGCGCCCGCTTTGCTTGAGATCGATGCCTGCGCCGGGATCAGATAGATCGATGATGATCTGACCTTCGCCACTGCGACCGCGCTTGAAATCGACATTCATCACAGAATGTGGCTGCTTGCTCGCTTTCGCATCGGCAAAATGCGTCGGTTCAGTTGGCGTCGTCGTGGAGACGCTGGGCTGCAAGGTAATCAGAACATTCTGGCCATCTACTGTGGCGTTATACCCCACAGTCTTATCCAGGTTGAATACCACGCGAGCGCGGCCAGGGCTCTGCCCTACCCGTACGCTGCGCAGGTCGCCTTCCTTGAAGTCTTGACTGTTCTTGCCCAATGCATTGACGGTATTGGGAAAGTCGAAGGCGATGCGAGGCGGATTGATCAAGCTAAAGCCTGCGGGCGGATTCGCCATAGGTTCCTTGAGCTTCACCTTGACGATAACTTTCCCCGCCTCCGAGCTCACCTCGAGTCCCTCGATGGCATTTTGCCCAGCGGGAGTGACGTTGGGCTGTACCGCTCCCGATGCCGTACTCGCGTAGAGTACACCGGCAGACGCGCCGATCAGAAGAGCTCGCGCAAGGACAAGTGGCAGTCGGATCATTTCTTTTCCTCTTCGTCCTGCAACTGCAGCGTACTTGTGCGTTCGCTCCAGCTGCCATTGGTGTCCTGAATGAGCTCCTTCAGCGTCACCGAAGTGTCGGTGATCATCGCGATCACGCCGAAATTCTGCCCCATGTAGTTTCCGTTTTTTACTTTGTACAAGTTGCTGTCTGGGGTCTTGACCAGTGCCCAGCGTTGCTTGGCCTTTTCAAGTGTGCCTACCATCTTCAAACTCTCTAACGGGTACGCCTCTAAAGCCTCCGGATTGCGAGTTCTGTCCGGAGCTGGTCCGCCAGTCGAAGCCGTCCTGTCTGGCTCGATCTTTCTCGGTTGGAACGGGTCTGGCAGATCATTGGCGGCATAGTCCATCGGCTCATATGCCTTGACCTGGGGAAGCGCCTCAACGCGTCCACGCATGCCCTGGCTGGATTGATCGACGAACTCCTTGAGATCCTGGAACTCGCCGCTGCTGCAGGAGGCCAGGAACAAGACGCCCAGAGGGAGAATGAGGCGCGCGTGCTTCATCAACCACCCTTCTTGGTTTTGTCCGCCTTCTCACGCGCGGACTTCTTCTGACTCTGGATTTCTTCATCATCCAGATAGCGGTAGGTGCGAGCAGTCGCGTCCATGACCAACTTACCGTCTTTATCGTTGGAAAGCGCGATGTTGTTCAGCGTGACGATACGAGAAAGCTGCGAGACGTCGCTGGCAAAATGTCCTATGTCGTGATAGTTGCCAGCAAGCTTGATGGTGATCGGAAGTTCGGCATAGAAATCGGACATCACCTCCTGGGCAGCCGGCTTGAACAACTCGAACTGAAGCCCACGACCGAGGCCAGCTTGGTTGATATCTGACAGCAATGCTTCCATCTCGGATTTGTTGGGCAATTGCTTGAGCATGGCACCGAATGACTGCTCGATATCGGCCAACTGTTTGCGATAAGCCTCGAGGTTGATTGCCTGACGCTTCTTGTCCAGGAACTGGTCACGCAGGCTGCTTTCCTTGGCACGAGCCGCCGTCAGTTCGTCCCATTGATTTGCCCAATCAAACCAATATCCAGCCACCATAATAAGGATTATCAACAGCAGCAACGCACCCAGCTTGGGCAAGACCGGCCAACTGCCGATGTCGCGCGGATTAAGTCTTCTCAACTCGTCCAGAGTCATTGCGATCAACCTTGTTTCGGAGGCGTGGCGCCGCCGGGAGCCGGCTTGGCAGGAACTTGGTCAGTAGTCTCTTCTTTCGGCCGGCTCACCTTTACATTGAGGTTGAATTCGTTGATGGTGGTGTTACCCAGCTTGACCGCTTTGATCTCGACCAGCTTGGGATTTTCCAGCCATGGTGAAGCCTCGAAATTGCGCATGAGCGTGGACACGCGAGCATTGGAAGTGGCATACCCGACCACGTTCACGACATCACCGGTTTGCTTGATCGCCTTCAGGTAGAGTCCGTCCGGCAGTTGTCGCACAAGCTGGTCAAGCAAACGAACCGCTTCCGTGCGATTGGCCTGGAGCGACTCGACCACTTTCTTGCGCGAAAGCATTGCCTGCGTTTGTTCCTTTAGCTTCTTGATCTCATCGATCTGCTTTTCGAGCAGAGCGATCTGGCCCTCGAGATAGCGATTGCGAGATGCCTGGGTATCGATGCGCTGGGCCAGGAAACCATGTACGAGAATAACTACCCCGATACCGATTGCCGCGACCGCGCCCGCCAGCGCCAGAAACTGACGCTGCTGGGCTTTGCGCCGTTCTGCCCGGTGGGGTAGTAGGTTGATTGGGATCATGCGTCAAACCTCCGCATGCCGAGGCCGCAAGCAACCACCAGCGCGGGAGCATCCTGGATGAGTTGCCGTTGCTTGATCTTCGGAGATACCTGCATGGTCGCGAAAGGATTGGCGACCAGGGCATTTACTTCGGTGCGCTTGGAAACAACTTGATCCAAACCGTCGATGGTAGCGCAGCCCCCAGACAGGAAGATGTGGTTGACCTGGTTATACTGCGTCGACGTATAGAAGAATTGCAGTGCGCGCGTCACTTCCAGCGCCAGCGTCTCCATAAACGGCTGCAACACTTCGACCTCGTATGTTTCGGGCAAGCCGCCGTTGCGCTTGGCTGCTTCAGCCTCTTCAAGGGATAGGTTGTAGTGGCGCTGGATTTCCTGCGTCAACTGGTTGCCGCCGAACGGCTGCTCGCGCATGTAGACAGATTGGTTATTGCGCAGGACGTTGATGCTCATCATCGCCGCGCCCACGTCTACCAGTGCGATGACTTGCTCGCGGCCACCATCGGGCAATTGCGATTCCATCAACTCGAATGCGGTCTGGGCTGCAAAGGAATCGATGTCCATCACGATTGCCTTGAGGCCAGCAAACTCTGCGACTGCGATACGGTCCTCGACTTTTTCCTTGCGAGAGGCCGCGATCAGGACTTCCACGTCCTCCGCACTATTGGGAGCCGCCCCGAGGATTTGAAAATCGAGATTCACTTCCTCCAGGGCAAATGGGATGTACTGATTGGCTTCCGTTTCCACCTGTGTTTCCAGCTCGTCTTCTCGCAAGCCGGCTGGGACCGAAATCTTCTTGGTGATAACTTGAGCCGAGGGCAGCGCCATGGCGAGGGTCTTCAGGCGCGAACCCATGCGTTTCCATCCACGCCGGACCGAATCGCCCACCGCTTCGAGGTTCATGATATTGCCGTCGAGGACAGCGTCCTTGGGCAACGGCTCGATCGCGTAACGCTCCAGCCGGATGCGGCCCTTGCCTGCATCTGCCAGTTCGACCAGTTTGACCGAGGATGAACTGATGTCGACCCCGATCAAGGGCGGTGTTTTGGCCTTGAAGAGATTGGCGAACAGATCCCCACCGAATTCGAATTTTCCCTTGAGCATAGAGACTTAGGTGATATATCGACAATCTACGTTAAATGCTAGCAACAAGCCTAGAGCAAGTAAAGCTAATCTGGGGAAAGATGACCCATCTGGCCAGAGAGCCATATAATGTGTGAATCCTCCCTTTTTACAATTCCCGCTAAAGCAACATTGATGCCCACACGTTGGTGGCTCTATCCGGTCCTTGCGCTCTGCACACTGATGCTGGCGGCGCTGCTTTTGGTTGGCTATGCAGCCGCCATCATCTATCCGACGCTGCCGTCGCTCGAGGCGCTCACCGCCTACAACCCAAAAATCCCACTTCAAATCTTTAGTTCCGAGGGCTATCTGATCGGTGAGTTCGGCGAAGAGCGCCGCGCCCTGGTCAAGATTGCCGACGTTCCTCAAGGGCTGCGCCAGGCGATCCTCGCCGCCGAAGACGAGCGCTTCTATGAGCATGGCGGCGTGGACTACATCGGCGTGCTGCGCGCCATGCTTCACAATTTCTCCAGCGGTGGCGCCAAACAGGGTGCTTCCACCATCACGATGCAGGTTGCGCGCAATTTCTTCCTGAGCAAGGAAAAGACGTTCACTCGGAAATTCAACGAAGCGCTCTTGGCCTTCAAAATCGAACACAGTCTGACCAAGGACCAGATCTTGGAGCTCTACATCAACCAGATCTACTTGGGGCAGCGCGCCTATGGCTTTGCGTCGGCCGCCCAAGTCTATTTCGGAAAGAATCTGCGGGACTTGAATCTGGCTGAGATGGCGATGTTAGCCGGATTGCCTAAGGCACCGTCGCGTTACAACCCTGTCGTCAATATGCAACGCTCGAAGGAGCGGCAGATGTACGTATTGCGTCGCATGCGCGAACTCAATTTCATTACACAAGCGCAATTCGATGAGGCGAGTCAAAAGCCGATCCTTGTCAGGCGTGATCTACCGGAGTTCGCCACGCATGCCGACCACTTCACGGAAATGGTTCGCCAGTCGATCTACGATCGTTACCAGGAGGACACCTACACGAAGGGATTCAAGGTCTACACAACGCTTTCGAAAGTCGATCAAGACGCGGCCTATGCTGCAGTTCGTCGCGGTGTACTCGACTACGATAAACGCCACGGTTACCGGGGCGCGGAGGGGTATTTCGAGCTTCCAGAAGGCGTCTCTGAAGAAGGTCTCGAAGATATTCTGCAAGAACAGATCGACAGCGACGACATCTATCCGGCGCTCGTGCTGGAGGTCACCGCCAAGGGCGTTAAAGCGTACCGCAGAGGTGGCGAAGTGGTCGAGATTGGCGGGGACGCACTCAAGTTCGCGCGCCCGATGATCGGTGACAAGGCCCCATCTAAACAGCGAATCAAACGCGGGGCCTTGATTCGTGTTCAGAAGGATGAAAAGGACGGGTGGCAAATCGTGCAGCTGCCCCAGGTGGAGTCTGGCCTCGTGTCGATGGACCCTATCGACGGTGCCGTGCGTGCACTGGTAGGTGGGTTCGACTTCAACCGCAACAAGTTCAATCACGCCACGCAGGCCTACCGCCAGCCGGGATCGAGCTTCAAACCCTTCATCTACTCCGCAGCCTTGGAGAAGGGGTTTACGCCAGCTACCGTGATCAACGACGCGCCGATCCTCATCGACGCCAGCGAAACAGGTTCGGTACCTTGGGAGCCCAAGAACTTCGACGGTACTTTCGACGGCCCGATCCGGATGCGTACCGCCCTCACTAAGTCGAAGAACCTGGTTTCCATCCGCATTCTGCAAGCCATCACTCCCGCTTATGCACAGGACTACATCACTCGCTTTGGATTCGACGCCAAGATGCATCCAGCATACTTGACGATGGCATTGGGGGCGGGATCGGTAACCATGTTGGATATGGCATCGGGCTACTCGGTGTTCGCCAATGGCGGCTACCGAGTGGCACCATATTTCATCTCTAAGGTGGAAGACGCCGGCGGAAAAGTCCTGGCCAAAGCTGCGCCGATTCGGGCCGGCGAAGGCGCTCAACGCGTAATCGATAGCCGCAACGCATTCGTCATGTACAACATGATGCAGGACGTAATTCGTGGCGGGACCGGCGCCAGGGCAATGGCTCTAGGACGAATTGACCTGGCCGGTAAAACCGGCACAACCAACGATCAGTTGGACGCGTGGTTCGCTGGGTTTCAGCGTCACCTCACCACCGTAGTGTGGATTGGATTCGACTTGCCGCGTTCCCTGGGGCCAAACGAGACAGGGGCCGTGGCCGCGCTGCCCATTTGGATTTCCTATATGGGCGTGGCACTCAAAAACTTGCCGGAAGAGTCGCCAGAAGTTCCCGAAGGCGTGCTCGCCGCTCGCATCAACCCCGATACCGGATTGCGCGACCCGGAAGGCAGGAGCGGCATTTTGGAGTACTTTTATCACGAAAATCTGCCGCCCGAGGGAGAACCCATGCCCGAGACTGGCGCAGGCCCAGCCGGCGGGCGCAAACCCGAAGACCTCAAGAACGATCTCTACTGATGGGTAAGGAAAGCCCTGCTAGCCGCCAGCAAATGCGCGAGCGTATCGCGCATGGCGCGGCACGCTTGATCGCGCAGGATGGCGTCAGCGACTACGGCCTGGCCAAACGCAAGGCTGCACGGCAGGTCGGGGCGCCCGATTCGCGCAACCTTCCCACTGACTTGGAGATCGAAGAAGCGTTGCGCGCCTATCAGCAGCTGTATCAGGCCGACGAGCAGCCGGAACAACTTCAGCGTCTGCGTGAACTAGCACTCGACATGATGCACTTGCTGGTGGACTTCAATCCACACCTGACCGGTAGCGTTCTGTCAGGAAGTGCGGGCAGACACGCAGATGTACACCTGCAACTCTACACAGATGATCTCAAGGAACTGGAGATCTATCTGCATAATCAGCAGATCCCGTTCCGAGCGCGCGAGACCCGCATGTGGATCGGCGATACACAGCTAGTCGTACCCACCTTCATCGTCAGCACGCCCGAAACCGATGTCCACATCACGGTACTTTCGCCCGCACATCGACGTCAGCCGTTGCGGCTATCGCTGGAGGGACGGATATTGGAACGTGCACCGATCGACTCGGTCGCAACACTAGTCGCCGGCGCGGGTCAAGTCGATTAACTCTGACGCAGCCACTCGGCTGCGTCCAGCGCAAAGTAAGTCAGGATGCCATCGGCGCCAGCGCGCTTGAACGCAAGCAATGCCTCCAGTACGCAGGTGCGCTCATCCAGCCAACCATTCTGGAACGCAGCTTTGAGCATGGCGTACTCACCACTGACCTGATAGACGAAAGTCGGCGCTCGGTAGGCATCCTTGACCGACCGAAGGATATCCAGGTACGGCATACCGGGCTTTACCATCACCATATCGGCACCTTCCCCCAGGTCGAGACCTACCTCCCAGAGCGCCTCATTACCGTTTGCGGGGTCCATCTGATAGGTGAATTTGTTGCTCTTTCCCAGATTGGTGGCCGAGCCGACGGCGTCTCGAAATGGACCGTAGAAGCCCGAAGCATACTTGGCGGAGTACGCCATGATGCGTGTGTGAATTAACTTCGAAGCGTCCAGCGCGGAGCGCAGCGCGCCCACCCGACCGTCCATCATGTCTGACGGTGCGACAATGTCCACCCCCGCTTTTGCCTGAGTGAGCGCCTGCTCCTGCAGGACTATTATGGTTTCGTCGTTGACGATGTAGCCGCTCTCGTCCAAGACGCCGTCCTGACCGTGGCTGGTGTATGGATCCAACGCGACGTCCGTCATCACACCCAATTCTGGGAAAGCCTTCTTGAGAGCCGATACGACGCGTGGGATGAGACCGTTGGGATTCGCGGCTTCCCGTCCATCTGGCGTTTTCAAGGCCGGTTCGATAGCGGGAAAGAGCGCGAGCGCAGGAACTCCAAGCTTCAGGCAGCGCTCCGCCACCGGCATCAGGCGGTCCAGGCTTAGTCGGTTGACGCCGGGCATCGAGGCAATCGGATGAGAGAGATTTCGTCCTTCGATGACGAAGACCGGGAAGATGAAATCGTCCGGGCTCAACCGATATTCCCGCACCATGCGGCGGGAGAAATCGTCGTGGCGTGCACGGCGCATTCGCCGACGCGGATAGGTTCCAAGCACTTGCATAGCAGCCCTCTTGGCGGATTCTCGTGGAATCTCAACCCTTTGATGGAATTCCTGAAATATTGACGGGAACTTCTGCCTCCGGGAAGACTCTATCCCTGCAGACGGTTTCGTCTCCCGCTTCACCTCCCTGAGCGGGGGCCTTAATCCAATTGAGGCCTTACGCCCCGGTTACTCCCCTTTAACCGGGGCTTTTTCTTTTCTCCATTGCCGTGAGGCATCTGGCGCGAGCAATTTTACGCCGGGGCAGAGGTGTTTGGGGCCTCGACTTCCGGAGCGTCCGGGGCTATCAGAAGTCCACTTACGAAGTGCCTCGCCTGGTCGACCCCCAGCCCCGTCACGCTGGAGAATAGGCGAGCGCTGCAATTCGGATAGCTGCTGTTCAGCACCACTGATACATTCGCGAACTGCTTATTCGACTCCTGACGGGACAATTTGTCGGATTTGCTGAGCAAGATCAGAACCGGTTTTTCAGTAGGGGCAAACCAATCGAGCATCTGCCGGTCCAGCGGTGTGAGGGGACGACGGGCATCCATGATCAGCACCAACCCGCGCAACGAATTGCGGCGTTGCAAGTAGGTCGTCAGCACATGCTCCCACCTACGCTGGATCGCCTCTGGAACGCGAGCGTAGCCATATCCGGGCAAATCCACCAGATAGCGATCGTGGCCCAGCGCGTAGTAGTTGAGCTGCTGCGTGCGTCCAGGTGTCTTGCTGACAAAGGCAAGCCGGCGCCGGTTCGCAAGCGCGTTCAGAGCACTCGACTTGCCGGCATTGGATCGTCCAGCAAAGGCGACTTCACGCCCTCGATCTGGTGGCAGTTGCGAAATCTCTGCCGCACCGAACTGGAACTTCGCACCGTGGAACATCGCTACTCCTCTGCTGCAACTCGCATTGGCCTGGCAATGGCGTTAGCCAAGGCAGATAGGCTAGAATGCGCGCTTTGTTTTCATGCATCGCGCAGGTACGGGGCCCCGCTCAAACTTGCGCCGCGCATCGGGCACCGCCCACAGGAGTGATGATGAAGTACCTCACCGCGCTCGCCGCGATTGGCTTTCTGCTAACCGGCGCCGCTTATGCTGCCGAGCCCAAAGGGCCTGCCACTCCCAAGGGCGATCCAGCGAAAGCGCAAACCGTCGCGAGTGGCGTCTGTGCTGCCTGCCACGGCGCGGATGGTAACAGCCCTCTCCCAGCCAATCCGAGTCTTGCCGGTCAGCATCCCGAATACATCTATAAGCAACTGCTCAACTTCAAATCCGGTGAGCGCAAGAACGCGGTTATGAGCGCCATGGTGACCTCGCTGTCTGAGGACGACATGCGTAATCTCGCCGCCTATTACTCGGACCAGAAACCACGCCAAGGCGCCTCACAGGATGCCAAGCTGGTGCTCGCCGGCCAGAAGCTCTATCGAGGCGGGGATATGGCATCCGGCGTAGCGGCCTGTGCTGCCTGCCACTCTCCCGATGGTTCTGGTATTCCCGCACAGTATCCACGACTGAAAGGCCAGCACGTCGAGTACACCGTGGCCCAGCTAAAGGCGTTCCGCACTGGCGAACGTGCCAACGATGCGGCGACGGTAATGCGCACGATCGCCAGCCGCATGACCGACCAGCAGATGGACGCCGTCGCCGAATATGTCTCCGCGTTGAAGTGATCTGTTCTTCCGCGACTTGCTGGGTCAACCCTTCGTCATCACGCTGAATACACGGCGGGCGGCAGCTACTGTCGCGTCGATATCCCCGACGGAATGTGCCGAGGACACGAACCCTGCCTCGAAGGCAGAAGGCGCGAAATAGACGCCTTCCGTCAACATCGCATGGAAAAAACGATTGAAGGCCTCCCGATCGCACTGCATCACCTCTGCATAAGTGTGCGGCGGCCGAGCAGCGAAGTACATGCCGAACATCCCACCCACCGACTGAGCACAAAAACGCAGATTCGATTCCCGTGCAGCCTGTTCGAGGCCGTCGACCAGATTCTTCGTTGCGGTACCGAGCCGATCGTAGAAGCCCGGGGCCTGCACGAGCTTGAGCGTCGCTAGACCTGCGGCGACTGCAACGGGATTTCCCGATAGCGTTCCTGCCTGATACACCGGACCGAGCGGTGCTATCTTTTGCATGATGTCCCGCCGACCTCCAAACGCGCCCAAGGGCATTCCTCCCCCGACGACCTTTCCCAGCGTGGTCAAGTCTGGCTTGACGCCGTAGAGACCTTGCGCACCTTGTGCTCCGACACGAAACCCGGTCATCACCTCGTCGAAAATCAGCAACGCTCCGTGCCGTGTACACAGCGCACGCAGTCCCGCGAGGAAGCCAGGCGCGGGCCGCACCAAATTCATGTTCCCGGCGACCGGTTCGACGATCACCGCCGCGATGTCGCGCCCCTGCTGGTCAAAAGTTCGCTCTACACCGGCAAGATCGTTGAAATCCAATACAACGGTCTGCGCGGTGACTTCGGGTGGAACCCCTGCAGAACTGGGCACGCCCAGGGTAAGCGCGCCTGAGCCGGCCTTGACGAGCAGGGCGTCAGCGTGGCCGTGATAGCAACCTTCGAACTTCACGATCCGATCGCGCCCCGTAAAGCCTCGTGCAACGCGGATAGCCGTCATGGTTGCTTCCGTGCCGGAACTCACCAGTCGCACCAGTTCGATCGAAGGGAGGAGTTGCTTGAGCAGGGCGGCAAGTTCGTACTCCGCTTCTGTCGGTGCGCCGAAGCTCAGACCATTCGCGGCCGCATGCTGAACAGCCTGGACGACTTCGGCGTGGGCATGACCGACGATCAGCGGACCCCACGACCCCACGTAATCAATGTAAGCCTTGCCGTCGACATCCCAGAAGCGCGCGCCCTCTGCGCGTTGGAAGAACACCGGCGAACCGCCCACTGAACGAAATGCACGCACCGGTGAATTGACACCGCCTGGAATGACCTGTTGCGATAATTCGAACAGGGTCTCGTTTCTGGTTTTCATATGGTCGGGTCCGTGCTAGTTCGTGACGTTGGGATGCTCGCCTTGCACATTATGGTCGAACAGCCGCGCAATCGATCTCGCCGACTCGCGCGGGTCCGCAGCGGAGAAAACGGCAGTGATAACCGCAACGGCATCCGCACCCGCCTCGATTACCTGCGGCGCGTTCTCCCGGGTAATCCCGCCAATGGCAACGAGAGGTACCTGCCAGCGACGCCGCGCTTGTCGCAACACATCCAGCGAAGGGCGCACCGAGTCGGGTTTGACGCTCGAGGGAAAAAAACTGCCGAACGCTAGGTAATCGGCACCCGCATTCACCGCAGCACCGGCACGTGCCAAGTCGTCGTAACAAGACGCTCCAATCAATGTGGATCGCCCCAGTCGTGCTCGTGCAGCAGAAATCGCAAGGTCCTCGCGACCCAGATGCACACCATCGGCGTGCACTTGCGCCGCAAGTTCCACGTCGTCGTTTACGATGAAGCTCACACCGTGTTGCCGACACAGCATCCTGAGGCGCTGGGCCTGCAAGAGCCTGAAGGTGAAGTTGAGATTCTTACACCGATACTGAAGGGTTGAGGCACCACCCTCCAGGACCTGCGCGACACTGGCGAACAACCGATCCTGCTCGATCGCCGAATCGCCGGTCTGCGGTGTTACGGCGTACAGACCACTAATCGTCACCATCCTGCTCTTCGTCCCGCGCCCAGAACAAGCGATCGGGGATGTGCTGACCCATCCCGGGGCGATAGGCCGTGTTCAACGTTTGCCAGGTGTACTCCTGAGCGTCACGTACCGCTTCGGATATGTCCAATCCGTTTGCGATCGTGGCCGCGATGGCAGAGGCGAGCGTACAGCCCGAGCCGTGATAACTACCGGGTAAGCGCTGCCAGGCATCGGAACGAACCGACCCTTCCTGCGAATACAGTGTGTTCACTACTTCGGGCGTGTTCTCGTGTGTTCCGGTGATCAATATGTATTCGCACCCGAGCGCGAGTAGACGACGGGCGCACTCATCCAGGCCCGGATACTCGTTTTCATCACTGTCTTCCAGCGCGAGTCGCCGCGCTTCCAGACTGTTGGGTGTGAGCACGGTCGCCTGAGGGATGAGCAACTCGCGCATGGCCGAGATGATATCGTCGCTCGCCAAATCGTCGCCGCGACCAGACGTCAGTATCGGATCGAGCACGAGGGGCACTTCCGGATAGTCCGACACGATCTCGGCAATGACAGCGATGATCTCTACGCTACCGAGCAACCCGATCTTGAACACGCTCACCGGCATGTCCTCGAGAACGGATCGCGCCTGATCGGCGACCCATTCCGCATCAAGCGGCAATAGCTCTTCCACGCCGACCGTATCCTGAACGGTCACCGCTGTCACTACGGAGAGCGGATGGCAACCCATGCTGGACAATGTGAGGATGTCAGCCTGGAGTCCCGCTCCGCCGCTCGGATCCGTCGCGGCAAAAGCAAGGACGATCGGGGGAGACTCAGGCATGAACGGGAGGCGGGGGAAGGATTTGTTAGAATGTCGATTCTACTCCAAAAGATGATTCCCAAAGACCAGAACTATCCATGCCACAGAGCGACGCGCGCCCCTTCAAGACCTACATGTGCCTCATTTGCGGATTCATCTACGACGAAGCGGCAGGCCTGCCAGAGGAAGGCATTCCACCGGCCACGCGCTGGGAGGATGTTCCAGTCAATTGGGTCTGCCCGGAGTGCGGTGCGCGGAAAGAAGATTTCGAGTTGATCGAAGTCTGAACGGTGACAGGTCCGATGCTTAGAGAATCGATACAGGTAGCACCGATACAGAGAGAAGCGATATGAGAATGCTGCACACCATGTTGCGCGTGGGCGAACTCGATCGTTCGCTAAGGTTCTATACCGAAGTTCTCGGCATGAAAGTACTTCGGCGCAAAGACTATCCAGACGGAAAATTCACGCTCGCCTTTGTGGGGTATGGCGATGAGTCCGAGACTGCGGTCATCGAACTTACGCACAATTGGGGAGTGGACAAATACGACTTGGGCAACGCATATGGGCACATTGCGGTGGAAGTCGACGACGCGTACAAGGCTTGTGAAGAAGTCAAAAAGCGCGGCGGTAAAGTGACTCGCGAAGCGGGACCCATGAAGCATGGCACGACGGTGATTGCGTTCGTCGAAGACCCGGACGGGTACAAGATCGAGTTTATTCAGCGGCCCCGCGCGTGACTCGCAGGAAGAACACCCGATCCAGAAGCACCGAGCCCAGCGTTGACATTGCGCGCCGTCACCGCGTTAGCAATCTGCACGAACTCCTTTACTGAAAGCCTCTCTGGTCTCAGCCCTGGATCGATACCGAGGCCTGACAACTCATCTGCGCTGGCATGATCTCGCAGCGCATTGCGCAACGTCTTGCGCCGCTGGGTAAAAGCCGCGCGCACCACTTCCGCGAACAACTTCTCGTCAGCCGCCACCGACGGCAATTGACGATGCGGAGTCAGCCGCACGAATGCCGACTCGACTTGCGGCACGGGGTTGAACGCACCGGCTGGAACCCTCAGCAGCTTTTCCACTTGAAAGCGATACTGCAACATCACGGTGAGGCGTCCATATTCCCTGCCTCCGGGCTGAGCCGCCATCCGCTGCACTACCTCGCGTTGGAGCATGAAATGGCAGTCGCGCAAGCACTGCGCGGAGGCCGCCAGGTGAAACAACAGAGGTGTCGAGATGTTGTAGGGCAGATTGCCGACGACTCGGAGTTCTGACCCCAGCGCGCAGAAGTCGAAAGCCAGCGCGTCGCCGACATGAACGCGAAGATGATCAGGAGGGAAGCGTTCGGCGAGAACAGCCGCGAGGTCGCGGTCTATCTCAACGACGTCCAGGCTTTGCAAACGCTCCAACAACGGCTCGGTGAGGACGCCCAATCCAGGGCCAATCTCGACCACTCGGTCCTGGGGCCTGGGGTCTATCGAGGCGAGGATCTTCGCTACGATCCCGCGATCGACTAGGAAATTTTGCCCATACCGCTTGCGAGGACGATGCATCCCCATCGCCATCATTGCAAGCCACCTCTCACTCTGTCGCGCAACGGCAGGGCCACTGGCCGAGGCCCTACTTCTCTTCCAGGTGATACTCGATGTAGGCCTTGTCCCGTTGCTGGCGCACCCACTCCTGCCATTGCTCGTCGGACTTGCGCGAGCGGATTGCCTGGCGTGCAGACACGCGCTGACGATCTTGAGACATGTCCTGTTGGCGCCGCTCCAGCACCTGGACGATATGCCAGCCAAACGGGCTCTTGAATGGGTCTGTGACCGCCCCCGGCTTTGTTGCATCCATTGCACGCTCGAAGTCTGGAACGGTATCTCCCGGGGAGACCCAGCCCAGGTCGCCACCTTTTGCCGCGGTGGTATCGTCCGAGTGCAGGCGCGCCAATTCGCTGAAGTCAGCCCCATGCTCGACCCGATCCTTGAGTTCTTCGAGCCGATGGCGCGCATCGCTCTCTGACACGACCTCATTCAGGCGGATCAAGATGTGCCGAGCATGCGTCTGCGTCACGATGATGGGCGTATCGTTGCCTCGTTTGTCAGCCAGCTTGAGGAGGTGGAACCCGGCCGGACTGCGCAACACGTCGGATACGTCGCCGATCTTCATACCCTGCAATGCCTGGACAAAGATGGTGGGGAGCCGTCCCGCCTGCCGCCACCCCATGCTGCCACCCTGCAAAGCATCTGGCGCATCGGAATAGCTTGCCGCCACTTGCCGAAAATCCGTCCCTTTCTTGAGCTGGGCGAGCGCCGTATCAGCACGCGCACGTCGCGCCTTGAGTTCGTCCGGACTAGCCTGCTCGGGCACCGATACCAAAATGTGCGAGAGGTTGTATTCGTCTATCTTTTCGGTCTGTGCCTCTTGTGTGCGCAGAAAACTCTGTATCTCCGCGTCTGTCACCGTGACGCGGCTTTCTACTTCACGTTCGCGTAGCCTGGAAATCAGCATCTCACCGCGCACGTCTTCACGGAAGCGATCGAACGGTACGCCAGTTTGCTCGACCGCTTGGCGCAAGGCAGCCGGTGCGAGTTTGTTTTCTACGGCGATACGCTCGAGCGCTTGGTCCAAGTCCGCGTCAGCCACGCGCAATCCAGTCATGCGCGCGTATTGGGTAAGTACATTTTTTGTGATGAGGCGTTCGAGCAATTGCTTATCGAGCACTTCGTGATCGGGCAACGGGGTACCTTGTCGGCGTAGCGTGTCGATCGCCATCTTGCTTTCCCGATCGAGTTCGACACGGGTAATGATGTCGTTGTTGACGATCGCCACGATGCGGTCGAGCGCGTTGGAGCGCACGGCCGGCTCAGGATCCTGCGCTGTCTCCCCTATGGCAGGGAGAAACCCAATAGCCGGGATCAACGCGGTGACGACAACTAGACGAGACAAGAGCGATGACATGGATCTCTGAAAACAGATTTTGACGGGGTCGGGTAGAAGCTGGGCTGAGACCCTCGCTGTGCCTGGGCGGGTCGCATTGCTCGCGCGCTTACTGAGTGTCCATGCCCGGATAGTACTCTTGCGGCGTACCTGCCGGACGGACGGGCGGCTTGGTATAGCCACCGATGCTTTGCTTCAACACCTCGAAGGGATTACTGCCCAACCGGGACAATCCGGTCAGCTCAAGCTGGAAAAAAATCGCATTGGACCATTGCGACGTGCCGGTCACGAACCGGTGCACAACCATGCGCCCGGCCCAGCAGCCGGCATTGTACTCCAAGCCCACAAGCCCCTCCAGCAGCGACTTGTTCAATATCGAATAGTCCCAGCGCGCCATAGCCGACCAGCGCCGCGTCAAAGGCCACTGGCCTGAGACATCGATTTGCTGAATTTGATCCCGGGTAAATCGATAGCCGAAATTAAGGATCTGGTTGGTCTGGGGTTGGTAGCGCGCCCCCACATTGAATTTTTGCAGTTCGCCACCGTCAATACCCCACTGCACGCCAGCATTCAGCGACCACGAGCGCGAAAGCTGCCCTGTCAGACCCGCCAATAGATCCGACCGGCTCGTCGAGGGGACCACATTGTTGAGTTGGACGAGCTGTTCTTTGAAGTAGTAGCGCTGCGCCAAGGTTGCGCGCAGGATCTCCACGCCCGTGAGGGGCTCGATCAGGCGCGACGTCGCGCCTGCAGTCACCTGGTCCGCATCGTTGATACGGTCCCAACCACTGAACTGATTCCAATAGAAGATCTGGGTGATGTCGAAATCGGCTTGCGCCGTATCGTATACCGGTAACTGATCCTGCTGGCGAAAGGGGATGTACACGTAGTACAAGCGCGGTTCCAACGTCTGCACGAAGTTGCGCGAACCGATGGTCGTGTCCCGCTGGAAGGTCATGCCGCTGTCGACGGTGGTGATCGGCAGAGACCGATTTTGCGGTTCGAGAGTAGTGGCCGGGAACGTGTAGCGCGTATAGTTGAAACCAACTGTAGGTATTACATAAAACAATGATTCATGCAGCGGCAAACTGACCTTTGGATAATAGACTTGCCGCCAGCCACTCACCAGAGTGGGATGCTGAAAGTTATCCGCCTCACCGAAGAAGCCCAGGTCAAGACCGCCCGTGTTGGGACGGGATGCATCCAGCACCAACTGTGGCACCCGCGCATAGGGTGGGACCACCGGTGCCAGGGGATCAGTCTGCAACGTCTGGTACCGGACCGAACTCAGACTGGCCTTCCACCAATCCCCGTTGTAGTTGAGCGCGGCCGCGCGGGGGAGATTGGCTTGCGAAGTTGCGGCGATCTGATCCGACATGTCGATGAAATACTGGCTGTCCGAAACACCCTCCAGATCCACCCAACCGGACAAGCGTGAACTGAATCGCTGATTGTGCTTCAGCAAATAACCCCAGCGGGATTCACCAGTGATCCGGTCATCCGCCAGCCCCGCCGCGCGCAGGTTCCCACTGAAGGTTGGCTCCAGATAGCGGAACTCGTTGTCCCACAGAACCCCGCGCTTGGACATAGCTTGCGGCCTGAGCGTGTAGTCGGCATTGGGTGCGATGTTCCAGTAGTAGGGCAGAGTAAACTCCGCACCACTCTTGTTCGTGCTGCCGAAGGTCGGGGCGAGGAATCCGCTCTTGCGGCGTTCGCTGAGTGGAAAGTCAATCCATGGCGTATAGAGGATAGGTACACCCTTGAAGTAGACCGTGGCGTTGTGCGCAACGCCCACGTCGGTAATCCGATCCAACTCGAGGCGCCTCACCCGTAGGAACCAGTCATCATCTCCAACGGCGCAGTTGGTGTATGTCGCGCGCTCCGCCCGAATGTGGTCTTTATCCTTGAGGATGATCCGGTTGGCCTGCCCACGGGCATGCAGCTGCCGCAGACGA
>Ga0105248_10001877_pt1 | contig 23303 bp, 23 predicted proteins | sample KBSS34metaG_FD_81524 | JGI IMG/M metagenome (GOLD analysis project Ga0105248, IMG submission 81524) | Switchgrass rhizosphere microbial communities from Kellogg Biological Station, Michigan, USA - KBS S3-4 metaG | ecosystem: Host-associated > Plants > Roots > Rhizosphere > Soil | place...
GAGCAGCAGATCCGCATCCAGGCCTCGGGCGGTCTGTCCGAAGCCGACATCGAGAAGATGGTCAAGGACGCGGAAGCGCACGCTGAGGAAGACAAGAAGCGGAAGGCTCAGGTCGAGGCCAAGAACCACGCCGAGGCGTTGCTGCACTCGACCGAGAAGGCTTTGGCCGAACACGGCTCCAAGGTCGGCGACGCCGAGCGCAAGGCGATCGAGAACGGCATGGCCGACTTGAAGGAAGCACTCAAGGGCGATGATGCAGATACGATCCAGGCCAAGACCAACGCGTTGGCTCAGGCTTCGATGAAGCTCGGCGAGGCGATGTACAAGTCGCAGCAGGAAGGCCAGCCGGGTGACGGCGGGCCGGGTGCTGGGGCGGCGCCTGGCGGCGAGCCGGGCAAGAAGGACGATGTTGTCGACGCGGAGTTCACCGAGGTCGACGACGACAAGAAGAAATCCGCCTAAACGTCCGCGGACCTGGAATCATGGCCGATAGACAGTGAACAACGATGGCCCGACGCAGCAGCGCCGGGCCATTTGTTTTCGAGTGCGGATGAGACAACTGCGAACAGCGCTGCGATCTGCGGCGAGGCATGAGGGCGAGGCATGCCGGTGATGGCAAAGCGAGATTACTACGAAGTCCTGGGTGTTCAGCGCAGCGCGAGCGACGCCGACTTGAAGGCTGCGTACCGCAAGCTTGCCATGCAGCATCATCCGGACCGCAATCCCGGCGACAAGGATTGCGAGCACAAATTCAAGGAGCTGAACGAGGCTTACGACGTGCTCAAGGACGCGGACAAGCGCGCCGCCTATGAGCGCTTCGGTCATGCTGCGTTCGAGCAAGGCATGGGCGGCGGCGCGCATGGCTTCGGCGCCGACTTCGGCTCCGCCTTCTCCGACATCTTCGAAGGCATCTTCGGAATGGGCGGCGCGCGACAACGCACCTCGGGCCGCGAGCGCGGCGCGGATCTCCGCTTCAACATGGAGATCACGCTGGAAGACGCCTACTCCGGCAAGACCGCGCAGATGCGGCTGCCGACTTCGGTGACCTGCGAGACCTGCTCCGGCAGCGGTGCCAAGGCCGGCACCAAGCCGAAGACCTGCCAGCACTGCAACGGTCAGGGCCGTATCCGCCACACCCAAGGCGGCTTCTTCACGCTCGAGCGCACCTGTCCGATTTGTCAGGGCCGCGGCCAAGTGATCGAGGATCCATGCCCATCCTGCTCGGGCTCGGGCCGGGTGACGCGCGAGCGGACGCTATCGGTCAACATCCCGCCTGGTGTCGAGGACGGCACCCGCATTCGTTTGGCCAGCGAGGGCGAGGCCGGCGTCCGCGGCGGGCCGCCGGGCGACCTTTATATTTTTCTCTCGCTGGCCGCCCATGCGTTCTTCCAGCGCGACGGCGCCGACTTGCACTGCCGCGTCCCAGTGTCGATGGTGACCGCAGCCCTCGGCGGTGAGTTCGAGGTGCCGTCAATCGACGCCAGCAAGGCGCGGGTCAAGGTTCCCGGAGGCACCCAGTCGGGGCGGCGGTTCCGGCTGACCGGCAAAGGCATGCCGGTGCTGCGCTCCAAGCAGACCGGCGACATGTACGTCCAGGTGGTGGTCGAGACGCCGCAGAACCTCACCAAGCGCCAGCGCGAGCTTTTGGCCGAGTTCGAGAAGCTTTCCTCGAAAGACACCCAGCCGGAGGCGTCCGGGTTCTTCGCCAAGGTCAAGGATTTCTTCGGCAACAGTGCCAGAGGGTAATGTCAGGTTAGTGGGACACCACCCCGGGCTTACCCTCTGGCCTGGAAGGCATTTACCGATTACAGTTCTGGCAGTCCTCAGTGAAACCAGCCGTCCTCAGTTTGAGTAAAATCGTATCCCCCCATGCCATTGCTTGCGTTTCAGATGCTTGAAAAGAAGATCGAAAGGCGCATCCGTCTTTTGGAGCGGAAAAGCGGCCTCCGTTTCCTGGACGAGGTGGCCTTTATCCGGCACTGGATCGACAAGCCGCTTTCGATGGGAGCCGTCACCCCGTCGGGGAAGATGCTGGCGCGCGCCATGGCGCGCTACGTCGATCCGGACAGCGCCGGCCCCGTTATCGAGCTCGGCTCTGGCACCGGCGCGGTAACCAAGGCTTTGGTGGAGCGCGGGATCGATCCGGCACGTCTCGTGCTGGTTGAATTCAATCCGTCGTTCTGCCGTCTGCTGCGCACCCGCTATCCGGACGCAACCGTGATCCAGGGCGACGCCTACCGCATCCAACACCTGCTCGGCGGGCTTCTGCGCGAGCCGGCTGCGGCCGTGGTGTCGGGCCTGCCGCTGACCACTAAGCCGTTCAAGCAGCGGATTCAATTGATCGATGAAGCCTTCGGACTGATGGCGGCCGACGCGCCGTTCGTGCAGTTCACCTATGCGATGGTGACGCCGATTCCGAAGCGTCCCGAGGTGGCGGCACATGCCCCCGAGCTGATCTGGCAGAATCTGCCGCCGGCGCGGGTGTGGGTCTATCGCAAGAACTGACAATTCTTGTTGCTAATGAATGTCGTGACGGCCGGGCCCAGGTCCGGCCTTCATCATTTTTGGCGCACCGCTTAACCGGTGTATGATTGGGTTCATGCCTGTTCCGAAAGTCCTGGTCTTCGCCGGCTCGATCCGAAAGGGCTCGTACAATGCGCGGCTCGCGGCGCTGGCGGCCAAGGAACTGGCACTGACCGGCGCCGAGGTCAGCCGCATTTCGCTGGAAGACTATCCGCTGCCGATCTACGACGGCGACGAAGAGGCCAAGTCCGGCGTACCGGACCCTGCACGCAGTCTCAAGCGGATGATGTCCGAGCATTCCGGCGTGTTCATCGCAAGCCCCGAATACAATGCGTCGGTCACGCCGCTCCTGAAAAACACCATCGATTGGGTTTCGCGGGTGCGCGAGCGCGGCGAGCCGCCGTTGGCAGTGTTCAAGAACCGCGCCTTCGCGATCGGCGGCGCGTCCGACAGTCCGTATGGCGCGCTGCGGTCGTTGATGGCGCTTCGCCAGGTGCTGGAGCTCGGCTGCGGCGCACTGGTGCTGCCGGAGCAGATCACGGTATTTCGCGCAGGCGAGGCTTTCGACGAGATGGACAATCTGAAGGAAGAGCGCGCCGCTGCTTCGCTCAAGCGCGTAGTGGCAAGGCTTGCCGACGCTGCCCGGGAGCTAGCCTGATGGATGCGCGCGACCGGTTAATCGTGGCGCTCGACCTGCCGTCGGTCGCCGCTGCGGAGGCGATGGTGGGAAAACTTGGGCACGCGGTGTCGTTCTACAAGATCGGCTATCAGCTCGCTTTCGCCGGTGGCTTGGGCTTTGCCGAAACGCTGATCCGCGCCGACAAGAAGGTGTTTGTCGATCTCAAGCTACACGACATCGGTAACACGGTGGCCAAGGGCGTCGAGAGCGTGGCGAAGCTCGGCGCCACCTTCCTCACCGTGCACGGCTATCCGCAGACCATGCATGCGGCGGTCGAGGCGCGCAAAGGTTCGGGCCTCCGTATCCTCGCCGTCACGGTACTGACCTCCTACGACGATGCCGACCTCGCCGCGGCCGGCTACGACTTCACCGTGCCGGAGCTTGTCGCCGAGCGTGCCGCGCAGGCGCGCGACATCGGCGTCGATGGCCTGGTTTGTTCGGCCGAGGAAGCGGCAAGCCTCCGCAATATTGCCAGCGCCGGCATGGTGCTGGTGACGCCCGGCATCCGGCCGGCCGGCGCCGAGAAGGGCGACCAGAAGCGCATTATGACGCCGGCCAGGGCGATCGCGGCCGGCGCCGACCATCTGGTGGTCGGCCGGCCGATCCTGGAGGCTCAAGACCCGAAGGCCGCAGCCGAGGCGATCGTCGCCGAGATCGCCGGCGCGACACGATAACAGGAGGGCACCATGGCGAAAGGCTATTGGATTCCGCATCTCGACGTCAGCAACATGCAGGGCTTCCAGGCTTATCGGGAAATGGCAGACGCGGCGCACAAGCGCTTCGGCTCCAAGCTTCTGGCGCGCGGCGGCCGTCGCGAGGTCGTCGAAGGCAAGATGCGAGCGCGCAATGTGCTGCGCGAGTTCAACTCATTCGATGAAGCCAAGGTGTTCTACCATGGGCCCGAATATTCGGCTGCCCATCCGTTGCGCGAACCGCATTCGGTCTGTGATTTCGTGATCGCCGAGGGTTACGACGGCCCGCAACCGCCGCCGATCGGGACGCCGCCCGCGGCAGCCGCCCTCAAGGGCTACTGGCTCGTCCACGTTGATATCCCCGATCTCGAGGCCTACAAGCCCTATCAGGCCGCCAATGCGACGGCGTTCGGCAAATACGGCGCGCGGTTCCTGGTGCGCGGCGGTCGCTCCGAGATCACCGAAGGCAAGCCGCGCTCCCGCGCCGTGGTGCTGGAGTTTCCGAGCTACGAAGCGGCGCTCGGCTGCTACCGTTCGCCCGAGTACCAGGCCGCCAAGGCGCTGCGCCAAGGCAAGGCCGATGCGGATCTCGTCGTGATTGAGGGATACGACGGCAAGTAATGGGAGGAGCGTTCATGCGTATGAGTTTTGCGTGTCTCATCGCGCTGCTGTTGGCAACGGCAGCACAAGCTCAATCCATAACCGCCGAACAGAAGTCGCAGCTTGCGCTGACCGGCGCGCTCCGCGCTGCCATCGTGACGATTCCGTTCCTCGCCAAGAAGGATGCCAGCGGCGCGGTGACCGGCGTCGCGCCCGATCTCGCCGCCGAGATGGCGCGCGTGCTCGGCGTGCCATATCAGCCGAGGGTGTACGAAACGCCGAACGCCGGCATCAAGGCGATGCGCGACGGCCTGGCGGACTTCATTTTCCTGGCGCCGACGCCGGAGCGACTAGGTCAGCTCGACTTCGCGCCGGCGTTCATGGAGATGGAATTGTCGCTGCTGGTACCGGCCGGGTCGCCGATCCAGACCTTGGCCGATGCCGATCAACCCGGCCGCCGGATCGTGGTCTACGAGCGCAGCGCCAACGAGGAGATGGTGCGGCAGAATCTGCCCAAGGCGACGCGCCTGCTGGTGCCGCTGTCGGCTTACGAAAAGGCATTCGCGATGATCAAAGCCGGCGAGGCCGATGCCTTCGCCGATCTGCTCTACCAAGTCGCGGCCCACCAGGCTGAGTTGCTGGGCTCGCGCCTAGTGCCGGGCGCGATCGGCCACAACGCGATGGCGATCGGCACCGTCAAGGAGAAGCCCGCCGCCGCGGTTTTCGCCAAGGCATTCACCGAGACCGCGATCAAATCGGGCTTGGTCGCCAAGTCGATTGCAAAGGCTGGCGTCCGCGGCGCGGCTCCGCCTGCGATGTGACGGCTTTCCCCGCGACGGCGGCCCGGCTATACCCGCGCGGCATTTGCGGTAGTTGATGCAGGAGCTGATCCATGGCCGACATGCGGCTGATCGTGGCCGGCGCTGGCGGGCGCATGGGGCGTACGCTGGTCAAGGCCATCGCCGAGACCAAGGGGCTCACGCTCGCGGGCGCGCTTGAGGGCGAGGGCTCGCCGCTCATTGGGCAGGACGCGGGCGTGCTGGCCGGACTGCCCGCCAACAGCATCAAGCTCACCACCGACGTCAAAGCGTTGCTCGCCCAGGCCGATGGCATCATCGATTTCACCGTTCCCAAGGCGAGCACGGCGTTTGCCGCGCTGACCGCCGGCAAGGTGCATATCGTCGGCACCACCGGACACTCGGCCGACGAAGAGGCGAAGATCCGGGATTCGGCCAAGAGCGCGGTGATCGTGAAGTCCGGCAACATGAGCCTCGGGGTCAATCTGCTGGCGGCGCTGACCAAGCGGGTGGCGAAGACGCTCGATGACAGTTTCGACATCGAGGTTTTCGAGATGCACCACAACAAGAAGATCGACGCGCCGTCGGGCACCGCGCTGATGTTCGGCCGCGCGGCTGCAGAAGGCCGCGGTATCGATCTCGCAAGGCATTCGGCGCGCGGCCGCGATGGAGAAACCGGCGCACGCAAGGCGGGCGACATCGGGTTTGCAAGTTTGCGCGGCGGCACCGTGGTCGGCGAGCACAGCGTGATCTTCGCCGGTCCTGCCGAGCGGATCGAGCTGGTGCACCGCGCGGAAGACCGCATGATCTTCGCGCGCGGCGCGCTGCATGCGGCAGCCTGGGCCCGCGGCCAGAAGCCCGGTCTTTATTCGATGGCCGACGTGCTCGGACTGAAAGATTTCTAGCTTTTCCGCAGCAGCGACTTTCCGGTCATTTCCTTCGGCTGCGGCAGTTCCATCAGCGCCAGCATCGTTGGAGCCAAGTCGGCGAGCCGGCCGGCCGCGAGTTTGGCGCCGTTGCCGCCGGCGAGCAGCACCGGCACCGGATTGGTGGTGTGGGAGGTGTGCGGACCACCGGTTACGGGATCGCGCATCAACTCGCAATTGCCGTGGTCGGCCGTGACCAGGAGCGCGCCGCCCTGCCGCTCGATCGCATCCACGATCTTGCCGAGCCCGGTGTCGGCCGCTTCCACCGCCTTGATCGCGGCCGGCAGGCTGCCGGTGTGACCGACCATGTCTGGGTTGGCGAAGTTCAGAACGATCATGTCGTACTTGCCGGAACCGATCGCCTCGACGGCCTTGGCGGTGAGTTCAGGTGCCGACATCTCCGGCTGCAGATCGTAGGTCGCGACCTTGGGCGACGGTACCATGATGCGGTCTTCGCCCGTGTAGGGCTCCTCACGGCCACCGTTGAGGAAATAGGTGACGTGCGGATATTTCTCGGTCTCGGCCATGCGCAGTTGGGTGCGGCCGGCGTGGGCCACGACCTCGCCGAGAATGTTCGGAAAGGTCTGCGGCGCAAAGATTGTCTGCATCATCGTGTCGAGACGCTCGCTGTATTGCGCCATACCGACCGCCGCGGCAAATTTGATTGCGCGCTTGCGCGAGAAACCGGAAAAATCCGGATCGAGCATGGCGCCAAGGATTTCCCGCACCCGGTCGGCGCGGAAGTTGAAGCACAGCACGCCATCACCATCCTTGATGCCGCGGTAGTTGCCGATCACCGCCGGCACGATGAACTCGTCAAACTGCTTTTTGGCATAGGCGTCGGCGATGGCGATCTGCGGATCGGGAAAGCGCGGTCCTTCGGCCTCGACAATGGCATTGTAGGCGAGACCCACGCGCTCCCAGCGTTTGTCGCGGTCCATCGCGTAGTAGCGCCCGACCACGGTGGCGACCGGCACCGACTTCGGCAGCGCCGCGGTGAATTGCTTTAGATCGTCGCCGGCCGATTGCGGCGGCGTGTCGCGACCGTCGGTGATGGCGTGGGCTACCGCCGGCACGCCAGCCGCGGCGAGGATTTGTGCCAACGCTGCGCCGTGGTCCTGATGCGAATGCACGCCGCCGGGCGAGACGAGACCGATCAGGTGGCAGGTGCCGCCGCTCTTTTTCAAAGCGGCGATCAGGCCGGTCAGCGCCGGCGCACGCTTGATCTCGCCGGATTCGATGGCGTCGCCGATACGCGGCAGGTCCTGCATCACCACGCGGCCGGCGCCGATGTTGAGATGACCGACCTCGGAGTTGCCCATCTGCCCGGGCGGCAGTCCGACCTCGCGGCCGTCGGTCCGCAGGAACGCGTGGGGACCGTTGGCCCACAGTCGATTGAAGTTCGGGGTTTTGGCCTGGCGGACCGCGTTGTCTGCGGTTTCCTCGCGCCAGCCCCAGCCGTCGAGGACGACCAGCATTACCGGCCGGCGTTTCTGCTTCGATCCATTGCTCATCGCCGGTTAGATAGCGATCAATCCGGCAAGGAGCAATCGAGGCTAGGCGGAGTCCATACTAGCCATGGAGTCCAACGCCTTGATGGCATCGTCCGCCAGCACGCACTCGGCCGCGGCGAGGTTCTCCCGTAAGTGGGCGACGGATGAGGTGCCTGGGATTAGCAGGATATTGGGGGCGCGGCGGAGCAACCAGGCCAGCGCGACCTGCATCGGCGTGGCGCCGAGCCGCGCGGCGACCTCGGACAAAGAGGATGACTGCAGCGGCGTAAAACCACCGAGCGGAAAGAATGGGACATAGGCGGTGCCGTCACGGGCAAGGTCGTCGATCAAGGCGTCGTCCTCGCGGTGCGCGAGGTTGTATTGGTTCTGGACGCAGACAATCGGCGCAATACGCCGTCCGTCCGCGACCTGTTTTGGTGTGACGTTGCTCAACCCGATGTGACGCACCAGGCCCTGCCGTTGCAGATCCGCCAGCACTGTGAGCTGCGCCTGGAGTGACCCCTCAACCGGATGGTGCGGGTCGAGCATGCTGCGAAGGTTGACGACGTCGAGCACGTCAACTCCGAGATTGCGCAGATTGTCGTGCACGGCTTGCGTCAGTTCTTCGCGAGAGAGCGCCGGCAACCATGAGCCATCCTTGCCGCGCTTGGCGCTGATCTTGGTGACGATGACGAGATCGTCCAGATAAGGGTGGAGCGCTTCGCGGATGATCTGGTTGGTAATGTGGGGGCCGTAGAAGTCGCTGGTGTCGATGTGGTTCACGCCGCGCGCGATGGCCTCGCGAAGCACGGCCAGCGCTCCGGCATGGTCCTTCGGCGGACCGAACACCCCGGGTCCAGCGAGTTGCATGGCGCCGTAGCCAAGGCGCTTCACGCTACGGTCGCCCAGGGTGAACGTGCCGGCTTGGTCGATATTGGACATATTCGGTCTCCTTCTGACGTGATCCAGGTATAGGTGTCGCCAATCTGTTCGATAATCGGATATGATCTGCACGGGCTGTGCGGAGTAGCGAACAGTGAAAATTGAATTGAGCGATCTGGACGCCTTCGCGGCGGTGGCCCGCGCCAAAGGCTTTCGCGATGGCGCCCGCGCCAGCGGCAGCAGCGCGTCTGGGCTGAGCGAGGCCGTGCGACGCCTAGAAACGCAACTCGGGGTGAGATTGTTGAACCGCACCACGCGCAGTGTGGTCCCGACCGAGGCGGGCGCACGTTTGCTAGAGCGGCTCGGCCCGGCGCTGACAGAGGTCGAAACGGCCCTCGACGAGGTGAACCGTTTTCGTGACCGGCCAGCCGGCACGCTGAAGCTTAACGTTCCGGTCAGCGCGGCGCGTCTGGTGCTGCCAGCAATCGTGCCGCCATTCCTCGCCGCCTATCCGGACATTCGCATGGAGGTGATCGCCGAGGAGAGTTTCGTCGATGTGCTCGCGGCCGGTTGCGACGCCGGCATCCGCTACGGCGAGCGGCTGGAGCAGGACATGATCGCGGTGCCAATCGGGCCGCGTCAACAACGGTTTGCCGTCGGCGCCGCCCCGGCCTACCTCGATCGGCACGGCCGGCCGAAGCACCCGCGCGATCTGCTAACGCATCGCTACCTGCGAGGCCGGTTCCCAAGCGGAGCGACGCCAACCTGGGAGTTCGAGCGCGACGGCGAAGTCGTGAAGGTCGAACCGGCCGGGCCGCTAATCGTGAGCATCGGCGGCGCCACCGATCTCCTCGTCGATGCCGCGATTGCCGGCACCGGCATCGTCGCTTTGTTCGAGGACTGGCTGCGTCCGCATTTCGAGAGCGGCGTCCTCGAACCAGTCCTCGAACCTTGGTGGCAGCGCTTCCAGGGGCCGTTTCTGTACTACCCCGGGCGGCGTCTGGTGCCAGCGCCGTTGCGGGCGTTCATCGACTTCGTCAGAGCGTCGCCCCACGAACCCTGACGTCAGCGGGCGTGCGCAAGATTCCCCTTTGCCTGTCGATGGTGTCGCTAGGCCGCGACTGTTCCGGCCTCCCAGCCCAGCATGGCGCGCTTTCGGGTCAGGCCCCAGTGATAGCCGGTTAGCTCGCCGGATTTTCCGATCACGCGATGGCAGGGCACCACGAAGCTGATCGGATTTTTCCCGACCGCGGCGCCGACCGCGCGTGGCGCCTTCGGCTTGCCGATGTGGTTGGCGATGTCCGAGTAGGTGGTGGCACGGCCCATCGGGACGCGCAGCAGCGTCTCCCACACCCGCACCTCGAAGTCGGTGCCGATCAGCACCACGCGGAGCGGCCGGTCCTCGCGCCAGAGCTTCTTGTCGAAGATGCGCGCGCACAACGGTGCAGTGCGTGCCGAATCCTCGACATAAGTCGCGCGGGGCCAGCGGCTACGCATATCGGCGACCGCGGCTTTTTCCTCGCCGGGGTCGGCGAAAGCGAGCCCGCAGAGGCCGCGGTCCGTCGCCATCACCAGCGCGGTGCCGAACAGGGCGGGATGGAAGCCATAGTAAACCGTCAGGCCTTCGCCGCCGGTCTTCCATTCGCCGGGCGACATCGCTTCGTGAGTGACGAACAGATCGTGCAGGCGTCCGGGGCCGGACAGGCCGACCTCGTAGGAGGCGTCGAGCACGCTCGCGGAATCGCGAAGCAGATTGCGCGCGCTGTCGAGGGTGAGAGCTTGCAGAAAAGCTTTCGGCGTCAGTCCAGCCCAGCGGCGGAACAGGTGGTGCAACTCGGTAGGCGTGACACCGGCGGCTTCGGCAATCTGTTCGATCTCCGGCTGCGTGCGCCAGTTGCCGCGGATGTGGGCGATGGCGCGGCGCACGACGTCGTAATCGGCGGCGGCTGAGGACAGCGGCACGGGATCGGATATGCGTTCGGGCGAGAGCATGGCGGTCTCCATCGTGTTGCTCCCCATCTAGGCCGCTGGGCGCGGCGCGCCCACCCGATTTCTGACCCTAAACCAGCGCCCGTGTCGGTCCGCGCCGGGCTTCGCCCAGCGCCGTCGACAGCGCTGCGGCAAAGCTTTCCCGCTCCTTCGGCGAGAGAAAGCCGGCGACTGGAAACCTCCGCCCGCGCGACACCAGAAACAATTTCAACAGGCCGAACTCCTCGTTGGTCTCACGGTCGAGCTTGGTCCAGAGCGGGTTGAGCGTCCATTCGGCAACTTCGCCGCGATGGCTGACCCGGCGAAGGCGAAGCTCGGACGGCGTCACCGTGACCTCCTCGAAGGCCGTCGCGGCGCGGTAGTTGGCGCGGAACGCCCAATAGACCAGTGCGACGTCGAGCCCGAGAAAGCCGATCACCGGCCAGGCGCCGAGCAGGAAGAAGAACAGGCCGCCGATGAAGCTAAAACCCCCGACCAGCGCCATCACGGCGAGGAAGCCCGTGCCGGACAGCGAGCGATGTGGTGTGATGATCGCCGAAAAAAGCGTGGGCTCGGCGGCGGGGTCGTTGTCTGTATGGTTTGATGCCGTCATGCTGTCCTGAATATAGGACAATCATGGCGAAGAAGCAGACCCGGAAAACCGCGAAGAAAGCCGCCAAAAAAACCGCAAAAAAAACCATCGCGGCGGTGAAAAAGGCCAGGAAGGGCAAGGCCGCCAAGGTCAGGCCCGCGAAGGCGCGTGCTAAGGCCGATGACAAGGCGCTGCACGGCAAGACCAAACCCTGGACTCCCGCCGAGGTCGAGGAGGCGTTTCGACGGTTTCAAGCGGCGATGCCGGAGCCGAAGGGCGAGCTGCAGCACATCAATCCGTTCACGCTGTTGGTCGCGGTGGTGCTCTCGGCGCAGGCGACCGACGCTGGCGTCAACAAGGCGACGCCGGCGCTGTTTGCGCTCGCCGACACGCCGGAGAAGATGGCGGCACTCGGCGAAGAGCGCGTTCGCGAGCTGATCAAGACCATCGGGCTTTACCGTACCAAGGCGAAGAACGTGATCGCGCTGTCGCACAAGCTCATCGCCGAGCACGGCGGTCAGGTGCCGGGCTCGCGCGAGGCTTTGCAGGAGTTGCCGGGCGTCGGCCGCAAGACCGCGAACGTGGTACTGAACATGGCGTTCGGTCAGCCGACCATGGCGGTGGACACGCATATCTTCCGGATCGGCAACCGCACCGGATTGGCGCCCGGCAAGGACCCTCTGGCGGTGGAACTCAAGCTGCTCGAAGTCATCCCGGAAAAATACATGATGCACGCCCATCATTGGCTGATCCTGCACGGCCGCTACGTCTGCCTGGCGCGCCGTCCGTTGTGCGAGAAATGCGTTATCGCCGATATCTGCAAATGGCCAGGCAAGACCGTCGCGGCCTAGGCCCGCTTCGGCTCATGGAACTCGACGCGCCGCTGCGATAGTCGCTTGTGTATGTGCACCATCATCGCCATCGCAAACAGCGGGGTGGCGAGGTTGACGATCGGGATTGAGACAAACATCGCGATCAGCAGACCGGCCATGAAAATCTGGCCCCGATAGGCGCGGCGCATGGCCTTGGCTTCAGCAGGCGGGCGAAACCGCATCGCCGCCAGCAAAAAGTATTCCCGGCTCAGCAGATAGGCGTTGGCGACGAACATGATGACGAGGCCAAGCCCCGCGACGAACAGAAATGGCACCGCGCAGAGATAGACGACGATCGCGAGCAATGCGGTGTTGATGCCCTCGGCCATCGCGCGAAACAGCGGCAGCGCCGTGCCGGGCGTCTCGTTCGGATAATGCGTGCGCTCGACCTCGTCGGCGATCTCGTCGACGAAGAAGCTGCCGACGAATGCGGTCACCGCCGGCATCAGGAACAACGCGCCGGTAATGATGCCGAGCGTGGCCGCAATCGACAGCACCCAGGCGAGGATTTGCCAGACGGTGTGCCCGCCGGCGGTGGCTTCGGCCCAGGTGGCGCCCGTCGTCGCTATCCAGGAGAATAGCCGGTTGAGGCCAATGCCCATCAGCACGATCAGGACGAGGCCAAGCCCGATCGACTTGAGCAGCACCCGCCGGAACGGCGGCGAGAACATCTGAACCAGCGCCTTGATGGCAGCGTCAAACATCGAATCCTCCGCAACCTGGCAGAGGTATGTAGGCTCAGGCGATGGAGCAAGTCTGTCGGGAAAATGCGTCAGTGCGCCGGCGCAATGGTAGGCGTCTCGACGGACATCAGCTCGGCTGAAGCTTCCTCGGGCTCGGCGAAAGCCTCATCCGCCACGAGCTCAAGCGTGTGCGGCAGGTGAGCCCATGCCATCCGGCGGTAGTCGAAGCCCCGCTCGATGGTCGGCTTGACCAGTGCGAAGTAGGGCGAGATATCGAAGTCGCGCGGCGCGTAAAGCGAAGAATGACGGATCTCGAGAATCTCGCGCCGCGCCGTCTCGCTTTCCAGGCGGGTGATCTTCGGCAGGATCGGATAGTGCACATGCTCGAAGGCCTGCGCGATCAAGGCTGAGCAGATGATGCGGGTCGGATGACCGGAGCCGATCGCCATCATGCGCCGCCGCCAGCGCTGCGGCACCGGCAGCGGGAACAGGTAGCGCATCAGATCGAAAATGTTTTTGACGTCGTAGTCGAAGCCGATGCGCTCGGCCGCGTAAGTGCAAACCCGCGCGCAATCGTCATCGGTCAGCCCGATCGGACGGCAGATGCGTGTGTGGTACTTCTGGTATTTCGACAGCGGCGCGCCGACCACGCCCTGGCCGAGGACGGCTTCGACCAGCACCAGCGGCTCGCCGTCCCCGCTGGTGCGCTCGCCGATCGGCCCGACATAGAGCGCGGCGTGCGACCAGGTCGATTGGGTGAGGTATTTGATGACGCCGGAAATGTGGTTGTCGCCTTCGACCAGCAGCACGTCACCGGGCTTGAGCGCGGCTCGCAACGCCTCCGGGTCGCTCGGGGTGAAGGGCTCGTAGCCCGCTGCCGGGCGATCCAGATATTGGGCCAGTCTTTGCCCGACGCGACTGAGCATCCAATCCATGACAATCGAACCCAGATTGACGCGTGTTTTTGAACTGCACGTCGCGTCATTAAGACGCAAGTTAGACGAGACTCGTTGCGAACCGGTTCATTGCATTGGGCCGATGACAATGAATTGTTAGCCATGGCTTTGCGCTTGGCCGCTGGTTCTGCCAAGAATTGCGCAAGAAAAGCATTCGTCGCGGTGCAGCGTAAAACCAATTGCAAACCATGAATTGTGATCCATGAGTGCTCTGTCCCGCCGAGGCTTTCTGGCCGGTTCTGCTGCGGCGTTCGCGGTAGGTCCAGCATTTGCCCAGCGCTCCAGCCTGCCTTCGGGGGAGGTGGACTGCGTCATCGTCGGCGCTGGCGCCGCCGGAATCGCGGCGGCGCGGCGGCTCCGCGAAGCCAATCGCAGCTTCATCCTGGTTGAGGCGTCAAACCGGATCGGCGGACGCTGCATCGTTGAGTCACAAAGTTTTGGCGTGCCGTTCGATCGCGGCGCGCACCTCATTCACAACCCGGACATCAACCCACTGACCCGGCTCGCGGCGCGGACCGGGCTTGAGATTTATCCGGCGCCGTCGGCGCAACGAATCCGCATCGGCCGGCGCAACGCCCGAGATAGTGAGCTGGAGGATTATCTCGCCGCCGCGGTGCGCGCCAATCGCGCGATCGCCGACGGCACGCGCGGCCGACCCGATATCGATTGCGCCAAATTGCTGCCGCGCGACCTCGGCGAATGGCAGTCGACGGTGGAATTCGCGCTCGGCCCCTACACCAGCGCGAAGGACCTCGGTGAAATTTCCGCGGTGGACCTTAGCCGGGCCGGCGAGCGCGAAATCAGCGCGTTGTGCCGCCAGGGCTACGGTGCGCTGCTCGCCAAACTCGCCGAAGGCATCCCGGTGCAACTCGACACCGCGGTGAAGCTCGTCGACGTCGTCGGCCGCGGCGCCAAAGTGGAATTGTCGACCACCAAGGGCCCGATCGTCGGCCGCCACTGCATCATCACAGCATCCACCAACGTCACCCTCGACCGCATCAAATTCGAAGGCGGGCTGCCGAAGCGCCATCAGGACGCGATGGAGAAGCTTAAGCTCGGCAGCTTCGATCACATCGCGCTGGAGCTGCCGGGCAATCCGCTCGGCCTGCCGCGCGACGACGTGGTGTTCGAAAAGGCGTCGGGTCCTCGCACCGGCGCACTGACCGCTAATATCGGCGGCACCACGCTGTCGACGGTCTCGGTCGGCGGGAAATTCGGCCGCGATCTCGTAGCCCAGGGCGACAAGGCCATGGTCGAGTTCGCTGTGGAATGGCTCGGCGGCATGTTCGGTCCCGGCGTGAAGAAAGCGCTCGGCCGCACCCAGGTGACGCAATGGAGCAGGGATCAGTGGATCCAGGGCGCGATCGCAACGGCGGCGCCGGGCTGGCAGGGCGCGCGCCGCATCCTGACGGAGCCGATCCGCAACCGCGTGTTCTTTGCCGGCGAAGCAGCGCACGAGACCGCTTGGGGCACGGTCGGTGGCGCCTGGGAAACCGGCACCCGCGCGGCCGAGGCGGTGGTTCGCCGCATCACCGGTCAGCCCGAACCGAGACCCGAGGGCGAGCCGCCGGAGAAGCCGGCGCGCAAGGGCAAGAAAGCGTAGCGCAGGCTTAAGCGCTACGCGCCGAGCCGTTCCTTCAGCCAGCCGACAATGGTGTTGGAGATCTCGTCGGGGTGCTGGCCCGGCGTGCGGCCCATGTGGTGGCCCTCGGGATAGACGCGCGCCGACTTTGGACTGCCGTGCTCCATCAGCAGGTAGACGTCGGCGATCGGCGCTTGGTCGTCGAGCTTGCCGTTGACGCCGAGCAGCGGCGCCGACTTCTTGTCGAGCAGGCCCATGGTCTTGAGCGACAGTGGCGCGACGGCCGTCAAAAATTCTTCGATCGTCTTCACGCCCATGGCGCGTCCGCGCGCATCGAGCAGGCTCGCGGCGCCGAACAGATAGGTCGCGCCGCCGGTGGTGAATGCCGGCACCAGCCATTCGCGCTGAAAGCCGTAATGCACGTTGCCGCCGTGGAATACTGCGCCTTTGATGCGGTCGGCCGCCGTGTGCGCGAGCCGCGCCGCCCAGTAGGCGCCGAAGCTGCCGCCCCAAACCGCGACGCGCTTGCCGTCCACATCATGGCGGGTCGGTAGATAATCGAGCCAGGCGAAATAGGTCCGCTCGGCGGCGGGATCGCCGTAAAGCACCGGGTTCTCGCCGCTACCCGGCATGTCGATGGTGAGCGAAGCAAGGCCTGCGTCCATCGCGGTCTTGGCGATCTTCAGGCGGTCTTCCTTCCAGCCGTCGACGCCGCCCCAGTGCAATACGACGGGAGGCTTGGGAACGCCGGGCGGCTTCTGCAGATAACCGACGACCTTCTTACCCTCGAAAGGTATCTCGATGATCTCGAGCGGCGGATCGAAATGCTTGGCCGCCTTGCGGAACATGCGAAGCGAATGCTGGAACGCCTGAAGCTTGCCGGGCGAGGTCGGCGACGGATAGCGGCCGACCCGGCAGGCGTCGAAGGCGTGCATGTAGATCTCGGCGAGCTCCCTGCCGCTTGCGCCGGCCTTGGCCGCAGCGTCGCCCTTCGCCTCGTAGCCGAGTCCGATTTTGCTCCACTCCTCGGCCCAGTGATCTTTGTCGAGGCTTTTCAGCGCCGCCATGACCGTTTCGGCGTCCTCGCGCTTGATGTCCTCGAACGGGTTGAGCTTGCCGGCGCGGCGCATGAACTCGGCCTTGACCTCGTCCAGCGTCCGCTCGCGCGAGCCCTTGGGCTGGTTCTGGATGTTCATGTGACGTCCTTCGCGCTGGTCTTGTCCTCGAACACGGTGATCACCGGTGCCTTGCCTTCAAAGCCGAGCTCACTCCAGCGCGCCACTACGTTGTCGTACATCTTCTTGTCGAGCTTGGTGCGCGGCGAGAACGACTTGATGTGCTTGTAGTCCATGCAGGCGTTGATCAAGGCCTTGGAGCCCCATGGCCTGATCTCCGGCGGGTTCAAGCTCGGATCGAGGAACGTGCTCCAGGTTTCGCGCAGGATGTCGATCGACTGCGCCGGCCGCGACCGCGTTGCCATCGCCCACAACACCTGGCCGACGTTGCTCGGGTCGATGTCGTCGTCGACCACGATGACGTATTTGCCGAAATACGCGCCGGCGGTGCATTGCGCGGCGAGCGCCATGACCTGCGGCGCGTGGCCAGCGTACATCTGCTTGATCGAGACGACCGTCATGCCCCAGCCGGCGGCCTCCGGGATCGACCACACGCCTTGGATCCCTGGCACGCCAAGCTTTTGCAGATCGGCCCAGATGCCGGCGGAGCGCAGCGCTGCCCAGAACAGGCCGCATTCGTTCGAGGGCCCGTCGGCCATCAGCGCGCAGGTGAGCGTCGGATTGTTCCGGTAGCGCACGCGTTCGACACGCATGTACGGCGTGGCGCCGCTTGGGCGGCCGTAATAGCCGGTGAACTCGCCGAACGGCCCTTCGGCAAAGGTCTCGTCCGGATAGAGATGGCCTTCGATGATGATCTCGGCGTGTGCCGGCAGCGGCAGGCCGGTGAGGTCGGAAGTGAACAGCTCGATCGGCGAGCCCTTGATGCCGGAATAGTACTCATACTCGCTTTCGGTCTTCGGCAGGCTCGAGGCGCCAACGAGGAACAAGAGCGGATCGATGCCATAAGCCGCGGCGATCGGCGCCGGCTTGCCCATCTTCCACCACTTGTCGCGATCGTTGCCGCCGTCCTTGCCCGGCGACGTGTAGACACCGATCTCGCGCGGCCCTTTGATCATCATGCGGTAGGTGCCGACGTTGATGCGGCCGGTGTCCGGGTCCTTGGTGATCACGGAATCGGCGGTGCCGAGATACATGCCGCCGTCGAGCGGCCACATCCGCTGCGCCGGGAACATGCGGATGTCGATTTTGTCGCCTTCGACAATGTTCTGGTTGCAGATGGCGCTTGCGGCCGGCACCTCGACGGGAGCCATCTTGCGCCCGAGTTTCTTCTGCAGAAGCTGCACCGCCTTCAGCGGATGATCGACCGGCTCCTCGCCGATCATCAGGCAGAACCGCGACAGATTGCAGCCGATCATGTTGTAGAGCGCTTTGTGGCCGGGATGGCCCTTGATGTTCTCGAACAACAGCGCCGGACTTTTCTCCAGGCCGATCAGATAGGTGATGTGCGCGGCTTCAAGATCGGGGCTGACCTCGGCGGTGATGCGCTTCAATTCGCCCATCGCCTCAGCTTTCTCCAGCCAGAGGTCGAGATCGCTAGAGTTGCGCCGGTCGCTGCTGGGCCTGTTTTTCGGCTGCTCGATGGTGGTGGCGTTGCCGCCAGCCTTCACGCCCATATCCATGACGCCACTCCCTGAACGATTGTTGGGGCAATCCTAGCGAACGCCACCGCCGAGGTCACGGCCACGGCGTCACATGCCAGATGCGCGGAAAGCGGTCAGGCGCGCGGCGGTGTCTGGGCGCGATTGAGGGCCCACAGCGCCAGTTGCGCGAGCGCGATGAACAGTATCGTCATGCCGATCAGGATCGGCATAAAAGCAAAGACCGAAGTCTCCGCATCTTCCGAGTTTGCCATCCAGGCGCTGACAACAAAGAGGGCGGCTGCGGCGACGAACAAGCTGCCGATCCATTGCGGCGTCGGATTGGCGAAGGAAACCCTCATGGCGTCTTGCTCATGCACGCAGTACGCCGCCGGTGCGTTTACTCACCTCGGCGACGATCTTGGCGCCGAGCGCGTCGATCTCCTGATCGGTCATGGTTTTGTCGCGCGGCTGGATCGTCACCGCGATGGCGACCGATTTTTTGCCGGCCTCGATGCCCTGGCCCTCGTAGACGTCAAACACGCTCACGCCTGAGATCAGCTTGCGGTCGACGTTCTGCGCGGCGCGCACGATGTCGGCGGCCCTCACGGCGCGATCGACCACGAAGGCGAAGTCGCGCGTCACCGGCTGGAACGCCGAGAGCTCCAGCACCGGCTTGGCGCGGGTCGCCTTGGCCCTGCCCTCCGGGATGCGCTCGAGAATGACCTCGAAGGCGACCAGCGGGCCCTCGGCATCGAGCGCCTCAAGGGCGCGCGGATGCAACTCGCCGAAATAACCGAGAATGTTCTGCGGTCCTATTTGGATGGTGCCGGAGCGGCCGGGATGAAACCAGGCCGGGCCGCCGGGCACCACCTGCATGGCCTGCGCCGGCGCGCCGGCCGCCGCCAGTATCGCCAGTGCATCGGTCTTGGCGTCGAAGGCATCCACGTTGGCCGACGTGCTCGACCAGTGACGGCCGGCGCCACCCGCCTTGGCCATGGCCCGCCGCACGCCGGTAGCCGCCATGAACTGATCCTCGGGTTTATCGCCAGTGAATATCTGGCCGACCTCGAACAGAGCCGTGTCGGGGAAGCCGCGGTCGGCGTTCTTCTGTGCGGCGGCGACGAGGCCGGGAATGAGGCTCGGCCGCATGTCGGACAATTCCGCCGCGATCGGATTGGCCAGCGCCAGCGCGGGCTTGCCGCCGCCGAATAACTCGGCCTGCGGCTTGGAAATGAAGGACCAGGTGACAGCTTCGGTTAGCCCACGCGACGCGAGCGCACGCTTGGCCTTGCGGGTTCTCACCTGCGCCGTGGTCAGCACCGGTTTTCGTGGCGCGTCGCCGCGGCCGAACGGTGTCGACGGAATGCGATCGACGCCGACAATGCGGACGATTTCCTCGACGATGTCGGCCTTACCCTCGATGTCGGGCCGCCACGACGGCGCCGCGACCTTAACCCGAGTGTCCTGGCCGGCGACGAAGAAGCCGAGCTTGGTGAGGATGCGGCGCATCTCGATCAGATTGAGATCGAGACCGGCAAGCCGCTTCAATTCGCTGGTCGGGAAGTCGACGATCTTTTCGGGCGCTTCGGCCTTGCCCGCAACGGTGATTTCGGAGGGCGTGCCGCCGCATAGCTCGATCACCATCTGGGTGGCGAGTTCGAGCCCAGGCACCATGAAATTCGGATCGACACCGCGTTCGAAACGATAGCGCGCGTCGGAGTTGATGCCGAGCTTCCGTCCGGTCTGCGCAATGTTGATCGGCTCCCACAGTGCCGACTCGATCAGCACGTCGGTGGTGCTCTCGTCGCAGCCCGACGCTTCGCCGCCCATGATGCCGGCGAGCGACTCCACGCCGTTGTCGTCGGCGATCACGCACATGGCATTGTCGAGCGCGTAGGTCTTACCGTCGAGCGCCAGGAGTTGCTCGCCGTTCGCGGCCCGGCGCACCACGAGATTGCCTTTGACCTTCCTAGCATCGAACACGTGCAGTGGCCGGCCGCGGTCGTAGGTGATGAAATTGGTGATGTCGACCAGCGCGTTGATCGGGCGCAGGCCGATAGCCTTGAGCCGCTTTTGCAGCCATTCGGGCGAGGGGCCGTTCTTGACGCCGCGCACGAGGCGAAGCGCGAACGCCGGGCACAGCGGATGGGTCTGGCCAAAGTCGAGCTTGACCGAAACCGGGCAGGGGTATTCGCCTTTAATCTGCTTTGGCGCGCGCTCTATGAGCGAGCCTATGTCGGTTGCGGCAAGGTCGCGCGCTATGCCGTTGACGCCGGTGCAGTCCGGCCGGTTCGGCGTCAAATTGATATCGAGCACCGCGTCGTCGAGGCCGGCGTATTTGGCGTAAGCCGTTCCGACCGGCGCGTCGGCCGGCAGATCGATGATGCCGTCGTGATCGTCGGAAATTTGCAGCTCAAACTCCGAGACCAGCATGCCGCGGCTCTCGACGCCCCGGATGGTGCCAACCGCAAGCGTCATGTTCTTGCCGGGAATGAAGGCGCCCGGCGGCACGAACACGCCGGTCATGCCGGTGCGCGCGTTCGGCGCGCCGCAGACCACCTGGATCGGCTTGCCGTCGCCGGTATCGACCATGCAGACGCGCAGCCGATCGGCGTTCGGATGCTGCTTTGCCTCGGTGACGCGCGCGATCACATAGGGCGCCAGGAGCTTGGCCTTGTCCTCGACGCTCTCGACCTCGAGCCCAATCATGGTGAGCTTGGCCACGATCTCGTCGAGCGTCGCGTCGGTATCGAGATGCTCCTTGAGCCACGAGAGAGTGAATTTCACGGGCTCAGCCCTCCCGCCAAGGTCGGGAAGTCGAGCGGCCGGAAGCCGTAGTGCGAAAGCCAGCGCACGTCCGCCTCGAAGAAGGCGCGTAGGTCAGGCATGCCGTATTTCAGCATGGCGATGCGGTCGATCCCCAGCCCCCAGGCAAAGCCCTGCACCGCGTCGGGATCGAGCCCACAATTGCGCAGCACGTTCGGATGCACCATGCCGCAGCCGAGAATCTCCAGCCAGTCGTCGCCCTCGCCGAAGCGAACCTCGCCTTTGTCGCGTTTGCACTGGATGTCGACCTCGAGCGACGGCTCGGTGAACGGAAAGAACGATGGGCGAAACCGCATCTTGACGTTGTCGACCTCGAACAACGCCTTGCAGAATTCCTCGAGGATCCACTTCAGGTGGCCGAGATGCGCGCCCTTGTCGATGACGAGGCCCTCGACCTGATGAAACATCGGTGTGTGGGTCTGGTCGCTGTCGCTGCGATAGGTGCGGCCCGGTATGATCACGCGAATCGGCGGCTTCTGCTTCAGCATGGTGCGCACCTGCACCGGCGAAGTATGCGTGCGCAGCAGCATCCGCGTGCCGTCCGGCTTCGGCGGGAAGTAGAACGTGTCGTGCATCTCGCGGGCCGGATGACCCTCGGGGAAATTCAGCTTGGTGAAGTTATAGTCGTCGGTTTCGATGTCCGGCCCTTCGGCGACGGCGAAGCCCATGTCGGCGAAGATCGCGGTGAGCTCGTCGATCACCTGGCTGATCGGATGGACGCGGCCGACCTCTGCCGGCGCCTCGCGCACCGGCAGGGTTACGTCGACGGTCTCGGTGGCGAGCCTTGCGTCGAGGGCGGCTCCCTTAAAGCCTTCGCGGCGCGCGTTCAGCGCCGCGTTGATCCGGTCGCGCAGCCCGTTGATCGCCGGGCCCTGCACCTTGCGTTCGTCCGGGCTCATGCCGCCCAGCGTCTTGAGCAGCGCCGTCACCGAGCCGCTTTTGCCCAGCGCTGAAACGCGCGCGGTCTCAAGCGCGGCCTCGTCGTCGGCGGCGGCGATTTCAGCAGCAATCTTTTGCTCGAGCGACGCGATGTCGGTCATGGCACCACTCCTGCCACGTCATGGCCGGGCTTGTCCCGGCCGCCCACGTCTTGCTTCCGTAGAGGAAGGCGTGGATGCCCGGCATAAGGCCGGGCATGACAACTGAGAGGCTTGCGCTACGCCGCTTTTGGCAGCGCGGCCTTGGCCTTTTCGACGATGACCTGGAAGGCCGCCGGCTCCATGATCGCGAGCTCCGACATCACCTTGCGGTCGACGGTGATGCCGGCCTTGGCGAGTCCGTCGATGAATTTCGAGTAGTTCAGCCCGAACGGCCGCACCGCGGCATTGATGCGTTGGATCCAGAGCGCGCGGAAGCTGCGCTTCTTGTTCTTGCGGTCGCGGTAGGCGTATTGCATCGCCTTTTCCATCGACTGCTTGGCGATGCGGATGGTGTTGCGGCGACGGCCGTAGTGGCCCTTGGTCGCCTTGTAGACCTTCTTATGCTTGGCGTGAGAGGTGACGCCGCGTTTGACGCGAGCCATGACTGATCTCCTGAAATGTTAAGCCTGCAAGATGGATGGTACGGCCGCAAATGCGGCGCGCCGATCCGTTAGCCGTTGGGCAGGAAAAACTTGACGATGTTGTCGCCGTCGGCCTTGAACATCACGCGGGTGCCGCGGTGCTGACGGATTTGTTTCTTGGTTCGCTTGATCATGCCGTGGCGCTTGCCGGCCATTGCCGACTTCACCTTGCCGCTGGCGGTGATCTTGAAGCGCTTTTTGGCGCCTGACTTGGTCTTCAGCTTGGGCATTTTGCTCTCCTTCAAAGTGCGGCTTTGGACGCGGCAAAAGAACCGGTCCCACCGGATTTGCTCAATGCGAGCGCGCTGAGTGATCAGCCTCGTCGCCACGGCAGCCCTTGTTAGCCGGGCGGCGAGAGGTCGGGTTTATGGCAGAGGGCGGCCGAAATGACAACCGCGACAGGCCAACGCCCGCGAACCGGTCGCGGGCGTTGCATTTGGTAGTCCTATAGCAGGATCAAGGAGTTAACGCGGCGTCAGGATCATGACCATCTGGCGCCCTTCCATGCGGGGCTCCGATTCGATCTTCGCCATCTTGGTCGTGTCGTCCTTGACCCGGTTGAGCAGCCTCGTCCCGAGTTCCTGGTGGGCCATCTCGCGGCCGCGGAAGCGCAAGGTGACCTTGACCTTGTCGCCTTCCTCGAAGAACCGCTCCATGGAGCGCATCTTCACCTGGTAGTCGTGATCGTCGATCATCGGGCGGAGTTTGATCTCCTTGACCTCGACGACCTTCTGCTTCTTGCGGGCTTCGGCCTGCTTTTTCTGTTCTTGGAATCGGTATTTGCCGTAGTCCAGGATCTTGCAGATCGGCGGTACGGCGTTGGGCGAGATCTCGACCAGGTCGAGGCCGGCATCCAGGGCCTTGGCCAGGGCGTCTGCGATCGGGATGGTACCGAGGTTGGCGCCGTCCTTGTCGATCAGGTGAACCTCACGAACGCGGATATCTTCATTGATGC
>Ga0105248_10001878_pt1 | contig 23295 bp, 22 predicted proteins | sample KBSS34metaG_FD_81524 | JGI IMG/M metagenome (GOLD analysis project Ga0105248, IMG submission 81524) | Switchgrass rhizosphere microbial communities from Kellogg Biological Station, Michigan, USA - KBS S3-4 metaG | ecosystem: Host-associated > Plants > Roots > Rhizosphere > Soil | place...
GAGCCCCACGTCCGCGATGAGACGCAGCTCGAGGCGAAGGCGCCGGTCCTCGCCCGGGGTGCCGGGCTCCGCCGTGCGCGGGGCCTGGTGCGTGGGCTTCGCGAAGCGCGCGTTGCCGCGGCCTCCGCGGCCGCCGCGCGCGGCGGGGAACTCCATGCCCGCCTCGAGCAGATCGGCGAGGGTCTCCCCGCTCTCCTCATCGAGGACGAGCGTGCCCTGAGGCACCTGGACACGGAGATCCTCGCCGCCCCGGCCGAACTTCCGATTGCCGGAGCCGTGCGCGCCCGCCTGGGCGCGGAACAGCGTGCGGGATTGAAAATCGAGTAGCGTGCGCATGTGCGGATTCACGACCAGGATGACGCTTCCCCCGTCTCCTCCATCGCCGCCGTCCGGTCCCCCTTTGGGGACGTACTTCTCGCGCCGGAAGCTCACGCAGCCATTTCCGCCGCGTCCGGCCACCACGTGGATGGACGCGCGGTCCGCAAACATCCGGGCGCCCCGCTAGTCGAGCGCTTCGATGACGGCGTCCGCCGCGGCGCGCGTGCCCACGGCGGTCGGGTCGTCGCGGCGCGCCTTCATGTCGTACGTGACTCGCTTCCCCTGCTTCACCACCCCGGCGACCGCGCGCTCCAGGCGGTCGGCCGCTTCCTTCTCGCCCAGGTGCCGGAGCATGAGCATCCCGCTCAGGATCATCGCGAACGGATTGACCTTGTCCTGGCCCGTGTACTTGGGCGCGCTTCCGTGCGTCGGCTCGAAGAGCGCCGCGTCCTGGCCGATGTTGGCGCCGGGCGCCATGCCGAGCCCGCCCACGAGTCCCGCGGCGAGATCCGAGATGATGTCGCCGTAGAGATTCGGGAGCACGAGCACGTCATAGTTCTCGGGCGTCTGGACGAGCTGCATGCACATGTTGTCCACGATGCGGTCCTGGAACCCGATGCCCGGGAATTCCTGCGACACCCTGCGCGCGGTCTCGAGGAAGAGGCCGTCCGTGTTCTTCATGATGTTCGCCTTGTGCACCGCGGTCACCGAGTGGCGGCCGTTCGCGCGCGCGTAGCGAAATGCGTGTCGCACGATGCGCTCGGTGCCCGAGACGCTGATCGGCTTGATGGAGATGCCGGAGTCCTCTTTGATCTCGCGCTTGGATTCGCGACGGACGAGCTCGCGCAGCGCCTCGGCTCCGTGCGAGCCCACCGGGAACTCGATCCCGGCGTAGAGGTCCTCGGTGTTCTCCCGGATGATGACGAGGTCGATGGCTTCATACCGGGAGCGCACGCCCGGATAGGACTTGCAGGGGCGCTCGCAGGCGTAGAGGTCGAGCTCCTTCCGAAGCGCGACGTTCACGCTCCGGAACCCGGAGCCCACGGGGGTCGTGATGGGGCCCTTCAGGCCCACCTTGTTCTTGCGGAGCGATTCGAGAACGCGGTCGGGGAGCGGCGTCCCTTCCTTCTCGTAGACATCCGTGCCGGCGTCCTGCACATCCCAGTCGAACTGGATGCCGGTGGCTTCGAGAACGCGACGGGTGGCTTGCGCGAGCTCCGGGCCGGTGCCATCGCCCGGGATCAACGTCACGCGATACGCCATGGACTCCCTTCCCGATCTGGATGAGGCTGCAATGGTAATCGGAAGAAATTTTGCGAGTTAGAACTGCCGTTCGTACCGGTGAGGCGGCCTGACGGGCGGCGGCTCGATCTGCGGGCAACGTAGCAGAGGAAAACGCGGAGAGTCAAAAGCTTTCGCCGGTTACCCCGTCTTGGGGGCGCCCTCCTTCGGCTTCGGCTTGGGCTTGGGTTCATCTTTCGCTGGAGCCGAACCGCCCGACTCCTTTTTTTTCTGCTCTTTATAGTCTTTGGACCGGTAGTCGGTGATGTAAAAGCCGCTCCCCTTGAAGATCATCCCGGCCCCCGCGCCGATCAACCGGCGCACCTTGCCCCGGCAGGTCGGGCAGCGCTTCTTGGGCTCGTCGGTCATCTTCTGGAACACCTCGAACCGCTTCCCACACTTCAGACACTCGTAATCGTACGTCGGCATCGATCCTCCGTCTCAGAGTCCCTGGAACGCGGCGAGGAGCCGGTCCAGGCCGTCCTCGATATCGCGCTCGGACACCGCGTAGCTGAGCCTCAGGTGCCCCTCCATTCCGAACGCGGAACCGGGCACGCAGACGATCTTCGCCTCGTCGATCAGGTAATCGCAGAGGGATGCCGAATCCGTCACGCCGTTCCGCGCCGCCCGGATCCGCTCGCTCACGTCCGGGAACGCGTAGAACGCTCCCTCCGGCTCCACGAGGCGCACGCCCTCGATGGCTCGGAGCCGCGCCACCATGAGGTCCTTTCGCGAGGCGAAGCGGTCGCGCATCGACAGAGCCGTTCCCCGGTCGCCCGTCAGCGCCTTGAGCGCAGCCTGCTGCGACACGCTCGAGGGATTGGAGGTCATCTGCCCCTGCAGCCGGTCCATCCCGCCGGCCACGTCCCGCGGAGCCGCGGCATAGCCGAGCCGCCAGCCGGTCATCGCCCATGTTTTGGATACGCCGTTCACGAGGACGGTTCGCTCCCGGAGCTCCGGGCCCAGGGAGGCGATGGACACGTGTTCCGCCCGGCCGTACACCAGGGTCTCGTAGATCTCGTCCGAGAGAACGAAGAGGTCGTGTCGCGCCACGAAGTCGGCAATGGATTCGATCTCCCGCCGTGTGTAGACCGCGCCCGAGGGGTTGTTGGGGCTGTTGAGCACGAGCAGCCGGGTCCGCGGCGTGAGCGCGCGCTCCAGGTCGGCCGGGGTGATCTTGTATCGCCCCGGCGCGGGCAGTACCGGCACCGGGGTCGCGCCGATCAGCCGGACGATCTCCGGGAACGTGACCCAGTACGGGACCGGGCAGAGCACCTCGTCCCCGGGCTCGAGCAGGGTGAAGAGCGCGTTCCAGATTGCATGCTTCGCCCCGTTCGAGACCACGATCTCCTTCGGCTCGTACGTCACGCCGTTCTCGCGCGCGAGCTTCGCCGCGATCGCCTCGCGGAGCGCCAGGACGCCGGCCACCTCGGTGTAGCGCGTATGCCCGCCATGGATCGCCTCGACCGCCGCCAGGCGGATGTGCTCCGGCGTGTCGAAATCGGGCTCGCCCGCGGCGAAGGAGACGACCTTCTCGCCGCGCGCGCGGAGCTCGCGCGCCCGCGCGCTCAGGGCCATCGTCTCGGACGGCTTGAGCGCGCGCACCCGCGTGCTCACCCGGTCGCGCGTGTCGGCGTTGCTCGGGCTCATCGCGCGTCCTGCTTCCGGAGCGCTTTCTGGAGCCGCTCCCGCACGCTCTGGGGCACGAAGGGATTCACGTCGCCGCCATGGCGCGCGATCTCCTTCACGAGGGTCGAGTTGACGTAGGTGTACTGCTCGCTCGGCATGAGGAAGATGGTCTCGATGGTGGGATCGAGGCGGCGGTTCATCAGCGCCATCTGGAATTCGTACTCGAAATCCGACACGAAGCGGACGCCGCGGATGATGATCGGGATGCCATGCCCCTTCGCGTGCTCGACGAGCAGTCCCTGGAACGGCTCGACCGTGACGCGCGACTCGGCACCCACGGCTTCCTTGATCATCGCGACCCGCTCCTCGAGCGGGAAGAGGACCCCTTTCTCCGGCCGAGGAGCGACCGCGACCACGAGCCGGTCCACGACGCCCAGCGCGCGGTGGATGAGATCGAGGTGGCCGTTCGTGACCGGGTCGAAGGTGCCCGCGAACACGCCGCTCTTCATAGGCCTCCTTGTCCGGGACGCCCTTCCGGGACGTCCACTCGATAGAACGCAACCGCGGTGTCGCCGTAGATCCGGTCGGTCCGGAGCGTGAGCCCCGCCGGAGCGGGCGCGTCGCTTCCCTTCCGCCGCTCGTACACGAGGATTCCATTCGCGCCGAGAAGGCCGCCTTGCGCGACCGACTCGACCCAGCGCGCTCCCGCGTCCCCGTCGTACGGCGGGTCGAGGAACACGAGATCCCACGGACCGCGGAGTCCCGTCGGGAGTCCCCGATCGAGATCGCTCAGGTGCACGCGGGCCACGCCGTCGAGGCCCAGCTCCGCGAGACTCTCCTCGAGGTTTCGCGCAACGGCGCGATCGGCGTCGACGAAGTCCGCGCTCGCGGCGCCGCGGCTCAGTGCCTCGGTCCCGAGGGCCCCCGTGCCCGCGTAGAGATCGAGCACGCGCGCCCCCGCGACCGTGTTCGGCCCCAGGATATCGAAGATCGCCTCCCGCGTGCGATCCGACGTCGGCCTGACCCCGTGGTCGAGCACCCGGAGCTTCCGCCCTCGGAGCGCGCCCCCTACGATGCGGACGAGTCCCACGCCCGCCACAGGCCCGCAGCCAGGTCCGCGACCTCGGCCGCGCTCCGCCCCTCGGTGTCGACCGTCGCGTGCGCCGAGCGCCCGTAGAGATCGCGCCGGGCCCCTTCGAGCGAGCGCAGGCGGTCGATCGCGCTGCCGCCCTCGAGGAGTGGACGCGAATCCCGTCCCCCGGAGCCCAGCCGGGCCGCCGCCGTCTCGGGCCTCACGTCGAGCCAGAGCACGAAGGCCCGCGTGAGTCGCTCGCGGTTCTCCTCCCGTCCCACGATGCCTCCGCCGCACGCGATCACGATTCCCTCGGCCGACTCGAGGGCGCGGGCGAGCGTCCGCGCCTCGATGCCGCGGAACGCATCCTCGCCGCGATTCCGGATCAGCTCGGCGATCGTCACGCCCTCCTCTCGTTCGATCCGCTCGTCGAGATCCACGTGCGAGAGGCCCAGCCGCGCCGCGAGGAGCGGGGCCACGGCGCTCTTTCCGGCCCCGGGCAATCCGATCAGAGCGATGCGCGCGGACAGCGTGGCCTCCAAGCCGACACGAACGAGAACGGGGCCCTCCCGTTTCGGAAGGGCCCCGCAGTATACCGAGGCGGAGGCGGGCCGAACAGCGCCCGCGGCGCTACTCCGCCGACGCCTGCGTTTCGCCGAGGATCTTCGGCGTGAGGAAGATGAGGAGCTCGCGCTTCTGCTTCACCTTCGTGCTCGACTTGAAGAGGTTCCCGAGCAGCGGGAGGTCCATCAGGATCGGCACGCCGCGGTACGTGTCGCTCTCGTTGCTCCGGATGAGGCCGCCGATCACCGCCGTCTCGCCGTCGTTCACCATGACGCGCGTGTCGGCCATCGTCGTGTTGATGATGATGCCGCCCTGCACCGTCGCCTGCGACGAGAGGTCCGAGACCTCGGGGTGGACGTCCATCGTGATCTTGTTGCCGACGTTGATGTGCGGCGTCACGCTCAGCTTGATGCCGATCGTGGTCAGCTGCGTGACCGCGTTGCCGGCGAAGTCCTGGACGATGAGGGGAATCTGCTGGCCGACGACCACCGACGCTTCGCGGTTGTTGACGGTCGTGATCCGCGGATTCGAGATGATGTTCGCCTTGTTCTGGGTCTCGAGGGCGGTCAGGGTCGCCTCGATCGAGCCGAAGCCCTTCACCGTGCCGAACTTGACCGTTCCGGCCGGGCTCGGGACCTGGCCCGGCGTCACCGCGATACCCTCGTGGGCGCCCGCGTCACCGAGATCCAGATTGTTCAGGGCCCAATCGATGCCCAGAGAGCGCGACGCGGAGCGATCCACGTCCACGAGCCGCGCCACGATCTCGACCTGCGGGGTGCGCGTGTCGAGGCTCCGGATCATCGACTCGGCCTGGCTCAGCCGATCGTCGATGTCCGTGACCAGGAGCGCGTTCGTCCGCTTGTCGACCTCGATATGGCCGCGCTTCGTGAGCGTCTTCTCGACCGCCTTCGACATCTCCTCCGCATTGGCGTAGCTCACCGGGATGATCCGGGTGTAGAGCGGCAGGAGGTCTTCCTTCGCGCGCTCCGCCGTGTTGCGCTCGAGCTCCTCCTTGCGGAGGGTATCGAGATTGGAGATGACGATCGTCGAGCCATTGTCGACCATGCCGAGCGCCTGCGTGCGAAGGAGGATGTCGAGGGCCTGGCGCCACGGCACGTTCCGGAGGCGCAGGGTCACGCTCCCCTTCACTTCCTTGCTCGCGACGATGTTCCGGCCGCTGAACTCGGAGAGGCTCCGGAGCACGGTCTCGACCTCGGCTCCCTGCACGTCGATCGAGATGCGGCGTCCATCCGGCGCCATGTTGTCGGAGCCCGAGCTCGAGCTCGACGGCGACACGACCGGCTCCGGCGCGGGCGGCGGCTCGGGAGCACCCTGCTCCAGCGCGAGCACGACCGTGTTCCCCACCGCGCTCACCCCGTACGAGGTCGGCTTGGCGAGATCGATCACGATTCGCGAGCCCGTGTCCTTACCCCAGCCCATCTCGGTCGCGCGGACCGACTTGATGGACGAGTTGTCCTTCCCGGCCCACGTGCGCTCGGTGAAGCCGAGCGTCGACCCCGGGCAATCGAGCACGATGCGGTCGGGCGACTCGAGGGTGAAGTCGTGGTAGTTGATCGGCGAGTCCGCCTCGACGATGACCTGGGTCCCCGTTCCGGCGTCCTTGAGCGTGATGCTCTTGACCGTCGCCGCGTTCGCGTGGACGGCCGACGCCAGGAGGAGGCCCATCGCCACCGCCGAGAGAAGTCCCGCGCGGCGACCCGTCTCTTTGCTAGTTTCGAGTCGCATTCTCGTCACCCTCTTTCGGTTTCAGTTGGATCGAAAGCGTTTGCGATTCCCCGAAGGCGTTCTGAACCACCTGGATCTCGTTCTTCGTGATGCCCGAGATGTATCCGTTCAAGACCGGATCTCCCACACGCAGCACGAATCCGCGTCCGCGGCTGTCCTCCACGAGCGCGTACTTGTCGGCCGATCCCCACATGATGCCGACGAGATGGATGTCGCCGACGTCCACGAGGGCGCCGTCGCCGGTCGCACTCTGGTACTTGCCGTCGAGGAGCGACTGGAAGGGATCGCGGCGTCCGCCGCTCGTATAGAGGTACTGCTCGCGGGCGAAGAGCACGCTCGCGTCGAGCGACTGGGGCGTCTCCTGGGCCGCGCTCTGCGCGGCGACGATGCCCGCCGCGCCGGTGGCCGGCAAGATCCCGGTCTGCGCGACGGCGCCCGTCGAGGCCGCGGACAGCGGCGTCGTCGCGGTCGTAGCGGTTGCGGCGCCGGCGGGGAGCGCCGTCGCAGCGGCGGCCGGCGCGCCAGGCGTGGCGGGCATCGGCACGCGCTCGACCCAATCGGGCGCGGGCGGGCCGTAAACGATCGGAGCGGGAACCGGCACGGCCGCCGCCTGGACCGGAGTCGGCCGCGGGGTCGCCTCCGCCGCCGGCGACGTCGCGACGGTCGGCGCCTTCGGCGGCATCACCGGACGCATGAAGTAGAACACGCCGGCGCCGATGAGAACGGCCAGCACGAGCAGGAGGACGAGAAAGATCCTGTTCTGGAAGAGCTTACTTTGCGGCAGCGCCAGGCTGCTTGGCAGGTTCATTCTGGGTCCCCTCGGCCAGCGTGTAGGCGGTGGCGACGAATTCGGCCTGGACGGTGTCGTCCAGCTCCCCCTTGTCAAAACCCTTCATCCGCAGCTGGGTTACGTTCACCAGCCGCGACAGCTCGGCGATCTCGGCGAGGAACGAGCCGGCGTGATGGAAGCCACCCGTGATCGACACCTGGACCGGGTTCTCCGTGAAATCCGGCGTCGGGTGCGGCTCGCTCGGCTTGAAGAGCACGAACTTCACGCCCGCTTCCTGCCCCGCGATCGTGACCTTGCGGAGAAGGCTCGCCACTTCTTTCTGGGTGGGCAGGAGCTCCTGCGCCACGCTCCACTTCTGATTGAGGAGGGCGAACTCCTTCTTCAGCTCCGGAAGGCGGTTCACGAGCTGCTGCGCCTTCGTCAGCTCGTTCGACTCCTTCGTGTAGTCCGCCTTGAGCGCGCTGATCTCCTTCGACCGCGCCTTGTAGTTCAAGGGGATGAAGTCGGCGAAGACGTAGAAGTACACGAGCACCGCCGTCCCCAGCCCGACGAGCATCAGCTTCTGCGTTTTCGGATCCTTGAGGTCCATCGCTCTCCCCTGCGTCAGGCCGGCTGGAAGGTCATCTTGGCCGTGATCGTGAACTTCACCACGTTGCGCTGATCGATCTGTCCCTTCTCCGCGATGATCAGGTCGACGTCGCCGTAGAGCGGCGAGGCCTCGAGGCGGGACATGAAGTCCGCCACGAGGAGGTTCGAGAAGGTGACCCCCTCGACCTTCACCTGGTCGGGTCCGATCTCCTCGTAGCTTGTCAGCCAGAGGTGATCGGGAACGCACTTGCTCAGCTCGTCGACCAGCTTCACGCGCCAGAGCCGGTTCTTGTCGAGCGCCGCGATGACGTTGAGCCGGCGCGTCAGCTCCTCGCGCTTCTGGGTCAGCTCCTGGATCGTCTGGATCTGCGGGCGCAGCTTCTCCGCCTCTTCGCGCGCATGCGCGATGTCGGCCTTGAGACGCGCCACCTGCATCGCCTGAACGATCGAGCAGGCGACGAGGAGGCCCGCGACGCCGAGGAGCGCGAACACCGGCACCATCGCGCCGATATTCGGAAGCACGATCTTGCGCCGGACCTGGCGTTCGTCACGGGGCAAGAGGTTGATGCGAATCATGGCTCCCCCTTATCGCAGCGCGAGGCCGATGGCGACGGTCAGCATGGGCGCGACCGCTTCGGGCATGTCGCCCCCGAAGAGGCCCGGATCGAACGACATGCGCTGAACTGGATTCACGACGGACACGGGCACGTGATGGCGGCCGCTCAGGAAGTCGGTGAGCCCCGTGATGCGGGCGCTGCCTCCCGAGACGAGGATCCGGTCGATGCGGTCCGCGTCTCCCGCCGACTTCAGGAAGGAGATGGCGCGATCGATCTGCACCGAGAGGTCCTCGGACGCCGTCTGGACGATCGCGGTCACGTCGATGCCGCTCTCGTTCCGCCCGCGCAGGGCTGCGAGCGCCTCGGGCTGGCTCACGTTGTGGCGGCGCTGGATGCCCTCGACGAAGGAGTTCGACCCGACCGAGAGGTCCTTCGTGAAGTGCGGCACGCCGTCCCGGACGATGTTCAGGTTCGTGATTTCGGCCCCGATGTTCACGAGCGCCACCGTCTCGCCCGGCATGAATTCGTAGTTCGCCTCGATCGCGTTCTGGATGGCGAAGGAGTCGACGTCGATGATCGTCGGCGTCAGGCCGGCCTCGCGGATGATGTCGGCGTGGTTCTGGACCATGTCCTTCTTCGCCGCGACCAGGAGGACCTGCATCTTCTTGGCGTCGACGTTGGGATTGATGATCTGGAAATCGAGCGACACGTCGTTGATGTCGTACGGGACGTGCTGCTCGGCCTCCCACTGGATCGCCTCTTTCGCGTCTTCCTCGTTGAGGCGGTCCATGAGGATCTTCTTCACGATCACGGCGCGGCCCGACACGGCCGTCGCCACGCTCTTGGTCTTGATCTGGCGCGACTCCATCAGATTGGTGATGGCTTCGTGCACCATCTGCCGGTCCATGATCTCGCCGTCGACGATCGCCTCGGACAGAGGCTCCGAGACGCCGTAGTTGATCAAATGGTCCCCGGAGCGATCCCGAGCGATCTCCACCACCTTGATCGAGCTCGAGCCGATGTCGAGACCGACCGTGCTCTTTTTCTTCCCGAACATGGTTCGCTCCGAGTTGTGATTGGGTTTGCCGTCTCCCCCGGCACCCGACTCCTTGCGGGGGATACGTCGCGGCTCGATCGAGCAAGGACCGTGCCACGACCTGCGAACCCTGCAACGTAAGTCATACTCGCCGAACAGCTTACGCGGCGAGCGCCCCGCCTCTCGCGCTTTGCGAGCGCGGCCCTTCCACCTCGTGCATTCCGCACGGGGCGATCGATCTCGATCCGCCGCTGCATGCGTGCTGGCTCGAGATCGACCGCGAGCGAGGCCGCGTTGACCAACCCTCACCCCTCTGCTAGCGTGCCGCGCATGCCCCGCCACGCCCGCGGCACCGCTTGGGTTGCCGCCCTGGTCGCGCTCTGGGTCTATGCATCCACCCTGTCGCCGACCGTCGCGTGGCGAAACTTCGGCGAGGACTCCGGCGATCTCCTCGTCGCGTCCGCGACGCTCGGCATTCCCCACCCCACCGGCTACCCGCTCTACGTGCTGCTCGGACGCGTCGCCAGCCTGGTGCCGATCGGCACGACCGCGTTCCGAATCAATCTCGTCTCGGCACTCGCCGGAGCGACCGGCGTCTTCTTCGTCGCGCGCCTCGCATCCGAGCTCGCGCCGGCCGCCGGATCGTCCGCGCTGGCCATCGCCGCGCTCCTGGCATCGCTTCTCTACGCGTTCTCGCAGGGCGCCTGGAGCCAGAGCGTCGTGGCCGAGGTCTACACGCTGAACATCGTGTTCCTGGCCTCGATCCTCTGGGCGCTCGCGCGCGCCGAGCGGAGCGAGAAGAACCGGTACCTCGCGCTCGCCGCCTATCTCTTCGGCCTCGGCCTCGCGAATCACCTGCTCGTGCTCGCCGCGGCCCCCGCCATCGCTTGGGTGGCCGTACGGCGCCTCACTTCGAAATCCATCGGCGTGGCGGGATGCGTTCTGTTGCTCCTTCTTGTGATCTGGGGCGTATCGCTCGACGCGTATCTCCCGATCCGGGCGTCCCTGGGGCCGGAGTTCTCCTGGGGCGTGCCCAACACGCCCCAGCGCCTCTGGTGGGTGCTCACGGGCGCGCAGTACCGCCGCAACTTCTTCGACAGGGATCTGATGGCTGTAGGCAGCCACCTGTTCCCCGGCCGGTGGTGGCTGGACTTCGGGCCGGGGCTACTCGTGATGGTGGGCGGGGTGATCGCGCTCCTGACCCTCTCGCGTCGGAGGAGCGGCGCCGATGAGGGGTCCCCGAAAGCATCGGCCGCGCCGGCGCTGCTCGCGCTCGCCGCGTCGCTGGTCCTTCTCTCGGCCTACACCATCCCTGACGACGTCGGCTACTGGATGCCGGCGGCGGCCATCCTCTGCGGCCTTGCGGGGGCCGGGCTCGGCGGCGCGTGGGAACGCGTTCCGCACTTGGGACGCGCCGCGCTCGGGATCGGAGCCGCGGCGCTCATCGTCCTCATGGCGCGGACGAACTGGCCCTTGGTCGATGCCTCCAACGACATGACGCCGTACCTCTACGCGCGGCGCAACCTCGAGGCCGTCGAGCCGAACGCGCTCATCGTGAGCGACTACGACGGTCGTACTTTCTCGCTGTGGTTCTACAAGGCGACCGAGTTCAAGCAGAGCCACCCCAACCTCGCGGTGGTCTACAAGAACCTGCTGGTCTGGGACTGGTACCGGTATCACATCGCGAAACGCTATCCCGGGCTCGTGCCTCCATCCGGCCCGCCGGACCCGAACCTCATGCTGAATCGCATCGTCGCGCGCAACATCAAGAACCGTCCCGTCTATCTCGTCCGGCCCGATTCCGCGCTCGTCTCCCTCTTCAAGACCGAGCCCGTCGGGTATCCGCCGATGCCGATCTACCGGGTCCACCTGGTCGAGCCGTGATCGAAGGCTTCCTGGAGTTCTTCCAGAAGCGCGGCAGGATCCTCCTCACCCTCCTGATCCTGGGGATCACGGCCTTCCATGTGGGGCGCATGCTCCGGACCGAGCTCGCGGTCACCGGAGGCGGTCTCTCGCTTCCGCTCGACGACAGCTTCATCTATCTCCAGTACGCCCGCGCCATCGCGCAGGGGCATCCCTTCGTCTACACGCCGGGCAACGCGCCCACGACGGGAGCGACGAGCCTCGGCTATCCGCTCCTCCTCCTGCCGCCGCATCTCCTCGGACTCTCGCCGTCGATCACGATCGCGTGGGCGCTCGCCATCGGCGTGGTCGGCTTCGTCGCCAGCGCGCTGCTCATGCTGCGGCTCGGACACCGTCTCGGAGGCTGTGTCGGCGGAGGGCTCGCGCTCGCGCTCTTCCTCGCGAGCGCACAGCTCCTCTGGGGCTACATGAGCGGCATGGAGATTCCGCTCTACGCGACGGTCCTCCTCGCGACGCTCCACACGTATCTCCGAGAGCGCAAGGAGGCGCGCTTCCCCAAGCTTCGGTGGTGGCTCCTCGCGCTCGCACTCTCGAGGCCGGAGGGGGCGGTCCTCTGCTTCGTGTTCGGCGTGCTCGTCCTGGCGCACCGCCACCGCGCCGCACGCGCCGGCGAACCCCTGCGCCTGGCGGAGCCGATCTCCATCCTCCCGTTCGTCTTCGCCGCGCTTCCGTTCCTCGTCAACCTGGCCGTCGCGGGATCGATCGAATCGACCAGCTCGCAGGCCAAGTCGATCCTGGCCGAGCCCTACAAGGGCGTGCGCGCCACCTACATCGAGAACGCGCCGCAGGTCTGGAGCGGCATCGCCGCGAGCTATGCCGGAGCGTTCCTGCTCGACGGACGCGGGTTCCCGTTCCCGCGGATGACGATCCCGTTCGCGATCGGGGTGGCGCTCTACCTGGGATTCGCGCTCTGGCCCCGCACGCGCTCGTGGGACCGGGGCCTCGCCCTCTTCCCTCTCGTCGGCGCCGGGATTCTCGTCAACTCGATCCCGGTGGTCTGGGAGGTGCACCTGTTCCGCTATCAGCAGGGGCTCTATCCGGTCGTGCTCCTGCTCGCCGCCTGCGGCTTCGGGCGCCTCGCCACCTGGGGGTGGAACCGGCTCCCGCGCGCGGCGGGGATGCTCGTCGCTCTGGCCACCGTCGTCGCGCCGATCGTCGCGTGGTCCCCGCTTCTCCTAAGGGCCCATGCGGAGATCGCGCTCTTCTACGCGCACAACTGCGAGAACATCCTCCATCAGCAGGTGCGCGTCGGCCAGTGGATCGACCGGAACCTTCCTCCGAACGCCATCGTCGGATTGAACGACGCCGGAGCGATCGCCTACTACGGGAAGCGCTCGACCCTCGATCTGGTCGGCCTCACCACGGCCGGCTTCGCGCGCGTGTATCGCTCGGGGCTCGGCTGCCTGTTCGAGCACCTGCGCCGGCTCCCTCCGGAGCGGCTACCGACCTACTTCGCCATCTACCCGGGATGGTTTCCCTACTGGGAGGAGAGCGGGATCCTGGGACCCGAGGCGTATCGCGCGCACCTCGGCATCAACACCATCACGGGCGGCACCGACATGGTCGTCTACCCGGCGTCCTGGATTGACGTGAAGCCGACCGATCGACCCGTGTTGCCCCACCCGGAAATCGAGGAGAAACGTCTCGTCGACTCGATGGATTCGGGTTGGCTCGAGGATGAGGCACGCCACGAATGGAGGTCGGACCCCGAAGCGACCGACGTGCTCCGGCGGTACGCCTACGCCGACGTGCGGAACCGGCCCCTGACCGACGCGGGACGCATCGTCCGATCGAGCGAGCGCTTTCGCGTATCGGCCACGCCGGGACGCGATCTCACGATCGTGATGCGCACCGACGCCTGGTACCCGAACCGCCTCGACGTCCAGGTCGACGGGGTTCCCGCGGGGACGTGGAACATCGCGTCGTCGGAGTCGGCCTGGGTCGAGCCCACCTTCACGATCCCGGCGCGCCGCGTCCAAACCTCACGCCCCGAGATCCGCCTCACGCGCGACGAGGCGGCCGACGCCGGCGCCCAGCGCGATTACGCTCCTTTCCACTACTGGCTGTATCAATGAAGTAGCTACCGGGCAAAGCCCGGAGCGTCGCCGTACGTATCGGTAGGGCCGTGCACGGCCTGACCGGTGGACCCCTCTCGAGCTTTGCGCGAAGCGCAAAGCGAAGAGCCGCCCCCGGAGGTCAGCCCGTGCGCGGCCCGGTCCATACGAAACAGCGACGCTCAGCGCGTTACTGGTCGATCCAGGACGAGATCTCGTACTTCGACAGCATGCTCAGGTTCTGGAGCATCTCGCTCGAATACAGGACCTTGATGTTACCGTTGACGACCGAGTTGCCTGCGAGCGAGCCCTGCACCAGGAGCGCCCCAACGATGTTCTTCGCGGAGCCACCGCCCACCACGTCGACATCGCCCAGACAGATCACGACGCCTTCCCAGTTGATCGTACCGCCCATCTGGAAGTCGCCGTCGATCACGAGAACGCCCGCCCCGGCGAGGTTACCGGAGACCATGAGATCGCCGGTGACGTGGACGATCTTGAGGTCCGACAGCGTACCCCAGCCGGTGGAGCTCGGATTGTTCTGATCCCCGATCAAGGTGATGTCGGCCATCTGGCTGAAGCCGTCCGCCATGGCCTGGATGTCGAGGTTCACGTTGGACGAGTTGACGCTGGGATCGCCCCCGGACCCGGTGATGTTGTCCTCCTGGGACGGATTGAGGGAGGACGTGATACCCAACGGATCGAGCGTGGTCGCGACACCCAGAAGGGGCGGAGCGCCGGGGATCGTGTCCCAGGGGGCTGCGGCCTGGTGGTCGTGCCCGTCGATGTCGAACGCGGCGCCGTTGAAGGTGATCGGCCCTTCGGTGTAGACGGAGCCGGGGATCGGGGGGAGCGGCCACTTCACCGCTTCCACGGTCACGACCTTGTTCCCCCGCCCCTGGCGGCCCGCCGAGGTGATGATGATCTCCGGAATCCCTCGCACGAGATTCTCCCGAGGCGGCGTGCTCGGGTTCAAGTCGTGATCGCCGAAGAGCAGGATCTGGTTGGCGCCGTTCAGCTTGTAACGGACCTTGACCCACGGGTAGTCGAGGCGGTCCGCGAGCGGCAGCGTTCCATTGCGGGCGCCGATCTCGGGATACCGTTCGCTCGACTCGTCCACCGCGGCGTTGCCGTTGTTGTCGAGGCCGTCGCTCGCGGTCGAGGCGGCATTGGGATCCAGCCCCGCGTTCCCGGGATCAGTGACGACGTAACGGCCCCAGCCGGGCGCAAAGGCGGGCCCGGGCTCCGCAATTCCGTAATGGGGAGGCCCGTTCTGGTTCGTGTTGCTCGACATCCGGAGCAGCACTTCCGTGATGCCGGCCTCCGCGTGTTGGAAGGCTTCGCTATCGATCGCCTGATTGCTCGCGATCTGCTTCTCTCCCTTCGTCACCGCGACGTACGAGATGCCGAGCGACGTGAGAAGGAACAGCACGAGGAGCACGACGACGAGCGCGTTCCCGGCTTCCGCAGTGGGTCGCATGTCGAACCGATCGATGGCACGCATCGGAATCACCCTTTCCGTCAGCCGTCCCTGAATTACCGCTCTCGCCACCAGGCGAGCGTGTACTTGCTCATACCGAGCGCGTTCGTGACCGCCTCGGAGGACCAGAAGACGCGAGACGCGCCCCCCTGGGCCGAGGCGTTGATCAGCGATCCCTGGTAGATCACGCTTCCCAGGATTCGCGCCACGTCCGCAGGACCGCCACCCGCGAGCCGGACGTCCCCGGTCGCGATGACGATCCCCTGGTACATGGCGCCGCCCCCCATGTTGATATTGCCGTTCACCATGAGGATGCCTGCCCCTTGCCACGTGCCCTGGATGTTGAGATCACCGTCCACGACCGTGAGCAAGGGCTTGGCCATGGTTCCGAGCGTGGGCGACGAGCTCGAGAAGGTCGTGGCTCCCGTGAACGACCGGTCCGCGGCCGCGGTCAGGCTCGACCAGAGCGCGTTGAAGTCGTAGGTGAAGGTCGACTGGGCGATGCTGCCGTCCCCGCCCAGACCCGTCACGTTGTCCGCCTGCTGTGAGGTGACCGTCGCGTCCGACGTCGGTCCCTCCGTGAGAATGCCTTGCACGGGCGGCGCTCCCGCGATCGTGTCGAACGGCGCCTGCGCGTCATGGTCGGCGCCGTCGAGGAGGAACGCATTGCCATTGAACGAGAGCGGTCCGCCCGCCCACATCGCGGCGTTGACGTTGACCAGCGGGAACCGTACCGCTTCGGCCTCGATCACCTTCTTCGAGGCGCCTCGCGTTCCGGCGGCGGACACCTTGAGGACCGGGTCGCCGTACGTGAAGTTCTCCCGCATCGGTGTCGATGGGTTCTGGTCGTCGTCCCCGTACCGCACGAGCTGGCCGCCCTGCGTCTTGTATTCCACCCGCACGTACGGGTACTGGAGCGCGTTGCCGCCCGTTTGCTTGCTCGGCGTCTCCGGGTAGCGCTCCCCTGGCTCGTCAATCAGGCCGTCGTTGTCGTTGTCCATCCCGTCGGACGCCGTTGAGGCTGCGCTCGGATCCTGGGAGCTCGCCCCGTTGCTCATCACGATGTACTTGCCCCACCCTGCAGTGGGCGTCGCGGGGCCGATGTAGTTGAGCGTGTCCTTCGCGTACGACATCCGGTAGATCCCCTCCGTGAGCCCCGCCTCCGCCGTGTAGAACGCCTCGGTCGCGATCCTCGTGTTGCCGGAGATCTGCTTCTCCGACTTCGTGACGGCCACAAACGCCACCGCGGCCGACGACAGGATCACCAGCACGAGGAGCGCCACGACCATCGCGTTGCCGGCATCCTCGGTTCGGGCGGGGGCCACGGATTGAGTCGTCATGGGACGATCAGGGACGCATACGGGTTCATGTAGATCACCAGGTCTCCCGTGCTCGCGCTCGTCGCGGTGCCGGCGACGATGTCGTTGAGCGGATCGTTGTCCGGCGTGTCTTGCGAGCACTGGAGCTTTCCGATCGCAACCGCGTTCACGGAGCCGCCCGCATTGGCATCAGCCCAGCTGAAACTGTTGGGAATGATGGCCCCACCGGTCGCGTTCGGGTCGCAGAAGTAGATCTGGACCGCCGGCGGCGTCGCGCCGCCCGCGCCCGACGTTCCCACGACGATGTCGTTCGAAGCGTTGCCGTAATCGATCGGTCCGATCGCCACCGAGATGGCGGGGCCCGGGGTCGCCTGCTCGTCCCGCCGCGCCAGCGCGCCGATCATGAGGCCGCTCCCCTTCCAGAACTCGATCTTGCCGGTCAGATTGCCGGTTCGAACCGCCGTGATCACGTCGGGATTGCTGTCGGCGTCCATCCGCCCCACGGCGATGCTGTAGACGGAGCCGCCCGTGGCGATGCTGTAGGTCGTCGTGAAACGCCGGGTCGTGAGCCCGTTACTGAAGAAGATGTCGATGTTGCCGGAGGTGTCTCCGGAATTCGTCTTCGTGCCCGCGATGATGTCCGCATAGCCGTCGGCGTTCATGTCCCGGATGGCCACACTTCGCACCTCGCCGCTCGCGGCGTACACGTCGACCGACGGGGCGTGGGTGAAGTGGCCGTCGCCGTCACCCCACCAGATCTCGATCTTGCCTTGATTGGTGTTCGTCTTCGTTCCGATCGCGACGTCGGGGTTCCCGTCCTCGTTCAGGTCGCCGACGGCGAGCCCGCGCACTTCCCCCGTTCCTGGATTGTCGTAGTACTGGGAATTCGGCGTGGCGGGATTCGTCATGGCGCCCACTTTGCCCTGGACCATGCCGATGTCGCCAAACGCTTGGTTCTGCCAGACCTGGAATCGTCCCGTGTTCAGTCCGGTGGACACCCCCGACACCACGTCGCGGCTCTCCACCGCCGACCGGTCGACGTTCGCCATGGCGAGGACCGGGATGTCGTAGGAGGCGTTGCCGAGGAAGCTTTCGGTCTGACGGAACCACACGTTGCCCGTGTAGCGGTTGGGCTGGCCGTTCCACCAGACGCGGATGTTGGCGACGCCGCTCGCGCGGGTTCCGACGACGATATCGAGGTCGTGCTGATTGTTCGATGTCGTCTGGGACCCTTCCTGGCTGTCGGTTTCGTTCAGATCGCCCAACGCGAGCGCGAGGACTCGATCCGTCGGAATGTGGATGGGCGGCTGGCTCGGCGGGAGTCCCGTGCCCGTGCCGGTGCCCGTGGCCGTCCCTGTCCCCGTTCCCGTCGCCGTGGCCGTGGCGGTGCCGGTGCCGGTGCCGCTCCCCGTGCCCGTGCCCGACCCCGTGCCGGTGCCGGTCGCGCCGGTATTCGCCGGCGTGAACTGGTTCGCCTGCGCGAGGAACGGGAAGTTTCGCGGCTCGATCGAGGTCCCGATCGAGACCCGGTCATACGACCCGGTCTGCACGTTCTTCTGCTTCGTTTCGGTCACCATGTTGATCTGGATCGTCTTGACGCTGCTGGACACGCCCGGAGCGGGCGGCACGCCGAGGTCCGTGTTCGCGACCGTCTTGCCGTAGAAAGCGCCCGCCGCGTCGTTCGACGTGCCGCTCTTCAGCTCGAGCGCCACGTTGTTGGCGTCGCGATACGAGAAGAGGGGCACGTTCTTGGCCGTGATGTTGTCGGCCGAGCGTTGCGTGAGGCCGTAGGCCACGATCTCACCCTGCCCCGAGACGGGAGTCGGGATCGAATCCCCCGGCGTCCCTACCCTGCGGCGAAGGACGAAGTCGTAGGGGTTCGAGCTGTTCGCGATCAGGGGATCGCTCGTGTTGGGGTCGAGGAAGTAGGTCACGACCTCGCCCATGTCGATCTGGCGGTTTCCATTCACGTCGAGCGCGAAGGTCACGCGGTACTGCGACCCGACCACGATCGCGGGCTGGACCTGCGGATTCACGCCGTACCCAGCCGACCGGAGCTCGCGCGCGATCAGATCCACGCCGCTTCGCGCGTTCTGGTTCGCCTCGGCGAGCTCGATGCCGATTTGCTGGGACTTCTCGCCGCGGACGTAGATCTCGTAGATCGAGCCGATCACGAGCGCGAAGAGAACCAGCGCGATCGTGACCTCGACCAGGGTAAAGCCTGCGCCTCGATGCTCTCGATGGGCCATCACGGGACTCACCTCATGGCTGCGGCCGTCCGTGCCGGGGTTATTTCGAGACATAGCTCGTCAGTACCGTCGATTGACTCCCGTGCGAGTCGGTCCATTGGCTCGTCACAGTGAGCTTCTTGCATCCCGCCATCGGGACGGAATCCGTCACCGTCCAGGTGCGGGTGAACACCGACGTCGTGTCGGTGAACGTGCCCGGCGTCAGGCCCAGGAACGGAGTGCCCTTCAAATCCTCCATCTTGACCTGGGCCGCCATGAGGCCGGTCGTCAGAACGCGGCTCTGGCTCACGCCGCGGGTTCCGGCCGGGATCATCGAGGCCACGGCCATGATGCCGACCGCGAGGAAGGTCAGCGCGAAGAGGACCTCGAGAAGGCTGAAGCCCCGGTCCTCGCCGTCCACTCGCCGCCTCACGTCGTTGGCTCGCTTCATCATTGGACCGTCACCATCCCCGTCGGACGGACCACCGAGAGCGACCTCGTGTAGCCGTCCGGGTTCGAGAAGATCACGCTGCCCGACTCGCTCGCGGCTCCGTTCGGCTGGAACGTGAGCGTGTCCGACGCAAACGGGTTGGTGGACGAGTTCGTCACCGTGATCCAGCCCGGCAAGGGGGTCACCGCCTGATAGTGCTCGGGCCCGTCCTTCACCCCGTCGTTGTCGTCGTCATCCCACCAACCCCAGCCCTTGTTCGCGGAATCGTAGTAGAGCACCCAGTTGTTGTTTTCCGTGATCGCACGCTGGCGCACCACGCGGATGTTGGTCGCGAGGACCTGGATCTGATTGTTGAGATCCATCGCGCGCATGAACTTGTTGAAGCCCGGAAGCGCGATCGCGCTGACGATTCCGAACAGCACGAGCACGACCATGAGCTCCATCAAGCTGAACCCGGCGTCCCACGCCTGACAGCCGCGACGCACCGGAGTTTCCACACGCGCCATCCTCGTTCTCCTTCCATGTGGTTCGAGCATCGGGACGTAGGAACGCAAGGGACATGCCACGGTCGAACCCATGCAGGGAGCGGCGGCTGCGCGCAGCGGCGGGGCCGGAATCAAGCGACTTCCCGCAGTGCGTGGCGCGATCGGGCCATGTGCGTACGGGGCGCGTCGCGCGCCGGTCGTGCATCGTGCACGCGTCACGGCACGAGAGACCGGTACCACCCGTAGAGCGAGTCTCCGTAGAGGAGGAGCGCGATGGCCGCCGGCGCGAGGAAGGTGCCGAACGGAATCGCGGTGCGCCTCGATCCCTTGCCTCGCGCGATCAGGACCACGCCGAAGAGCGTGCCGAAGAGAGACGCGAGGAAGATCGTCCCGAACACTCCTCCCATGCCCAGGAACGCTCCCATCATCGCCGCGAGCTTCACATCCCCTCCTCCCATGCCGGGAACGCCGGTCGCGCGCTCGTACGCATAGCCCACCAGCCAGAGGCTCGCGCCGCCGACGAACGCGCCGAGGAGCGCGGCGCTCAATCCCGGCGGACCGAAGAGACTCGCCGCGAGGCCCACGCCCAGGCCCGGGATGGTGAGGGCGTCGGGGATGGTCTGCGTGTCGAAGTCGATCCAGGTCACCGCGAGCAGCGCGAGCAGGAACGCCGCGTGCGGCACGAGCAGCGCCGGGTGCTCGACGCGCTGCACGAGCGCCGCGAGAAGGAGTCCCGCCAGGAGCTCGACGAGCGGATAGCGCCAGGAGATCCGCGTCCGGCAGTCGCGGCACCGCCCTCCGAGCAGCACCCAGGAGAGCACGGGAATGTTGTCCCACGGACGGATCCGCGCCTTGCACTTCGGGCAGCGGGACGGCGGCGAGACGATCGACTGGCGCTTGGGTAGCCGCGCGATCACGACATTGAGAAAACTGCCGAGCACGAGACCGATCAGGAAGGCCGCGATCGTGACGAACGTCTGATTGGAGATCACAGGGTCTCTCCCAGCCGCTCGATCTCGCGGCGCGCGACGTCCTGCATGTACTTGTTCCCGGTGGCGAGCACGCGGCGCCAGAGGAGGACCGCGAGCTCGTCCTGGCCCGCCTTCTGGCTTGCGAACGCCGCGAAGCGATCCACGTACTCCGGATGGCCGGGGGCGTGCGCGGCGAGCATGAAATAGTGCGCGGCGGCGACGTAGTCGTGGCGGCACACGTAGTGGAGGAATCCGGTCTCGAACGCGAGCCGCCAGCTCTGCGGATTCTTCTCGAGCCCGGAGCGAATCAGGGCGACACCGCGGTCGGGCTGCTTCATCTCCTGCGCGAGCACGAACGATCCGAAGACGTACGGCTCCTCGAACTTCGGATCGAGCTCCCCGACGATCCGCATGACGTGGTCGATGCGGTCGAAGCGCTGGTCGGTGAGACGGTGCTCGCCGTAGTACTGGACACCGCGGAGCCAGGCCAGGTCGGCCGCGGCGGTCTCGTAGCCGAGCGCCGCCTGCCGCACGAACGTTCCGGACGGATAGTAGAGGAGCTCGTCCAGCTCGCCGGCGCGCGGAGGCCGCGACGAGGCATCCACCCACCCCGCGGCGGCGACGAGCGCGGCCGCGGCCGCGAGCGAGATCCAGAGCCTCAACGGAGCTCCCGCCGATCCCAGATCGCGCACGCCGCGACGAGGAGCGCACCGAGGTAGAGGATGCCGTAGGAGGCGGCGAACAGGATCCGCTCGGGCGGCACGGGCTCGCCGTGACTGACGAGACCGCGCGCGTTGAACAGGGTCAGGTGCGGCAGCACCCAGTACACGACGGTGGTCGCGATCTCGAGCGCACGGGAGCCTCCCTGCTTTCCGAAGTAGAGGAGGTCGTCGGCGAAGTGCCCCGCGAGCACGGACGCCGCCGCGAAGAACGCGGTCAGCCCCGGGGTCGTGAACGAGGAGTAGAAGACGACGAACGCCGTGACAATGCCCAGCTCGATCAGCGTGAGGAGGATCGACCCGGTCAGGACCCAGGGGGCCTCGCGATAGCCGAGGCCGACGAGCGCCATCACCATCAGGCTCATGAGAAGGAGGAGCCCGGCGCTGGTCGCCCAGAGTCCGCCGAACTTGCCGAGCAGGAACTCGGCGCGGCGGATCGGCTTCGCCATGATCGCGTATACGGTCCGTCGCTCCAGCTCCTTGTGGAGGAGCGTCGAGCCGAGCGTGATCGCGAGGAGCGTGGCGAGAAGCGACGATCCCGCGAGGCCGAAGTCGGTGACGATCTTCGGGCCCACGCCGAGCGCAAGCGGCGAGAGAACCTGCGACGCCGCGACGAGTGCGGCGCCGAATGCGACGGCGACGAGCGCGATGCGCTCCCGCACGGCCTCGCGGACCGTGTTCCGCGCGATGGCGACGATCGGAGTCATGCGTCCCCCTTCGGGGACCGCGCGGTCCCTTCGAGCGCCTTCAGGAAGTGCTCCTCGAGCGTTTCGCGGCGCGGCTCGACCGCGTGCACGAACGCGCCCGACCGCACGAGGTGCCCGAGCAACTCCTGAAGCGCGTTCCCTTCCGCGACGCGGATCACCTGGTGGGCGCCGACGCCGACGGGACGGAAGCCCAGCGCTTCGAGGTCCGCGAGGCCGCCGGGCTTGATCCCATCCACCACGACCTCCCACTCGCGCACGCCTCCCGCGAGAAGGCCCGTGACCGACCCCGACTCGAGGAGGCGGCCTCCGCTCAGGATTCCGACCCGGTCGCAGATCGCCTCCGTCTCCGCGAGCACGTGGCTCGAGAGGAGCACGGTGGCGCCCCGCGAGCGCTCATCGCGCAGGATCTGCTTCACCTCGGCGCGACCGATGGGATCGAGGCCCGACATCGGCTCGTCGAGGATCAGGAGCGTGGGCTCGTTCAGGAGCGCCTGCGCGAGCCCGAGCCGCTGCGTCATTCCCTTGGAGTACTTCCGGAGTGGCTTGCGCGCGTGCCCCGCGAGCCCGAGGCGCTCGAGCAGAGCGCCCGAGCGGCGCTTCACCACCGCCGGGTCGATCTGGAAGAGGTCCCCCACGAGTCCGAGGTACTCGGCCGCGGTCAGATGGTCGTAGAAGCAGGGGCTTTCCGGGAGATAGCCGAGCTTCTTCCGCGCCCTCGGATCGTGCGGATCGCGGCCGTCCAGACGGATCGTGCCGCGCGTGGGGCGGACCAGGCCGAGGATCATCTTGATCGTGGTGGTCTTGCCCGCGCCGTTCGGGCCCAGGAGTCCGAAGATCTCCCCGCGCTCGAGCGTGAAGCCGACGTCCTCCACGGCGGTGAAGGAACGCAGCGTCATAGGATCGCGATAGGACTTGGTGACGCCCGCGAGAGTGAGGAGCGACAGCGGCTCGACCGCGCGCATGGCGCTGTCGGCAGCGGGACGGGCCGGCGCAGGACGCGCGGGCCCCGAAGTCGGGGTCATGACGTTCTCCATCTCCTGGTCAGGCGAAGGGGTCCGTCCTGCGAAACGGCAAGAGACATGCCACGGACCGGCATGCGGTCCGTGGCCGTAACCCTCTGAAACAAGGACGGGCGGCAGCCCCGGTGGACCGGGAACTGCCGCCCGCGAAACGACCGGTGCTTAACCGTTGGTCAGAACCAGGCTCAGCGCAGCCGCCTTGCCATAGCCCGTGATCGAGTAGCTGGTCGTGGTCGAGTTCGTCGCCCAGCGACCCTGCGCGCTCGCCGCGGCCGCCCACGACTGCGGGGCCTCGTCCGTCACGCCCGTGAACGGATTCGTCGGATACACGCCCGACGGGAAGTTCGCATGCACCGCC
>Ga0105248_10001880_pt1 | contig 23293 bp, 22 predicted proteins | sample KBSS34metaG_FD_81524 | JGI IMG/M metagenome (GOLD analysis project Ga0105248, IMG submission 81524) | Switchgrass rhizosphere microbial communities from Kellogg Biological Station, Michigan, USA - KBS S3-4 metaG | ecosystem: Host-associated > Plants > Roots > Rhizosphere > Soil | place...
CGTCGCCCCCGGCAGCGACAGCACGTGGCGCTCGAATCGCGCAAGCGCGTTGATGCCGGAGCCAATCGCGCGGCTGTCGACGCCCGCCGGCACCGCCGCTTCGTTCAGGACACGATTCCCGCCGATGCCGGCGTTCAGCACGCCGATCTTGATTCCCTGCGATTGCAGGCGTCTCGCCAGATGATCGGGCCAGCGGTTGTTCGTGTCCGCCGTCGATGCGGCACCATCCGTGATCGAGTCGCCGAATGCGACGATGGCGCCGGTCGCGTCGGGTGCCACGACGTCCACGCGTGACAGCAGGAACCAGCTCCGGGTCGTGCCGACTTCGGGCATCGTTGTCTTGCCGGCGTAGTTGCCGGTTTCGGAGATGTAGCTGGTCTGAAACGCGCCGCCGTGCATCGTGAGGGTGCCCGGCGTATTGGTGGTGCCGGGCAGATAGAGATCGATGGCGAGGTCCGACATCGGCGGTACGGCGAGCGCGACGGGATCGCTGTAGATCACGGCGTTCGCGGGGATCGTCATCGTTGGTTTGCCGCTGAACGTCAGCGGGCCGCCGGACGCTGCCTGGATGGCTCCCTGTTTGTCGCGGAGCGCGATGTGCGCGCCACCGATCGTGACCGGCGCGGTCCCGTACGCGTTGCTGAGGACGACGCGCGCCTTCGATCCACCGATGCTGGTGCGGACGATTTGACGCAGCGTCTGGTTCGTGAAGTGGACGTACGGCGGCGGGGCAAAAACCTGGCCTGGCGGCGGAGCCAGCGGCGGCGTGGCAGGCGCCGGACACCTGGCGTTGACCATGAAGGGCGCAAGCGGCGGCGCCGTCGGCGGCACGGGCGTTTGTGGACGGCCGACTTCCGCGGTCGTCCAGGTGCCGACCCAGCGATCGGCGAGACCGCTCTGCGCGAACGTCTCGCGCACGCTGCACAGGAGGACGAACGCCAGCGCAAGTCGCAGTGTCGTTGATCTCATCGCCCTACTCCTCGTTCCGCACAAAGGCTGCGTTTGCGGGTCCGGGCGTGATTCTACTCCCGCAGCGGCCGCCGGCGGCGAAAAGGCCTGGAACGTTGGTTGCCAGGTGATACGGTAGCGTGAGCCGCTGTCGCGCCGGAAGGAGTTGAGCATGGTGGCGGGCTGTCCCGAGATCTCGGCCATTACGACCGTCACACTGCCGCGGGTGCGGATCTGCGAAGAGTGCGTGAAGACCGGTGACCGGTGGGTCCACTTGCGCACCTGCCAGACCTGCGGCGCGACGTTGTGCTGCGACGCGTCGCCGAATCGGCACGCGAGCCGGCATGCCCGCGCCGCCCAGCACCCGGTCATCGCCTCGGCGGAGCCAGGCGAACGCTGGCTGTACTGCTACCTGGACGAAGTGTTCGCCGAGTACTGATCGCGCGTTTTCAGCAGCGGGCTACGTGCCCGGCGTGGCGGCGTCCGCTTTCGCCTCGCCTTCGGAGTCCACGATGAGCGGCGGCGGCTCGTCCTCGACCAGGTACTCGAACTGCTGCCGGAACTCTTCGAGCGACAGGCCGGCCGTCGCAGCGAACTTCGCCAGCTCGTGTGGATCGTCGAAATCATCGCGGCGCAGCCGGATCATGTAGCGTCGGGCGATGGCGTAGCGCGTGGAATGGGTATCCACCAGCCGCAAACGGGCGCGGCCGGTGTCGCGGTCGATCAAGGCCGAGAACGGGATGGGCACGAAGTGTCCGCCCTGCATGGAGATCATCGCGGCGTTGCCGCCGGCGAGGAGGAATTTGGCCGCGCAGTACCCCAGATCGCGCGTGTACTCCATGTCGTAAGGAATCGGATCAGCGCACCGGAGCTCGTAACCGATGTTCTTGGCCACCAGCGTCGCCTTAATCCCAAACGCCTTCAGCCGTGCCGCCACTTGCGCCTTGAGGATCTCGCCGATGTTCACCTCGGCGATGCGGAGATTCCCGTGCGCATCCCGTTCGACCTCGTGCAGTGACGCGAGGTCGTTCGGGTCCACGTCGAGGACGACGCCTTCGGCAATCATTGCGACGCCGTCACGGCGTCCATAGCTGAGACGCTTGATGATCGCGCCGACCAGCGTGTCGACGATGGTTTTCAGCCGGAGCGGCTTCGGGAACTCCTCGGGAATCAGCGTCAGCGTGGATCCGGCGGCCTTGCCGATGCCGAGCGCGAGATGCCCGGCCTTGCGTCCCATCGTGATCACGAAATACCAGCGCGACGTGGTCCGCGCATCGACCATGAGGTTCTTGACGATTTCGGCGCCGTAGTGCCGGGCAGTCTGGAATCCGAAGGTGTCGACCGTCGGCGGCAGGTCGAGATCGTTGTCGATGGTTTTCGGCACGTGCACGACGTGGATCCGTCCCTGCGCGCGTTCCTCGAGCTTCATCGCGGAGTACGCCGTGTCGTCCCCACCAATCGTGAGCAGTCCGGTCACGTCGAGTCGCAGCAGCGAGATCACGACGTTCTCGAGCGCTTTCGGATCCGAGGTCGGGTTGGCGCGCGAGATGCCGATGTGCGAGCCGCCACGGAAGTGGATGCGGCTGACGCCCTCGATGGTGAGCGGCACGATGTGTTCGATGTCCCCGTGCATCAGCCCCTCGAAGCCGTCGCGGATGCCGACGACGTCCATGCCTTCGAGGGCGGCACGGATGGTGGCGGCGCCGATGACGCTGTTGATGCCGGGGGCGGGTCCACCGCCGACCAGGATGGCGAGTTTCTTGTGACGTTCCACGCGAGACCTCAGCTGCGGACTCCATTATGACAGTGAACCGGAGGCCGAGGTGTTCGCGTATACTGGCCATCCGGATGGCCACCGACATCTTTGCGAAGTTTGGCGACATCAAGGGCGAGTCGACGGACGCCAAACACAAGGACGAGATTGAAGTTCTCTCCTTCTCGTGGGGCGTCGCGAACAGCGGCGGGCTGGAATTCGGTAGCGGCGGGAGTGAGGGAAAGGCGACCTTCCAGGGGCTCACCATCGTTCACAACATCGACAAGGCGACGCCGAAGCTTCTCGAAGCCTGCGCCACCGGCACACACTTCAAGGACGCGACGATCACGCATCGCAAGGCCGGCAAAGGTCAGCAGGAATTCCTCATCGTCAAGATGAACGATGTCATCATCACAGCCGTCGCCCATGGCGGCACTACGGCACAGCCGGCATCGGAGACGGTGACGCTGGCTTTTGCCAAGGTCGATTTCGAGTACAAACCGCAGAAGCCCGACGGCTCGCTCGATGCGGGCATCCACTTCAAGTACGACCTCAAGGCCAACAAAGTCGGCTAGCCCCCGCCCGCCGCCGGCGGACGCGAACTCGACTGGGCCGCGCCTGGAGGAGTCCGACACACCGCGCGAGCTGACGCTCGAGGAGGCGGTGGCCCTCGCAATCCTGCTGCAGAAAGGCGGACAGCTCGTCGAAGCCGGCGAGCTGTACCGCCGCGTGCTCGAGATCCACCCCGAGCATCCGCGGGCGCTGCATTACGCCGGCGTACTCGCGCATCAGCAGGGCCGGAACGTGGAAGCGGTGGCGCTCGTCGAGCGAAGCCTCGCGCTTGACCCAGGCCGGGCCGACTGGTTCAGCAACCAGGGCATCATCCTCCAGTCCGGCGGAGAGCTCGATCGAGCGATTGACGCCTACCGTCGTGCGATCGCCATCGACGCGACGCATGCCAACGCGCACAGCAACCTCGGCGTGCTGTTGAGAGCCACCGGACAGACCGCCGAAGCCGAAGCGGCCTATCGCACCGCCATTCAGCTGAACCCCGATCACATCGACGCCTATACCAACCTGGGCATCCTGCTCGGCGCGCTGAACCGCAACGAGGAAGCGGCGGCGTGTTATTGCAAGGTGATCACGCTCCGGCCCAAGCACCGCGAGGCGAGACGGCTGCTGGCGCTGGCGCATGCGACGCTCGGTGACGTGGGCGAAGCGGTGAAGATTTTCGAAGAGTGGCTCGACGAAGAGCCCTCGGATCCAATCGCGCGCCACATGCTCGCGGCCTGCACCGGCCGCGACGTCCCGCCGCGCGCATCGAACGGATTCGTCGAGCGCACCTTCGACGGTTTTTCCGCCAGCTTCGAATCGAAGCTCGAGGCCTTGTCGTACCGCGCCCCCGGTCTGGTTGCGGCGATGATCGAGGATTCAGGTCTCGAACGGTCGAAGCGCTTCGACGTGCTGGACGCCGGCTGCGGCACCGGCCTGTGCGGCCTGTGGCTCGCGCCGTACGCGCGCCGGCTGACGGGAGTGGACCTGTCGAGCGGGATGTTGGCGCGCGCGAAAGAGAAGCAGGTTTACGATGCGCTGACTCAGGCCGAACTGATGGAGTATCTGTCCCACAACCGCGACGCCTTCGATCTCATCGTGTCGGCGGACGCGCTCGTGTACTTTGGAGACCTCGAAGGCGTCATGGCCGCTGCCGCAGACGCACTCCGGCCGAGCGGCCTTCTCGTGTTCACACTCGAACATGCGGCCGGCCCGTCCGATGCCGGCTACCGTCTGGAATTGCACGGCCGCTACAGTCATGGCCGTGCCTACGTGGAACGGCTGCTCGCTCGCTGCGGGCTCGAAGCGGAAATCGTCCACGCCGACTTGCGGATGGAGGCCGGGAAGCCAGTAGCCGGGCTGGTGGTTCGGGCTACTCCGTGTTCCTCCTGAGCCAGGCTGCGAGTAGCGCGTGCCCGAAGGCCCGCTTCTGCTCCGGCGCGATCACTTCGAGCTGCACCAGCTGACCGGCCGCGCCGGCGGAGAAGACGCCCTCGACGAAGTACGACACGCCGAGCCATTCTCCCTGCATCCCGTACGACGCGCTGCCCAGCGTGCCGCGGGAAGACGAACAGGTTGCGGCGGCGCCGTCCGGCGCCGTCGCGGCTGTCGACCAGACCGCGACCCGCAGCGCCACCGTGAAATCATCGGCATGAAACGTCGATGACGTCCCGATCGGCTGCGGCAGGCCGGAGCAGGTCGACGGACCGCCGGGCTCGACGACCCATCCCGAGGGCATCGGCACCAGGCCCGAGCCGGACGCCGCGGGAGCCGTGGCCCATTTCACGGCGTCTACTGCCACGGTGTCCGTCAGCGGCGACCGCTGTCCCTCGATGCTTGCCAGCGACTGCCGCAACACGCTTTCGTTGAACGCCATCTGCTCGATCGGGCCCACATAGCGGGCGACGATCTTCTCGCGGCCCAGATCCAGGACGCCATAAGCCATCTGGGTCGCGCTGCTGCCATCGTCTCGAACGTCGCTGACGCGGCCCACGATCATCGGCGAGTTGCTCAGGCGCGACGATTTCCGGCTCTCCGCCGACATCGGCCGTTCGAACGTTGGCGAGTTGATCAGCGCCTGTTCGAGCTGGGTGAGATTCCACGGCGAGAACACCCGGTCAATCCGCAGCGCGATTTCCGCCGCCCGGCCATCGGTCTCGATATGCGATCGGAACGCCGAGGTGTCGGCCATGCCCTCCGGCATGCGCAGCTTGATCGCTTTCGCCTCCAGATTCTGCACCGGACCGAGCCGCAGGCGGCGCGTCGGCATCAGCTGATCGACGCCGCGGGATTCCAGGAAATCTTTCAGCATGTTCACCGGGATCGCGAACCCGATGCCTGACGAGCCGGCGAGCTTCATGCTGATGACGCCAAGCGCAAACCCATCTCGATCGACGAGCGGGCCGCCGCTGTTGCCGGGATTGATTGAATTCGTGATCTGCAGAAATCGCCGGTCGCCTGCGTCGCTGGTGCGCAGTGCCGAAATCGATCCTGGCGTCGTGCTGACTTCAGGCACGATACCGCGCGCGGTCGCGATCTTTCCGACCTCGACGTCTGCCCCAAATGGGTAACCGAGCGCATCGACTGGATGGCCTGCGCTGACCGCATCGGAATCGCCGATCGCAACGTAGGGAAGGTTCGAGGCATTGACGAACAGAACGGCGAGGTCCAGCCCGGCGTCCGCCGCGGTGACAGTCGCCTCCGTGCACTGTGACGACATGCCCTGCGCAGCGATCGTTCCCTGAGGAAAGCAGACGTCGATTCTCGAAACCTTGGTCGTGATCTTGACGTGCTGAACCCCTCGCGTCGGCAGGAACTGCTCGCCGCCGGCGACGACGTGATTGTTGGTGACGACGTATCCAAACGGCGAGACGACGAATCCGCTGCCGGTCGCGATTTCGACGCGTTCCACGTCGATGGCTCGCTTGACGCCAGCTTCCTCGATGTCGGCATGCAGGCTGCCGACCAGTCGAATGTACACTGTGGCATCGGCCGGCGACTTGGCGCGCTCCGCGTCGGCGCGACTCGGAAAAATCAGAGTCGCCGCGACGAGCGTCCAGGCGATGGTCATGCCGCCGCGGCGATGGTTCATAGTCGCGTCACGGGTACGTGAACGATACAGGGCTCAACGTACAACGAAATGGACGAAGGTGAATCATGAATACCTCAAGACTGAGTGCAGCCATCGTCGTCGCCTTGTTCAGTGCGGGACGCCCGGCGATCGCCCAGGTCGGCGCGGCCGCGCCGGCCACCCAGACGCCGGCCGCGCAGCCGGCCCCCCCGCGGCCCGTGCCGCCAACCCGCGATCCGCACACGCCGGGGTACGTTCAGGCGAAGGAATTACCTGACGGCGCGGTTCCTGCAGCCGACGCGGACGGGAACTTCATCATCGGGCCGACCCACAACCCCGCGCCGGAGATGACCGTGCAGGAAGGTGTGCCGCAGGGGACGGTTCAGACGTTCACGATGAATTCGGCCGACAGCAAGATCTATCCTGGCATCGCGCGGGACGCTGGAACGTTTGGCACCGTCGATCCCGCCGATCCCGCGAAGCTGGTCGTCACGACCAGCCATCCGGCGCCATACACACGACGAGTGGCGGTTTACATTCCCAAGCAATATGTCCCCGGAACCGCCGCGCCATTCATCGTCGGCGCCGATGGGCCCGACCAGCGGCTGTTCACGGCCCTCGACAACCTGATCGCGCAGAAGCGCGTGCCGGTCATGATTGCCATCTCCATCGCCAATGGCAGCGGCGACGCGCAGGGCAGTCAGCGCGGTCTGGAATACGACACGATGTCAGGACGCTATGCGGAGTTCGTGGAGACCGAGGTGCTGCCGCTCGTCGAAAAGCAATACAACGTCAAGTTGACCAAGGATCCCGAGGGGCGGGCGACGATGGGCTGCAGTTCCGGCGGATCGGCGGCGCTGAGCATGGCGTGGTATCACCCGGAGCTCTATCACCGGGTCCTGACGTACTCGGGCACGTACGTGAACCAGCAGTGGCCGCCGAGCGCCGAGACGCCGCACGGTGCGTGGGAATATCACGAGCGCCTGATCCCGAACAGCCCGCCGAAGCCGATCCGCCTCTGGATGGAGGTCGGCGATCGCGATCTGTTCAATCCAAACCTGATGCGCGACAACATGCACGACTGGGTGGTCGCGAACGAGAACATGGCCAGAGTCCTTGCGGCCAAGGGCTACCGCTACCAGTTCGTCTTCGCCCGCAACGCCGCCCACTGCGATCGGCCGGTGACGCTACAAACCCTGCCTGCCGCTCTCGAATGGCTGTGGAAGGGTTATTGACGCCGGACCTATTTGAGCTCCACCTCGATCACCCGCACCGGCGAGGAGCCCGGGTTGACGGGTTCATGCGTCACGTGCGCCTCGCGGAACCCGGCGCCTCCCACCTCGAGGTTCATCGTCTCGGACTTGCCGTCCGGGTACTTGAAGACCAGTGTGCCTCCCTGAATCACGATGCCAACGTGGGGCAGTTCGTGGGTGTGCATTCCGGTCACTCCTGGCGGGAACGTGACGTCGCGCACCCGCACGCGGGCGTTGTCCAGCACGATCTTGACAGTGCTTGCGCTCGCGCCGCGAGCCTGCGGCGAAACGCCGACGGCACTTGCCGTCAGAGGGCTGCTCATGAACGCGGCGATGGCGGCAACAAGTCCAATGGCGAGCCCTACCGTGAAACCGGCAATCAGCTTCTTCATGGCCGCATTCTACTCGTGTAACGGCTACTGATCCTCGAGCGGCTCGGGGCGAGACGGGCTTTACGCCGCCCGGTGTTTGAGAGAAGCTCGTGCGGCCATGTTTGTCATCGAACTGATCTACAAGGTCGACCTCGCTGAAATCGACCGCCACATGACGGCGCACGTCAAGTTCCTGAAGAAGTACTACGCCTCAGGACATTTCCTGGTGTCGGGCCGGAAGATCCCCAGGGACGGCGGCATCATCATTGCCGTCGGTGCGAGCCGCGACGAGATTCAGGCCATCGTTCAGCAGGATCCGTTTTGCTCGCACGGACTCGCCGACGTCCGCATCATCGAGTTTCGCGCCAGCCAGCGCGCCGACGACATCAACCGCCGCATCGCCGCGAGCTGAAGTCCGGCTCAAGCCGGACACTACGAAGTCAAATCACGATAGAAGACCGTGGTGCTGCAGAAGCCGCCGCGCGGCATTAGCGCATAGCGGGGAATGTCGCCGACCCGCGTCCAGCCGAGCCTGGCATACAGGCGCGCGGCGTCGCCGTCGGTCACGGCGTCGAGGACGAGCAGTGTCTTGCCACATTTGCGTGCCGTGGCTTCCGCGGCCTGCATCAGCGCGGCGCCGAGCCCTTGCCGCCGGACGCGGCGATGGACGAGCATCTTCGCGAGGTCGGCACGGTGCGGCTGGTTTTCGGGGAGGTCGAAGATCAGCTGGACGGTGCCGCAGATCCCTCGAGCGTCCTCGGCGGCAAGGACTGCGCGCTGGCCGGCCGCCACACCGTCGGCGACGCGGCGCCAGAACGCGACCGCGCGGTCGCGCGTCAGCGGATCCATGAAGCTCACCGAAGCGCCGCCTTCGACGCAGTCGATCAGCACGTCCGCCAATCCGTCGATCTGCGCGGCGTCGAGGGTGTGCAGGCGCCGTATCGACCATGTGGATGTCATGTCAACGCCTCGAGGAGACACCGGACACCATAACGACGGCGTAGCGTGCCGGTTTTCGCGTGGGGTTGTGGAACATCGTCGGGCGATCGAGCGCCATCGCCAGACAATCGCCCTGGCGCAGTCGATGGCGCTCGCTCCCGAGCGTGATGTCGATCGCGCCTTCGAGCACCCAGACCTGCTGGTGGACGCGCACGTCGCGCGCGCCGGTCTCGAACGCGATGCGTCCGCCGGCGGGGAACTCGACCTCGACGATCTGCATCGGTTGCGGGCTGTCCGGCGGCGACACGTTGCGCCGGCGGTAACCGGATGCCGGGTCCTGCCACTGGAGCTGGTCGCGGCGCCGCGCCACCGCGCCAGTCGCCTTCTCGCCTGTGGCGCTTCGGCGAGAGAGGCCGGCGGCGGGTGCGGCTGGGGACGCATCGAACAGCGACGCCAGCGTCACGCCCAGCGCCGCGGACAGCTTCTCGAGGACGACCGCCGTCGGGCTGCTCTCGCCGCGCTCGATCAGCGAGATCATCGAGCGGCTGACGCCGCTCTTGCCGGACAGTGCATCCAGGGACAGACCGCGCGCGGTCCGGAGCTTCTTGACCCGCGCGGCGATGCGCCGGTTCAGGCTACGCGCGGTATCTGCCATGATGGACACAACTGTCCATTATATTGGAAGAAGCGGTCAAGCCGCGCGAGAGCTCGAAGCCTGAGCCGCTAGTCCAGCCGTTCGGCGTTCAACTCGATGGTGTGCCCGTCGGGATCGGCGAGGTAGATCTGCGGCCACGGGGTCTTGTTGTGCGGCCGCCCCTCGAACGGCACGCCGAGCGATTGCAGGTGCTCCCGCGTACCGCGGTAGCTGCGGACCCGTAGCGCGATGTGATTGCCGCGCGTGCGGATGTCGTCTTCCCACGGCATCTCCGTCCGGCGCTGGACGATGAGATGGATCTGCTGGTCGCCGACACGAAACCACGCCCCGTCGAAATCGAAATCGGGACGCGGAATCTCTTCCAGACACAGCACGGTCGTGTAGAAGTGTCGCGAGCGAACGAGATCGGTGACCGCGATGCCGACGTGATGGAGGCTCTCGACAGTTGTCATGATGGCCGGCCCAGGCGAGCAGAAGGGCCGAGGTGTTCTACCGGGACATCGCGATCCACCACGGCGATCCCGACGGAATTCACCGCGAAGCCGCGTTCCGGCTAACGCAGCCCGAGCAGCGAGAACCGGCGCGAGGGCGCCCCGGCTTGCTTCGGCTGGGTCTTGACCTCTTCCGCCGGTGAGATGTTCTCGACGCTCTCGGGAGTGGGCGACAGAGGCTCGACAAGCGTCAGCGGCGCAGGCGCCGCAACGGCGGGGCGCGGCGCCTTGGCCGCCGACGGCCGCAGGTCGAAATCGCGACAGACTTCGCGCACGATCCGGCCATCAATCCGCGGCTCGTCGAGCGCGAAGCCCGACATCAGCGCGTTGTCGCACATCACGCTGATGGTGCGCGGCACGCCGTGCGAGAACTCGTGAATGAGCGTGACGGCCTCCCGCGTGAAGATCTTCCCGGGATCGCCGCCCGCCGTCCTGATCCGGGACGCGATGTACGCCGCGGTATCGGCCAGGTTGAGCGGCTTGAGCTCGCACCGCAGCGCGACGCGCTGCTTCAACTGCCGCAGGCCCGGTTCGTTCAACCGGTTCGCAAGCTCGGGTTGTCCGGCGAGGACCACCGGCAGCAGCTTGGTCTTGTCCGATTCCATGTTTGCGAGCAGCCGGATTTCTTCAAGCAGGGCATCGGGCAGCGCCTGCGCCTCGTCGACGACGAGCGCGGTGATCTCGCCGCGGGCCTGCCGGTCGCTCACCACCGCCTGCAGTCCGCCGAGCAGCGTCGCTTTGGAGTGTTCCGCGGCGGACCCGAGGTCGAATCGCGCGGCCAGGGTCTCGACGAACTCCTCGCGCGTGAGTGTCGGGTTATCGATGTACACGCACGTGACGTGACGGCACCGGTCGGATTCGAGCGCGGCCCGCAGCAGGGTCGACTTGCCGGTGCCCGCTTCGCCGATCAGCACGGTGATCGGCTTGGCGCATGACAGTCCGTACTCGAGATTGCTGAGCGCTTCGCGATGCTGCGCCGAGAAAAACAAGTACCGCGGATTGGCCGTCAGCTCGAACGGAGACTCGGAAAGACCGTAGTAAGCCTGATACATAGCTGTTCTCGACTTATGGCACCAGGATGAGCGTCTTGACGTATCGCACCGCGACGCCGTCCTTCAACGCCGGCCGGTACTTCCAGCGCCGGGCCGCCGTAATGACGATGCTGTCGAAGGAGGTGTTGACCGACTTGATGATGTTCGCGTCCACGACGTCGCCCTTCTCGTCGATCACGATTTCGACAACCGCGCTCGTATTCATCGCCTTGGTGATACGCACCAGGTCGGGCGTCATCGCCGGCATGCGCTGGTTGATGACGGTTGGCGGTACGATCCCGACATCATCGACAGTGTACACACGCGCCGCGCTGGCCGGTGCCGAAACGGGTTCGGTACGCCGAGGCGCCGGCGCGGGAACGGCCTCGGTGCGTCGCGGCGCGGCCGCCGGAGCGGCTTCGGTGCGCCGCGGCGCGGGCGGCATGACTGCAGGGCTCTCCTGAGGCACGGTCGCAGCGGCCGCCTGGGCCGTTGCCTGGCGTTGATCCGCCGTCGATCGCACGAGCTGGAGGAATCCGTCCACGAGCACGCTGAGGTCCGCGAGTCCCTCGTCCTTGATCGCCAGCTTCTCCGCGTCCGCAATCATCAGCTTGGCTTCCGCCAGCTGGGGTTCGGCCTCCGACAGGTTCTTCTGCTCCAGCGCCGTCCGCGCGGTCTTGAATCGCTCCCGGATGAGCGAGGGCAGGAGTCGCTTGCGGACTGTCGAAAACATGACCTCGAGGCGAGGCGACACATCGGGGGAGTCGAGCTTCATCATCGGGTCGCGACGGATCATCGTCTCCGCGACCGATTCCGCTTCGCCCGTGCGCCCGAGCGCGTACAGACAGAACGCGCGGTATTCATCGACCTGACGGGCGACGTCGGGCGCCGCCCCACCGCCTTCCGTGAGGCGCGTCAATGTCGACAACGCGTCTTCGTAAGCGGCCGACGCGTACAAATCCTTCGCTGCCGTCAGCGAGTCCTGGGCGCCGAGGCCGACCTGGGCGGCAACCAGCGCGAGTGCGGCGATGAGCGTCGCTTTCATGAGACTTCCTTGATTCAGCATGTTACTTGGTGAGGTCGGCGGCGATTCGGTTCGGACCCTTCGCGGTTACGGTGACGCTCTGCCGCCGCTCGCCGAGCTGCGGGTGCCGGAAGACCATTTCATGGGTGCCGATCGCGACCTGGAGGTTCGAGATCGGCGTCTGTCCGAGGCTCGCGCCATCGAGCGAGACGTCGGCCCAGGGCCGCGCGTTCACGCTGATGTTGACCTTCGGCGGATCGACTTTGATCGCCATCGTCTTGCCGGCTGTGACGTCGACCTTGCGCGCCTCCTGATATCCGAGGCTGCGGTTCAACAGTGTGATGTCATGACGGCCCGCGGCCAGCATGATCCTGCTCGCGCCGCCGCTGCCGATGACATCGTCGTGCTCGACGACTTCGACGTCGAAGGGCGCCGCGATGGCGAGCCAGCCGCCGACTGGGCCGCTCACCTTGGGCAGCGAGAACATCACGGAAGCGGTGCCGCCGGCGGCGACGGTGATGGTGCGTTCCGCCGAGCCGGTATCGCTGGTGACGGTGACCTTGTGGTCCGCCGGAGTCAAGTCGGTGACCGTGATCGGTGATGTCCCTCGCGCCTTGCCGTCAACGGAGACGCGGGCGCCCGGCGGATCGGTCACAACCGACACGCGTCCGACGACGACGGCGGGCTCGGCTGGCTTCATCTCGAAATAGTGGCTGACCTCGGCGCCTGACGCGAGTGTCAGCGGGACGATCCGCTCGTCGCCGGCGCTGCGCACCGTGATCGTGTGCGTGCCCGGGGTGAGCGACAGCGTGAGCGGCGTGGTACCGCGGCGGGTCCCGTCGATGAGCACTTCGGCGTCGATGGGCCGAGTATTGATCGTCAGATTCCCGGGACGCGGCTCCCTCGGCGTCAGCGGAAAGCGCTGGACGGCGACCGCGCCAATGGCCGCGACAACGGCAACGGCGCTGACGATCAGCGCGATGCGCACCAGTTTGGGCGAGCCCGTGGCGGGTATCGCCGGCGTCGCCGTTTTCTGGGCCGTGCGTTTCGCGGCGTCTGCGAGGGGAGCGGGCTCGGGGCGCGAGATGGCCTCGGACGGAAACGCGAGCAAGGCGTTGGGGTTGGCGGCGGTGATGTCGGCGGTTTTCTGCGAAGCGGACTTGCCGCCGAACAGACGAACCAACCCGCTGTACCACCGCTCTTCTGGGACTGGAGCCTGTTCGTTCAGCTCGGCCGTTTCCTGGCCTTCAATCCGTGTTTCGCGCGCCGCACGAGGAGATGACTGCATAGGTTTACCGAGGGCACGCGAAGTGCCCAGTCGCATTTATGAAACCGGCCTTGGGAACAGAAGGCTCTCATAGCCAATGTCGTACCATAAAGGCAGCATGAAGACCCTGCAAAATGCCAGTATTTGGCGCCAGGGCAGTACAAAAACTACATGAGCCCTGACTTTAGTCCCCGTTCAAGGCGACTTCAGGGACAAAATTACGACTATGTACTTTAAAGGCACGAGCGAGCTGAGCGCTTACTTTCTTTGTTACTTCGTCGACGCGTGCATCTCGGCGTGGAACGGATCCAAATGCCAGTCGAGAAACGTCCAGACGCGGTTCCAAGAGTCCCGTTGCTCGCGCGTGTTTTCCGGTTGCCACGTTTTTGGATCGACGCGGCGGTCGAAGGTATGGCCGCCGGGCGGATTCTCGTACACCGTGGTTTCGGCGAGCGACGGCTTGCGCGCTCGCAGCGCGTCGACCAGCTGCATGTCCTCCTCGATGTTCACGTCCTCATCGTTCTTCGTGACGCCGACGTACAGCGGAATCTGCAGCTTGTCCACGCCGTAGAGCGGCGAGCGGTCCTTGTACACGTCGTGCCGGTCCGCGGGAAGGCCGCCGAAGCGATTCTGCGGATCAATCAGCTGATGCTGCCGATCGACGCCTTTCCACGCGAGCCGCTGGAAGAGGTTGGTCACTGGCACCATCGCGACCGCGGACTTGAACAGCGCCGGGTTCCGGAAAATCGACAGCAGCGTGATCATGCCGCCGTGGCTCCAGCCAATGATTCCGACGCGCGACGGATCCACCTGCGGGTACTTCGCCTTCAACACCTCGACGGCCGTGACGACATCGTCCACTTCGTTGCCGCCGTAGTCGATGGCGTCGTAAAACGCCTTGCCGTATCCGACGCTGCCGCGGTATTCCGGGGCGATGACGATGTATCCCTTCGCCGTGGCTTCGCGAATGTACGGAATGTAGTGCTCGTAGAGATGTCCTCGGATGTTCTCGTGGACCCAGACGAGCGCGGGATGTCCCTTGGCGCCGCGCAGCTTCAGCGGCTGGAAGACGAAGGCCGGGATGTCGAGGTCATCCAATTTGCTGCGGTAGGTGATCTTCTCGAACTGCATGAAGCCGTCGCTCGCGGCGCGCCAGGCCTTGTCGGTCTCCGCCTGCTGCTGCAGCATGCGATCGAAGTCCGGCTCGCGCTGCTGGGTGAGGCCGCGGAGTGGAACGACCGCGAGGACAACGGTCAGGAGGACGAGCGAGAAAGAAGACGACGCCTTGACGGCCGGGGCGCGCATGGCCCCGATCCTACACCGTCCCGGCGGCGTTCATTGCCCGCGCGTGCGCGCGCGTCAGCCACTCGCACAACAGGCTGGCCGCCTCCGCCGGCGTGGGGCCGTAGAACGGCATCAGCGCGGTGGGGACGCCCGGTATCCGCACGATGTACGCCCGCCAGCGGTTTTGCGCGACGGCCGTGGCTTCGATGAGGTACACACGTCCGGCGATGCATTCTTCGAAACGATGGACGGCAGCGGTCACTGTTCGTTGAGATTTGAATCTGACTGCGTTTGGGAGCGCCGCAAATTGTATGCAGTTGCACGCGCCAATCAAGCGAAGCGGCGGACGAAAGGAGATGCACAGCGCGGTTTCAGCCGGTTCCCGAGTGCCTGACCTCGAAATAAATTTTCGCTGGCGATCCATCCACAGGAAATGCACGAGCCATCCACAGTTTTTCCACAACCGGTTTGGGTGTACATTTGAACCTTCATGCACAGTCGATCCGTGGCGGCCGCGCTCGTGGCGGTCGTGCTGGTCATGCCTGCCCGCCGGTCGGCCGCGGCTGAGGACGCGACCCTGCTGCGCGTGTTCCTCAACGACGGGACGTCGCTCGTCAGCTACGGCGAGCCGGCCAGAGTCGGCGACCGTGTCGTGTTCTCGATGCCGACGGGCGCGGGACCATCGCCGCCGCTGCAGTTGATCGACATCCCGGCGTCGCGAGTGAACTGGGATCGGACTTCGCGCTACGCCGCATCGGCGCGCGCCACGCGCTATCTCCAGACCCAGGCCGAGAACGACTACGCGGCGCTGTCGAGCGACGTGGCCGCCACGTTGAACGAAGTCACGCGGTCCGCCGATCCGGTCAAGCGGCTGGAACTGGTCGAGCGCGCGCGCAAGACGCTCGCCGAATGGCCGCTGACGCATTACAACTACCGGGCGAACGAAGTCCGGCAGATGCTCACCATGCTCGACGAGGCAATCGCCGACCTTCGCGCGGCGGCGACACCCGGCCGTTACGAGCTGACGCTTTCCGCGTTCGTCGATCCGCCGACGATCACCGAGCCGCTCCTGCCGGCGCCGAGCGTCAAGGAATCGATCGAGCAAACGCTGGCCGCCGCGCACACCGTCGATGCCGCCGCCGATCGCAGCGCGCTGCTCGGTGCGGCGCTCGCGACGATCGATCGCGAGAAAACCGCGCTGCCGGCCGACTGGGTCGCCAAGACGCGCGCGGAGACGGAGCTGGCGATCCTGACCGAGCGGCGCGTCGACCGCGCGTATGAGCTGCTCACGAAACGCTATGTCCGGCTGGCCAGTCAGAGCGCGCGGTCGGCTGACGTCAAAAGCCTGGCCTGGCTGCTCACCCGCATCCGCGTCCGCGACGCCGCGCTCGGCAGCAAACGTCCGGAAGCGGTCGAGGCGCTGGTGGCCGAGATCGGGGCCAAGCTCGATGCCGCTCGCCAGCTGCAACTGGCGCGCGAGCGCTGGGCCCTCCGCGCACCGGAACTTCGCACCTACCGGCTCGCCATTCGGGCGCCGATGGATCTCTTCGCCGGACTGAAAGCGCCGCTCGAAGACATCAAGGAGCTCGCCGGATCGCCGCCGGGCTCCCTCGCCATGCTTCAACGATCCGCCGCGCGTATCGCCACGCTGATAGCCGCGGTCGTTCCACCGGAAGAAGTGACCGCCGCCCATGCCTTGCTGTTGAGCGCCGTGCAGCTGGCCGGTAACGCCGCACAGATTCGCCGCGAGGCTGCGCTCGCCGGCGATATGGCGCGCGCCTGGGACGCCTCCTCTGCGGCCGCCGGGGCGCTGATGCTTGGGGCCAAAGCTCGCACCGACATTCTCGCCGCGCTTCGCCTGCCCCAGCTCGGCAGCCCGTGATCACTCCTCGCCGGACGCGACTGCTCCGTGTCCCGAACCTGCACGCCTTCCGGCGGACGATCCTGGCGTGGCAATCAGGCCTTCGAGAACCTCATGCGGCCCTGACCCTTCGACAGGCTCAGGGCCATCCCGAGCAACGTCGAGGGATGAGCCTGCCGAAGGGCGCAATCCCAGATCCGCAATCCGCCATCATCGTGGTTCCCTCTAGTGGCGCAGCGCGCCAGCTGAGGCGCTCGAGCGGCGACCGCGGACAGTTCGCGACGCGCGATGAGCTGTACGACCGGCTGCACGAGCGCCTCGCGAATCCTCCACGGCGGCTGACGGCGCTGGAACGCGATGTCATCGCGCAGGCGGCCGCGCGATCGGTCGCCGGTCAGAGCGAACCGCTGTCGTTTCAGCTTCGGCCGGGCCTCGTCGCCGAAATGCTGCGGTTCTACGATCATCTGCGCCGGCAGTCGCAGCAAGTGAACCGGTTCGAAGAGCTGATCGAGCAGGCGCTGGGCAGCGACGAGGTCGACCGTGGCGCCGCGCGCATGCGGGCGCAGACGGCGTTCCTGGCCGGCACATTTCGCGAGTACGAGCGCCGCGTCGGGGATTCCGATGGCATCGACGAGCACGGGCTGCGCGATCGCCTGGTGTCCGAGGCAGCGGTCGATCCGATTCGCCACGTGCTCGTGTCGGTGGCCGATTGGATCGGCGACCCCGCGGGGCTGTACAGCGCCGACTTCGATCTGCTGACACGCGTCGCCGGTCTCGTCACGCTCGACATCGTGTGCACCGAAGCGGTGCTCCGCACCGGGTTCCACGAGCGATTGCACACGTGGTGGCCGGGATTGGAGGAGGCCGATGTCGACGGCGCCGACCGGACCGCTGTACGCGAGCCCCAACCGATGCTCGTTACCCCGCCTGGCTCCGAAGAACCGTGGTTGACGGTTCGCGATCGCGAAGAGGAGCTCGTCGCCATCGCCCGCCAGATCAAAGCGGATGAAGCAAGCGGTGAAGCGGTTCCGTTCAGCCGCACGGCGGTGGTCTTCAAGGGGCCGCTGCCGTATCTCTACCTCGCCGCCGAAGTCTTCGGCGCGTCCGGAATCCCATACGAAGCGTTCGACGCGCTCCCGCTCGCAGCCGAACCGACAGTCGCGGCCCTCGACCTCGTGCTCGACGCGGTGGCTGCGAACTTCACGAGAAGCACGCTCATCGCGCTTCTTCGTTCGCCGCATTTCGTGTTCACGGCGGATGGCGCTGCCGTCACTCGCGAGATGACGAGCGCCCTCGACAGAACCTTGAGCCAGGCACGCTATCTGGGAGATCCCGCACGCCTCGACGATCTTGTTGCGTCCCCGGCGCTACGGGCGGGGCGGCACGCGACGCTGGAGTTGCTGCCGCTTGCCGAGCCGCGGCCAGCTTCGGCCCAACTCCGCCTGCTGCGCGAGTTCTGGACCTCGCGATTGCGGCCGCTCGAGGGTACGGCTCCGCTGGACGCCCGCGAGCGCCGCGCGCGCGAGGCGCTGGCCGCCTTGCTCGAGGCGCTCGAGATGGTGCATCTCGCGCACGACGATCCGGAGTGGACCATCCGCGAGGTCGCGCTCGCCGTTCGCCGCTCGATCGAAGAGCAGACGTTCGTGCCGGCCCCGACGGTCGATGGCGGGGTGCAGCTGCTCGACGATCAGGCCGCCCGTTACGGGTCGTTCGACGACGTGGCCATTGTCGGCCTGATCGATCCTGACTGGCCCGAGCGGCCTCGCCGAAACATCTTCTATCCGCCCTCGCTGCTCAAGTCGCTCGGTTGGCCGTCGGAACAGGATCGGCGTGCCGCCGCGGACGCCAGATTCATCGATCTCCTCGGCTCCGCCGCGCGCCGAACGCAGTTGTTCACGTTCACGCTCGACGAGGACGCCCTCGTTTCGCGGTCGATGCAGCTCGACGAGGTGCCGCGCGCTCGCCTGAGCGCGGTGGAACGCACGACTAATGTCGATTCGCGCGTGTTCGTCGACGAAGCGTTGTCACGTGATCCGGTAATGCTCGACCGGCTCAGTGGCGAGGCTCGAGCCTGGGCGGAGCTGCGAATCGCCCGCTCCCCGGGCGAGGCTCCCGAGTTCCACGGGTCGGTGGCGGCGAGCGGCGATCGCCGCTCGACGGTGGCACGCGCTCGCCCGTGGTCGGTCAGCGCGCTCGAAACCTATCTCGATTGCCCGTTCAAGTTCTTCGCCCGCCACGTCCTCGCGCTCGAGGAGGAGCCGGACGACGAAGAGGTGATGGACCCGCGGCGGCAGGGCATCTTCGTCCACGACGTGTTCGAGCAGTTCTTCGACCGCTGGCAGAAAGCCGGCCATCGCGCGGTCACCCCCGCGAATCTGGAGCTCGCGCGCGAGATGTTCACGGACGTCGTGGACCGCGCGCTCGAGCGTCTTCCGGAAGCCGAAGCCGGCCTGGAGCGCACACGCCTGCTCGGATCGTCAGCGGCGGCCGGGCTCGGCGAGGCGGTGTTCCGCATGGAAGCCGAGCGGCCGATCGCGGTCGTCGAGCGGCTGCTCGAGCACAGGCTCGACGGGACCTTCACGGTCGCCGCCTCGAACGGACCGCGCTCGGTGACGCTTCGCGGCAAGGCCGACCGCGTCGACTTGCTCGAGGACGGCACGTTCAGGCTCATCGACTACAAACTCGGCTGGCCGCCGAATCGAGCACGGGCGCTCCAGCTGCCGATCTACAGCATCTGCGCGGAGCAGCAGCTGGCCTCGCATCGCGGCCGCAACTGGACGCTCGCGGAGGCGGCCTACCTCGCGTTCAAGTGCCCACGGCGCGTCGTGCCGCTGTTTTCGTCGGTGGCGGATCGCAACAAGGTCCTCGCCGAGGCCCAGCAGCGGCTGGTCGACACGCTCGACGCGATCGACGCCGGCCAATTCCCGCCAAAGCCCGATGACGTCTATCGTTGCGAGACGTGCACCTACGCGGTCGTCTGTCGAAAGGACTACGTCGGTGAGGTCTGAACCGATGCTGCCGTTCGACGACGACGAGGGCGGTTCGATCCCGGCACCGATCCTGGCACCCGCCCCGGCATCAGCGAGCCCAGTTCGCCTGTCAGCTAGCCCCCAGCCCCTAGCCCCTACTGAGCCGCCACCCGCCGCTCAGCGCGCTGTTGACGTCTCGGCGAGACTGGCGGCGATCGACCCGTCGCGAAACATCGTCCTCGAAGCGTCCGCCGGCACCGGAAAGACGCGGGTTCTCGTCGAGCGCTACGTCAATCTGCTGCGGGCCGGCGTCGAACCGGATCACATCCTCGCGATCACGTTCACGCGCAAGGCCGCGGCCGAGATGCGGCAGCGGATCATCGACCGGCTCAAGGAGGCGAGCCGCCTCTCGGAATTCGACGCCGGACGGTGGCGCGACCTGAAGGAGCGTCTCGGCGACATCGCGATTTCGACGATCGACGCGTTCTGCCTGTCGCTGCTGCGCGAGTTTCCACTCGAAGCGGACGTCGACCCGGGTTTCGATCTGGCGGCCGATACCGATGTGCCTCGCTTAATCGGCGAGTCGCTCGATCAGGCACTGCGTATCTGCCGGGCGGTTGCGAAGGAAGACGACGACGTGGCGCTGGTGTTCGCGCAGCTCGGCGAGCGAAGGTTGCGAGCCGGCATCGCCGCGCTGCTGGATCGGCGGTTGGTGGCGCCGCACGCCCTGCGCCGCTTTCTGCAGAGCGGTCCGCGCAATCTCACAGCCGCGACGGCGTGCGAGGCGGCGGCGGTCAAGCTCGAGGACATCTTCGACAGCGCGCGCGACGGCCTGGACGGGTTCCTGAACGACGGTCCCTGCCATCATCCGCAGTTCGCGATGCTGGCGGACGACATTCGCCTTCTGGTCCGCGGGCCTGAAAGCTCCGCGCTGCACGACGCGTCCGTAGCGCGGCTCGAGCCGGTGTCAGATGTAGCGCGGTCCTTTAAGGGCCGCGAAGAACAGGCGGCCTTTCGACATCTGATCGATCGCCTGCGCGGCTATTTCCTCACGCAGGACGGCAAACCCCGCGGCGAGCGGTTCACCGGTACCCCGTTCAACGCCGCGGACTGCGACACGGACGACGCGTGGCGGCGGCATCGGGCGACGGCGGCGACGTTGGCGCCCCTCGTGGCCGACGCCATCCGTGGATTCCGTCGCGACCTGAACGCCGTGATGTCGCGCGGCGTCTGGCGGATCTTCGCGGTGGCGCTGCGCCAGTACCAGGACACGCTGGAATCGCATGCGTTACTGGACTTTACCGGCGTGCTGGAACGCGCCATCAAGCTGCTGAAAGACCTGGACGAGTTCGCCGAGAGCCGGTTGCGCATCGAATCGCGTTACCGCCACGTCCTCGTGGACGAATTTCAGGACACCAGCCGGGCGCAATGGGATCTGGTCCGTCACCTCGTCAAGGGGTGGGGCGAAGGTTTCGGCGCGGCTGATGACGCGCTGCCGCCGTCGATCTTCATCGTCGGCGACCGCAAACAGTCGATCTACGGCTTTCGTGACGCCGACGTCGCTGTTGTCGACGAAGCCGCGCTGTTCGTGCAGGCTCTACGCCCGGACGGCGGCGCGCGGCATGCCATCACCCAGAGCTTCCGATCGGTCCCTGAGATCCTGGCGTTCGTCAACGAGGTTTTTGCGGAGATTGTCGCCGGCGAGGCCACCGCAGCGCGTCGAGACGCCTTCCGTTTCGGCACAGACGATCGGTTTCCCGGGACGGAGGTCGCCGGGAACCTCCGTCCCGAACGCGTTTCATTCATCGCCGCCGAAGGCGTCACGACCACTGCCGGCCTGGTTGCCGATGAGATCGTGCGCCTGCTGGCCGGGACCATCGTGCGGGACCGGACGACGGGCACACCGCGAGAAGCGCGTCCAGCCGACATTGCCATCCTCTTCCGCTCGCGCGATAGCCATCGCGACTTCGAGACCGCGCTCGAAGCGCGCGGCGTCTCGACGTATGTCTACAAGGGCCTCGGGTTCTTCGACGCCGACGAAATCCAGGACACGGTCGCGCTGCTGCGGTATCTCGCTGACCCACTGTCGGATCTGCGTGCCGCTGCGCTCTTGCGATCGCGGATCGTCCGCCTGTCGGATCGCGCGGTGGCCCGGATCGCGGGCGATCCCGCGGCCATCATCCTGGGTTCCGCGCCGGCGCCCGACCTGGCGGACGAGGATCGTCGCGTCTTGGAGCGCCTGCGAGCCTCGGTGGGGTCCTGGCTGTCGTCGGTCGATCGGCTGACGCCGTCGGCATTGCTCGACGCGGTGCTCGACGAAACGGCGTACGCCTACGAGATCCGCGGGCCGCGGCGCCGTCAGGCGCGGGAGAACCTGAAGAAGCTGCGCGGGATGGTTCGGCGCGCGCAGAACCGCGGCTATGCCACGCTATCCCGCATCGCCGACCATCTGGAGCGGCTCGCGGTGGGGGACGAATCGAACGCCGCAATCGACGCCATCGATGCTGTCAGCCTGATGACCGTGCACGCCGCCAAGGGCCTGGAATTCCCGATCGTCTTTCTCGTCAACATGGGTCGCGGGACCGGAGGATGGCGTCCTCCGATTCGGGTCGTCGACGATTACGCCGGCGACGCGTCGGTTGCGATTGCCGATTACCAGTCGGAGGCCGACGAAGACGCGCAGGCGCGCGAGCGCGAAGAGAGCAAGCGGCTCTTGTACGTGGCGCTGACGCGGGCGCGGGACCGCTTGTATCTGTCGGCGGCGTTCAAGGACGGGGTGTGCCGGTTCGGGCGGGGGAGTCTGGGGGAGGTCCTGCCGGCGTCGATCAAATCGCGGTTCGTCGCGGCAGGCGTGCCACCGAAGAGCTGAGACGGCGTTCTTTACCCTTTTTCCGCCCAGGCCCGGGCCCGGGCTTCTGCCTTCTCGCGCGTTTCGGCGACCAGCACGACCGATCGCTCGGGTTTGCCACTGCCGTCGCGACTGACCCAGGCGATCCAGTGCGGACCGCGCGCTTCGCTGTGGATTTCATACGATCCTGGTGCCATGGCACGAAATCTAGCAGATTTCGGCCATATTTGCATTGCTTCTGGCCCCGGCCCTACATAGAATCGAGTGGCGAAGGAGTTCTATACGTGACGTTGACCTGTCCGAATTGTGGCAACGACCGGAATTTTCTGGTCAAAACGCTGCAGATGCACGTCGTGAATGTCGAAGGCGGACGCGTGGAAGTGTCTGAAGAGAGCCGTCCGGCGGTCCTGGAAGTGCTGTGTGACGAGTGTGAGTCCGCGCTCAACTTCGAAGAGTTCGAAGATACACTCCGCAAAGAAGTTCTGCTGACGATCGGTGCCCGTTAGCCCTCACCGGCTTTCCTCTTCGGCTTCTTCAAAGTAGTCGCAGTCAGGACATAGCCATTCCTTGGTGCTGCGCACCGTGGCACTGGGATTGCCTGGAATGCGCACGACGTCCTCACGCTGGCGGAGCCGCATCGATCCGCCGCAGAGTGGACATTCTTTGGTGCCGGGCATGGTTCTTGTTCTATCCTATCGCCAGAGCGGCTGATGTCTCACGAATGCTTTGCGGACGAGATTGCCATCGACTTCCCGTCGGTGGGGCGCGCCGTCGAACGGATCTGCGACGGGTTCCTCGGCGAGCGGATGGAAAGCGAAGGCCGCAACCTGCTTCACGCGGAGGTGTCGTTGTCGCCGCGGGAGGCCAGCGGCGGTCTCGTCATCTCGGTCGAAGTGCCGGTACGCGCTACGTGCCCGCACTGCGGCGGCCGCGGAGAAACCTGGACTGAGCCGTGCGGTCTGTGCCGCGGCACTGGC
>Ga0105248_10001881_pt1 | contig 23293 bp, 20 predicted proteins | sample KBSS34metaG_FD_81524 | JGI IMG/M metagenome (GOLD analysis project Ga0105248, IMG submission 81524) | Switchgrass rhizosphere microbial communities from Kellogg Biological Station, Michigan, USA - KBS S3-4 metaG | ecosystem: Host-associated > Plants > Roots > Rhizosphere > Soil | place...
CGACGCAGACGTGGCCGCTGGCGCAGCTCCGGTCGAGGTTGACGGATGAGCCTGACGTCCGGACGTCCCTCCCGAAACGCTGGACGATGCCTGCGACGCCGACCGGCGACGCGATGGCACCGCCATCGGTGCTGCCTTGCCCGAGCTCGAACCGCCGCTGCTGATCACCGGGGCCGCCTCGCGCCGGCGCCCGCCCGTCGCGCTCGAGCCGCTCGTGCTCGAGCCACTCGTCGTCTTCGACACTGGCGCGGTGCCCTGCTTTACCACCGACGTGCCGGCCACCGCGCCACCCGCATTGCTCACCGAGGTCCGATCCCGGAAGCGCGCTTGCTGCTGTACGCCGATCCCCGGCAGCTGACCGGAGACGGTATTCGTCGCGCTGTAGCTGCTCTCGCCCCGCGGACGGTACGGCGGCGGCGAGCCATTCCAGGTGTGATCCCACGCCTTCTTCTGGTAAGGCGTGTACGGTACCGCCGTAGGATACGGCGGGTAGTACGGCGGAAAGCCGCTGCCGTTGCAGTAGTAGCCGTAACAGCCCCCCCAACCCCAACCCCAGCCATAGGTTGGGCCATAGCCCCACGCCGGGTAATACGGGCCGTAGTTGTAGTACGGAGAGTAGTAGTAGGGGTCGTAGAGGCCATAGGTGTTGCTGTAGTAGCCAGAGCCGTAATACACGCCGCTCGACATGCCGTAGCAGTCGAAACAGGTGTCGACGACACCGACGCTGGCGCCGGCACCGGCGTCGGCCTGCTCGTCGACGGCCGCGACCTGCTGTGACGCGACGGTATAGCCAATGATGTCGTAGTCGAAGCGGCCGGAGGCCATCGCCTGCGCCAGGTTCACCAGGTCGGTTTCGGTGTCCTCGTAGGTGACGGTATTGAGCGCGGCAAAATCCCAGTGGTCATTCTGCACGTACGCGCTGAAGCGCCACGGATCGAGTGAGACCGCCGCGAACACCACGCCCGTCCCACCTGCATCCACGGTGAACCCCTCGCGACCGCCACGACCGAGCAGCAGGTAGCGCTTGCCACCCTTCACATAGTTGTCGTCGGTGGGATCGAGCGGGAAGAGAACCCGGAGCTTGCCCTCGGGACTGACCCGGAAAACCACCAGGTAACCGTCGTCACGCGTGATGACCTGCACCTTCGCCCGGTCGCCGGGGAGATACTGGCCCTCGTTGTTGAGCGTGATGCGGATGGTCGGGTCAGGCTCGTTGGCCGGCACGCCAACAGCGGCGGCGGCGATCATGGACAGCAGGATCGGGTAGAACATGGTGCCCTCGGGATTCTTAGCGGTGTACCCGGCAGAGGACCACAGCCGGCGAACACCGGGGCATGTAGCTACTTGTATGCCAGTACGTAACTCATTACAGCACAACGAGAAAACTTGCAGTGTACTGCGCTGGTGTCCCAGTGCCGGGACGACTGATCACGGTTTGCTCGTCTCGCGGCCCCCGCTCCACCGGTGCCAGTACATCCGCATCTCCGAAATACGCCCATCGGCCGTCTCGCAGAACAGGGCCCCGCGCGCGTCCACCCACTCCCCGGTGCGCCGGCGACGGAAGACGCACTTGAACTCGGTGCTGAACCAGGGGCCCACCACGAAAATCTCGCCCGACGTGAAGGTCACTTCCGACTGGTGGTACGGCACGTCGGCCCAGTACTTCCGGATACCGTCCAGGCCCCTGATGGGCTCCGAAAACGGTGTCTCCACGAACACCGCATCAGGCGAGAACGCCTCGGCAATGAGGTCGACCCGGAGCTTCGACCAGCCGCGTCCGAAGGTGTCGATGAGCTGCCGCCCGAGTTCCGCCGTTGTCTCTGTCATGCGGGAAACGTATCACCGTTGCGCCCGGGGCATTGTGGCAGCAAGATCCCCCTTCCTCCGAAAGGCGAACACAGATGATGGGACGCAGCAGGGCATGGTTTTGCATCGGCGTGGTGGCACTTGCAACGTCCGTGGTGGCTCCTGCCCCGGTAGCAGCGCAGAAGCCGACCAAGATCAACGGCGTCATTGCCGGGCGGAGCGGCGCCAACATGACCGTTCGCACCGCGACCGGCACCACGACCGTGACCCTCAACGGGTCGACCAAGGTCGAGGAGAAGAAGGGCGCACTCAAGCTCAAGCACTCCAGCATGGCCGCGACGAGCCTCGTTCCCGGTCTCAAGGTCGAGGTCGAGGGAACACCAGGCCCGAGCAACTCCCTGATCGCCACCGACGTGAAGTTCACGGCCGGTGACCTGCAGACGGCGGACGAGATCGCCGGTGGCGTGAACCCGACAGCCCAGCAGGCCGCCGCGAATCAGAAGGCCGTCGACTCGAACAAGCAGGCCATCGCGAAGAACGCCCAGGGTGTCGCCGCCAACAAGGCAGGCCAGGATTCACTGAATGCCCGCATGAACAACATGGGCAACTACGAAGTGAAGGCGACCGCCACGGTCTACTTTGCCAACGGCAGCACGGTCATCGATGCCAAGGGGAAGAGTGATCTGCAGGCACTGGCGGCGAAGACGAGGGGCATCAGCGGCTACATGGTGCAGGTGGCAGGCTATGCCAGCTCGACGGGCAACGCCGCGATCAACGACAAGCTCACCGACGAGCGGGCCCAGAACGTCATCGAGTACCTGGAGCAGACCGGCAACGTGCCGCTCTACCGGGTGCTCGCGCCTGCCGCGATGGGTTCCTCGCACCCGGCTGCGACCAACGCGACCGTGGAGGGCCAGGCCGAGAACCGCCGCGTGGTGGTGACCATCGTCGTGAACAAGGGTGTGGCGGGCAACTGACACGCCACCAGCAGCCGTCAAAGGGAACCGCCGGTACCCCGCGAAGGGGTGCCGGCGGTTATCGCATTGATCCAGCGGTGTCCTACGGCTTCGCCTGACCGTGAATCACCGCATACACGTAATTCGCCACCTGGATGGTCTGGCCATCGTCGATTCCACCAGGGTGTGCCACCATTGCCGTACCCGGAACACCCCCGCGAACGACATGCAGGATGTCTTCGAAGCTGCCGTCGATGCCCTTGAACTTCGGGCCGGTTAGCGGGGGAGCCACCGGACCTCCCTGGAGCTTGCCTCCATGGCAGGCATAGCACCCGCCCGCGCCGTGGAAGATCTTGCGCCCGGCCTGGATCACGTCGCCGCTCGTATCGGCAACCGTTGAAGCCCCGGCCGGATTGGCCGCTGGTACCGCCTGAGCTTGCGATGCTCGGGCAGCGGCAGCAGTGAGCAGGATGCATGCGAGCGCAGAACGGTGGTGCAGGGGCATGTGGCGCGGTCCTGAAGGGGACGCTGGCTGCACCATACTCACCGCACCGGGGAAGAATGGTGAACAACGCATGAAGGCCTGATCACGATGGGAAGGTGCTCAATGGAAGAAGCTTTCAGCAGAAGCCCACTGGTGCTTCATGCTGCACGAAGGGATCCGGCGCACTCTTGGAGGGACGGCATTTGGTCGTCGATCGAAGTCATGTCCGTCGGCGACACTCGCGGTGCTGGCGGAACGCCCCGCATGAGGAGGCCCCATGCGATCCCACCACCTGATGTTATCACTTGGCGCATGCATGTGCGCGCTCGCACCCGCCGCGCGGGCTGACGACCTGGCCGGAATTGCCGCCGCATACATTCGCAATCGTGCGGTCCCGGCGAGTCCCTCCCGCGTGACCGCCCGCGTCCCACCCTACTCCCGCCAGACTGGGCTCGCGTGCAGTGCCTGCCACTACCAGTTCCTTTCCCTCAAGCCCTTTGGCCGCGAATTCAAGGCCAACGGCTACACGCTGACGACGCTGCAAGTCATCAAGGAAAAGGACAAGGAGAACGGCAACACTCTTGGTCTCTCGCCGATCCCAATGATCGGTTTCATGGTGCAGGCGTCGTACACCGTCCTGCACACGGCGATACCAGGCACGCAGAATGGGGATGCCTCACTTCCGCAGCAACTCAGCCTGTTCCTCGCCGGGGGAATCACGCCGAAGATCGGGATCTTCTCGCAGCTGACATACAGCGGCGCCGACAATGCACTTGGCATCGACAATGTCGACATCCGTTTCGCCAATCGCGTGGAAGGCAATGTGGGCGCAACGTACGGGATCACCCTAAACAACAACCCGACGGTCACCGACCTGTGGAATACGACGCCGGCCTGGGGCTGGCCATTCGTATCATCCGACGTGGCCCCAACGCCAACTGCAACGACGCTGATCGACGGCGGCCTGGCCCAGCAGGTACTGGGACTGACCGGGTACGCCCTCGTAGGCAAGACGGTCTACGGAGAGTTCGGCGTGTACCGCAGTGCATTGCAGGGACTCGCGCTGCCCGATGAGTCGGCGAGCGGGGTCATCAGCGGAGTGGCTCCATACTGGCGGCTTGCGATACAGAAGGAATGGAAGACCGTCAATGTCGAGCTCGGCACGTTCGGCCTGTACGCGTCCCAGTATCTCGAGGGTGTCTCCGGGCCAACCGACTCACGGACCGACGTCGGCATCGATGCGCAGTGGGAGCAGAAACTGGGGTCGGGATATCTCGTAACGCGCGGCACGTGGATCGACGAGAGTGCCAACCTCGAGGCGAGCCTGTTGAATGAGGGCGTGAGCGCGGCGAAGAGTTCGCTCAAGACCTTCAAGCTGAACGCGTCCTACTACCCGAAGCAGTGGATCAGCGTCTCCCTGGGATACTTCCAGAGTTCCGGGACCACGGACACGCTGCAATACCTTCCGGATCCTGTTTCCGGCAGCGTCACCGGCAGCCCCAATTCCAACGGCGTGGTGACGGAGATCGACTACAACCCGTGGCAGAACACGCGACTGGGGCTGCAGTACACCGGGTACACCAAGTTCAACGGGTCGGCGACGGACTATGATGGGACCGGCCGGAACGCATCGGCCAACAACACATTGTACCTGTTCGCTTGGCTGGTATTCTGATCGGGCAGGCTAGAAGCGAATGGCCAGGCCGAGGAAGGGGTTCACGTCCTCGGCTACGCGGGTGAAGCCGAGGTTGAGTCCGGCATCGAGCTGCACGTTGGAGCCGATGCCGAGTGTCAGGCCGACATCGCCGGTCGCTTCCCAGGCGGCCGAGCCATCGGCGAGCACGGTTCCCCCGTATCCCTCCACGTAGAACGAAAGCCCCCCAACGATACCGCGGCTCAGCGACGCCGAGCCGATCATCACCACGCGCCGCGGGGTCGACGAACTGTCGTGAGCCACGTCGAGCTCCAGCATCGAGCTCAGTGCCCAGCCCCTTCCGATATCGACCGTGAAGGGCAGGATGACCCACAGGTTGAAGACCCGCTCGGATGAGCCCGGGGCCGATACGAACGCCACGAATGGCATCACTGCAAACGCGGTGCGTCCGCCATCATCGCCCCACACGTTGACCTTGGTACGGACGGCGATGGCACCGAGCCCCCGCTCCCGGTGCGTGCTTCCGGCCTCGGTCTGCTGGTCCCACGCATAGGTCTGCAGCACGAACTGCAAGTCGATGTTGTGGGTCAGGCCGGCCTTGATGTTGAAGGGCAGGAACGAGTACGAGTTGCCCTGGACGCCGGGTTCGCCATCGGCCGAGGCGTCACTGCCGTAGGTGAAGAGGTCGATCTCCGCCTGGAAGAGGCCGGCATCGACGGTGTAGGGACTCTCGGTACGGTCGGGCCGGTCGGTGGCCATGGGTCGGCGGAGTTCCACCGGAGTCCGGTGGAAAAGGTTGTAGCGGCTCTTGGGACCGAGGGAGTCCTGCTGCGCCTCGCCCCAGCTGGGGGCAATGGTGGCGAGCAGCAGCAGCGTGAGGAGCGCACGCAGTGGCGCGCCTATGCGATCCAGGTGCGGAACGTGCCGATGAGCAGCCAGACGTTGAGCCCCGCGATGACGAGGGCCACCGCCCACGCGGCCGCCGTGAGCAGCGGGCCGTTCGCGAAGGCGCCCATCTTCTGCTTGTCGCTGGTGAAGATGACCAGCGGGATCACCGCGAAGGAGAGCTGCAGGCTGAGGATCACCTGGCTGAGGATCAGCAGCGCGCCGACGCCGCGCTCGCCGTACATCGCGGTGACGATCACCGCCGGTACGATCGCGATGAGCCGGGTAATGAGACGGCGCAGCCATGCGGGCAGCCGAATGTCCAGGAAACCTTCCATCACGATCTGGCCCGCGAGCGTGCCGGTGATGGTGGAGTTCTGTCCCGACGCCAGCAGTGCCACGGCGAAGAGGATCCCGGCCATCGATGTGCCCAGCAGCGGTGTGAGCAGCCGGAACGCATCGTTGATGTCTGCGACCTCGATGTTGCCGCTGGTATTGAACGCCGCTGCCGAGAGGATCAGGATCGCCGCATTGATGAAGAACGCAAAGAGCAGCGCCACTGTCGAGTCGAAGGTGGCATAGCGGATCGCCTGGCGCGTGGCCCCCGGGTTGTCGTCCACGTTGCGCGTCTGCACGATCGCCGAGTGCAGGTAGAGATTGTGCGGCATCACCGTGGCGCCCAGGATGCCGATCGCGATGTACAGCATCAGCGGATTGGTCACGATCTCGGTGCGCGGGATGAGCCCGTTCAACACCGCGCCGACCGCCGGCCTGGCCAGCACGAGTTCGACGGCGAAGCAGATGCCGATGATCGCGATCAGCGAGATGATGAAGGCCTCGAGCCAGCGGAAGCCGCGCTGCTGCAGCAGCAGGATGAGCAGCACGTCGGCGGCCGTGAAGATCACGCCCCACACGAGCGGAATGCCGAACAGCAGGTTGAGCGCGACAGCGGAACCGATCACCTCGGCCAGGTAGCAGGCCGCGATCGCGATTTCGCAGAGCACCCAGAGGACGAAACTCACCGGCCGCGAGTAATGGTCGCGACAGGCCTGGGCCAGGTCGCGTCCGGTGACGAGGCCGAGCTTGAGCGCCAGCGACTGGAGCAGGATTGCCATCAGGTTGGAGAGCAACACCACGCTGAGCAACGTGTACCCGAAGCGGGCACCGCCCGCGAGGTCGGTGGCCCAGTTGCCTGGATCCATGTAGCCCACCGCCACCATGTAGCCCGGGCCGGCGAACGCGAGCACCTTTCGCCACACGCTGGCGCCGGCCGGAATGGACACGGTGCGATGCGCCTCCGGCAACGATGGCCGCAGCCGCGGGAAACGCCAACCGGGTGCATCAGCGAGAGGTTTTGTCGCCACGGCCATGTGGGCTCCGGAACTGAACAAAAATAGGCTTGCAAGATCATAATATTAGGCTAGCCTAACTGTCAAGGATGAGCAGATCTGCCGCTCTCGCGGCTAGTCTTCAGTGCCCCCAAGCCACTACCACTTGCGAGCTTCCATGACTTTCGAGGGCGCCCTGCTGGACAACCCGTCGTCCGTCACCCGCCGTGATCCGAAGGGGATGTATGCCCTGGCGGTTGGCTTCCCGGAGCAGTGCCGGGCGGCGCTCCGGATCGCCGAATCGACCCCGATTTCGGTGGCTGCTGAGGGAGTTCGAGCGGTGGTGCTGACCGGGCTCGGTGGATCGGCGGCGGGCGGTGACTTTGCCCGGGCGCTCTTCGAGGCAGGCGGCCGGGTGCCGTTCAGCGTCAACCGCGATTACACCCTCCCCGGATACGTCGGGCCAGACACCCTGGTCTTCGCGACCAGCTATTCCGGCAATACCGAGGAGACACTCTCGGCCTATGCGGACGCTCGTCGCCGCGGCGCGCGCATCATCGTCGTGACCAGCGGCGGTGAGCTTTCGGGTCACGCCGCCGCTGACAAGGTGCCGGTCATCACCATTCCCGGCGGCCAGCCCCCCCGCACCGCCATGGGCTACATGCTCGTGCCAGTGCTCGTGGCCGCGACCAGGCTCGGGCTGCTGCCCGCACAGGACATCGCCGGCGCCGCCGGTGAAGCCGAAGCGGCGATGGCTGGCTGGAGGGCCGAGGCGCCCACAGGAGCCAACGAAGCGAAGCGTCTCGGGCTCGCACTGCATGGCGCCCTCGGCGTGATATATGGACTCGGAGGCTGGGAAACGGTGGTGGCTGGACGCTGGAAGGGACAGATCAACGAGAACGCCAAGCAGCATGTCTTCTCTCACGCGCTTCCCGAGATGAACCACAACGAGATCCTGGGATGGGAAGGCACCGCGCGTCTGGGTGTACGGCAGTGGGTGACGCTGCTGCTGGAGGATGGAACCGAGAGTGACCGGATGAGGCTGCGGGCCAAGGTCACACTCGACCTCATCGCGCGCGCCGGGCAAGTGTATCGCGTGAAGGCGAGCGGAACGACCCTGCTTGGGAAGATGCTGAGCCTGGCACTGCTGGGGGACTTCGTGTCGCTCTACCTGGCTGCGCTCAATGAGGAAGACCCCTACACCATCAACTCGATCGACCAGATCAAGGACGCGCTCTCGAAGTCCTAGATCGCGCAATACACCAATTTCGCCAAGTCGTGCGCCAGCACCTGGCTCCTGCCTGATACCTCGAGCGTGATCGGGCCGCTGAACGGTTCCCGCTCGATCACCCGCACCCTCGCACCCAGCACCAGCCCGACGCCGGCGAGGTAGCGCAGCCGTTCCGCGTCGCTCGTGTCCACCCGCCGGATCTCCGCATTGCTCCCCGCATCGACTTCGGCTAGCGCCGTGAGCTTGGGCCGCGCCACCGCGCCGTCGGCATCGGGAATCGGGTCACCGTGGGGATCGACCGTCGGGTGACCAAGCGCCACCGCCATCCGCTCCACCAGCTCATCCGACACGGCGTGCTCGAGACGCTCCGCCTCCTGATGGACGCTGTCCCAGGTATAGCCCAGGTAGCCGACGAGGTATGCCTCGATGAGCCGGTGGCGACGGATGACCCGCACCGCCTCGTGCCGTCCTTCGGCGGTGAGGGTTGCGCCACGATACGGCTCGTGCGTGAGCAGCCCGAGCTCCGAGAGCCGCTTGACCATCCCGCTGACAGACGGCGGGGCCAGTGAGAGTGCCTCAGCAATCTGGCTGGTGGACGCGGGTCGCCCGTCCTCGGAGAGCCGGTAGATGGCCTTGAGATAGTCCTCAACCGAACGGCTGAGCGGCTCGCGAACCTCATCTCGTACTATGGCGCGACCCTCGACGGAGGTGTGCTGGAGAGTTAGCCCGGAAACCCGGAGGATGCAACGCGACGCCAACCCGTAGTTCTCCCCACCTCCTCCCCCGTAGCCATCCGAATTGTTGTGACATGAGGTGAGTCCTACCTTCGCCCCTCCAGCAATAACGACACACTTCCCCGGGTTTCCCCATGATGACGCAGAGTCGAACCGCGCGCCGCGCCCGATTTGTGGCTCCGGCCCTTGCCGCCCTCCTGTTCGTCGCCGCATGCAACGACGAGACGACGGCACCACCCCCGCAGTCAGGCGAACACCAGATCAACGCCAGTTCCAACACCGACTTCACCTACTTCAGCTTCGCCGATGACGGCGTGGTGACGATCGCGGATCCATCGACCTCGACCGGCTGGGACCTCGCCTTCCGGCGTTACTCGATCCGCCTCAACGGTGGCGTTGCCGGCCCGAAGGGTGTCACCGGCTACAACCTCGAGAACAACGCCGGCGCAACCGACGCCGAGATCCTGGCGTTCACTGCCGCGGGTGAGCTCCCGGCGTTCGACGCGGTCGATGCGTCGGACATTCCAGCGTCCGGCTTCACCAGCGAGGCGCTGGCGCCCGACCAGACCAGCTGGTTCCGTCCCACCCAGACCGGGTTGCTCGCGAACCCGGCCGCGGTGTGGAAGCTGCGCCGGGCCTCGGGTGCCGGGGCCGGGGCGTACGCCGTCATGCGTGTCGAGAACATCGTGAATGCCGATCCGCCGTCCCAGACCGATGGCATGCGCGGCATCACCATCGGTTACCGCCTGCAGACGACGCCGGGAACCCTGGGCGCCGCGCAGACTGTGGTGGTCGACCTGAGCACCGCCACGGAGGCGGGCATCAACCTCGGCACCGGTGCGATCGTGGCACCGACGGGCGGTGACTGCAGCTGGGACCTCAAGGTGACGCGTGCGTACACCTTGGAAATCAACTCCGCGTGCCAGGCCGGCACCTTCCCCTTCGACGTCAGCGAGACCTTCGACGCGGTGACGCGCGCCGATGACGCGCCGGAGTACGCACTGTTCCTGTCGCTCATCTCGGGACCGATCCCGAACAGCATCGACAGCAAGAGCGGCGTCTTCCTCTACAACCTCGCCGGCGACAACCGCCTCTCCCCGACGTTCAACATCTTCCTCGTGAAGGTCGGGAACTCGGTCTACAAGCTGCAGGTCACGACGTACTACAGCAGTACCGGAGACAGCGGCTACCCGACGATCCGGTACGAAAAGATCCAGTGATCCGACCGCTGTGCCTTGCGGGCCTCCTCGCGCTCGCCGCCCCCATGGCCGCGGGCGCGCAGGAGGTGGTGCAGGGTGTCGTTCGTGAGAAGGTGACTGGGCACCCCGTGAGCGGCGCACAGGTCAACGCGCTGCCCCGGGGCCCGATCGCATGGACGGACCATGACGGGCGGTTCCGGTTTACCGTCACGTCGCGTCCGGACTCGCTCCGCATCATCGCCATCGGCTACGCCGCCGCACGCTTGGCCCTGGCCGGCAACAGCATCGAGGTGACGCTGGAACCGCTCACCGTCGTCCTGCCCGAACTCGTCTCGACCGCCGGGCGTTTCGAGGAGCGCGCCGCCGAGGTCACAGCACCCGTCGTCAATATTCCCGAGGCGGAGATCGCCGCGCAGGCGGCCGTGGCGACCGACCAGATCGTGTCGCAGCTTCCCGGGCTCCAGTCGATTCCGAGCCCACCAGCCGGCACCAGCATCTCGATCCGTGGCATCGGCGACTCCCGCGTGCTGGTGCTCATGGATGGCGAGCCGGTGGGCGGGAGCCTGCTGCAGAACATCGACCTGAGCCGCCTCTCCACCGTGGCCGTGAGCCGGATCGAAGTGACGAAGGGACCTGCCTCAGCGATCTATGGCTCCGATGCGCTCGGCGGGGTCATCAACCTGGTCACCCAGGGCCCACCGGAATCGCTCCAGCTCGGACTCTCGGCCCGCACCGGATCCTTCGGCCGGCTCGAGGGATACGGCGACGCCGGCGGCACCTTCGGCAAGTTCGGCTTCAGCATCACCGGTGGTGCGCGAGAGCAGGACGTGGTGCCAGGCATCGCGATTGGATCGGATCCGCTCGAGCGCATCTACGATGTGCGCAGCAGCTTCCGCTATGCCGCGAGTTCGCGTGTGGCGCTCCGAGCCGACGCGACCTACTACTACGAGCGCCAGCGCTGGCCCCTGGGTGGCGGATTCAACGGCTTCAACGACAACCAGGGCATCTCCGGCTGGGTCGAGGGTACTCTCGCAGCGACTGGCGGAGTGTGGCGTGCGCGGGTCTACACCGAGCATTTCGAGTACAAGTACCGCTCGGCACAGGGTGACCTGCCGATCGCCAACACCGGGCCTCCGCCGCAGACCGAAGACCTGCTTCGTGGTGTCATCGCCCAGAGCCGCCGGGACGGGCCGAACTCGCTCGACTACGGTGTGCAGGTGAGTTTCCGTTCCGTGAACGCGCCGGACCGGCTGCTGACGGAGTCCGCGTCGGATGAACAGCTGGAAGTGTACGCCCAGGACGCGCTTCGCCTCGGCCACGTCCTGATCAACGGTGGCGCGCGCTATACCTGGAACTCCCAGTGGGACGGCAACCTCTCGCCTACCATCGGGGCCGCGTGGGAACCGGTGAACCAGCTGCGCATCAAGGGATCAGTGTCGCGGGGGTTCCGCGGTCCGAGCTTCAAGGAGCGCGGCTGGACCTTCGCGAACGTGGCAGCGGGCTACACGATCATCGGCAATCCCGATCTCGTCCCGGAGACGTCCTGGGCGTTCGACGCGGCAATGGCCTACGCGCCCTGGCCGACGGTGACGCTCGAGGTCGCCGGCTTCCGGAACGACGTCGACAACCTGATCGATTTCTTCACCAGCGGGTACACCGACGCGGGGCTGCTGATCTTCACGCCGACCAACATTGCGCTGGCGCGCACCCAGGGCATCGAAGCATCGGCCCGCTGGGCCACCGGCACCTGGGCCTTGAGCGCAGCGTATACCTACCTCGATGCGAAGAACCTCGTGGACGACCTGCCGCTCAACCGGCGAGCGGCCCACTCCGGCCGCCTGCGCGCCACCAAGACGTGGGACGTGCTTCGTGGCATGCGTGCCGACGTGACCGCCCTGTACACGGGTTCCGCTCCGCTGGTGGGCGACGCGTTCGGCAGCGGCGTGGAGGTGACGGGGGAGCAAGGCGCCTTCCTCCAGTGGAACCTGGGACTGCAGATGGGGGTGTTCCCGGCGCTGAGCCTCAACGCCGGCGTCGATAACCTCTTCAATCAGCAGCCCGAGAACTGGACCGGCCTCATCGAGCGCCGATTCTGGATCGGGTTCAGCACCCAGTGGAAGGCGAGCGGCGGCGGCGCGCAGTAAGTTCCGGCATTCCCGTCAGAGGGGTTGCCGTGCGCATCGTGTCGCTCCTGCCGTCAGCCACCGAGATCGTCTGTGCCCTGGGCCTCGAGGAGCAGCTCGTGGGCGTCACGCACGAATGTGATTTTCCCCCTTCGGTGCGCCGCCTTCCCAAGGTCACGCACACACTCATTCCCCGGGAGGCGAGCAGCGGCACCATCGATGCCCTCGTTCGCGAACGCCTCGAGACCGATAACGCGCTCTACTCCCTGGACATGCCGGTACTCGAGGCGGTGCGACCCGACCTGCTGGTGACACAGGCGCTGTGCGACGTGTGCGCTGTCGCCGAGGCGGAGGTCCAGACCGCCGCATGCAGCCTCCCGGGGCGGCCACAGGTGGTGAACCTCGAACCGATGACGCTGGAACAGGTATTCGATTGCATCGCACTGGTGGGAGAGGCCGCCAGTTGCGCAGGCCGCGCGCGTGAGGTTGTGGGGGAGCTTCGGGCCCGGGTCGAGCGTGTGGCCGGGCGGGTGTCGGTGACTGACGAGCGACCGCGGGTGGTGGTTGTCGAGTGGCTCGACCCGCTCTTCACCTGCGGTCACTGGACGCCCGAGCTGGTGCGGCTGGCCGGCGGGGTCGAGGTCATTGCCACGGAGGGCGAACGGAGCCGCACCATGTCGCTCGAGGAACTGCTCGAGGCGGCGCCCGATGTGCTGGTGATTGCCTGCTGCGGGTTCGACGTGGAGCGGACGATGCAGGAGATGCCCGCGTTCCTGGCACGGCCGGGTATCGCGGAAATCCCGGCCGTGCGAAACGGGCGGGTTCACGTCATCGACGGCAATGCCTACCTCAGTCGCCCGGGCCCGCGCCTGGTGGACAGCCTGGAGATTCTCTCGGAACTTTTCATTTCCTCAGGTCGACACGCCCTTACGCCTTGAGCAGGTCGCTCAGTATCCGCTCAGTCATTCCCCACACGGTCCCCTCCTCCAGCCGGAACGCGGGAAAGCGCATCGGCTGTGACCGCACCACCATGTCGATGTCGGCGTAGAACTCGTCACTGAGCAGGTTGGCGAGCGTTACCCAGTGTGTCGCAGCGATTTCCGCACTGAAGCCGGCCAGCTCGGGCCGGCGCTCCAGCCGGAATACGTACGGTCTCACGGCGATCGGGGGGAGCACCGGTGTCCGGGGCGCCATGTCGTCGAGCACGCCGACCAGCGTTTCCGGCGGCAGGATGAGGCCCACCTCCTCCTCCGTCTCCCGGATCGCCGTGAAGAGAAGATCTTCCTCGCCTTCGCGCCGCCCTCCCGGCAACGCCATCTGGCCCGACCAGGGATCGCCCGGATGCTCGGCCCGTCGCACGAGCAGCAGCGAATCGGGGCCGGGCACGAGCACGATGGCGACCGCCGCCCATCGAAGGATCGGGGCCGGCTCCACTTGCACCGGCGGCCGGATGAAGCGACGCTCAATCACGCCACTGATGAGGTCGCTCACGCGTGCGGAACCCCGTGTCCGCCCGCGACGTAGGGAGCAAGGCTCACTCCAGCTTTTCCATCGGGGGACATCATGCTGGTACGCTCCACCCTCCTGGTCCTGATCGCCGGTGCCGTTCCGGGCGCGGCTGCCGCTCCGGTGCTCAAGGAATATGTTATTTCCCGCCCGGGAAACTTCCCCCATGATCCGGCGGTCGGTGCAGATGGCATCGTGTGGTATACCGATCAGACCAACAGTTACATAGGTCGCCTCGATCCGGCTACCGGGAAGATTACGGACTATCCCACGCCGACTGCCCAGTCGGGACCGCACGGCATTGTCGTAGCGCCGGATGGCGGCGTCTGGTACACCGGCCAGCGCACCGGCATCATCGGAAGGCTCGATCCTGCCACGAAGGCAATCAGGGAGTACGCCCTTCCCGCCGAGACACCCAACCCTCACACCCCAATCTGGGCCGACGGAGCCATCTGGTACACCGACGCCAGCAACAACCGGTACGGCCGGCTCGATCCCGTGACTGGCGCCGTGCGACACTTCACGTGTACCACGGATAATTCGGTGCCGTACGGCATCGTGCTGGCCCCCGACGGACATATCTGGATCGCGCTGCTCGGCATCGACAAGCTGGCCCGGGTGGACACCGCGACTGGCGGGATGATCGAGTTCAAGGTGACGGCGGGCGCCCGACCCCGGCGCCTGGCCGTGGATGCAAACGGCACCGTCTGGTACACCGATTACAAGCGCGGCTTTCTTGGTGCGCTCGATCCGGCAACGTCCAAGGTGCGCGAGTGGCCCTCCCCTTTCCCCGGTGAAGGACCGTACGGCATCGCAATCGGGCCGGACGGTGCGATCTGGTACAACCATGCCAGCGGCAACTCGATGACGCGGTTCGACCCGACGACCGAGAAATCCACGCTCCTGCAGATTCCCACGAAGGGCGCCATCGTGCGTCACATGGTGACGGATATGCCAAGGAAGCGGATCTGGCTGGCGTTGAGCGGAACGGGGCGAATCGGGGTGATCGAGTTCGGCAGCTGAAGGTCAGCCGGCCCCGCGTGAAGCCAGCGCCTCGCTCGCCGACCAGAACTTCTGCGCCAGCTCGCCGTTGTTCGCTCGCGGATTCGGCCTGGCGAGGCGGCGCCTGACGTAGTAGCCGCCGGTCGCACCCTCGACTTCGGGCGACGTGGCCAGCCAGATCGGAGTGTCCGCCCCACGCACTGGTGTGCCGGAGAACAGCGCCACGATCGGGCGCAGGATCGCCGGCAGGTAGTTGAGCAGCCCGTCCGTGCCGATGACACCGGGATGACAGCAGGTGGCGGTCACTCCGGTGCCCGCCATGCGACGCGCCAGCTCCCGGGTAAAGAGCACGTTCATCAGCTTCGTCTCACCGTACACCCTCACCCCACCATAGGGTCGCCGCACGTTCTGCAGGTCATCCAGCACGATCTGCTTCCGTCGCTGGGCACCTGATGACACGGTGACCACCCGCGACGGTGCCGCGCGCCGGAGACCCGGCAGGAGCTGTCGTGTCAGCTCGAATGCGGCGATGTGATTCACTGCGAGCGTGAGCTCGATGCCGTCGGCGCTTTCGTCACGCTGCTTCCGCGCAACGGCCGCGTTGTTCACCAGGACCTGGATGGCGGGATGCCTCGCCAGGATCTCGTCCGCTGCGCGGCGGACCTGGGCAAGGCTGGCGAAGTCCGCAGTTACGACTTCCAGCGAGTGATTGCCGGTGCGCGACGCAATCTCCTCCATCGCGCGCTCACCATCCTCGCGGCGCCGGCACAGCAGCACCGTGCGAAAGTCGGCTCGGGCCATCCCCTCGGCGATGGCGCGACCGATGCCCCGGTTGGCCCCGGTCACGACGGCGACTCGCTCCCTCATTCAGCGCCCCCGTTCATTATTGCGTCGGCATGCAATGAGTTGCACGCATCCGAAGCATCATTCTGCCGCCGAGCGCGTATCATTGCGAGGAACACTACTCACAACGACGGAGCGCTCTCGATGACTGTCTTCATACGCCGACTGTTGCTGGGCCTTCTTCCCCTCGCGGTGCTGGGATGCAGCGACAGTTCGGACGGCAACGGCTCCGGACAGGTATCTGTCGTGCTCACGGATGCGCCCGGAGACCTGCAGGCGGCGGTGGTGACGATCGATGAGATCTACCTCCAGGGCTCGGACGGGCGCACCGTGCTCCGAGATCGCGACACAACCGTGAACCTGCTTACCCTGGCAAACGATGCGGCCACACTGGTGCACGAGGCAATCGTGCCCGCGGGTCGCTATGAACAGCTGCGCTTCGTGATCAGTGGCGCATACATCGCCGTGAAGGAAGACGGTGGCGCGACCGCGATCTATGCTACCTCGCCCGATTACGCCGGGCTGCCAGCGGGCGCCGTCGTCACGGGCGAACTGAAAGCCCCCAGCCTCGCGCAGAGTGGACTGAAGGTGCAGCTGGGCGGAGATGACAGTTTTGTGGTGACGGAGGACGCATCGATCGTGCTGGTGGACTTCGATGTGTCGCAGAGCTTCGGGCATGTGGCCGGCAACTCCGGGAGCTGGGTCATGCACCCGGTCATCAAGGGTGCCACCATTACGACGGCAGCGAGCATCTCGGTCGATGTTATGCTGGGAACCGGCGTGACCCTTCCGGACATCGGCGGCAATCCGACAACCCTGGCAGGGTTCAATGCGACGGTGACAAACGCCGACAACACCACCGAAACCCTGCCGCTCTCCGATCCTGAGTCGGACGGTACCTGGACGGCGACGTTCAGTTTCCTGTTGCCTGGCACCTACGCCGTGGCGTTGACGCCGCCGGCCGGACTCACGATCACCACCGATCCGGTGCTTCCGGTCAGCGTGACAGCGACCTCCGGTGCCACGGAGCATGTCGCGGTGACGGTCACGGGCGCGACGACGCCGTAATGCTCAGCTGAGGTACCGCGCAAACCAGGCGACACTCGCTGCGAACGCCCGCTCCAGTTCGGGTGTAGTGCCGGCCCACGGGTGCCGCGCGCCGAAGGTATGTGCACCGCCGGCGATCCATTCATGCCGGCTCGCCGGATGGCGCACGACCGCCACCAGGCGCTGGCCCTCCTCCAGCGCCACGGCCTCGTCGTCTTCGCCGTGTACCAGAAGCCAGGGCACGGTGATGCGACCCGCCGCACCGAGAATGTCGAGCCGCTCGGCGTTGGTCTCATTGTCGTCGAGGACATCCGTGTAGAGCGGAAGCACGTCGCCCGTGCGGGAATTCACGACGTCATGCCGGCCGGCCTTTCGCCATTCGGCGACCACTTCCGCCGGCCAGCGGTGCACGGTCGAGACCGCGGCCCACGTGACCAGCGCAGCGATGCGGTCGTCGCGCGCCGTCTCGAGCACGGCCACCCCGCCGCCCCGTGAGTGCCCCAGCAATCCGATGCTCGAGGGCGGCGCCGCCTCGAGCGATCCGGCCGTCAGCGCGTTGATCACAGACTGCAGGTCCTCGATCTCAATGCTGAAGGTGTCGTGACCGAAGCGCTCCGGAAACACGAAGTTCCCGGCCCGGTCCACTCCGGCGCCGCTCAGGTTGAAGCTCACCGCCACGAAACCCGCTCGCGCGAGACGATCGGACAACGGCGGGAACATTCCCCAGTCCTTGAATCCCTTGAATCCGTGCACGATCACCACCGCGGGTCGCGGCATGTCGCGTCCCGCCGCCCGCACATCGACGTGGATCGGGCCGAGCGCACCGGCCAGGTCGTGGGTCGTCAGGGTTGGCGTCGCCATCAGGTGACCGCCGCCTCGAGCAGTTCCACCTCGCCATTCGTCGCGTCCATCCGCGCGCGCACACCGAGCGGCACTGTCCACTGGCTGTCGATGTGCCCCACCGGAAAGCCGTAGGCCACCGGAATGCCCAGGCCCCCGAAGTACTGCTCCAGCACTTCGTCGAAGCCGAAGGCACCGTCACCGTTGTCACGCTTCATGTCGGTGAAGCGGCCCACGAGCACGCCGGCGAGTCGGCTCAGTGCCCCCACCGCGCGGAAGTGCGCGAGCATGCGATCGACGCGATACAGCGCCTCGCCAACGTCCTCGAGGAAGAGGATTGCCCCCGACAGATCCGGGAGGAAACGGGTGCCGATGAGGCACTGCAGGAGCGAGAGGTTGCCGCCAACCAGGGGCCCCTCGGCCACGCCTTCCCGCAACGTCACGATGCGATTCTCGCGCGCGGCCTGCACACCCGGCGCCTGCGGCAGGCGCTCGAGCTTTCCGGCCGGCTCGGCATTGCGCAGCACCTGGTCGAATTGCCGGAGGCTGAACTCCGGCATCGGGTTCCGCGCCGTGGGGCCATGAAAGGTCACGACGCCCGCCTCCTGCAGCGCGCCATTCAGGAGTGCCGTGATGTCGGAAAAGCCGATGATCGCCTTCGGGCGCTTCTTCAGTGCCGCGAAGTCGACGTCCTCCAGGATGCGCGTCATGCCGTAGCCGCCCCGGATGCACCACACCGCGTCGGTTGCGGGATCGCGCAGGGCGGCATTGAGATCGGCGAGACGGCCGGCATCGCTGCCGGCGAGGTAGCCCAGTCGATCACGGACATGTGGGCCGAGCACCGGCTCGAGGCCGAGTGCACGGCAAAGCTCGACCGCCCGGGTGAAGTCGTCCTGTTCGAGGCAGGGACCTGACGGCGCCACGATGCCGATGCGGGCACCGGCACCAAGCCTTGGCGGGAGTGTCACGGGTTTTGACCGGGTCATATCAGCCAATATAGATTGCCGCCGCGCCATCAAAGGAGAACGCCCTGCGCGCATCGCAGCCTGCGCTGTTGGCAGCCGGCCGAGTCATCGCCGAATCCCGCGACGCACTGATCATCGATTGGTCCCGCCGGGTCGAGGACAAGCTCGCGGCTACGGGCATGATTCCCAGACGATTCGTCGAACGGGAGTTCCGCCTCCTGGTGGACCTCGCCGGGCAGAGCGTTGGTCCCTTCCGCCGCGAAGTGATGCCCATCTGGATCAGGGCGTGTGAGCAGTACGGTCGCGTGGGCTCGATGCGCGGGCTTGCGGCGGGCGAAGTGGTGGAGGAACTGCAGCACCTCCGGGATATCCTCACGCTTCGTCTCGCCCCGATCGTCACGACCCTCCGCCCGCGACAGGCCCTCGCCATCATGCTCCGGCTCAACCGCCTGGTCGATCGCGGCCTCGCCACCGCGGTGGTCGGTTATACCGACGCCCTCGTCGCGACACTCTTCGCCCGCAACGGCGTCCCGGTCGCCGATGACACCGAGCATGATCTCGAGGAAATCGAACGCCACCTCACCCATCTCGAAGGCGAGCTCGCCCACCTGTCGCACCGCAGCTGATGCCCAGCGAGTGGCTCCTGGCCCTTCCCTGGGCGCTGCCCCTGTTCGGAATACCCCGCCTCGCCGGCACCAAGCCCAGCCTGGATGACGTAACGCCGGTCACTGGCGTGAAGCTCAGCGTCATCATCCCCGCGCGGAACGAATCGGCCCAGATCGGCACCGTACTCGCCTCGATGCTTGCATCGACGTATACGCCGCTCGAGATCGTCGTGGTGGACGACCGCTCCAGCGACGATACGGCGCGCAAGGTGGCGGAGCTGGCAGCGTCCGATGCCCGCCTGCGCCTCGTCCTCGGGCGCGGACTGCCGCGGGGCTGGTACGGGAAGCCGTGGGCCTGCCAGCAGGGCGCGGACACCGCGACCGGCGACGTGCTCGTCTTCGTCGATGCCGACACAAGACATCATCCGGAACTGATGGCGCGCGCCGTCGCCATGCTGCTGCAGTCGAAGGCCGACCTGCTCACCATCGCCCCGAGACAGCTGGTCGTGAGCTTCAGGGAACGCGTCATCATGCCGCAGGTGTGGGTCATGCTCGGCATTCGCTATCACCCGAGCAGCGTCAACAAGGCGAAGAAGCCGTGGCGCGTCATCGCAAACGGGCAGTTCATGATGTTCCCGCGTGCGAGCTACGCAGCCGTGGGGGGACATGCCGCCGTGCGCGGTGAAGTGGTGGAAGATCTTGCGATGGCGCAGCGGATGGTGGCACTGGGGAAGAAACTCTACTTCGCCTTCGCGTACGACCTGATGGAAACGAGGATGTACCAGGATCTTCGTCAGGTCGTCGAGGGCTGGTCGAAGAACCTGTTCATCGGTGCCCGGATTTCGCTGGGGGAGAATCCGGTGCTCCGTTTCCTGGCGCCACTCCTGCTGGTGCTCAACGCAGGGTTCTGGCTCACGCCACCCATCCTGCTCGCGTACGCGCTCGCCGGTGACACTCCCGCGATGTTCACGCCCGCGGCGATCGCGGCGGGGCTCTCGGTGCTCTTCTGGTCGCTGATCAGCTTCGGGATGCGCGCGCCGCCGTGGTACGGCCTGATGTATCCGCTGGGCGCCGCGATGTTCCTCTGGATCCTGGGGCGCTCCGCATGGCGGGGCACCCGGCGCGTGGAGTGGCGCGGCCGGGTGTACGACGAGGTGACCGGTCTCGCTACCGAATCCGCTCGACCCTCAGGCCCTGCGCCGGAATAGCGGCCGAGAGGAGCCGTCCGTCGGGCGCGATCAGGAGGTCGAACTGCACCTCGCCGATGTTCAGCACCGCCTTGCCATCCGAGTTCTGCACCAGCGTGCCACGCACCGTCTGCCCGCCGCCCAGGTTGAAGAAGTAGACCTTGAGACCGAGCGAGTCCTTCTGCGCGGCGACCTGGGCCTGCCGCAATCCCACTTCGAGCATGCCGAACGACAGGTTGAGATACGGCACCACGCCTTCCTCCGACTGGAAGAGCCGCGTGACGAGGCCATTCGGCGTCATCTGGTCCACCGACACCGAGTCGCCCTTCACGATGATGCGCGCCCGCGAGATGACGCGCGCCTTCATGCGCGGGTCGGGCGGCTTCTGCGACTCCATCACCTCGATCAGCGGTACGGTGCCGTCGGGCGCAGTCACGATCGACCAGCTGTCGGCGACATCCTTCTTGCTGGCCAGCGCAAGGGTGCCCTTCCAGGTGACATCGGTGCGCTCGAACCGCTCGATTGCGACGGTATCCGCGTTCTTCATGACGACGAAACCAGCCGAGTCGGCCGGCGTGCTCGACGCGGCCTGGGCGGCCAGCGGTGACGCGACGAAGAGCCCTGCGATCAGTCCCACGATAGTCCTGCCCTGCATGCCATCCTCCGTTGGGTGCGATATCCGCGGCGGAATTCTTACCCCTCGGCGCCGTGAACGGAACGGGGGGGTCGCGATCGATTGATCAAGCCCGCGGAGCGAGGGTGACGATCGGCGCGGCCCGAGCGCCCATGGTGGTTCGCCAACGGGCACACCATGCCGATCGACACCCTCCTCCCGCAGGCCTCCAGCTGGTCCGGACTCCGGCGCCTCCTCTCGGCGCTCGAGGTGCGGGGCGAGTGGCATCCCCTTGACCCCAAAGGGCTTGCGACCACTCCCGCCGCTGAGGTACTGCGGATGGCCACTCTCGATGCCCATCACACGCTGCCTTGGATCACGCTCTCGGCGCGGGATGGACGGCCGGCGGCCCGGGCGGTGGCACGGGCCCGTGCCGCCCTCGGACGACCCGCCGCGATTGCCTGTCTCGATGTCGCGCGCCGTCGGCTGGTGCTCACCATTGCCATCGATCGGCCGCCGGTGCTCGAGGTGTCGCTCGACCAGCCCGACCCGGCTGCCGTCGCGGCACTCGAACGCATCTCGGCATTGCGCGATCTCCCGCCGCTCGAGGCAGCAGCGCGCCTCGCTGACTTGCTTGCCATTGAGCCCCTCGGCACGCGGTTCTTCCGCCAGTTTCGGAACACCTTCGAGCGGTTTCGGCTGGCGATGCCCGAGGGTCCGGCAGCGTCCGACCACGGCTCCCTTGCCCTCCTTCAGCTCACTCGGGTCCTCTTTCTCTACTTCGTGCAGAGCAAGGGGTGGCTCGATGGCCGCGACGACTTCATCGCACGGGCGGTCGACGACTGCCTCAGCCGGCGTCGCCCACTGCACCGCGACCTCCTGCGGCCGCTCTTCTTCGGCGCGCTGAACCGGCCGTTGGCACAACGAGGGGCGATTGCCCGGCGGTTCGGCCGGATCCCCTTTCTCAACGGCGGGCTTTTCGAGCCACACCTCCTCGAGCGGAGGTGGAAGGTGGACATCCCGACGCCGGCGTGGCGCGACGCGTTTGACACGCTGTTCGAGGCATTCCACTTCACCACCAGGGAGGGCGATGGCGACGTGGTGGCGCCCGACATGCTCGGTCGCGTGTTCGAGGGCCTCATGGACGCGGAACAGCGTCACCGCTCCGGCACTTACTACACGCCGGCATCGCTGGTTGAGCGGCTCGTCGGCTTCGCCGTCTCCGTCCATGCCGAACACTCCAGCGTTCCGCTTGCCGACATGACCATCCTGGATCCCGCCGTCGGCTCGGGCGCATTCCTCCTTGGCGCCATGGATCACCTCGTCTCGCTGACGCGTGGGCCGTACGAGACAGCCGCCACGGTGCGACGCCGCGTCCTGGCCCGGAACCTCTTCGGGGTCGATCTCGACCCGACCGCCGTGCGGCTCGCCGAGTTGCGGCTCTGGCTCGCCGTCATTGCCGACGACGAGACCACAAATCCCGAGGCCGTTCCTCCGCTCCCCAACCTCGACGCCGTGGTACGCCAGGGAGACACACTCTGGAGCAGGCAGGGGCTGCACCGTCCCGACGCCGACGTCGCCGCCCACCTGCGCCAATCCCGCCACTCCGCCATCACGGCCGCGGGTGGCGCGAAACGGCCCGCCCTGCGGGCGCTTCGCCGCGCCGAGGAAGCCGCCGAGGCGTCATCGGTGGCGCGGTCCATCGAGGTGGTGGAGGCGAGGATCGCTGAACTGCTGGAACAGGGAAGGAGTGAAACGCTGTTTGGGGAGCAGCGGGGCCTGACGCGGGAGGAGAAGGCACAACTCGCCGGAGCGCGGATGGAACGTCGCGAACTTCGCGCGTCGAGTCGCCGGCTCACGCGTGACGGCAGCCTTCCCACTTTCGACTATGCCGTGCACTTCGCCGACGTGATGGCGGCCGGCGGATTCGATCTTGTCATCGGCAATCCGCCCTGGGTTCGCAGCGAGGCACTGCCGCGCGCATTACGTCAGCGGCTGGCCCAGCGTTACCGCCTGTTCCGGCCCTCCGGCAACCGTGGCTACCAGAACTATCCCGATCTCGCGGTGGCGTTCGTGGAACGCGGGCTGGAACTGACCCGTGAGGGTGGCGTCATGGCGCTGCTCATTCCAGCCAAGCTGCGCCACGCCGGCTACGCCTCGGCCCTCCGTCGCGCGCTGGCTGCCGCCACGACCTTGCACGCGGTGGCCGACATGCCGCCCGACGACGCCAGGGCGTTCGACGCCACAGTGTACCCGATGGCGCTTGTGACGCGCAGGGCGTGCCC
>Ga0105248_10001883_pt1 | contig 23280 bp, 18 predicted proteins | sample KBSS34metaG_FD_81524 | JGI IMG/M metagenome (GOLD analysis project Ga0105248, IMG submission 81524) | Switchgrass rhizosphere microbial communities from Kellogg Biological Station, Michigan, USA - KBS S3-4 metaG | ecosystem: Host-associated > Plants > Roots > Rhizosphere > Soil | place...
CCTGTCCTACGGCAAACATCGCGCGCTCGAGATCAGCCTGGCGCTGGCGACCGACCCCGAGCTGGTGCTGCTCGACGAGTTCGCCGCCGGAATGTCGCGTGACGAGACGCACTACGCGGTCGATCTCGTCCGGCGGCTGACCGAAGGCAAGACGGTGGTGCTGATCGAGCACGACATGGACGTCGTCTTCTCGCTGGCCGACCGCATCACGGTGCTGCATCGCGGCGAGATCCTCGCCACCGGGACGCCGACAGAGATTCGCCACAACCAGGCGGTCAAGGACGCCTACCTGGGCGATCTCGAGGTGTGAGCCGCATGCTGCTGCAGATCCGCGACCTGAACACCTACTACGGTGCGAGCCACGTGCTGCAGGGGATCAGCCTCGACGTCGCCCAGGGCGAGCTTGTCGCCTTGCTGGGCCGAAACGGCATGGGCAAGAGCACCACCTTGAAGACCGTCATGGGCCTGGTCAAGGCGCGCTCCGGTTCGGTGACGTTCGACGAGCGCGAGATCACCGGCGCCGCCCCCTTCAAGGTCGCCCGTGCGGGAATCGGCTACGTGCCCGAGGAGCGGCGCATCTTCCCGGAGCTCTCGGTGCTCGACAACCTGTCGCTGGGGATCAAGGGCGGCAGGATCTCGAATCCCGACGATCCCCGGGTCTGGACCGTCGAACGCATCTTCCATCACTTCCCACGGCTGAAAGATCGCAAGGATCAGAAAGGGCGCTTCCTGTCCGGCGGCGAGCAGCAGCTGCTGGCCATCGGCCGCTCGCTGATGGGCAACCCGAGGCTCCTGCTCGTCGACGAGCCGACCGAGGGCCTGGCGCCGCTGATGGTCAAGGAGGTTCGCAACGTCCTCGCCGAGATCAACCGTGCGGGCGTATCCATCCTGCTCGTCGAGCACAACCTGAAGGTCGCGCTGTCGCTCGCGCACCGGGTCTACCTGATGGGCAAGGCGCATATCGGCTTCAACGGTACCGTCGACGAGCTGAAGGACGATCGCGCGGCGCGCGAGAAATATCTCGAGGTCTGATCCGCGCTGCGAGCACTCCACGGGCCCTGAGAGGGCAGAAATTGGCTGCGTTTTGGCTATGTTGAATCGGCCCGAGAAGCGCCCTGCTTCCTCGGGTCGATTTCCTTCCCGCAGTCCGACGCAACTCCTGGCGCGAGCGCCAAGCGCCTTGCCGGCACTTCGAGACTATGGCTGCGCCGGCAAAGAACGAAGGTACGCCACCAAGTCTGCCAGGTCACTCGGCGTCATCTGCGCGTAGTTGGCGAATGGCATGGGAGGAAGGAGTCGGCGCCCGTCCGCGGAGACACCTTCCGTCATCGCCCTGACGATCTGCTGATCAGTCCATTTGCCGATGCCCCGCTCGGGGTGGGGCGTGATGTTGGCCGCCATGACCGGACCCGCCAGACCGGTGGCCGGACGGCCTCCCGCGCCGGTGCGTGACCAATCGCGCCCTCCTCCGACCGGCCGATTGGGCGTGTGACAGTCCATGCAGTGGCCGACTTCGGCGAGGTAGGCGCCTCGCAATACCGGGTCACCACCGGGCGGCCCTGCCTGGCCTGACACCGGCGGTCCCCAGTTCGCCGGCAAGTTGATGCGGTACTCGGGGCGCTCGACGACGTGTCGAACCGGCGGAACGGACTTGAGGTACGCCGCCATGGCAGACACGTCAGCATCGGAAATCTTGCGAAGGTGCGCAAAAGGCATCGGCGGTCCGACGGTGCTCCCGTCCGGCCGCTTTCCTTCGCGAATCGCAGTGGCGATCTGGGCCTCCGTCCAGCGGCCGATTCCCGTTTCGGGGTCGGAAGTGATATTCGCTCCGACCCAACGACCGAGGACTGGATTGTCGAAGCCGTAGCCTCCCGCGAGGTGCATGCCCGGCAGGTCCACCTGTCGACCCTCCTGGAGCGTTTGCGGCGTGTGACAGTGCCCGCAGACTCCGATGGTCTCCACGAGGTAGCGGCCGCGAGCGAGACGGTCAGCTGGGGACTGCGCAGAAACCGGCAACGCCCATGCTGAGACGGCAAACGCCACCGCACACAAGGCCGGCGCGTTGCCAAACCAGCGCCGAGAAGAAGAAGGTCTTTCCACGGAGCGGCCCTCATCGTATCAACGCATCGTATCGATCATGTCGCCGAGCGGGTGAACTTTTGCCATGCAGCTGGCAACACACGAGCTTGCGAAGTCAGGATCCAAGCCGGTTGCGGTCGCGCAGGCAATGGGCTACGGGTCGGAGGCTGCGTTCAGCCGCGCCCTCAGCGCGGTCGGGCTGACTCAGGCTGACCTAGCTACGTCGCCAAGCGGCCCGAGCGACGGACCCGGCTCGCGCTTGGGAAGTACCGACACGCCGCTGCTCGTGGCCGTGGGCGAGAAGTCACCCTACGCGGCGCGGCGCGAACGCGGCTGGAGCCGGGTCGACACCGCGCTCGTGACGATGGCGGGCAAGGACGTGGTCACCGAGCGGGCCGACGAGGTCGGCGACCTGATCGAACAGCGCCTGTGCTGAAGTGCCGCGCGGCGACGCTCAGGCCGCTAGCATCTCGCGCTGGAAGTCGACCACCGGCCCATCGGCCACTTGGTCGAAGAGGCGCTGCCACGCGCTGGGCTCGGCACCGATTTCGTCGATCAGCGTGCGTGGCAACTGCACGAGCCGTTGCGCGCGCCCTTGCCTGGCGCTCACCCAGCCGAAGGTGAGCTCGGCGTCGTCGACCGCGACGAGACGCAGCTCGCGCCGGCCGGGCAGCGGTGCTGTCGCCAGCTGGCCGAGCAGCGCCACCTTCGCCGCCTCGAGGAGAAGGTCGTCGAGGCCGTTGCCGGCGGCGAGGATCTTCTCGACCAGCGCCGGCCAGCCGAACACGACGCGCAGCGCGAGCGCGTCGCCGATCTCGCGTGCGGCCCCGGCGGCCTGCGCGCCAAACGCGCGGTCGAAGCCGGCCTGCGTGCGCGCCGCGGCGGCGCGCCAGTCTGCGCGACGTGCACACGGCCACGCGCCGATGTACTGGCGGCGGCCGAGGTCAAGGTACGTGAACTCGGGCTCGACACGGAAGGCCGCGCCGCACAGCGGGCAAGGTTCGCGCTGGAACGTACCGGCCAGAATGGCTTCGCGCAGGTCGGGCCGCCGGTCGGCGCTGACGCTGACCGCGAGATCGAAGGCGACCTCCCCGTCACAGGCGGGACAGGTCACGGTCGTGCGCTGGAAGATCGACACCGCCGGCTCCGGTCTCGCGCGTCAGGGCGACAGCTCCTCGAGGAACTTGCGTGCCGGATGGTCCGGGCGCAGCTTCTTCGACTTGTAGCCCGCGTACAGCTCCGCGAACCACTCGCCCGGGTGGCGGAACTGATACCCGGTGAGGCCCTCCTGTCGCGCCGCGGCGAGGTAGCTGACCCACTGGCGCGGATAGGCCTCGTGGTAGATGAGCGTGCCGATGCAGATCTTGTCGCAGTCGGACTGGCGGCGGAACACGTCCTTCGAAGTCGCGATCGCGAGCCAGTTGTCGAAGTCCCTCTTTCGCTTGGCCCAGTCGGTCTTCGCGTCCGGCGCCGGCGGGTCGACCGGCGGCATGCTCATCAACGAATCCAGCACATAGCGGCGCTGCTCGGGCGTGGAGTCGAACTTGAAGTGCGCGCCGACGACGTCGGCAATCGGCTGCACGTTCCCGCCGTAGGACGTCCACTTGCCGTGGTCGTCCCGAGATTGATGTCGCAGCATGTAGGTGTGCTTGTCGTCCAGGCCATGGCCGACTTCGTGCAGCGACGACCAGTCGAGCACATCGACCGGCGTGTCGTCGGCCGGCTGGAACCGCTTGTCGATGTTGCCCGGCAGCTGCTTCACGTTCGGCGGCGGCGGCGATCCGGGCGGGCCCGGCGGGCCCGCCGGCGCGACCAGATTGGCCCCGAACTGCTGGGCGTTCGCCTTCGGGCGACCCTCCAGGCTCATCGTCGCCTGCTCCTGCGTGTACATGCCGCCGGCCGTGGGCGGCAGCCGGTCGGTGTGCTTGAGGTGCTTCAGGCTGGCGTTGCCGAGCACGTCCTGCTTCACCGCCGCGAGCATGCGGCAGATGGCCTGCAGCGAGGCCAGCTCCTTGTCCTTCGGTCCGGCCGCGTCGGCCTCGAATTCGACGCCGAATCGGCCCTGCGCGATCGCCGCGGCGGTGCGCGGATCGGTGCCGGCCGGCAGCTTGTCGATCATGTGGTCGACCTCGTCGCCGTGGCCCTGCGCCGCGAGTTCCTGGGCCAGCCGGGTGACCTCGGCGATCGTCGCGTCGGTCGCCTTCGCCATCGCAAGCGCCGTCACGCGCGCCTTGGAGGCCTCGGTGTGCAGGCGGTGCAGTTGCTTGCGCGCCAGGCCGAGCTCCAGCGCATCGGCCTTGGCGCGCACGGCGGCGACACGCATCGCCAGCTCGTCGCGCAGGCCGAAGAAGCCGACGCCGGCCACCAGGCCGTCGACCACCTGGGCCTCGTCGTCGAAGTCCTGCCGATCGGCACCCGCGTGCTGGACCACGGCCGCCGCTGCCTCGGCCATGCGGACCTTCTCGATACGATCGGCACCCTCGGCCTTGCGTGCGGCCTCGAGCGCTCGGTCGAATTCGTCCAGCACCTTCGTGAGGTGCGCCGCCGTCGGCAGCGCGTGCAGGCGCTGACCGAGCTTTTCGACGGCCGCAAGCGGCCCCAGCGAATGCTGGGCCGCGACCGCCGCGCCGCGCGCCTCGGTCAGCGCCGCCGAGGCCTTGCCGAGCGCATCGGCCGCCGCCGCCGCATCGTTCTTGGCGAGCGCCGCATCGCACGCCGCGACCGCGCTGCGAGCGCGTTGCAGCATGGCGTCGGCCGGCGGCGCCGGCTTCGCGGCCTCCGCCTTGCGGACATCGGGACGCAGTGCGTCGAGCGCCTTCCGGATCGTGGCGACCTTGCCGCCCTTGGCCGCGACTTCCCCAGCTGCAAGCGCCGGGCCGAGGCTCGCGGCGAGCGCCTTCGCCTGCGCGGCATCCTGAAAGGCGTGGCGCGCCGCCGCGTTCATTGTCTCGACGGCGCGCGCGGGATCGTTGCCTCCAGGCAGCAGCGCGGCAGCCGCCGCGACTTCGGCCAGCCGCGCGCGTGCGGACTTGCGCAACGATTCCGTCGCGGTGGCCGCCGCGGCCGGGCCGGCGTCCAGCGCGTCGAGGTTCTGCTTTGCCTGGCTCTCCAGCGCGCGCGTCTCCATCAGCGTGCCGCCGAGCGACAACCACACGCCGGCCCGCTCTGCTACGCCCTGGAGCGCCTTCGTCGCCTGCTCGTACTGGCGCGTCGCGGGCTCCGCGAGCCGGTCGGCTGCGGCGATGCGCTGTTCGAGTTCGGCGGTCTGGTTCTGGATCTCGGGTCGCGCCTTGACCTGCGCCACCTTCGCAAGCGCGGTCGCACGCTGGTCGTCGAACATTTGCCGGCGCGCCGCGACACGCCCGCCCGGGGCGAGAAGATCGCGGGCGGCCTGGGCGGCGGCGAGGCTGTGCGCCCACTCGCCGGCGGCGAACGCCGCGTCGGCCTCGGCGACCTGCGCCCGGGCACGGTCCAGGTCGGGTCCGACGGCGGCGCGCGCATCGGCACCCACCCCGTCGATCTGCGCCAGCCTGTTCTTCACGTAATCGAGCATGTCGCGGTAAGTCGTCACCGCGGTCGCGCGCAGCAGTTCGAGGGCCGTGCCCGCGTTGACGAGATCGGGCGGTGGCCCGATCACCAGCTTGTCGACCTTGACGAGTCCCTCCTTCAGGGCCGTGACCTGGGTGGCGGGCAGCAGCCGGTCGACACCGAAAACCTGCGCGACGACCGAGGCACGTTCGGCCTTGAAGACTCCTACCTCGTCGGCGAACGCGACTCCGCGCGTCGCAATTAGCCGCGCCTCGAGCGCGCGCCGCATTGCGTCGGGCCAGGCCTGCTTCGTGGCTGCCGCATCGAAGGCCGCCAGCTTCGCGCGTGCATCGGCGATCGCCGTATTCGCGGCCTGCTTCTGTGCATGCACCTCGAGCGTCGCGATCGCCTTGCGGGCGTCTTCGCGCGCCTGTCGAGCGTCCTTCTCGCGCGTAGCGCGCAGCGCATTCGCCGCGGCCGCAAAATGAGCCTCCGCGTCGGCCTTCAGGCCGAGCTGGGCGGACAGGTCGCCCTGCGTGACTCGCTTCGCAGTCGCCGAGTCGATGAGGTCCTTCTTGAGTTCGCCGCGCTGCGACACCTCCTTGCCTTCGTCGGGCAGGAACTGCAGTCCGCCGGCCGGTGGCGGCGCGGACCGAGAACGCGGTAACCTGAGGCCGAGAGCCTCCAGCAGCGACATGCTCGGCACTATAGTGGTGAAGCGGACGCGCCGTTTCCCTAGCTCGACCCGTCGCATTCGACACGCCGACAGTCCGTGGGCCTACAGACGCGGCGTCGAGCGATCCCGATGTTGCGCCGGTGACCCGCCGCATCGCCACCGTGTCGTCTTTGGATGGCGACGATCAGGATGCGCCCATCCGCGGATGCACCATTCCCTTCGATGAGGCTTCATCGGGAAAGCGCGCGTCGGAATCGACAAAAGGCGGATGCATGAACGCGCTCAATGCATGTCCCGTGGGCCATGTGGTTGACCACCAGGCCGTTCTGGCTTTGTCAATATTCCTTCGCGAAGGTCATGCCCGTCGCTTCCTTCTTGCCGACCGTATGTCCCTCCCGGCTCGTGAAACGGCGGCAGTCATCGCCACATGGGCCATGGTGAATGTATCGGCTGGCGACGTATGCTCCGCAGGCGTGGACGCCGCCTGCGTCTCACAGAGGAGATTCGTATGCGCCATTTCCGCCGTCTCTGCGTAGCGTTGTTCGTTTCCATCGCCGCCGTCGGCCCGGCGCTGGCTCAAGACTCGGCCTTCAAACCGGGAACCGTTTGGACTTTCACTCATATCAAGGTCGAGCCCGGCCAGCTGAACCGCTACATGGACTACCTTGCGGGCGACTGGAAGAAGCTCAACGAATTGGGAAAGCGTGAAGGTTTCATCGTCTCGTATCACGTGCTGTCAGTGAACAACCCGCGAGCTGGAGAACCTGACCTGATTCTCGCGGTGGAATCTAAGGACTACTACAGCAATGCGGAGCAACTGGCGCAGCAGAAGAAGATCGAAGCGCTGCTCGCAGCAGACCAGAGAAAGCTGGAGGCTCAATCGGCGGAGCGAAATCCAATGCGCAAGTTCCTGGGAGGGATGGAGCTGCAGGAACTCATCTTCAAGTAGTTCGAAATTCGACGTTCGAGGGCGGGGACCAACACGATCTACTTGCCGACCCGCTTGCGCCCTGAACGGTCGAACTTCAGCAGGGCGACCTCGGCTCCGCAAATGATTCCATACCGGTCGGCCTCGCGATAACCACGGGCTCAGGCCGATCGCCGCGGAGCATTGCTTGCCCTTTGACTTCTAGCCGTCAAGGCATGTCACACTCGACTTCAGCGGTCGCATCTGGGGGCGGCGGTCCGGCGTCCTTTCGAGGCGAAATGATGTTGCTGTTCCACCAGACGAGGAGCCCGCCCTGAGCCCCACCTCCAGAGCCGCTAATGCCTGCGAGCACTTCGACGTGCTGATCGTCGGAGCGGGAATCTCCGGCATTGGCGCGGCGTGGCATCTTCAGCACCACTGTGCGAACAAGTCGTTCGTCGTTCTGGAGTCGCAAGCCGACTTTGGCGGTACTTGGCGCACGCACCGCTACCCCGGGGTCCGCTCTGACAGCGACCTCTTCACATTCGGCTACGGTTTCAAACCTTGGACGGGTCCGCCGATCGCGTCGGGCGCCGAAATTCTGAAGTACCTGGGCGAAGTGATTTCCGAGAACGGCATCGCACCTCACATACGCTATCGCCACACCATACAAGCGGCCGACTGGTCGAGCGAAGCTCGCTGCTGGCATATCTCGGCGACTCGGGTCAGTGCCGACGGCGAATCGCAATCGGTCGAGATCACCGCCAACTTTCTCTGGATGTGTCAGGGCTACTACCGCCACTCCGAGGGCTACGTGCCCGAATGGCGCGGGATGGATCAATACCAGGGCCGCGTCGTACACCCGCAGAGCTGGCCGGCTGACCTCGAGCTCGCTGGTAAGAAGGTAGTCGTCATCGGCTCGGGTGCGACGGCGGCGACGCTGATCCCGGCAATTGCCGGCCAGTGCGAACATGTCACGATGCTTCAGCGGTCCCCCACCTTTTTCAACTCCGTTCGCAACGCCAATGCCCTGGCCGACACCCTTCGCCAGCTAGATATCCCCGCTGAATGGACGCACGAGATCGTTCGACGCAAGGTGGTCTTCGATCAAGCGGCCTTCACTCGCCGCTGCGTGGCGGAGCCCGAGGCGGCCCGGCAGGATCTGCTCGCCGGCGTGCGCACAGCGCTGGGGCCCGGCTTCGACGATGTCGTCGAAAGGCACTTCAACCCGCGCTATCGGCCCTGGCAGCAGCGCATCGCCTATGTGCCCGATGGCGATCTTTTCAATAGCGTGCGCGAAGGCAAGGCGGCCGTGGTGACCGACGAGATCGAAACCTTTACCAAGAAGGGCATCCAACTGAAATCGGGGAGCGTGCTGGAAGCCGACATCGTGGTAACCGCAACTGGCTTCAAGCTGAGCGTCCTGGGAGACATTCGGTTCAACGTGGACGGTCAGCCGCTCAACTTCGGCGACACCGTCACGTGGCGCGGGACCATGTTCACCGGGCTGCCCAACATGGCGTGGGTGTTCGGCTACTTTCGCGCCAGCTGGACTCTGCGTGCCGACCTGGTAAGCGCCTTGATCTGCCGTCTGCTGAATCGGATGGACGTGCTCCATGCTCGAGTCGTGGTGCCGGTGCTGCGCCCGCACGACCAGAGCATGGCGCTGAAGCCTTGGGTAGATCCGGAGAACTTCAACCCTGGCTACTTGGCGCGCAGCCTCGCCTTGCTGCCACGCCAGGGAAGCCGGGCGCCGTGGCTGAACGACCAGGACTACTCGATAGAGAAGATCGAAATGCCGGTAGCAGACCTAGACGACGGCACATTGGCTTATCAATAGCCCCGCACTGAACCAAGGTTCAGTGCACCCAACCAGCAAGCGATTCAAGGACGGGCTGCGCAAGGCTGCGATGCCGGAACGCTGACTTTGGCGACTTGCAGGCAGCAAAGGTTTATGCTGCAATGCAACATGCAGGACAGCGTATCCGCCCGACTCGCCTTAGAAGACGTACTTGCTGCACTGTGGCATGCAAGGCGCGCCGGTGACGTGGGACGTCTCGCGCACTTGGGCGATTGCGAGGTACAGCGCTGGGCGCGCGCTCGATGCGACGATGTGCTTGCCGGGCACGCTCGCGCGTTGCTGACAGATTGCCCCTACCGGAACCGACAGGAGTTCATGTTCGCCATCGATCAGCTGATCGCCGAGGTCGAGCATGCACACGTCCAATTGGTTTCCTACGACCAACATCCGCCGAGCTTCGTACGTCCTGGTCCCTCCCCCGCAGGTCCCTGGTTCGAGCCCAGGTCGGGGAGCCAGAAATCGCAAGGGGTAGCCGGTTAGTGCCTGCTACCCCTTTTGCCTTTTCAAGTGAACCCATGCCAGTTCAGGCGCACTCGCCTACCCTTGGCGTGCCGGCGATCGTCGCCCCTATGGTGACAAAGGCGTCCGGCCCGCAGCGCCGGTGCAGGCCGAACAGGAACCAGCCTAGTTGTTCTCTCGCAGCCAAGCGCCGATGAACTGCTTGGTCAGGCCCTCAATCGCCTCGTATGTCCGACGTCCGTGCGTAGAAGCGGTGCCGATCAGCAGGGTGCCTTTGGTCCAGACCGCGACCATCCCGGACTTGGCGTCCGGGTTCGGCGAAAACCATGCGGGACGCAGCGCGGACACCTGGATCATCGTGGTGCAGTCTGAAGCGCCCTTGCGTGATGTGGTCGTCTGTATGTTGAGCAAGTACGGCGAGTCTGCAACCGCCTTCAGGTTGGTGTTCGAGACAGGAATGCGGGCTGCGGCATCGAGCCCGTCGTCGCTGATTCCACACTGTCTCGCTTCGTCGTCGACAGGTAACACCATGAGTTGAACGGCCGAGATACCGTTCAATCCCGGGGCCGAAGATTGCGCCTGGGCAGAGACTGCCGCCAAGGCGATCACGAATGAGATTGCGGACAACCTGACGAGCCCCATGCGACACCCAAATTTCTTGTGCGAAGGTCGTTTATGCCTCTCGCGCCCAGTGTCTGCCAGTGTATGCGGATGACTTGCGGAGGCTGAAAGTGGTCAGTTAATCCCTGGAGCCCAGGTCGGGGAGCCAGAAACTACAAGGGGTGACCGATTGGCGTTTGCTACCCCCCTTCTGCGTTCTCAAGCTCTGCAGCGCGCGAGCGGGATCGGCCCCGGCTACACCTTCGTAAAGGAGAAGTTGGTCGCCTGGGCGAAGGAACCGAGAAGGAGCTCGCCAGGCTCGAACCGGAGCGTGTTGATGCCCCTGGTCAGCGTGATCTTCCTGGCGGCCGGGGTCGAGTCGCCGAGCGGGATCGGGTAGGCGGCGCCGACGATCGTGCCGTTGATGCGCAGCTTCGCCTCTGTTGCCTTCGTAACGCAATGGAAGGTGGGCGTGAACAGGTAGTCGCCATCGACGGGCGACGAGATGATCCAGTTCTGCTGGGGCGGGTTGCCGGCGCCCAGGTTCGGATAGACCCCCGTGGGGTCGTAGTGCCCGAGGTTGAAGCGCGGATCGATAGTAGTGATCCCGGTGGGCGCGAGCAGGTTCCTGGTCGCACCCGTCCGCGCCGCCGCGACCTTCTCGTCGATCGCATCGGTGCGCACCGAGCTCGATCCGAAGTCGCGGAAGACGCCCCAGCTCCGGTACTCGCTGTTCGATCCGGGCGGGACGAGGTCGGCGTTGTAGCAGGCCACCTCCTCGAAACCGTGAGCTTCCATGTTGTCCAGGAGCCGCCGATACACCGGCTTGAACAGCGGGTCGAACAGCGTGTCGATCTTCTGCAACGCTGCGGCGGGGCCGGCCGTGCCGACCGGGTTGCCGGTCATGTCGGGCCCGAACTCGTATTGCCACATCTTCAAGCCATAGAGCCGGGCGACCATGGCCGTGAGGTCGTAGTTGTCCTTCACCGACGTCCTGGCTCCATCGGCCGTCAAGGCGAGGGTCTCGGCGTAATCGGCGATCGACGGCGGCGTGTTGCCCTTGAAGGTCGAGACGTTACGCAGGTTCGATCCGCCGAAGGCGGTCGCATCGAGGAAGATGTAGGTGGCCTTGCCCATTCCTTGCAGGAACGTGTTGGGCGCTCCGTGCACCGCCTCGATGTACTGCATCTGGTCGAGCTGGCCGTTTCCAGGCTGGTTGAACAGCCCGACCTTCGCCCGCGTCCCGAACTCCGGACCGAAGACGGCCCGGATCAGGAGCGACACCTGCACCGTCCTGCGGGCGTAGAAGCGGCGCGCGAGCCGAAACTGGTCGAAGCCGCCGTCGTAGTTGTTGAGCGGGCTGGAGAAGTCGGCGACGAGCGACGTGCCCCCGCCGAGGGCGATCGCTCCGTCCGGTCCGGTGCTGGCGACGGTGATGTCCTTCGAGTTCGGCACGCTCAGAACCGTCGTGCTCGAGGCAACCCCCTCGATGCCGTTGACCTTGACGGTGGCTCCGTTCGAGATGCCGTGGTCCTTGCCGAAGTGAAGGGTGGCGATGTTCGACGCCCGGGTGGCGGTGAGCAGGATTCTTCCCGCCCGGACGAAGGCCCGCGCGGCGGATTGCAGAGGCCGGTCGTCCCCGACCTCGGCCCACGTCGCCGACAGGGGGGTCGGCGTCGAGGCGATCGTCTTGACGCCGGGGGCGCCCATGACGGCGAGGCGGCCTATGTAGGCTTCGTCGCCCGGCTTGAGGTTGTGAGGGAGCTCGAAGTTGCATGTGACGAAGTTCGCCGTGCGCGAGAACGTCGAGGGGCGATTGGTCCCGACGTACTGGAAGGAATAGCCGTTGACCATGGCCATCGCCTGATCCATGAAGTAGTTGTGCTGGACGAAGGTCTGGTTCCAGTTCTCGTTTGCGAGCTCGAAGATGCAGTAGAGCCCCGGCTTGAGCATCGTCTTGACGACGGTGGACATCTCCGAGACGAGAGCGTCGTCGGCCGCGGCCGGGATGTTCCACCAGAGGTTCTTTCCCGCGGCGTTGCACAGGCGGCAGGCGTCCTCCACCGAGATCGTGGGGTAGGAGTTGTGGATGCCGACGCCCAGAGCCCGGACGCCGTCCTTCGCCCTGTCGGCCGGGGTCACGCAGTGGACGTTGTTGTTGACCGCGGAGAGATCCATCATCCGCAGCGTCGAGAAGCGCTGCCAAGCGGTCAGCGGACGCGGCATGAAGAGGGTGGTGTCGGCAATCGAGTAGCCGTCCGACTTGATGACCAAGCCTCGGCAGCCGGTGTGGGTACCCGAGGCCGCGGTGCGCTTCGTGTCCGTGAAGGTCATGGTGGCATTGGCCGGCTTCGCACCGGCGGCGACGGTGATGTCGAAGGTGGTGTCGTCGCCGCTGGGCACCACGTTGGCGACGGCGTATCCGGGCGCGCCGGCGATGCGGATCGTCGCCAGCCCGAGGAGCTTGCACTTGAGGACCTGCGCTCGCGCATGGAACGGAGTGCGCGGGAGCGTCATGCCGAAGTCCTCCGTCGGGTAGCGGTCGGTCGCATCGAGCGCCGGCCGGTCGACCGTGTTGCGCAAAGGGTCGGCCGCGGTCCCGAAGCCTCGGAACGCCCGCATCAGGTCGACGAACGTCGGCTCCGGGTCGTAGTCCGAGACGCCGCCGATGTTGGCGGCGATCTTGAACGTCGAGGAAGACCCCGGCGGGGGCGACAGCGAAGCCTGCGCGACGCCCGCATCGGCAAGCAGCGGCCAGGCGCTCGGCGTGGCGATGCCGAAGGCAGCCAAACGCTCCACGAAGCTTCGTCGCGACAGCGTGCCGCGGCGCACTGACTCGATCAGACGGCGGAGTTCGCTTTCGTTCACGGCGGCGAGTTCGCTGTTGAGGTCGCTTCTGACCCGTTGTTCTTGATCAGTTCCCCCCGTCTGGGGACCGTGCCCTCCCCGGTCGAGTTCGGAATGAGGTCGAGCTTGCAAGGGTAGCCGCTTAGAGCCTGCTACCCCTTCTGCTCTTGTTGGCTAGATCATTCTGGCCCTGGCTAGCCAGCGTCAGGCGGCCAGCCCGGCCTTGCATCGCATCGACCTTCCGCGCAGCGAGCGCGGCGCGGAGAGCAACCAGGCCGATCGCGGGCAGCACACCCGCTTCAGAACTTTGGAGAGCGCTTTCACAGCGCCTTCAAGACGCAGGGCACGTGCTCGCCGACAGTGGCGCCGCGTACCTCGAGTCCCTGCTGTCCGCGACCGCAAGGAGCCCTCGAGGTTCGAAGTCCGTCCTGGCAGCGTTCGGGCCAGCAGATCGCAAAGAAGCTCCGCGCGATCCGGCTGAGACGACGACAAGCCGCCAGGGTTCCTTGTTCCGACAAGACCATTGATCGAGGTGAAAACATGCGTGCCATCCTGGCTGGATTGATTGCGATTCTGTCCTTGGGCGTCGGCGTGGCCGGTGCTCAGACCAAGCAAGCGGCGAACACGACGGATGTCGTCAACCCGCACTCGCCGCGTAAGGGGCATCCCTATCGCCACGGCGTCGTCCCCACGCGGGAGGCCCATACGAACATGCGGGCGTGGGCCGAGGCGAACCGGCATTTGGTGCCCCCATCGGAGCTCGCCGGCAAGCGGCACGGCGCGGGCGTCGTGACAATGGCAAGCCAGCTGGGGATGCTCACGCTGACCTACAACGGCGGCGTCGATGGCGTCGGCGTGACCAGCGGCACCCCGAAGGTCTACCTCGTGTTCTGGGGAACGCAATGGGGAACGGCGGGCACGGACGCCGGCGGCAACACGACCTTCACCGGCGACCCGACGGCCGCCGCGCCGTACATACAGAAATGGATCAAGGGCCTCGGCACGAACGGCGAGCTGTGGTCCGGCGTGATGACGCAGTACTGCGACGGCCCGGGTGTCGCCAACGGTGCCACTTCGTGCCCCGCGAGCGCCTCGCATGTCGGCTATCCCCATGGCGGCGTGCTGGCGGGTGTCTGGTACGACAACTCCGCACCCGCACCAGTGGCCGCGACGGGGCACCAGCTCGCTGCGGAGGCCGTCAAGGCGGCGGGCCATTTCGGCAACACGACCCCGGAGTCCAATCGCTACGTCCAGTACGTCATCGTGTCTCCCACGGGCACACAGCCGGACGGCTTCAACACGCCCGACGGCGGCTTCTGCGCATGGCACGACTTCAACGGGGACACCACCCTCACCGGCGGCGGCGCGGCACCCTCGGCCTATGGCGACATCGCCTTCACCAACATGCCCTATGTGACGGATGCCGGATTCAGCTGCGGCGCCTATTTCGTGAACTCGGAGCTCGATGGGTTCTCGCTCGTCGGCGGCCACGAGTACGCCGAGACCATCACCGACCAGAACCCGGCCGGCGGCTGGACCAACAACACCGGCTCCGCTTACAACGGCCAGGAAAACGCCGACGAATGCTCATGGATCAGCTACGGCGAGGGCGCCGCCGAGCTCGTCGCCTTCTCGACCGGCTCGTTCGCGATGCAGAGCACGTGGTCGAACGACACGAACCGCTGCGACATCTCCCACCCCATCGTCCTGGGGAGCGGCGGAGTTCCGGTCGCCAATTTCACGTTCAGCGCATCGGGCCTGACGGTCAGCTTCACCGATCACTCGACCGACACCGGCGGGACCATCGGCTCGCGCGCCTGGACCTTCGGTGACGGCGGCACGTCGACGGCAGCGAACCCGAGCCACACCTACGCCGCGTCGGGCAGCTACAACGTGACCGAGAAGGTGACCGACAGCGCCAACGGGGCAACCAGCACCAAGACCGCGTCGATCACGGTCAGTGCGCAGGGCGGCACGCCCGTCGCGAACTTCACGTACACGACCAGCGGCACGACCGTGGCGTTCAAGGACACCTCGACGGACACCGGCGGCACCATCGGCACTCATCGCTGGAGCTTCGGCGACGGCGCCACCTCGACCGGGACGAACCCGAGCCATACCTACGCGGCCGCGGGCACGTACAGCGTGAGCGAGACGGTGACCGACAGCGTCAGCGGCAGGTCGAGCACGAAGACGGCCGCCTTGACGATCCTGCCTCCCCCCCTCGAGTTGCTGGGCAATACCGGCTTCGAGACGGGCGCGGCGTATCCCTGGAGCCTGACCGCCGGCGTGCTCTGCAGCAACGCCGCCTGCCCCGGGGAGTCGGCCCGCGCGGGCACCTGGTTCGCATGGCTCAACGGCTTTGGCACTGCCCACACGGACTCGGCCGCGCAAGCGGTATCGATCCCCGCCGGCAAGACCAGCGCAACGCTCGCCTTCTACCTGCACATCGACACGATGGAATACGGCACCACCGTGTACGACACGCTCCAGGTCCAGGTGCTCAACAGCGGCGGGACGGTATTGAAGACATTGGCGACCTACTCCAATGCGAATGCCGCGGCGGGATACAAGCGCGTGAGCCTGAACATGAGCGCCTTCATCGGCCAGTCCGTGAAGATCCGGTTCCTCGGGATCGAGGACGTGTCGCTCGCCACGTCCTTCCTGGTCGACGACGTCACGCTCACCGTTCAATGACGGAGAGCCTCGAGGGACTGGCGCCATAGACGCAGAGTGAGGTCGGTGACCGTCCGGTCCCGACCTCCCTCGCGTCAGGCCCCGGCGTCAACGCTTCGGGGCAACGCTGACGTCGCTGGCACGTCAGTGAAACGCTAAGATCACGACGCAGCTTGCCGTGAATTGACGCCAACTCTTTCGTGGACCACCCGGGCCAAGGCCTGCTACGCAGCCTTTGGCCCGCCGCTCATGTCGAACGATCGGCGGGGAACGACATTCGTAAAGGATCGGCGCTTTCTTGCGCTCCGCGGTCGTATGAAGTCGTCGTCGACAGCGCCATAGATCGCGGACGATGGCCGCGCACCTGTCCGCCACAGACATCTCGTTCGCGATGAACGCCGTGATGCAGGGCGTGTTCTGCGGGATCTGGTTGCTCGGGTCGTGGGTCATAGGCGACGTCCGGCGCGCGGCGCTGCATTGGTCGGCCTTCGCCGGGTTCAGCACCCTGAGCTTCCTGGCGCTCGCCGTGGCCCTGCACCAGCCGGCACCGCTACCGGCCGAGTACTTGCGCGCGCTCGGAAACTTCTTCGGCGTCGCCGCCATGATCGCGCTGCACCGCGGGATCCGGCTTTTCGTCGACGTTGCGCCGCCGACTGGCGCGCACACTCTTGTGCTCGTCATGGTCCTTGTCGTGTCGTGGCTCGGGCTGGCGCCGGCCAACGCCGCGCTGCGCGTGAGCGTCAACTCCGCCGTGCTGACGGGGATCGCCGCCGCCATTGCGACCGATCTGTACCGCTATGGACGCGACGTCGTGCGGCGCCGCCACACCTGGTTGCTGGTTGTGCCGCTTGTGGCGGCGGGAGTGGGGTTCTCGATACGCGGCGTGCGCGCACTGTGGCATCCGGAGTCGGTTGCCAGCGAGATGATCGCCGACAGCGCCCTCAACGTTGCCTCGGCCATCAGCTACATGGTGATCGCGCTGACATTCCATGCGACGCTGATGGGCCTCGTGGTGGGTCGGATCTCCGCCGACCTGCGCTATCGCTCACGTCATGACGGCCTGACGGGCTTGCTCAACCGTCGCGCGATAGAAGAGTCGCTGCTCGCCCAGGTGCAGCGCAGCCGGCGCACCGGCGAGCCGTTCGCAATGCTCATGCTCGACCTCGACCATTTCAAGTCCATCAATGACCGCCACGGCCACGCGATCGGCGACCGCGCGCTGAAGCACACTGCAGCGGCCCTCCGCGCCGAGCTGCGCGAGGTCGACGCTCTCGGCCGGTTCGGCGGCGAGGAGTTTCTGGTCCTGATGCCCGGTGCCACGGTCGAAACCGCCCTGCCGGTGGCCGAGCGCCTGCGCACCGCGCTAGCCACCGACGCCCCACAGGTCGAAGGCACGAGGCTGCTTCTCTCGATGAGCATCGGCATCGCCCAGTGGCGCGAGCCGGAGGAGCCGTCGCACCTGTTGATGCGCGCGGATGCCGCGCTCTACCAGGCAAAGCTGCAGGGGCGGGATTGCGTTGTCGTCGAGGCCTTGGAACGAGCCGATCGCACCTCTGAGGGGCGGCCGGTGGTGCCGGCGGCTTCTCTTCCTCGTGCCGTATGACTCGCTCGGCCATCCGCGCGAGCGTCGTTTCGCCGGCGAAATCGCCGGCGCAATTGAAGGTAGAAAGCCTGCTCCGAGACGGAGGTCTGTGATACCCCCCATCCGCGGGGATCGGATCGAGGATCTCTCGACGTCCTGACCATGGCCCGAAGCATCGAGCGGGCAGCCCTGTTCAGCTAGTCGCGCGCGCCCTCCCCGCGCGGCGGCAAGGTGATCGGCTCGACCTGGACTTTGGCGACGCCTTCTTTCGGCGTGATGCCGATCTGCTCGGCGGTCGCCGGCGACAGATCGACGATGCGGCCCTTCACGTAGGGGCCGCGATCCTGGATCGTCACGTTGGCGCTTCGCCCGGTCTCGAGGTTGGTCACCTTGGCTTCGGTGCCGAGCGGCAAGGTCTTGCTTGCCGCATTGTCGTCACGCGGATCCATACGCGTGCCGTCGGCCATCTTGCGGCCGGCGAAACGGCGTGCGTAGACCGACGCCACGCCGACCCGCTTGCGCCCTGACCGGTCGAGCTTGGGCCGGGCAACCGGCGTTTCGCGCTCGACCGTCGCTTCGCCTTTCTCGCGATCCGTCGCAAGGGCCGACGCTGCGGGGCCGACCGAGCCGGCGGCGACAGCGCTCGCCAGCAACAGCAAGCGAAAGCAATACGGGGCGAGACGCTGATGCATGGCCCGACTGTGTCGCGTTGCAGCGGGCGGACGCAGTCGGCCGGCCACGGCCGCCCTCGTAGGATCGCGACGAACCGCGCGCTCGGACGGCGAGTCGCTTGCCCGCGGGCCACACCTTGCCGCGAACGAGGAGCTTTTCGCTCTCCGGAGCGATCGAGGCCGGGAGTCCGCTCGGCACAGTTCTTGCCGGCATTTGCACGCTTCAGGAGCGATGAGGATTTCCCTTTCGCGTTCTCGCCCGGCATTCACTTGCTCTCCAAGGTGTCACCCAGTACGCGCGAACAGCTGCTTGATACGTTCCTGCGGCTGGCAGCCGTGCTCCAGCTGACAACGCAGGTGGCGCAGACTCGCGGCAAGGCGGCCCCGCACGCCGCACTCGAAGCACGACTGGCAATCTTTCGGGCGCGGGTCGAGGCCGGTGAAGCGGGAACGCTCCTTGCGGAATCGCTCGCACGCTTCGGAGACGAATACAAGAAGTTCGTCGAAGTGGAGCTGGGGTGGCGAGGCTTGTGAAGGCCTTGGCCTGCAGGCAGCGTTTCCGGTACTCGATGCCGGGCGCCCCCGGCCTGCCATTTGCCAGCAAGTGCTGAGCCGACCCGGGCGGGCTTGAACGCGACTCCGGCGACCATGACAACCCTGTCGAAGCTGAGCACCCCCGAGAGGGCAGCCCTGCTGCTCTCATCGCTGGCGCTCGGGGTGTTGCTGGAGATGGCCGCTTTCTGGCGTGGCGTCGGCCGTGCACGTCGCTTCGCCGCGGCCGGATGCCGTTTCGAACGTCGGCTCTCCGCGAAGCGCGCGATGGTCCTGATCCTCGGCGACAGCACCGGCGTGGGCGTGGGGGCGGCCGTGCCCGAGGAGTCGATCGCCGGCCTGCTCGCTGCCGACTACCCGGACGCCGACATCGTCAACGTCGCCGTCTCCGGCACGCGCGTCTCCGGCGCGATCGCGCAGGCCCGGGCGTGTCTCGCGGCCGGCCTGCGCTTCGATCTGGCACTGCTGCACGTCGGCGGCAACGACGTCGTTGCCGACACACCGCTGGCTCAACTCTCGGACGATTGCGACACCTTGCTGCAGGAACTCGCCCGGCTCGCGCTCCGCACCGCCTGGCTGGGACCCCCGGACCTCGGGCTCGCGCCGCTGTTTCCGCGGCCCTATGCCTGGGTCATGGCGGCTCGCTCCCGCACCTTCTCGAAGGTCTTCTCGGCCGCTGCCGAGCGCCACAACGTCGTCTTCGTCGACTTCTAGGCGCCCGCGCACGTAGCGCATTTCAGCAAGCGTCGACACGAGCACTTCGCGAGCGATGGCTTCCATCCGAACAGCACCAGCTACAAGTACGGCTACGCCGCCGCCCGACAGATGCTCGGCCTTCATTTGCCGGGCCGACAAATCGCTGCGCCAGATTGAAAGCGATTCAGGCTGGATTAGCGCTCGACGCGCGCCGGATGCCGTTCTGCGATGATCACGAGGTCGCCGGGCGCGACTCTCGGGTCCCTTCGGCGTCGTAGCTGCGGACGGTGCCGTCCTTCAACACGAAGGTGATGGTCCGCACCGTGACGCGCCGAATCTTCTCGGTCGCTTGGCGACGGCGGCCTCGATGAGAGGTCAACAGCAGCAGGCGCGATCGCGCCTGCCGAAGAAGTCCTCCGGCCCTCTGATGATTTCCCTAATCGACGCCGGCCCGTTCCGGGGTCGTCAATCCCCAACCCACCGTGATGCTGACGCTTTGAGGTGGGCGCGCATTGCCGCTTGCGCGGCGATCGGGTCGCGCGCTTCGAGCGCCCGCAGGATCGCCTCGTGCTCCTTGAGCGCCGCTTTCCAGGTGCGCGTACTTTCGAAGCGCGAGCTGATCTTCGCCGAGATCGGGCTATGCCGTTCATCGAACAACTCGCCGACGAGTCTTGCCAGGACTGCGTTGCCGGTGACCTCGCTCAGCGTGACGTGAAATTGCCGATCGAGGTCAACGCGCGCGCGTCGGCGCTCGATCTCGACCTCCATGCTCTTCAGCAGTTCGCGCAGCCGCGCGAGCACGCTGTCGCTGATCCGTGCGCAAGCGAGGATGACAAGCTCGCCTTCGATGATCGATCGTGCCTCCATCAATTGGCTCGGGCTTTCGCCCATCGCCGCGGTACGGCTCATGGTGCGATCCGGCTGGGTGGCAGAAACGAAGACGCCCGAGCCGCTGCGGACCTCGACCCGGCCCTCGACATCGAGCGCGATCAGAGCTTCGCGCAGCGAAGGCCGTGACACCCCGAGCTGTTGGGCGAGGTCGCGTTCCGGTGGCAGCCGGGTGCCAGCCTCGAAACCGCCCCGATCGATCAGTTCGCGAATCTGGTCGGCGATCTGCTGATAGAGCCGGCGCGACTCGACCGGCTTGAGCTGGATGGCCATGAGGACGTGATTATCAGACCCGCCATCCCTCGCTCCCGTGCGAGACGTACCCGAAAGGCCGAATTTTTGGTAAGACCAGTTTACAAATCTGGTCCGGTGGCCTTACCATGATTGCAAGGTGCGAGCGGCCGGACGGAGAGCTGGCCCACCCTTGCTTGGCCCCACGGTCCGGCCTACCAACCCAGGAGACATTCATGAGCACTAGCAGTAATCTCTTTCGCTCTTGCCTTGGCGCAATGGCGATGTTCGTGCTGCAAGGCACCGTGCCGGCACTCGCCGCCGACGACGCTCACCGCGCTGTCGTGGACGACGCGTTGGTGAAGTGGAAATCCGCAGGCCATGCGCGCCCAATCGTCGAGACGCACATTCATTTCTGGCATGTGACGCGGCCTGGTGGCGTGCCGTGGCCGACGCCGGCGGAAGGGCCGATCTTCCGCAACGTGCTTCCCGCCGAATACATCGCCGTCGCCCGGCCCAACGGCGTCGTCTCGGCCGGCATCGTGGAAGCGAGCGGCATCGTCGAGGACAACCAGTGGATCCTGGACCTGGTCCGAAACGACCACTTCTTCTCGTTCTTTGTCGGCAACCTCGAGATCGGCGCGCCGACCTTCGCGCACGACCTGGCGCGTTTCGCGCGCGACCCGCGGTTCGTGGGCATCCGCGGCTACCTCACCGGCCCGGCTGAGGGAATCACGCTCAGCCCGGCACAGCTCGCCAACCTGCGCGACCTGGCGCGGCGCGGGATGACGCTCGACATCATCAGCCGCGGGGACAAGAACCCCAAGGATCAGGTGCAGGCACTCTGCACGGCGGTTCCCGATCTGCGCATCATCATCGACCACCTCGGGGGCGCCAAGGGCCCGCCGCCAGTCGACCCGACGTGGGAACTCGAGATTCGCCGACTCGCCGACGTGTGCCCGAATCTGTACATGAAGTTCTCGTCCTTCTATGACATGTACGCCCCCGGCGACGTCGTCTTTCCCTCGCCGACCAACCTCGCCGCCTACAAGGCGCACTTCGACGTGCTGATGACCGCGTTCGGTGCGGATCGCCTGATCTGGGGCAGCAACTGGCCGGTGATCACGCTTCACGGGACCTTCGAGGCGCAGATTGCCATCGCCGAGGAGTACCTCGCCGCGTTCGGCACCCACGTGCGCGACCAGGTGATGTTCCGCAATGCGCTGATGTTCTACCGCAGACATGTGCCGAACGGACACGGACACTGACGTCCTGCCCGCAACGCACACGCCAGGCGATCACGCGCCGCGGAAAAGAGTTTCACGGCCGAGGACCAGCCTGTGCTGACAGTCGTTTGCGATACGCCCGGCGCGCTCAGAGCAGAGGAACGCGCGACGCCGACTGCGGCCGCGGGGGAGGTGCTGCTGCGTGTGCGGCGCGTCGGCATCTGCGGCACCGACCTGCACATCTTCCGGGGCCGCCAGCCGTATCTGCAATACCCCAGGGTGATGGGCCACGAGATGTCGGCGATCGTGACGCAGACGCCGCGCAGCAGCCGGCTGACCGAAGGCGACATGGTCTATGTCATGCCGTACCTCTCGTGCGGCCGCTGCGTGGCGTGCCGATTGGGACGTACGAACTGTTGCGTGGAGCTGGAGGTGCTCGGCGTCCACCGCGACGGCGCTCTCACCGAGTACCTGAGCGTGCCGGAGCGCTTCGTGCACAAGGCCGAAGGGCTGACGCTGGATCAGGCCGCAATGATCGAGTTCCTGGCCATCGGCGCACACGCGGTCCGGCGCGCGCAAGTGCGCGAAGGGCAGCGCGTGCTCGTCGTCGGCGCCGGTCCGATCGGCATGGGTGCGATCATCTTCGCCCGGTTGCGTGGCGCAACGGTGGTCGCTCTCGATTCGCGCCCCGACCGCCTTGCGTTCGCCCGGCGGGTGCTCGGCACCCAGGCGAGCGTGGCGGTCGGCACCGACGACGTCGACCAGCTTGCGGCCCTTTCGGGCAACGAGTTCTACGACGTGGTGTTCGACGCCACTGGCAACCCCGCCGCGATGGAGCGCGGCTTTCGCTTCGTGGCGCACGCCGGCACGTACGTGCTGATCTCCGTCGTGTCGGCGGACATCACGTTCAACGACCCCGAGTTCCACAAGCGCGAGACGACGCTGCTCGGCAGTCGCAACGCGACAGTCGAGGACTTCGAGACTGTCGTGGCGGCCATGCGTGACGGCCGCGTACCAGCGGGGCTAAATACTCACCGCATGGCGCTGATCGACGTCCCCGAAATGTTTCCCACGCTGCTCGATCCGGGTGCTGGCGTGGTGAAGGCGATCATCGAGTGCTGAAACCCGCCGTCCTGCAGTTCGGCACCGGCCGCTTTCTGCTGGCACACGTGGATTTGTTCGTCAGCGAGGCACTGGCAGCCGGCCAGGCGCTGGGCGGGATCTTCGTGGTGCAGACAACGAATAGCCGGGCCAGTTCGGCGCGGACCGCTGCGCTCGCCGCTGGCGCGGAGTATCCGGTCCGCATTCGGGGTCTCGAGGGCAGCGAGCCGGTCGACCGCACCGTGCATTGCCGTGCCGTGGTCGGGGCAGCGCACGCGGACAGCGACTGGGCTCAGGTCTGCGAGGCGATCGTCTCACCCATCCAGGTCATCGTCTCGAACACAGCGGACAGGGGTTACCTGCTTGACGCCGAGGACAGCGCCGCGCTCGTTCAGGACGGCACTCGCGCGCCGCGCAGCTTCCCGGCGAAGCTCTTGGTGCTGTTGCATCGGCGCTGGCTGCACGCGCCCCAGGCGCCGCTGTCGATCTTTCCTTGCGAACTGCTCGAGCGCAACGGCGACGTTCTGCGCGCAGTCGTCTGCACGCTGGCGCGCGAATGGCAGCTGGCAGCGGCATTCGTCCATTGGCTCGGCGGCCACTGCGTGTGGGCGAACACGCTGGTCGATCGAATCGTCTCGGAGCCGATCGAACCGGTGGGGGCGATCGCCGAACCGTACGCGTTATGGGCGATCGAGCGCCA